>Ga0210403_10001155_pt1 | contig 25612 bp, 21 predicted proteins | sample IncBWC19MmetaG_FD_150863 | JGI IMG/M metagenome (GOLD analysis project Ga0210403, IMG submission 150863) | Forest soil microbial communities from Barre Woods Harvard Forest LTER site, Petersham, Massachusetts, United States - Inc-BW-C-19-M | ecosystem: Environmental > Terrestrial > Soil >... | reverse complement strand
ATTCGCCAGGCTACTCAGGCGATACTTGCAATCTACAAGCGAAACGTATTTCCAGAGCTGAAGGTCGGATGGGGAACCTATCCCAACAACTTGGGACATACGGAGTTTCCCGGCTGTTTCCGTTGTCACGACGGGGCACACGTGACGTCCGACGGCAAAACGATTACACAAGACTGCAACAGCTGCCATGAGGCACTGGCCATGGATGAGGCTTCGCCTGAAATCTTAAAAACACTCGGTCTCGCAGAACGTATTCAAAAGATCCAAAAGAAGTGATGAGGTCCATCTAACGCACGAAATAGTCGACTGTATTTTTGAAGGAGAACACGTCCATGAAACTTAAGCACCTAACTATCGTGATCGCGATTGTATTACTAGCCTCTCACACTTCCTGGGCGAGCGACGATGGAGTAGCGCTCTACAAGAAGAAGTGTGCCGGTTGCCACGGCCCCAATGGCGAGGGCAAATCGGCGATGAAAGCTCCAGCTCTGAAGGGTACCGCGCTGCAGGCAAGTCAGCTTGTTGACCGCATTACGAAAGGCGAAGCGTCCAGCAAGCCACCCCATAACAAAGGCATCACCAGTGTGACAGAGGATCAAGCTAAAGCAATCGCCGATTATGTCAAGAGTCTCAAATGAGCTTATTCACTGAACGGGTGGTGCACGCGGAACAGCTGCCATTTGTAATCCGAGGATTCGGACTATGAAGACGCGAAGACAGTACGAACAAAGACTGATAGGCACGATGTCAGTTTTAGTATTGCTGCTAATCGGTTCTACTACTTTCTGCTATGGCCAGGAAAAGACACCCGCGCCACAGAAACTTCAGTCGACAAAATATGTGGGCAGCGATACCTGCAAAACCTGTCACGAGGATCTTTACAAGAACAACTTCGAGAAGACTCCTCATTTCAAGACCACTGTGGATGATGGTCACGGTTGTGAAGCTTGCCACGGACCGGGATCGGCGCACGTCGAAGGCGGTGGAGATGTAAGCAAGATCGTCAGCTTCAAGTCAATGTCGAGGCAAGATGCCAATACCCGCTGCTTGAGTTGTCATGGCGAAAAACACGAGCAGAGACACTTCTCGGCATCACCGCATGCCAGCAGCGATGTCGGCTGTTTAGACTGCCACTCACCACATCATGCGAAAGAACCTGAGCACCTACTGGCAAGCAAGCAGCCTGGACTTTGCTACGGGTGCCACACAGCGGCGAAGGCTGATTTCGCCAAGCCCTATCATCACCGCGTGGATGAAGGGCTCATCCGATGCGCCGACTGCCATAACGTTCATGGAACCACGACACTGCGCCAGGTCCGAGCGATGCCGAGCGGGGACGCGGTTTGTGCAAAGTGCCACGCGGATAAAGCAGGGCCGTTCGTTTACGAGCACGTCCCGGTGAAGACAGAAGGCTGCAGCAGTTGTCATACGCCACACGGGTCGACCAATCCGCGCTATCTGCGCGTAAGCCAGGTGAATCTTTTGTGCCTGCAGTGTCACTCATTTCCAGCACAGGGACCAGCCGGCCCCGGGCACAACCAGTCGACCAAGTACCAGGCGTGCACAATGTGCCACGCAGCAATTCACGGATCCAACGCGAGCAATGTGTTCTTTAGATAACGAGGCAAGCGATGAAGTTGAAAAGCCTTCGAACGAAACACCTACTGGCGCTCGTGAGTCTCACGGGCCTCATGGCGAGTGCACAAAGCCAGACAAGCAACCCGAATCAGAATTCGCAGCCGGAAGTCTGGGAACGTGGTGGATATGAAATTCACCAATCCGTCGAATTTGGGTATCGGGCATCGGATGTAAGCGGCAGCGAGCCAATGTACAACACACTCGTCAACTTGCGCAGCGGTCCTCGCTTGCTCGACCAGAGCCTATCCATGCAGTCGAAGAATCACGATAACCCTCTATTTGACAATCTGTTTCTCAATAGCTTCGGTTGGGGCGGCGATCCCAACAACGCTTTGTTTTTCCGGCTAGACAAGACTAAGTGGTTCGACTTTCGTTCCGCATTCCGCCGTGACCAAACGGACTTCGACTATAACCTTCTCGCAAATCCACTAAACCCACCGACGTCGAGCCCTTACGTTCCTGTTAATACCTCACCTCATCTTTTTGCGACACGGCGGCGGGTTAGCGACTTCGATCTCAAACTATTTCCGCAGTCGATCTTTGACATCCGCCTCGGATATTCGCACAACAATATGACCGGACCGTCGTACTCGAGTGTTCATGAAGGGACCGATGCGCTGTTATTACAGGACTGGAACACCACGCTGGATTCATACCGCTTCGGCGCGGACTTGAACATCTTTAAGCACACGGTCGTCAGCTATGATCAGTTCTTCGATTACTACAGAGGGGATACAAATTGGCAACTGGCTCCGTTCGCGCCGGCACTTTTGCCCGGAACTCCAGGAACAGTGGAACTGGGACTTCCGATTAATACCGGGAGCAAGAACCCGTGTGCCATCACTTCGCCCAATACCAGCCTCATTGATTCTAGCGGCACCCTGACGAACATCGCGTGCAACGCTTTTTTCGCGTACAGCCGCTCCAACCGTATTCGTACGTCTTCACCAACTGAGCGTTTGAGCCTGCACAGTACCGATCTTGGCCGCTTGGAGCTTAACGCATCGTATGCCTACACTTCAGCGGATATGAACGCGCCCTTCAGTGAGTTGTTCAACGGACTTAGCCAGCGTTCCGGCGTCCGCCAGGAAACTGTCACCGGGCCCAGCACCGCCAATCGCATCTCGAATGTCGCTGACTTTACCGCTGCCTTCCACCTGTCCAAACATTTCAAACTGGTGGACACATTTCGCTTCTGGAGCTACCGGATACCACAAGCGTTTAGCGCCACGTCAACTGACTGGACATGCACAGATTCAGCAACCTGTTCATTGCTCACACCGATCAGTGGAGGCACTACTGTGGGCGTGAGTACCACCTCTGATCAATTGTCTTTCAACCAGAGTTGGAAGCGAAACGAGGTTGACCTCGTGTGGGACTCTGCAAAGCACATTGGCGGTCGGGTTGGTTTTCGTTACGGCGATAGAGTATTCCACCACGTCCTGGATTTCGCGACTGGAGATGAGGATCGCATCGTGGTTCACGAATACACGCCTTTGTTTGCGTTATGGGCAAGGCCGATGCAGAACCTGCGACTTAATTTCGATTGGGAGCGCACGGACAACGACAACACGATCGTCCGCATCGGGCCGCGCAAAGAATCACGTTATCGGTTCCAGGGAAATTACACGCCGAAGTCATGGGCGTTGATCGGAGCTTCCATCAATCTTTGGGATGCCTCCAACGCTGATAGGTTAATCAACTACCATGGGCACAACCGCAACTATGGGATTACAGCGAGTATTACACCTCGCCAGCGGATTGGATTCGAATTCGCCTACAACTACAACGACTACCAGCAGACAGCTTTCATATGTTTCAACGACTCCGATACGTCCTTGCCGGTAGTCGCCTCTGCAGGCAGTTGCACCACCAACGGCTACAACGACAGCGGTAATCCACTTCTCACGAATGGGATCTATACAAGCAGGACGCACTACGGCATGGGATTGGTCACGGTGAAACCGGCATCACGAGTGTCCATGCAGGTTGGCTACAGCATCACGAGCGTAGGCGGCGAGACGCCTCAGTTCAACACGCTCCAGCCCTTTGGATCGCTCCAATACAACTATCACCAACCGCTGGCAGATGTAGTGGTCGAAATCGCGCACAACATTTCATGGAAGGCAAGTTGGAACTACTACCAGTATGGGGAGAAGTCTTTTGTCGGTCCGACCGATCCCCGCTATTTTCACGCGAACAATGCGACATTCTCGTTGATTTGGGCGTTTTGAGCGGAGAGGCTCCATGGAACACTAGGACCTTGCAATCTTGGAGCAAATCTCTGCCTCTACACTGAGCCGCGCACTGGAGAGTCAAACACTTGAGGAAATGTTGTCATGACTCGTGAAACGATCGTCGAGGTGGAAGACTCGCTGGCAGAAACGTCGGAATCGGAGGCCATCCAATCCGATGCTTTCGTCTTCTTCGGTGCAACTGGCGATCTCGCCTACAAGAAGATCTTCCCGTCGTTGTACAACTTGGTCCGACGCGGGACCTTGACTATTCCCGTCATTGGGATCGCAAACTCCGGATGGTCCCTTGACCAGTTCCATGAACGCGCTCGCAGCAGCGTTCTGGCGCAGGCTAGCGGGTTGGATGACGCCGTGTTCACGAAATTCATGACGCAACTCAATTACATCGATGGCGATTACCACGATCCAGCCACGTTTTCCAGATTGAGACAGTTGCTCGGAAGTGCCCGAAGCCCCACGCATTATCTTGCAATCCCGCCAAGCTTGTTCAGTGTTGTTACGCAAGGTCTGCAGGAAGCTGATTGCGCGAACGGTGCTCGAATCATCGTGGAAAAACCTTTCGGTCGTGACCTGGCGTCTTCCAGGATGTTGAATGCGACACTCCATCAGGCCTTTCCGGAATCCCGAATTTTTCGGATCGACCACTATTTGGGCAAAGAGACTGTGGGGAATCTGCTTTACTTCCGGTTTGCTAATACATTTCTTGAGCCAATCTGGAACCGCAACTATGTGCAGAGTGTGCAGATCACTATGGCTGAGAAAATTGGCGTTGGAGGCAGAGGAAAATTTTACGAGGAAGCGGGGGCTATTCGCGATGTGCTCCAAAATCACCTGCTGCAGGTTGTCGCCTTATTGGCGATGGAACCGCCAGCCTTGGTTACGGCAGAGTCGATTCGAGACGAACAGGTAAAGGTCTTCCGAATGATTCCTCCCATCAAACCCTCGCAGCTCGTGCGGGGTCAGTTTCGCGGCTACCGGGACGAACCGGGCGTCGCACAGGACTCAGAGGTTGAGACCTTTGCGGCAGTCCGCTTCGAGGTGGATTCCTGGCGTTGGGCGGGAGTGCCGTTTCTGATTCGAGCGGGCAAGTGTTTGAAAACAACTGCGACTGAAGTGCTGGTGAAACTGCAGCGCCCACCCTTAGCAAAGGGCATTTTCACGAATAACTATTTTCGATTTCGGCTTGGACCCGACGTTTCGTTGGCGGCAGGCATCAGGGTCAAGCGCCCGGGAGCGAAATTGTCAGCGATGCCGATTGAACTAACCGCCGTCGACCATGTCCAGAAAGATTCGGTGAATGCGTATGAGCGCCTCCTCACCGATGCCATGCGCGGCGATCCTCTCCTGTTTGTAAGAGAAGATGCGGTTGACGTGTCCTGGGGGATTGTCGAGAACTTATTGGACCACTCCACCCCAATTTATCGCTATGAACCGGGAACCTGGGGTCCAGAAGAAGCAGATTCTTTGGCGTCCGACATTGGGGGCTGGCACGGCCCTGTATAGCCAACGAACCAAATGCGATGCCTGCACGCAGCTTGTCCCCACGGGAACTGTAAGCCGGAGCCGTCTGTGGCGCTGCCTGCTCGTGGAAGTAATCGACAGCGCATTACGCAGGATGCCAGGCCGGAGTGCTACCAGATGGCTCGCTATTCGAGGCCGATCTCGAAGATGATGTTTCTTTCACGAACCGTTAGTCTTCCGATTTCGGCCTCCAACAGTAAATTCTCCAGGTCAGGGAAAATGTTCTATGCAACATCCGTCACGTGAATAGTGACCATGGTGATGTCGTCGTCCAGGTCTTCACCTTCGGCCCGGGCTGACCAGCTTGCAAGCTCCGCAAGCAGGCTATCGGCCAACTGATTGGCCGAATCGTTCTTCTGACCTTCGAGAAACTGCCGGAAGCGTTCGCTTCCAAACTCCGCACCTTCGGGATTGTTGGTTTCGGAGATTCCATCGGTGTACAGCAAGCCGCTATCCCCCGGTGCTAACGGGATCTTCACTGACGAGTAGGTAGCAAAGCCGAACATGCCAAGAAACAATCCGTTTTCGGTGACGTCACGCACGCCCGACGACGCTGCGCCCCACAACAGCAGCGGGGGATGTCCGGCACCCGCATACGTGAGTGTCCGCTTCTCCATATCCACGAACAAATAGGCTGCTGTGACATAGTGGTGCTGAAACTTGCCGCATAGCGTCTCATTCAGCCCCTGCAGGACCCGCGCCGGATCATCGGCGTGCGCCGATTGGGCCGCCAATGCGATCTTCAGCATCGACGCAATCAGCGCTGCGGGCATGCCGTGTCCCGAAACGTCGGCTACGAGAATGCCAACATGCTTTTTGTCCACCGCGATAAAGTCGTAAAAGTCGCCCGCAACCGAAGCCATGGGGATGTAACGAGCCGCGATGTCGAGTCCGTCGATTTGTGGCACCGTCTGCGGCAGAATGGACTGCTGGATCAGCCGTGCGGTTTCGAGCTCCTTCTGCATGGCCAACAACTGCCGCGATAACTTCTCGCGCGTTTCGCGCAGCGCAAGGTGAGTGTGCACCCGGGCTTTCATCACTGCCGGAGAGAACGGCTTGTGGACGTAATCGACCGCACCGACTTGAAACCCTCGGGTTTCATCCTCTGCATCGGTCTGCGCCGTCAGAAAGATCACGGGAATCTCGCGCGTTGTCGGATCGGCCTTCAGGCGGCAGCACACTTCGTACCCGTCCATCTCGGGCATCATCACATCGAGCAGAATGAGATCGGGCTTCTCGTCGGCCGCGGCGATGACCAGGGCCTTCGCACCACTGGTGGCGACCTTTGTCCTGTAAGTGTCTTTCAAGGCGCCCGTGATCACGCTAATGTTGAGCGGTGTATCATCCACCACGAGAATCAGCTTCTGTTCGGGTGTCATCTTATTCCAGTTTCAAGGAAAGCCTATCCGCGATTCCGGACACAGCGTGTAGTGCGCTCTCGTAATCGAAGTCACTGACCATTCGGGTGAGAGTCTCGATTTCCGTCCCGCTCAATACCGCGGCGAAGCTGCCTTGCGCCTCTAGCATGAACTCGGCAGCTTCACTGTCGTCCGCTTCCAGAAGCTTTTGCAAGCGCGACAGCGGCTGCAGGACTACAGATGGATCGCCATTGCCGCTCATTCTCGACTCCACTTTTTCTGCTGACGGAAGGGTCTTTTGGATTGCGCCCACGGCGGCAAAGAGCGTTCGCTCCATCTCAACCAGCGCGGGCTCGACCTTGCTCTGCGTCTTGATTGCCACTTCGGCGCTGCCGGCGGCAGTAGCTAACGCGTTCGCGCCCAGATTCCCCGCCGCCCCCTTCAGCGAGTGCGCGATTCGTTGTGCAGTGGCGGTGTCCTGTGCGTTCAACGCTGCCCGTATTTCTCCGACCGCGCCTACTTGCGAGTCCGCAAATCTCCGCAGCAGTGATACATACCTCTGGCGGTTGCCACCGATCCGCTTCAGGGCCGTTTGCGTGTCGATCCCGGGAATCTCCAGCGAAGCCGAGTCCGCAGGTGGTCTCTGCTCCGTGACCACGGGTGCCGGCACGACGTTCGGCGCCGCGGTGCGCGCGGGAATCCATCGCAGCAAGGCGTCAAATAGCTTGTCAGGATCGATCGGCTTGGCCAAATGATCGTTCATACCTGCTTTTAAGCACTTTTCGCGATCGCTGGCCATCGCATTGGCGGTCATCGCGATGATCGGCAAATCCTTGAACTGTGAGTTTTGTCGGATAGCATAAGTGGCAGCCAAGCCGTCCATCACCGGCATCTGCATGTCCATCAAGACCATGTCGTATTTGCTTTCGTTGAGCATCCGGATGGCGACTTCGCCGTTGTCGGCTGCACTTACCGTAATGGGAGCGCCTTCCAGCAACCCAATAGCAACTTCCCGGTTGAGTTCATTGTCCTCCACCAGCAACACACGTGCGCCGCGGATACTTTCGAAATTGAGTCCCACGGACGTATCGCAGTGAGTTCCGGCATCTGTACGCTCCCCACTACTCAATGCCTGCACCACCGAATCGAACAGCATCGACGGCGTTACCGGCTTGATGAGCACGCTCTCGAACGAGGTCGCCTCAGCCTGTTTCATCACTTCTTCGCGGCCATAGGCGGTCACCATGACCAGGTGCGGCGGCGACGACAAGTTGGGCAGCGCGAGAATACGGCGGCCAGCCTCGATGCCATCCATGCCCGGCATTTGCCAATCAACGAACACTGTGTCATACGGCTCGCCACGCTCGGCGGCTTGCCGGACGAGTTCGATTCCCTCTTGTCCGGAAGGCGCCGCATCCACCTTGAAAGTCATACTCTCCAACATGCTTGACAGCACCTCGCGGGCCTGCGCGTTGTCGTCAATCACCAACAGTCGCCTGCCGCGCAGGTCGGGCGTAACCACGCGTCGTGCCCTGCCTTCGCCTTTGCCTAGATACGCGGTGAACCAGAACGTACTGCCTTGCCCCATCTGGCTGGTAACGCCCACGTCGCCACCCATCAACTGCGTCAACCGTTTGGAGATCGCCAGCCCCAAACCTGTGCCGCCGTGTTGACGCGTGGTTGAGGCATCTGCCTGCTCGAATGCCTGGAACAGGCGCCCCATCTGCTCTTGCGTCAACCCGATGCCTGTGTCACGGACAGCGAAGTGCACCAATTGGCCTTTGTCGTCCGACTCTTGCACGCTCGCCGTGACAACGATCTCGCCGCGCTCGGTAAACTTCACGGCGTTGTTACAGAAGTTGATCAGGATTTGTCCCAGTCGCAGCGGATCTCCCTTGGGATGCATATCGACCGTCGGGTCGATACGGAAAATCAACTCCAGCCCCTTGGCCGACGCCTTCTCCGTGATCAGATCGCTAACGTTTTCCAGGACCTTCTCGAGATCGAAATCGATGGTTTCGATGGTGAGCTTGCCAGCCTCGACTTTGGAGAAATCCAGGATGTCGTTGATGATGCCGAGCAGGTGCTGCCCGGACTGCTGAATCTTGCGCACGTAGCCTCGCTGCCGAGGGTCCAGCTCCGTCTTGAGCGCGAGGTGCGACATGCCGATGATGGCGTTCATCGGCGTGCGGATCTCGTGGCTCATGTTGGCCAGGAAATCCGACTTAACCTTGGTTGCGGCTTCGGCTGCATCCTTGGCAACAGCCAACTCTGCTGCTTGAGCCTGCGTGTGCTCCAGCAGTTCTTGCGTTGCGCGCTTGCCGGCCAGAATTGTGGTGTTTAGTGCCACTGTGGGTAAAAGCGCATCGAGCAACATCTGCTGTCGTTCCGATACAAGGACTGCTGTAGCCAGCTCAATAACTGCAATGACAACGTTTTGCTGAATGACCGGCAAGAAAAACACGCATGCCGGTTCCACCGTTCCCACTCCAGTGGCGATTTTCAAAGGCTTGTCAGCAGAGGCCATGATCTTCAGGGTTCGCCGTTCCTCGGCGGCTTGTCCAACCAGCCCCTCGCCGAGTGCATATTCACGAGGCTCTGTCGCAACATGAGTTGCAAATCCACCAATCCTTATAAAGCGTCTGTGGTCCTTGTCTCCTAGATAGAACGCGCCAAAAAGCAGGTCAAAATTTTCCGACAAGCATGAAAGTAGCGCATCGCCAAACGCTGTAGAATCCTCTGCCAATTGCAACCGATGTGTCATGGTTGCCACTTGGGCCTTGGTCCAGGACTGGCTCTCGCGTTCGCGTGCCGCAACCTGCAAAGCCTGCAAGGCGCGGCTCATCTCGCCGATCTCGTTCGGACGATTCAGGTTGCCAACCGGTTGGTCCAGCCGCCCTTGTGCGACGTCCAAGATGCGGCTCCGGAACGCTGAAATCACTTGGACGACTTCCACCTGCACAATCGACAGCGCGATCGCGAAGGAGATCAACAGACCTAGAGCGATGACTACCCACGTAGTTCTGATAGTTCGATTCGTGCTGGCCGTCAATTCGACGGATTCCTGATCAACTCGGCTGTGCACCTTCTGCTGCAACCCCATCATCGCTCTGCGGGTCGCTGACCATTGTCCGTCATGGACCTCACGCATGAGCTTCATTGCCTTGTCGTTCTGCTGCGCCTGAGTAGCTGCGCGCACTGGCCGGGAGTCTGCAACTTCCTGATCAAAGAGTGCCGCGGCCGCATTGATCTCAGACGTCAGATCTGGACTCTCGCGCTTGGCTTCGTCGATGGTGGCGTGGAGATCGGTAACCGTCTGGTCGAGATCGCCGTCGATCACCCTCATCCTGTCTGGATCGAGTTCAGCGACTTCCTTATAAAGAAATAATCCGAATCTGTTGTTGTGTGCCTGGGCGAGTGTCAGGCTCTGGAGAGCCTTGACGTCCTTGTCAAGGAGACCACTGTAACGAGCATCGATGGTGCTCATGCGGTCCGAGGAATACAAAGCCGCGATGATGACCATGATCGCAAGCGGCAACAGAGCGATGAGGACCTTTGTGCGGATTTTGAGGTTTGCCAGCAGACTCATCTCTGCGATCCCTTCCTAATGCGTGCACCAGCATCGGTCAATGCAAGGCCGCGTTAGGGCCTACTCAGAAACCTCGATAAGGTGGAAATTGACAGAAGCGTTCCAACAAGCAACGTCTGCCGGCGACATGCGCACTTCGGCGGCACTATGGCCATATAGATAGCGACTCCTCGTCTCCATTGTCGGCAACTCTTACTCTGGGATTACTTCAGAGTAGCCCGTTATCCAACAATAATCGCCAAACCTGCTGTCGGGACTTGGAGGTCACCAGCTGAGCCCATGGTCTTCCACCAGCACGTTATTAGGATCAGCACGCGGTGCCAGCAACTGACAAAGAATTAAATGAGGATGAGGCTCCATCGATTCCTCTTGTGTGGCTGCAATTTGGAACTCGTCTCCCTTACTTCTGTCATACGCGTATTTTAAGAAGGAAGAACTGTCAAAAATTGCAGACCTCAGGCCCCCGCCGCATTTTCGTGAATTCGATGAGCGATATGTTCCACGAAGGAGTACCTGATTCTTACCTCGAGGAAGTCTCCCGGGTGATGGTAGCTGCGAACTGGCACACCTATCAGGTGCTGACCAAGCGTTCGGAACGAGTGCGCGATCTGCTGACGGGCAGACTTCGCCTCGCCGCGGAACAAGCAAACGTCTGGTGGGGTGTGAGCGTCGAGGATCGCCACTTCGGGGTGCCACGCATCGGCCATCTGCAGCAAGCACGTTCGGCCGTGTCGTTTTTGTCCATCGAACCGCTACTGGAGAGCCTGGTCGGATCGACATCTCGGGAATTTCCTGGGTATGGTGGGCGGTGAAAGTGGTCCATTGCGGGTGACTCAGTCCAACACCCAAGCTGCTGAACCGCTTAGGGTGGAGTGGAAAGCCCCAATTTCCTAAACCGTTGGTCGGCAGTTCGACTCTGCCCGGGGCCTCCCCTTCTATCCCTTTGGTGCCACTCAGGTTAAGCTTTGCGAGTCTTCATTTGAAGGACTCGCTCAGGTTTCATCACAGCAAAAAAATAGGGCTCGCGAGCCATCCGGCAAGCACGAGTTCGAACTCCCCAGCAATTCCAGGGTGCCAAGATCACGCTCCCGAAAGACTTGATTCGGGTCCATCGCCTTTATGGGCCCATCGGCTTACTTGCCACGTTTGGGGAGGCCGGCTGAATCTTCTCCCGCGCTTCGGGCAGGGCGTTTGTAGGGACGTGAAATCTCGTCGGCGTGGGCTTTGCTGCAGCGCAACGACATCGAACCATGTAAAAACTAACCTTGTCTTTGGCTCGGCCCTCTTTCTGTTGCCTGTTGAGGGGTGCGGTCTGGCCGACGCTTACTACTCCGGGTCGGAATTGGGCCGAGCGCTCGAAGTGCAGGTAATGACTGGCTGGACGCGGAATCGAAGGTTTTTTTCACAAGTGACCGAGACAATCAATGCCTGACGATCCCGGAACGGACAATAAGAAGAAAGTGGAGGGCTGGAACATACGTCCATTCGATCGCGACCTGAGAATTGCGTGTCAGATTCAAGCAAGAAAAGAAGACATGTACGATTACGAATGGGTGCAAAAGATATTGCGCGAAGCGCTGGAGACGCCACGCCAACATTTGGCCGGAAACCAGGCGCACGATCATAAAGGAGATAGCTCAATCACAGGTTCCACCGGCTCATAAATTAGACGCGGGCGGGCACTCCGCGTCAGAGACCTCCGCAAGGGCAGCGATGTCGCAAACGTGCACCATCTCCCGGCCGATGCTGACGATTCCCAACGCTTGCCAGCGGCACAAATGACGGCTTACCGTAGCCAGCGTCGTCCCAGTCAATTGAGCCAGTTCCTGGCGGGAGAGACAGATCCCCCGGGGCTCATCAATGGTACAGCCGAATCGCTTCGACAAGCGGATCAACTCGCTACTCAGGCGTGAGCTAACGCTCTCGGTTGAGACCTCACGAAAACGTTCATCCATTTCCTCTAATCGTTCTTCAAGAGCGAGAATCGTATTGCGCCGAAATAAGTGGAAGCGCTCTAGAATCTTGTCGAAACTTGTGGCATCCCAGACAAGTGCTGCGCAAGGCCGAACGGATTGAGCGGTCGAGCGATGTTTGTGGCCCGACCAGCACCCAAACGCGCCGACTACTTCGCCGATCCCAATTAATCTGAGGATCACTTCAGTCCCTTTGGGGCCTGGCTGCGTGATCTTGACCCATCCCGAGAGCAGCAACACTACCTGTTCGACGGCATCCCCTATCGAGAAAATCGTCCGCGATCGTGGATAGATCTCTTCGCGCGCGGCGGAAATGATCGCGCTGCAATCGCCGGCAGAAATGTCCGCGAACAGGGTTAATCTCTGTACCAATGTGACGTTTTCGTTTTGTGACGTAGCACTGCTCAAACTGCTCCCTCGCTCTCCCTCCAGAATGCCCAAGTCTGCACTATGCCAGTTCGTCCTCTCCGGTCGTTGGTGAACCGCAAAGGGCTTGTAAAAGGCTTGTAAAAGACTTGCGAGGAGAAACCCGTGACAGCGAGTTGTTTAGAGCACGCGGCCTTTCAGGAAGTGAAAAAGACTGCTGATTGCTCTAGAGCAAAGACCGAGGCCTGTTGAACTGCGCCCGCACCGGAAGCGACTGAGGGGGGTCTCAGTTCGGGTAGGGCTTGTCGTCGGTAGGTTCTGCTGCCGGTGCTTTTCGCTTTTCCTCGGCGTCCACGGCGAACAGCATGTAGTGATCGAAGCTATGCTTCCGGTAGTAGCGATGCCGCCGGAAATCCAAATAGATTTCCGCGCTCTGCGGAAGCCAGAGCTGCACCTTCTTCTTTGCGAATGGAACCGGACCGTACTCAACGACTTGATGTTCGCCGGCCAAACGGATCTGGGGCACTGGATTTACCAATTCTGATTCGATCCGCACTATCTGAAACTTGTCTGCTGTAATCCAGGCCCGCCCTTTTAGTTTCAGAGAGTACAGTTCGCCGCCCACGCGGTAGTCGTGCATTTGTGCCGGACGATCTTCACGCTGCTTAAAATGAACCATCCAAGTTGGCTGGCCCCTCAGCTCGCCGAGTCCTTCGCAGACCATTTCGAAGCTGTCCTGCATCTTCGGATGAAATACCAACGCCAACGTCGCAAATCCGCTGCTCGAGATCTGATCGGGGAAATCGGCCAGCCCGAGGTGCTCCTGCCGGTATTCATCCACCGCGATTGAGCCCTGCTTCGACTCCGTGAAAGAAGCGACATAATTAAACGTCCGTGTCTCCTTGGTGATTGCATCGCCCATCTCATCAAGTTGCTCGTGCAACAGATGTTCGATCGCAGCAATGCGCGACACGTCGTCCACGAACTCCTCAACCCGTTTGCCGATCATCCCTGCAATGTCCGCTGGGCAACTCACATTCGCCGCCACAGATGGCTTGTTCAAGTCGATCGCTGGCGGCTGCCAAGGGCGCACTGAAAAAGTTGGTTCGGCGGCAGCGATCAGCGGATCTACGCCAGCAACCGGCGCAGCTGTGACTGAGACCGGTTCCGCGTTTGCGTTCGAACGTACAGCTGGTGCCTCCAGTTGCGCGATCAAAGCCTTGACTTGTGGGACGCTGGGATTCTTCGGAGAAGCAGCCACAAAATCTTTAAGAGCCTGTATACCTTCCTGCCGCTGCCCGAGATTGACAAGCGCTTGTCCCAAAACCAATTGCGACGCCGTCGCCCCTCCCTTACCTTTACTGATGGCGAGTTGTGCCTCGTCACGAGCCTTGTCAAACTTCTGCTGCTTCCAATACGAAGCCGCCAGCAGGTCGTGTGCGACCCAGTAGTCCGAATCCGTGAGCACCGCCTTCTCCAGATTCGAAACAGCCCTGCCATAGTCTTCCTGCTGTAGGCTCAGCCGGCCCAACAATGTCAGCGCCTGCACATTGTGCGGACTCAGATTCGTTGCACTTCCCAGAAAGTTCGCCGCTCGGCTGAAGTCCTTCTTCTGAAAATAAAGATACCCCAACAGGAAGTTCACGTCGGGGTCTTCCGGTGCTAACTTATAAGCCGCTCCCAGTCGCTTGTTCGCCTCGTCCCACTTCCCGGATTTCAGCGCTGAAACTCCGTGCTTCGCTTCTTTTCGCGCCTTCGGCGGCATCCCCTCACTGATGTTCAGCTGCACCGCTGCGGGGTCTTTCTCGAGAGCAATCTCTAGGTTAATCGGCGTAAACGAACTTAGTGCTTGGAATTCCTTGGTAGCCGCGCGATACCCAACTGCACTTACCTCCACCTCATAGTGTCCCAGCGGCAGATCGCCAAATCCGACTTCGGATCGCTCGTCGGTAGTTTGCCAGGTGATAATATGTGAAGTCGTGTTGCTCAATTTCACAAGAGATTGCCGATCGAGCTTTGTTCTGGTTGTCTCGGCAAAAACCGTGATCCGCAACAGCGTGCCGCCTCGGTTTTCGTAACCTGGGGAACTGCTTGTTGTGCTTCCGATGTTATTGAAGACGTCGCCATGTTGACCGCTAGCGCCCAGAACGGCCGAGCCTAGAAGAAGAAGCAGCAGCGACAATTGCCAGAGTCGGTGGGACGTCCGCGTTGGACGGCAACGGGTCATAAGCGGCGGCACAAAAAAGTGTCTCATGCGGTCTGAAGCCGGTCAACGCGTTGTGTTCAGGTCGAAAAGCCAGCGTAGGGTTAACAGCCCTTGTTGAAATGTTTCGTTTCATCCCTTCATTTGCCCACCTCACCGGCACACAAACTTGGTCGCGGGCAGAACAGTTGCTCCTCCCGTCCACCAAAACCCGCACCAATAGAGGCTTCCAGCAACCCAATTCTAGCAACCGTCATCTACTTACGCGCCGTATGTGTGCCACAGAGTCTACCTTCTTCAAAGGGTTTCTGCTGTTCGCCATTCTTGCTCCTTCTATCGGATGTGCTGCATACAAGAAGACTCCTCCATCGACAAACCTCACTGGGCCTGTGACCGTGCAGCTGACTCCCTCGTCCCTCACGCTCCAGCCAAACGCACAACAACAGTTCACCGCGACTGTCGGGGGTTCTAACAATGTGAGCGTCACGTGGTCGGTAGACTCGTCCGGCCCGGGGAATGCCTCAACAGGTGCTATTACCGGGACAGGCCTGTACACCGCTCCGCAGCTTTCAGGGACTCACAGCATCACCGCCGCAAGCGTTGCGGACACGACGAAGACTGCCAGCGCTACAGTTACGGTCCAGGGACCCGTTTCCATCTCTCCGGTCACCGTCGGCGTGAACCTCGGCGCAACGCAACAGTTCACCGTTACCGTCCAGGGCCAAAGCAATCCAGTCGTGGCCTGGTCCGTGGATAGCATCTCCGGGGGCAATTCATCAGTCGGAACGATCAACGCTCAGGGACTCTACATTGCGCCTTCGCAAATCGGAAATCACACGATTGCAGCGAATGTTGCGAGCCTCGGTTCAGGGGCCCCGGCGTCCGTCACCGTCCTCAGCCTCTCGATTTCTCCCGCTGGAACCCTGTTGGCTCCCGGTGGATCGCAGCAATTCAGTGCGAACATCCAGGGCGTGGCGAATACAGGCGTCACTTGGTCCGTCGACGGCACCGCCGGCGGCAACACTTCGATTGGCACAATCAGTGCAAGCGGTCTGTACACGGCCCCCAATGCCATTGGTGGACACGTCATTGCCGTCTCGAGTGTCGCGTATCCATCGGTCGACGCAACCAGCAGCTTGACGATTCAAAACGCCGCCCCGGGAGCCGTCCTCACGTATCACAACGATGACGCTCGAGACGGCGCGTTTACGCAAGAAACCACGCTCACGCCATCGGTCGTTAATTCGTCGCAGTTCGGAAAACTCCTTTCGTATCCCGTCGACGGCCAGATCTATACCCAGCCTCTTTTTGTCCCGCAGGTCGGAATTGCCGGTGCCCCTCACAACGCCGTTTTTGTCGGCACCGAGAACAACACGGTATATGCCTTTGATGCCGATGGCCTGCAGAGTTCGCCGTTATGGTCCAGGAATCTCGGATCTCCATCCCCTCGCAACGACTCCGAAGGCATCTCTCCAGTTCTGGGAATCACTGCCACTCCCGTCATTGACATTACGACGGGCACTCTCTACGTGGTCACCATTACAACCAGCGGCCCGTTCTATCTGCACGCCCTCGATATCACATCCGGCGCCGAAAAGTTCGGTGGTCCTGTGCAGATTACAGGCTCAGTCCCGGGCACCGGTTGGGACAACAACAACGGAACGATTCAAATTGATGCTGGATGCTACCAAAGGACAGGTCTCGCCCTGAATCCGGTAAGCAATGAAATCTACATCGCGTTTGGCCATTGCAATCACGGCTGGCTCCTTGCCTACGACAAGACCTCTCTGCAGCAGAAAGCCATCTTCAACGACACTCCCGACGGTGCTGGCGGCGGTCTCTGGAATTCCGGCGGAGCGCCTGCTATCGACGATCAGAGCGGCAAAGTCTTCATCATGACCGGGGTGGATCAGAATGATCCTCCCAGCGGGTACAACGATTCCTTCCTCCGTCTATCGTCCGGCGTCCTCTCGGTGGAAGATTTCTTCCAGCCGGATAACGCCGCTTACCTCGCTGTCAACGATGCGGATCTGGGAAGCGGCTCTCCCGTCCTGATGCCCGACAACCCCTCCAGCACACCTCATGAAGTCATCGGCGGCGGGAAAGATGGGAACATCTTCGTCGTGAATCGCGACGACATGGGGTCGTTTTCCCCCACCAGCAACAACGTTATTCAAACCGTGCAAACGGGGGTTCACCAGTTCGACAACATCTTCGCGACTGCTGCCTACTGGAACGGGCTGCTTTACATCCACTGCGAAAGCGATGTCCTCCGTGCCTTCAGTTGGACCAATGGTCAGCTCTCCAACCAGCCCGTCGCAAAAGGACAGCCCATCCTTTCTGTACACGGCGCCACCGTTTCTATTTCGTCCAATGGCTCCAACAGTGGAATTGTCTGGGAGATCGACAACACGAACTATGACACTGGCGGCCCAGCGATTCTACGGGCCTATGACGCCTCGAATATCTCCAACGAACTCTACGACAGCACCCAGGCCGGATCGCGCGACACAGCAGGTCTGGCTCTGAAGTTCACCGTGCCGACCATAGCTGCAGGGAAAGTGTTTGTTGGCACCACAAACGAGTTGGATATCTATGGCCTGCTAGGGAAATAAGAGGAAATAAGATAAGTACGATTCACGAAACCGGAAGGTCCGATTCCTCGGTGTGATGGCTCTCCACCGACAGCTTGCGAAGAGACAGCCTTTCTTGATGCGCCAACAGCAGCCCCAGCGGTATGACGGCGGCAAACGTCACCAGCCATAAGAGAATGCCGCAACTCGCGGCCATCTCCGGAGGCACATCGAACACGCTGGAAAGGGTCGCGATCGTCGCCATCTGCGATCCGCCGCCCACAGCTGGCAATTGCAGCATCGAACCCAGCATGCTGGCAAAAATCAAAATCAGCAGCTGTGAAACCGGGATCTCCAGGGCATCAACACCGTACGAGTGCGTGACCTCATGGTAGGCCAGTGCAATCATGTACCACATTCCAACAGAAACGACGCTCAGCGAGAGCAGCGACACCGGCCCATGGATGGTGTTTAGCCCCATTCCGAACTCTCGCACTTTCTCTCCGAGCTTGTGGCCCAAATTCGACGACAGGTGAGCGAACCGCTGTTCGACCCATCGTGCCGCCGCGTCTCCATTCCGGCGAATGACGACCGCCGCCGCTGTCGTCCCTACCACGAATGCAATCAGGAAAAATCCTGCCTCGCGAAATCGCTGGTAATACTCCGGATGCGGAATCGACTGCAGCGCGCTCGGAAGAAAGATCGCCAGCGCCATCAGAACGCCGAACGCTCCAATGTCAAAGATGCGTTCTACGGCCCAAACTGCAAGTTGGGAAGAGAAGGGAAGACCTGTACGTCGAGCAATGAGATAAGGACGGATGAATTCCCCTGCCCTCCCCAAGAGTGCCAGACCTGTGAATCCGATGAGTGTCGGCGAGACCAATTCGCTCACCTTGGTCTGTGATCGCACGGGTTTCAAGAAGATCTTCCAGCGAACCGCCCGCACGACGTAAGCGAGATAAATCAGGACGATCCCGTGGAAAACGTGCCACTTCTTGATCCGGTGGGTCTGGCTCCAAAACGTTCCCCAATCAAATGTGCGCCAGTGCCGGTACTGCAGATAAACAAGAATTGCCAGAATGCAGAACACCACCAGGCTGGCCAGAATTCTCTTCTTATCCATGAAGGGGGAAAGCTCCGCGCCGCGGCCCCGCAACGCGAAGTGGGAAACGGCAACTCAAAGGTAAACGAGCGGGCCATCAGGGTCAAACCCGGCACGTGTGGAGCGGGCACTCCTGCCCGCTGGTTTTGACTTTGATGTTGATCCTGAGGAAATCGGAATTATTCGCTCTTCGCCGCAACGGTCGTCCGTGGCGCACTCTTGGAATTGCTCTTCGCAGCGGGACTCGTTTTCGTCCCGCCACTCTTTTTCTGCGCAACATTATTCTGCGGGACCGCCGCCTTCCCCTGCGCGATCTTTTTCTTGTTGAAGTCCTTCACGATCCTGGCGACATACGCCTGCGTTTCATAGTAAGGAGGCACTCCGCCAAACTGTTCCACGCGTTGCGGCCCGGCGTTGTAGGCTGCCAGTGCTTTCACTAGGTCGAAGTTGTACCGCTCCAGCAACTCTCGCAGATACCTCGTCCCGCCATCAACGTTGGCTTGCGGATCGAACGCGTTGGGCACTCCCAGCTGGGAGGCCGTTCCCGGCATGAGCTGCATCAAGCCCTGCGCGCCTTTCGGCGAAACCGCCCGCACGTTGAACCCGCTCTCGGCCTTGATCACGCTGTTCACAAGATCGGGATCCAGCCGATATCGCCCGCTCGCCTCATTCACAACCTGCGAAAGATCAGTCACAGGCCTTGCAGAAAAGGCAGCAGGTCTGCCGCTCGAGAGCGGCTTGGCTCCTACACCCTTTGTATTGCTGGCGGAAGGTGGTTCCTCGATGGGTTCCTCAGGAGCCGCCTCAAAATGTTCGATGTCCGCCGTCGGCACATCCACGAAACTCGATCCGTCCGCGCTCACATACAACCGCGTCAACTCGCCAACGATCTCCCGCCGCTCATGCTTGATTGCGAACCCATTCTTGAGCACGGCAACTTCACCCGCAAAGCAGGGAACCGCCGCCACGACGAGCGTGACGATCCAGACGACGGATTGTGATAAGCGAATCTTCATTCGAGAACAGCGACGCACTCGAAAAGCCCGCTAATGGCTGCCGAGCATTGCTAACCACCAATGACTAACGACCAACGGCGCTTTGCCCTAACGCGAGATCGACCGCCGCCGCCAATCCGCATTCATGGTTCCCGCCCGTCACCTGCCAGCCCCGGGTCCGAAGCTCCTCACACGCATTTCCCATGATAACCGGATGCCCGGCAAACTCAAGCATCTCCACATCATTATGGTTGTCACCGACGGCCATGACCTCTTCGCGCCGATAACCCCGGTACGCTGCCCAGCGCTCCAGAGCATGCCCTTTCGAGCAGCCCGCATTCAGCACGTCGATCATCGACAGATCCCGCTCCGGATACTCCGTCCGTAGCACCGTCACCATCCCATCTATACCCGCCTGCTCCAGGGCCGTCAAAGCCCTACTCATCCGCACCATAGTCCCGCAAAACATTGCCTGCACTGGATTTGTGACTAGCGCCTTCTCGATCGGAACCACGAATTCGATGTATTCCATGTTCTTCTCGAGCCAGCGCCGGATGCTCGTACCGAGCTCATCCATCCTTTCGAGCACAATGGCGCCCTTGGTCTCTTTATCAAAGGTCAGAACGGTATTTCCCCGGAACTCTTGCATTGCCCCGCACAATCTGCGGCAGGTCTGGGCCGGCATCATGTCACGATGAAACGTCTCCCCGGTCAGCGACCGCGTCACCGCGCCATTCGAACTGATCAGCCACAGATCGAATCCCAACTGCTTCGCGATCGGCAGGGCGAAAGTGTGCCGCCGTCCAGTCACCAGCACGATCTCGATCCCCGCCGCCTGCGCCCGCCGTAGGGCGCTTAGATCGCCCTCGGAAATCTTGAATTCTGGATTCAGCAGCGTCCCGTCGATATCGGTCGCCAGCAGCCGGATGTTGGAAAGCGTCACCATCCTTCATGGTACCACCCACTCCCTGCTCATCTTTGCGCTGTTCACTAGACTCAGCACCAGTTCGAGAACAAATCCGAAACCTTGAAATTCCGCGTCTAGCCGACACGATCGAGCTGCCCGTCTGGAACCGTCTGTGGCTGCTGGAAAACTCCTCGCCTGCCTTGATATCTCGGCCTATCCCGTTTTCGACAACTTGGCGAAGCACGGCGTGTATTGCACGGATGAAAAAGAGAAGGAAGGCATCCCGCAGGAAGGGGCCCGTCCGCTCCTGGGTGGACAGGACGTCCCGGTCTGGTTTTCGAGGTTACCCAATTGCCACCGTGGCTTTCTTGGTCCCAATGACAAACTGGCGACCAAGGTAGTGGTGAGCTTTTTCTCACTGAAAGCGACGACCGAGATCTTCTCCAGCGCTGGTTCTCCGATGGCGAGTTGGAGATACGCGAGGATCGCGCCATTGGTGAGCAGATTCTGACCTTCCTCAAGCAGTACGGACCCCGCTCTACAGTCGTGACCGACGGGGTTATCGGCTGCCCGCACGAAGAAGGTGTGGACTACCCAGAGGGAACTTCCTGCCCACTGTGCTCTTATTGGGCCGGACGCGACCGCTTCACCCATGAGCGTATTCAATAGCGGACAAGTCAGGAGCGGCGTGACTCAAGCTTCGATGTTTCCGGACTCGTGGGTTTTGAGCGCTATCGCTGTTCTCGTCAGCTGCTGGATGACGATGCGGCAGGCAGCCAGCGTTTGTTTTCTTGGCATCCAATTACGGAGTGCTGGAGTTTTCCCATGCGTCTGCTGGCGTTGGTAATGGTGATGTTGGCCATCACGGTTCGTGCCCAACAGCCTCCCTGTGACCTGGCCCCGGAGCAAGAACTCCCGAATTGTCATTTCACCGTCCGGTCGAACTATGCCCTGCGCGGACGCGTACATACCGTGCGTGTGATTAGACAGGAGCTTTCTCCCGATCCGCGGCTCCGCGGGCTCAATTCACCGATGCTGTCCATCCAAGAACCCGGAGCATGGGTCGTCTTCGGCCCTGATGGGGATATGATCGAAAACGCCGGCAGCCTCTCCCAGGACGGTAGCCCATTAGAGACGACACGCGAGAGAACGATGACCGACGGGTCGAAAACCATCGTTATCTCGGGCACTGCTAGTGACCCGGAAGCTTTTCGCAGGGAGGAGAGCTTCGCTCCAGACGGGAGCTTGACCGAGGAGGTTGCGTACCAGCACGAGAATTTGCTCTCCCACCATGTTCACGAACAGGACAGCACTACGGCCTCGATAGAGGACACTACGTATGATGCCGACGGCAATGAGACATCGCACTCCACCGAACGAAGTGACAGACGCGGCCGAGTTGTCGAATCGATCGTTTTCAATCAAGGCCGGCTGATGCTCCATCTATGCGACACCTACGACGAGGCAAGCGATGGCGATGACGACTCCGCGCTGATATCGCGGGCGTGGTTTGACAAAAATGGTTCGCCGTTCCGCGAGATCATGCTGCGACACGGAGAGGCCGTATCCTGGTGGCAGCGGCCCAACTGCGACGAACTATGTCAGCCGGGCCACGGTGTGGCGCTCAATTTCGCCTTTGACCGCTGGGTTGATTACGAATTTCGACCTGACGGATCACTGCTGACCACAATTCAGCACCACAAAGGGCTTTACGGAAATATTGACAACGATGATGTCGAGCTATTGAACCAGGACGGCAAGGTGTTGGAGAAGATCGCGTACCGCTATGTGCGCGATAAACTTGGCAATTGGACCGAGCGAACAGCATCTATTTTTGATCCCGCCACCGCTCAGATGGTGGATGTGCGCCTGGATACAAGAGATTTGACTTACTACTGAGAATTTAAGACGCTGCAGTTCCGTTTGGACCGTGCGGAACGACTCCGTAGTTGGCGTAACACATTTTACTCATTAACTCCTGCCGGCAGAAAACGCTGGACCCGTGTACGATCCGGCGCCTGTGCACACCTTTAGGGAGGATTTCAAATGGTCTTACCACTTACGCCGGCAACCTGCCCAACAGTCCGCTGGCCTTCCGAAACCATGGCCGCTCCCGCCGCCGCAGATATCCCGGCATCGTCGGTTTCTTCTCCAGGATTCTCTGTGCCCAGATGCGGGCTTCCGCATTCCGTCCCTGCGACTCTAAGTACAACGCGTAGTGGTAATACGTCTCCGAAAGAGTCGAAATCCGCGTCGCCTCGCGAAACATCGCATCGGCCTTATCGGTCTGTCCGGTCTTCGCATACGCCCAGGCAAGCAAACCCTTGGCCCGATGAAAGTCATACCCCGGATCAGACGTCACTGCCCTCTCCAAATCAGGGACTGCAGCCGCGAAGTCTCCCAACTCGATTTCAGCAATCCCGCGCCTGTAGAACGGATCCGCATGATCGGTCCGCGACGAGATAGCCCGGTCATAACTTGCGCGGGCTCGGACAAAATTCCCGTCATCCAGATACAGCAACCCGAGTTCCTCGTAGTTTCCCGCCGACGGATTGTCGAGGATCGTCCTCTCCAGTTCCTGTATCCTTCGTCGCCGCGGAAACACCTGAAACGAACTCCGCAGCAGACCCGCGTCCGGTATTACCTCCACCGCGATATAAATCAGCGCTCCCACCCAATGAAATAAAATCACCCAGATCCAAAAGAAATTCGGCCGCCGCCGGATGAAGTGGATGATGGCCACGATCCGAAGCGCGATTGCCCACCACGAAAAAGCGAACAACAGAAATGATCCCATGCTTGAACGCGCAGTAGCCCGCGCAGAAATCTGTCCCCGGAACCTTGACGACGATGCTTTCTAGTCGCTTGGTCCTGATCGCTCTACTTCTTCACCGCCTGCGCTGCCGGGGCCGTCGGCGGAACTCCGGTCAAAATATCCTTCGCCGCTGCCGGCAGCTTATCTGCATTCGCACATAACAGGCTCACCTGCCACATCTGCGTCGTCGAGAGCGTTTTCTCAAACCCCGGCATGCCCGTCATCCGGATGCCTCCCGATACCTTCCAATACGTCTCTCCCGGAGGATCATCCGTCACGCCTTTTCCCTCCATCAACTTCGGCGGATCCGGAAACATCCCACGGGCGATTGCAGACTGCGGTTGCCCGGGAAATCCATGGCACACCGCACAATGCTCCTTGTAGACCTGTGCGCCCACCGTATACGCAGCATCATCGGCGGCAATCGGCACCGTCTTCGGAACTTCCTTATCCAATCGCGCATGCAGAGCCATCCGCGCAAACGTCTTCTCAAATGGCATTGGCGGGGCCGACGTTGCCACGGGTGCGATCCCTCGTGAGAAATACAGATATACGACAGCAGGAAGCAATAACACCCCGACAATCAACCCGAAAAGGAACTTTCCCATCAATAATCTCCTGTGGAATGCGGTTGAGCACTGATACTACCTCAAAGTCTTCGCAGTCGCGAAGTCAACGCGATATCAGCCGTTTGCCCGGGAAAGCTGCCACGGTGCTTTCAATCACGTTCCCACCAGAAGCCTTGCGATAAACTCAGCTGAGGGTATCTGCAAAAGGTCGTTACCTTGTCCGATCAACAGGCGGAACTACTGAAGTCTTTCCGGGCATTCATCCGGGCAGCAGAAGAAAGCGCCCCCATTCCGCCCGTCGATGAACACGATTTGAAGGCTCTCCACGAATTGTGCGTGGAAAGAGCCAAGCGCTATTGCGGCAAGGATGGAGTAATCAGTCTCGACATGACCGCTCGTGCCTGCAGTCCGGCAGCGAACTTGCCGGCGGTTTGGTTGCGTCACACCCAACTCCGCTCTTTCTACCGGCAGGGCTTGCTCGCAAATTGGCAACACGGGACTGTCCTCGACGATGTGGTCTTCCGTGTAGCCTCTGCCATTCCCATGATTGGGACCCACCTCGATTCGGTCGCTTTCCTGGAACGACTTCGCGACCTCGCCACAGTTTGAAGCCGACGTCAACTTACTCGGTTGAATCCTTCGAGCCGAGATGTTATCCGCTCTAGACCAATCTTTTACAATCCTCGGACTTGCTAATGACACCCTCTCATTCGGCCCGCCTTACTGTGGCGTAACCGTGACCCGAACCCCTGCTGAAATCGCGGAATTCAAGTCCAGCATTTGGAGTGTGGAACTATGAGCAATGAAGTAACGCGCTCAACCGCAAACGCAAACCGATCTTCAACGGACACGGCGTCCGCCCGCCGTTCCAATCGCCGCTCGTTTCTGAAAAACACCATGATTGCCGGAGCCGCAACCACGGCCGGTGCCGCCCTTCTGACCAACGGCGTCCCCGCCTTCGCTCAAGACAAAAGTGGCTCGCTCAGTAAGGGCGATGCCGCGATCCTTCGATTCGTCGCTGCAGCGGAAATCATCGAGAGCGATATCTGGCTGCAGTACAACGAACTCGCAGGTGTCCAGGACGGAGAGGTCTCGAAATTAGCCAGCAAACTGATTCCCGGATATCCCTCCCAGGTCACGGGGGGAAACAGCACTTACACCAATGCCATCCTTCAACTTGACGGAGACATGAACCAGTACATCTCCGATAACACCGAAGATGAACTGAGCCACGAAGTGTTCCTGAACGCCTACCTCGCCTCGAAGGGCGCGGACACGGTCAATCTTGATGCGTTTCGCACTCTGCCTTCAAGCCAGGCCACAGGATCGAACAAGACTTTCGGACGTCTCACGAACCTCACACAGCTCACCGTCCACACCGATTTCTGGACCCGTTACCGCAGCCGAAGAGGCAACCCCGATCTCGGCGACAAATTCCGCAACGCCATCCCAACGCTCGCGGTCGGCCAGCACACCGCCATTCCTCGAACTGACGCCGACACGGCGAATGGCAATTTCATCCAGGCGGTCGGATACACCGCAGGATTCCATTTCCCCTGGATCGAGCAGGGAGGAAGCAGTCTGTACCCAATGCTTGCCCAGCGCGCAAAGAATGTAGAAGTTCTGCGCATCCTTCTGAGCATCGGCGGAACTGAAATCTGTCACTTTCAGACTTGGCAGGACAAAGCCGGCAACATTCTTCCGCTGCCGAACGTGATCGATCCTATCACGGGTGTGGCCGTCACATT
>Ga0210403_10001154_pt1 | contig 25639 bp, 28 predicted proteins | sample IncBWC19MmetaG_FD_150863 | JGI IMG/M metagenome (GOLD analysis project Ga0210403, IMG submission 150863) | Forest soil microbial communities from Barre Woods Harvard Forest LTER site, Petersham, Massachusetts, United States - Inc-BW-C-19-M | ecosystem: Environmental > Terrestrial > Soil >... | reverse complement strand
CCCCCGTTTTTCTGTGGATTTGCGGTCACTTCGGTTTCAGCGCGATCTGCATGCTGGGACTGGCCCTGCGCCTGCACATGCTGGGTCCTTCCCCATCCGGCCAGTGGGTAGGAAATCCAAAACACGCACACTAGTCGCGCCAGTGCTAGTGAAGGTCTACAACCCCTTCTTCGCCAGAAACTCGACCAGATCCACCACGCGCATCGAGTAGCCCCACTCGTTGTCGTACCACGCGACCACCTTCACCAGGTTGCCGTCGAGCACTTTGGTCAACTGCGCGTCGACGATCGAGCTATTCGGGTTGTGCATCATATCGGTGGAAACGACGGGGTCCTCGGTATAGGCCAGGATCCCTTTGAGCGGGCCATCGGCGGCTTGTTTGAGTGCGGCATTGACTGCCTCGGTCGTCGTGTTTTTCGATACCAGCGCCACCAGGTCGACCACGCTGACGTTAGGCGTGGGGACACGCATCGAGTAGCCGTCCAGTTTGCCTTTGAGCTGCGGCATCACCAGGCCGATCGCTTTGGCTGCGCCCGTTGTCGTGGGGATCATGTTGATCGCCGCCGCGCGCGCCCGCCGTAGATCCTTGTGCGGAAAATCCAGAATGGGCTGGTCGTTGGTGTAGCTGTGGATCGTAGTCATCGATCCTTTTTCGATTACGAAAGCTTCGTGAAGAACCTTGACCACCGGACCCAGGCAATTCGTGGTGCAGGAAGCGTTGGAGATGATGCGATGCTTGGCCGGGTCGTACGCGTTCTGATTGACGCCTAGCACGATGGTGATGTCTTCGTCCTTTGCCGGCGCGGAAATAATGACTTTTTTCACGCTGCCGCGCAAGTGTTTGGAAGCGTCCTTCGCGTCCGTAAATTTTCCGGTCGACTCGATGACAATCTGCGCGCCAAGACCCGTCCAATCGATTTCGGCCGGATCTTTAGACGCGAAAATCTTGAGCTTCTTTCCACCTATAACGATCGCGTCGGCTTCAACCTTGACATCTTCATGCAGTGGACCGAGGATCGAATCGTACTTGAGCAGGTGCCCCAGCGTCGTAGTGTCGGTCAGGTCGTTGGCGGCGACGAATTCGATGTTGGGATTGTGGAGGCCAGCGCGCAACACATTCCTCCCAATCCGGCCGAAGCCGTTAATTCCTACTTTTGTGGGCATCAAGCCCAGTTTAACGCGTCACCTTATTCGCCCGTCTACCGGCCAGATAACCGGCAAGACACGCGACGATCTGCGCCCAACCTCCTGAGTGGCGCGGAGCCTGCAGCTCGGAAAGGCCTGAATGTGTGAGCACAACTTCCGTGATTTCGCCGTGCTCGACAAACTCAACCGTGACCAGAGTCTCGCGATTCTCCGTGTTCACTGAAATCCACGTGAAGGCGATCTTCGACGGACGATCGATGATCTTGTAGGTGCCGGTGTGATCGCAATCTCCCTGAGTTCCTTGGAAGCGGATGCTGAAGGATCCGCCGACGCGCGGGTCGGCTTTGACTGCGGCGCGGTAGTTGTCGCCGGGGCACATCCAGGAGCGGATGCCCTCCGGATCGAGCCAGGCGTCGAACACCTCCTCGCGCGGCGCGGCAATCATCTTACGTACGGTCAGGTCTGGCATTCTTTTTCCTCTTGTTCAGAATGTGTTGTTCGAGAGCGTCCAGGCGAACTTCCCAAAACGCCCGATAATGTTCAATCCAGTGGTTGGCTTTACGCAGCGGCTGAGGATTGAGATGGCAATGATGCTCGCGGCCACGGATTTCGCGCCGCAACAGGCCGGCGCGCTCGAGCACCATGATGTGTTTCGAAATCGCATTGAGCGAAACCGGAAACGGCTTGGCGATCTCCACCACCGTGGCCGGATGTTCGCGCAGCCGGGAGAGAATGGCGCGGCGCGTCGGATCGGCAACGGCGGCGAAAACGCGGTCGAGCGCGGGATCGCTACGTTCAACCATATGGTTGAATATAAGTCACACGCCGCGCTTTGTCAATGCTCTTTTGTTACCATGCGCACGTATGAAGACTTGGATCGCATTCGCGCTCGCCTGCACGGCGGCGTTGGGGCAGAATCTGACGGAACAGTACCGCACCACAGCCGATCGCTTGATCGACGCCGCTCTCTCCGATACCGAAGGCTACGCGAAGCTCGCGTATCTTTGCGACCGCATCGGAAATCGGTTGAGCGGGTCGGAGTCGCTGGTGCGCGCCATCAAGTGGTCAGAAGAGCAGATGAAACGCGACGGTTTGAGTAACGTCCGCACCATTCCGGTCAAAGTCCCGCACTGGGTCCGTGGAGCCGAGTCAGCCAAATTGATCGCGCCGGAAAGTAAAGCGCTGCACATGCTCGGGCTGGGGATGAGTGTGGCGACCCCGGCGGGAGGGATCACAGCCGATGTCGTCGTCGTTCCCGATTTTAATGAGCTGGTTAAGCTCGGGCGAGACGGCGTGAAGGGCAAGATCGTGTTATACAACGCGCCTTACAAAGGCTACGGGCAAACCGTGGTGTACCGGTCTACCGGACCGTCCCGGGCTGCGGCGATGGGCGCAGTGGCGGTGCTGGTTCGATCGGTAACGCCACTGGCGATGCAGACTCCGCATACCGGAGCGCTGACCTACGACGAAGCGCAACCGATGATTCCAGCGGCGGCGATTTCAGTGGAGGATGCTTTGATGCTGGCGCGATTCGCAGAACAACGTGTCCCCATCAAAGTGCATCTCGAGATGAGCGCACACCTGGAACCTGACGCCGACAGTTTCGACGTGATGGGCGAGATTCCGGGTCGCGAGCATCCCGAAGAAGTGGTCGCGATCGGCGGGCATGTGGATTCATGGGACGTAGGGCGCGGGGCGCAGGACGACGGATCGGGAATCATGGCGAGCCTGGAAGCTGTGGCCTTGATCAAGAAACTAGGATTGCAACCGCGCCGAACGATTCGCGTGGTGTTCTGGGTCAATGAAGAAAACGGAGGTCGCGGAGGTGAAGCGTATCGCGCGTGGCTTGGCGACAAGATCGGGAATCACGTGGCTGCAATCGAGATGGATGGCGGCGCAGAAGCACCGCGCGGATTCGGTTACGGCGGCGGAGGCGGCCGCGGAGGCCGTGGCGGACCAGCAGGAGATCCCGCGTCGACGGGAATTCTCCAGCAGATCGCCAAATTGCTGGATCGAATTGGCGCGGGCGAAATTTCGCCTGGCGGCGGCGGTTCGGATATCGCCCCGATTATGCGCGACGGAGTTCCGGGTCTGGCGGAGCGGACCATGGGAACGCACTACTTCGATTGGCACCACACGGAAGCCGATACGCTGGACAAGGTCGATCCCGAAGACTTTCGCAAGAATATCGCCGCTCTGGCTGTAATGAGTTATGTTCTCGCGGACATGCCGGGCAAGATCGCGGGTTCAAAGCAAAGCAATTAAACCGCGGAAAACTCCGAAATGAAACTCCTCCTTGAGGCATCTCATGGGGAGGAGGCAGTGTATGTGCGACTACTCGCTGTGTGGGATTCCTAACCGGCTCGCGGTAGAGGGTGAGGAACTCGTCGTCCATAAATTCCAGACTGGTTCGATGGGGTTAGCTTCTCCAACAAATCTGCCGGTTCCAACGCTCCGGAAACCCACTGGAAGGAAAACGTTCTGGCAGAACTTCAAGAGCTTCTTTGAGATCGTGCCGCCGCCGGCGACGGTGGCCGCGGTGTGCATCCCTCCAGGAGCGCACCTGATTTTGAAGGACATTCCGGCCGACCTGCAGCTGCAGTGCGGCGTCTCCGGGGAAGAAGGTGTGATCTTTACGCAACTCAACGCGGAGGTCCACAGTTATCGCGATGCCGTCCGTTTCGGTAACGGCTGTCAGATCATCCTTCAGGACCTTCGACAAGGGATGCGCGTGGAGATTCTGTCACTTGCCGGCGTAACCGAATACGCGCCTGCAATGGAAGAAGCCATCCGCTAGAAAGCGCTCAGGTTGTCCCAACGCGAGGCCGGCGTCGCGATCGCGCGAGAGTGACTCGTAACGTTACGTTTTGCCACTCACGCTTGTGCTTCTTGCCCGAGAACCGGCTTTCCCAAAAGCGCCGGAAGGCGCGCACCTTCTTATCGTGTTTCTCACGCAGGCGGCTGTCCACCCGTTTGCCGGCCGATTCCGCGGACGCGATCCGGCGAGCTGTTTCGTAGTCGTTGATGTCTCCTAAACGCCTTTGCAATTCTTTGACCTGTTCCACACGGGCGGGATCGGAATGGTCCAGCAAGTCCAAGGTATAGCGGAGCTTCTTGGCTGCGATGCGAAGCGGATGGAGTTTTTTATCGGAATCCTCCGCCGCGGCGCCGCGCTTGAACAGCCGTTTGACTGCACTGGAAAGAACCTTGCTCGCGGTAGTGCCGGGAGCGGCTTCGGCGAGCCGTTCGCGCCACCTTCGCGGGGTATTAGCGTCCAGCCAAAGTTGAAGTTCGGCTAACAGTACCCGCTCCGCGGCTGCGCGGCGGCGATGCAGGCGGGCCAGGAAGGTCTTGGAACCCTCCACTCTGCCCGCCAGCTTGATGGTGATGTCGTAATCGCGGACCTGGCCGGCAAAACGCATAATTCGTTTCAGACGGCGGCGGATTTTTTCGACGTCTTCCGATTCCGCGTCGAGAACCGTGAGAGCTTGCGTGAATTTCCGGCTCGCAACTCTCAGAATGTGGACCTGGTCCGCATCCGGACCACCGAGCGTCCGGCGAGCCGCGGCCGCAAAATAGTCCAGAAATTCGCTCGCTCGTTTGGGGGAGGCGGGCATATACGAGTCGACGTTCCTATTCTATATGGGTGGTGGGTCGGTCTTCGAGATCTGCGTTTTCATTCATGCGCCGCTCAACGTCCTACAGCCCCATGCGTCAGCTTGGGGCTAGCGCGGGTATAACGAATAGCCCCAAGCTGACGCATGGGGCTGAATCGAAACGGTGCTGGAAGTGACGTGGTCACCTAAATTCCCATTTGCATTTAAAGTCGGCGCATCGGAAAGACTAACGGGCTAGTCTAGTTACAGTGCCCGAACTTCCCTCGATAGTTATAGTCGGCCGGCCGAACGTCGGCAAGTCGACTTTGTTCAACGCGATTATCCGCCAACGCCGCTCGATCGTCGGCGATGAGCCGGGAATCACGCGCGACCGGATTCAAGGCGAAGGCGAATATCAAGGACGGCGTTTCGCGTTGATCGACACCGGCGGCATCATCGCCAATGACGCCGATCTGATCCCGTCGGAGATTCTCAAACAGGCTCGCACGGCGCTGGAACGAGCCTCGCACGTGATTTTTTTGATCGACGGCCGTACTGAAATCACCGGCGCCGATCGCGATCTCGCGAAAATGCTGCGCCGCCTCGGCAAACCCGTAGCGCTGGCGGTGAACAAGATCGATACGCCCAAAAGCGATAACCTGGCTCACGAATTCTACGCGCTCGGATTCAAGGACGTGTTCCCGGTTTCGGCCGAGCACCGCGTGGGCCTGGACGCGCTGCTCGACCACGTCACCACCGGGTTTTCCGCCGAGGCCGCGCCCGAAGAGCCGGAGGCGAAGGAGCCGATCAAGGTCGCGATTATCGGTCGTCCGAACGTGGGCAAGTCGACGCTTCTGAACGCCCTCGCCGGCTCCGAGCGCGCCATCGTTTCCCCGGTGGCCGGGACTACTCGCGATTCGGTAGATGAAGCAGTGGTTCACAATGACGTCGAGTATGTTTTCGTCGATACAGCAGGGATTCGCCGTAAAGGCAAAACTCACCTGATGGCGGAAAAACTCAGCGTCGTCATGGCGCGCCGCGCCCTGCGGATGGCCAACGTCGCGGTGTTGGTGCTGGATGCCACCGAAGGCGTGCTGGGGGCGGACGCAACCATCGCGGGCTACGCGCACGAAGAGGGTCGCGCAGTCGTGCTGGTAGTGAATAAATGGGACGCGGCGAAGGGAGGCAAGCGCAAATTCCAGGAGGATCTGCGGGACGAACTGAAGTTCCTCGACTACGCGGAAGTGGTGTTCATTTCAGCCAAGAAACGCGAAGGCATGCGCACTCTGTTCGGAATGATCCGCAAGGCCTACGAATCGGCGTCGAAGCGCGTGACTACGGGCGAGCTAAACCGGTTCGTGGCGTCGCTCGAGTGGGGATACGACATGAAAGTTTACTACCTGACCCAGGTTTCCGTGCGTCCGCCGTCGTTTCTGGTGTTCACCGACAAAGCCGGGAAACTGCACTTTTCAGCCGAGCGCTATCTGATCAACCGGCTGCGCGAACGCTTCGGATTCGAAGGAACGCCGATCGTCATCAAGACGCGGCGGCGCTAACGCACGCACTTTTGAGACTGCGGAAAACTCGAATCAAGTAAATTTTCGCAGCTTGGGGGGCGGACCCCCTGGTCCGCGCGCGATCCCCTGATCGCGCTCTCTCGCCAATAGAATCAGGCCGCCGGACATGCGCGAAGGCCGATCGGGGGATCGGCCGCGGACCAGGGGGTCCGCCCCCCATAGCCGCGAGAGTCTACCTAATTTGAGCTTTTCCGCAGCCTCACTTTTGCGTGCCGCGTCGGCACTCGTGCCGACGCACGGCTACTTTTCACGCGACATGGTGTCGAGACACCCGGCACGGGTCCGCGCCCCGGAAGTCTCGACACGGCACGCAAAAGTGCGTGCGCCACGAAGCTCCGAAGGCGGCGCTAATGGGGACGGGCTTCAGCCTCGCATGGTTTTTCTGGCGGAGCTGAAGCTCCGCGCGGATTGAAATCCGGCCTCCGCGCACTTTTTCAGCCCGCACGCAGCGCCGACAACGGCTCGATCCCGGTCGCTCGCCGCGCGGGCAGAAATCCTGCCGCGAGCAGTACGGCCGCAAGCACCACCGCCGCGCCCAGGAACGCAGGCGCGTCCCAAGGGCTTACTCCGAACAACAACGATGAAAATCCACGAGTCGCTGTCAGCGCTAGCGGCAATCCCACGGCGATGCCGATCCCGCCGATCGCAGCGACTTCACGCAACACCAGCAACAACGTGTCGCCACGATCCGCGCCCAATGCCATACGAATTCCCAGCTCCCGGGTGCGCTGGCTGACCCCGTAGGAAATGACGCCGTACGATCCCACTGCCACAAGGATCAACCCGAGCAGCCCCAGCACTCCGACCAGTTCCGCCGTGATCTGGAACTTCTGGGCAGAGAACCGGATCAAGTCGTTCTCAGTCGTGATGGTCAGCGGATCGAGCCGCGTGTCGACGCTCTTCAGTCCACGCCGAGCCGCCTGCGCGAGCGCCGTGGCGTCACCTTGAGTTTCGATCACGAAGGTCACTTCTCCTTCGAAATTGGCCCAGTAGGGGAGATAGAGATACGGCTCCGCCGGCTCGCCGACTTCATTGATCGGCGCGTTTTTCACGACGCCCACCACAGTGCGAGGCTTGCCGCCGGCCGCGATCGTCTTGCCGATCGGATTCTCGCCCGGCCAGAAGCGCTGGGCCATGCGTTCGTTGATGAGCACCGCCGTGGCTCCCGGATTCTCATCGGTCTTCTCAAATCCGCGGCCGCGCACCAGCAGCGTCCCCATCGTACTCAGAAAGTTCGAGGTGACCGCGTTGTATTTGATCTCGAACGGTGGAGTGTTGGCGAATTCGGTCCGGCCTGGAAACGTCACACGCTGAAATATTCCATTGGACGACAGACTCAGCGGCGCGCGCACAGCCGCAGCCACGTTGCGAACTCCGGGCAGTCCTTCGAACGTTGCGATCACTTGCCGGTACAGCTCGGGTTTGGCATTTGGCGCAGAGAGCCAGACCAGCAGCAACTGATTGCGCGCGAATCCAATGTCCGCGGTTCGCGTTTTCGCGAAGCTCTCGACCAGTACCGCGGCCGAAGCGAGCAGCGTCATCGAAATCGCCACTTGCCCGACGGCCAGCCAGTTCCGTAGGGGCCACCAGCGCCCCGCGCCGGTCGCGGTCGTCTCGCCCTTCAACACCGGGATCACATCCGGACGCGTCGATCGCCATGCCGGCGCGAGTCCAAACAACGCAATGGTCGCGAACGAGACCGCCAGACTGAAGACCAGCACCCGCTGATCGAAATTGAAGTCAAGCTGGAAGTGCAACCCCGGCGGCTGCACCAGCATCGCGGGCAGGATCGATGTCATCGCGGCGCCGATGCCCAATCCAAGCAGCAGGCCCGCGAATCCGAGCAGCGTGTTTTCCGCCATTAGTTGGCGGACCAACCTCGCACGGGACGCTCCCAGCGCGACTCGCACCGCCATCTCTTTACCGCGATACGCGGCTCGCGACAACAGCAGATTCGCGACGTTTACCGAGGAAATCGTGACTACCAGCAGCACGATCGCGAGCAGCGCCAGCCCGTTCGTGCCGGCCTGGTCCAAGCGATGTTGGAGGTCCGGAACGACACTCAGGCGGCGACCTCGGTTGGTCGCGGGCGAGGTTTCGACCATGCGCTGCGCGATGGTCTGAAGCTGCGCATTGGCGGCCTTCACGTTCACCGCACGACCGATCAAGCGAAACCAACGGCTATTGCGCATTTCCAGCTCGCGCACATCTCCGAGTTGTCCCCAGCTCTGAATTGGAAACCACAGGTCCCGATCGCCGCCGGTTTCAATTCCGCGAAACGTCTTCGGCAGCACGCCTATTACGGTGACCAGAACGTCGTGCGCGCGCTGCACGCGAATCTGTTTGCCGACGATCGCCGGATCGGCGCCGAATTGCCTTCGCCACAAGCTGTCGCCGAGCACCACCAGCAGATCGTCCCGATCCTCCGGAGTAAACGACCGTCCCAGCGCCGGCTTGATCCCCAGAGCGGTGAAAAAGTTGGACGAAACCAGATTGAGCGTCAGCAGATGACGGCTGTCGCCGTCGACCAGCGTCAAGCCGCGGCCGCCAATGGCGACCAGATCGGTCAGTGCGCTCGCCTGTTTCAGGTCCAGATACTCGGCATAGGATAGCGTCGCTTCGCGATCCTGATCGGTCACGCCGAACACGCGCACGATGCGGCTCGCGTCCGGCACGTCCAGCGGCCGGAACCATAGCGCGTCCACCAGGCTAAAGATGGCGGAGTTCGCTCCAATTCCTAGAGCCAGCGATAACGCGGCAACAAACGTGAATCCCGGCCGCGATGCTAGTACGCGAAGGGCAAAACGGAGATCTCGCAGCATGATCCTTCGACGCGCGAGACCAGACGTGGTGCCTTAACGATGGCTAGTGCCGATCGCGATCGTGATCGCGATCATGGTCGTGCCGGTCACGGTCGTGGTCGTGCCAGTCGCGGTCGTGATGCTTGTCGAATTTGTGGTCATGCTCGTACCGGCCGCGATCGCCGTCCCAGTAGCACTCAAAAAATCGGTCGCCATCATGGTGCGGTCCGACCCAGCGAGCTCCCGCATACGGAGGCCGTGTCCAGTAGCCCTCATGCCACCTGTAGCGGCCACCCACGGGATACCAGTAGCCTTCCACCCAGATGAACTCCGGACCCGGACGAGCCGGAACCACGGCCACTACCCGCGGAGGCGGCGGCGCACCGATCCGAATTCCAATGGAAACCTGGCCATAAACCGCTCCGCCGGCCAGAAGCGCAAGTGCCATCAATGTTTTTCTCATCCTACACGTTAGGCTAGCAAATCACGCGCCAAATCTAACTCGCAGAAAACATTGAGCCTCAAAAGGCAGGGCCTGGTGATTTTTTCCACTACGGTGTAACGGTGATATGCTGACCGAAGCTGTCTGAGAGAAAGGGAATTGCGTGAACAAGCTCAACGTCGTGTTGTTGTTATCCGCTGCCATGGCCGTTGTGGGCCAGAGTAAGATCGCTCCCGATAAAGAAGCGGCGATGAAGGCCGATCTGACCGGTCAGATCGACGGCATGAAAAAGCAGGCGCAGGTGATGGTGGATACGGTGTTCAGCTTCGGCGAACTCGGGTTCCAGGAGTTCGAAACGTCGAAGTACCTCACGGGGATTCTCGAAAAAGAAGGTTTCAAAGTCCAGCGCGGATTCGCGGGCATCCCCACGGCGTTCGTCGCCACGTGGGGAGAAGGCAAGCCGGTGATCTCGCTGGGGTCCGATATCGACGATATTCCGCAGGCGTCGCAGAAGCCCGGCGTCGGATGGCACGACCCGATCATCGAAGGCGCTCCGGGGCATGGTGAAGGTCACAACTCCGGCATGCCGCTGCAGATCATGGCGGCGATCGCGGTAAAGAGAGTGATGGAGCGCGAGCACCTGAAAGGAACGCTCCAGTTATGGCCCGGCGTCGCCGAGGAATTGCTGGGCACCAAGGCGTACTACGTTCGCGCGGGAATGTTCAAGAACGTCGACATCTGCCTGTTCGCGCACGTCGGCTCGAATCTCGGCGTAAATTCAGGACCGGGCGGCGGCAACGGACTCGTCTCGATCGAATACATGTTCAAAGGCGAAAGCGCCCATGCGGCTGGAGCGCCCTGGCGCGGACGTAGCGCGCTTGACGCAGTCGAGTTGATGGACGTCGGCTACAACTTCCGCCGCGAGCATCTTCGTTTAGCCACGCGCGTCCACTACGTGATCACCAACGGCGGCGATCAGCCTAACGTGGTTCCTCCGAACGCGTCCGTGTGGTATTACTTCCGCGAAGCCGATTACGACCACATCATGAACCTGTGGCGCATCGGCGACAACATGGCCAAAGCAGCGACGCTAATGACCGACACCGAATTCACCAGCCGTCTGCTCGGTAGCGCGTGGGAGGGCCACTTCAGCAAGCCGATTGCGGAAGCGATGTACAAGAACATCGAAAAAGTCGGACTGCCCCAGTGGTCCGACGCCGATCAGACCCTGGCAAAAGCCCTGCAAACCGAGCTGAAGCAGCCGGTGCGCGGCCTCGCCACCAAGATTCGCCCTATGCGGCAGCCTCGCGAGCAGCAGAATCAGGAAGGCACCGGAGACGAAGGCTTCGGCCAGCAGCCCATGGGCGGCGGCTCCGACGATATTGGCGACGTTTCCTGGGCCGTACCCACGGTGACGCTGAGCTATCCCTCGAACATCCCCGGCGGCCCGGGCCACAATTGGGCCAATGGAATTTCCATGGCGACTCCGATCGCCCATAAAGGAGTTGTAGCGGGTGCGAAAGTCCAAGCAATGACGATTCTCGACATCGTGCTGCATCCTGAGCTGGTGCAGGCGGCGTGGGACTACTACAACAACGTCCAGACCAAGGACATCAAGTACAAGACTTTCCTGCGTCCCGAAGACAAGCCCGCGATCTGGCTGAATGAGAAAACCATGGCGCAGTATCGCGACCGGATGAAGGCGTTCTATTACGACCCTTCGAAGTACGACAATTACCTGGACCAGCTCGGCATCAAATATCCGACAGTGCGGTAATCAATGTTCCGGTTTGTAGTCTTCCGGATGAGGATGCTCGGCCCACGACGGCCTTGATGTGTCGCGAAAGCGACCTTTCACGGGAGAGCTGAAGGTCCCCAGCTGCTGCGTCAGACGATCCGTGCCGCAACTCGGGCAGCGCACTTCATCCGTCGCGGGCTTGAGGACCAGCTTCTCGAACTTCGTGCCGCAGTCGTCGCAAATGTAATCGTAGATGGGCATCGCCTACCCGGCTATTTTAGCGGTGAATAGTCCGACGGGTCCATGTAAGTCGACTCGATCTTTTCGACGATCTTCCCATCCGCTTCAGAAGCCTTCGCCACCTGCTGCCATTCGGGATCGGCGCCGAATTCGGCCCAGTTCTTCTTGGCCGCATCCCGGCTTTCGTGGGAGATGATGTAGATCAGCGTGCTCTCTTTTTGCGGAGCGTCCTGCGGAACCCAATACCCGATGCTGGTCATGTTGTGCTTTTTGAAGATGCGCATGGTGTGATCGCGGAATCGCGCCTGGAGCGCCGGCAGCCGTCCCGGGAGTGTGTGGTAGACGCGCAACTCGAAAACACGCGTACTCTGAGCCTGCACGGTGCGGAGTCGTGAAGTCACCAGCGATCCGGCGACGAAGGCCAGCCCGATCGCCGCGTACAGTTGAAAATTGGAAAGTGTCATAGGTTGATCCGTTTGGGGGAATGATATCACCCTTGATCGACGGAGGAGAGAACCGGCGTCACCCGCCACGATTCTGGCAAACTGGAATCAGTGCTTCTGGGGTTTCACCATGTCACTGCGTTCGCCGGCGACGCGCAGAGTAATCTCGACTTCTACACACAACGGCTGGGACTGCGCCTGGTAAAGCGCACGGTCAACTACGACGATCCTGCGACTTATCATTTTTACTTCGGCGATGAAACCGGGACGCCCGGCAGTTTGCTGACGTTTTTTCCATGGCCGACCGCGCCCGCCGGCAGCCCCGGATCGGGACAGGCCATCGGTATCCAGTTCGAACTGCCCAACGCCGCTGGTCCCGAAACCCAGGATCCAGCCGGGCTGCATCTGGAACTGGCGACGGCTCGCAAGCCACGCATCGTTTCAGTAACGCTGCGCGTGGCCGATGCGGCAAAGACGCGTCGATTCCTAACGGAGATTCTCGGATTCACCGCCGTGGCCGACGACGCTTTCGAGGTCGGCGAATCTATCGTCAAGTTAGTCGACGCACCCGGTATGGAGCGCGTGAAACTGAGCATGGGGATGATTCATCACGTTGCGTTTCGCGTCGCCGATGAAGCCATGCAGATCGAGTGGCGCAACAAACTGAAAGCCGCCGGCGTGCGCGTCACGCGTGTGATCGACCGCCAGTATTTTCGCTCCATCTATTTCCGCGAGCCGGGCGGCGTGCTGTTTGAGATCGCCACCGATGGTCCCGGTTTTCTGATCGATGAGCCGGCGGACGCGCTGGGGAGCGCGCTGCGCCTGCCTCCCTGGCTCGAATCTATCCGCGAGAGCGTTGTGCGCCGGCTTCCCGAAGTGCATCTGCCGGAGGTGCAGGCGAAATGAAAAGCGCCTGGACGCCGTTGCGTCACGGTCTGTTTCGCGCTATGTGGATCGCCTCCGTCGTCTCGAACGTTGGCACGTGGATGCACACCGTCGCCGCATCCTGGCTGATGACCATGCTGGCGACCTCGCCTCTGCCGGTCGCGCTGGTGCAGACCGCGACCACGTTGCCGGTGTTCCTGATCACGCTGCCTGCGGGCGCTGTAGCCGATATGATCGACCGGCGGCGCTGGCTGCTGTTCACGCAAAGCTGGATGCTGGTGGTGGCGGCGCTGATCGGCGCACTCGCTCTCACCGGCGCGATCGGGCCGTGGTCACTGCTGCTGCTCACTTTCGCGCTGGGCATGGGATCGTCCATGAACGGACCGGCCTGGTCCGCGACCATGCCAGAATTAGTTCCGCGCGAAGAAATGGCCGCAGCGGTCGCGCTGAATTCGGTGGGCTTCAACATCGCGCGCGCCGTGGGGCCCGCGCTGGGTGGCGCCGTCATGGCAGCGTCGAACGCCGGCGTGGTTTTCATCCTCAACGCGATTTCGTTTTTGGGAGTCATCGTCGTGTTGTGGGTGTGGCGTGGACGCGTACGGCCGGAAACGGCCACCGCACGAATCCACGACGCCATGCGCGAAGGTCTGCACTACGTGCGTTCGACGCGCGTGTATCATGCCGTACTGGTGCGTTCCGGCCTATTCGCGTTCGCTTCCAGCGCGCTGTGGGCGCTGCTTCCGGTGGTTGCGAGCACGCAGCTCGGCACCACGGAAACCGGCTATGGAATTCTACTCGGCTGCCTGGGCGCAGGATCGGTGATCGGAGCAGGAATGCTCGGGCCGCTGCGATCGCGATGTTCGCCGGACACATTGGTGACCGTCGGAGGCATCGTTTTCGCGGCCGCAACCGTGGCGCTCGCGCTGATCCATACGTTTGTGCTGGTCGCGCTGGCGATGCTGCTGGGCGGTGTCGCGTGGATGACCGTCATGACCACGTTCAACGTGAGCGCGCAAACCGCTCCGCCCGCGCCGATGCGCGCCCGTGCGTTGGCGGTTTACATTCTGGTATTCCAGGGCGCGCTGGCGATCGGCAGCGCCGGGTGGGGCGCCGTGGCGGGACGCTGGAATGTGCGAGGATCGCTGCTGATCTCCGCCGTCGCGATTGCCGTAGGATTGATCACTGTAGTGCCGCTGAGACTATCGACTAACGAAGTGGAGGACGCCGAATATGTCGCTTGAATCCGTTTTTCTGAAATTCTCCGCCGAAAAGCTGGACCAGCTTTGCGGACGCATCGAGACTTGCGCCGATAAACTAACACCCGAGCAAATCTGGGCGCGCGGAACGCAGAACGAAAATGCCGTCGGCAATCTAATGCTCCACCTGGCGGGGAATGTCCGCCAGTGGATTCTCCACGGCGTCGGCGGTCAGCCCGACAACCGCGTTCGCGACGCCGAGTTCGACGCGCGCGGCGAAATTTCGGTGGACGAATTGAAACGCCGGCTTCGCACCACGGTCGATGAAGCCAGTGCTTTAATTCGTGCACTTCCCCCGGAACACTTGATCGAGACGCGCACGATTCAGAAACATTACGACGTCACGGTGCTTGAAGCGATCTATCACGTGGTTGAGCATTTTTCGGGGCACGCCGGGCAAATCATCTTCGCGACGAAGCTCCTGACGGGCGAGGATCTCGGGTTCTACGCTTATCTCCGTAAGGCACAGGCACAGAGCGGCGAGAGGCCCTAGACCCTGAGCCGCGACCAAAGGAAGCGGTCGATCCTTCAACGTTGTTCAAAGGTCCGCGCCTCGATCAACCCGCACTAATCCACCACCGCCACCGGTCGGATTGGCGAGCCTGTTCCTCCCTGAATCTTCAGCGGCAACGCCACAAACGTAAATTCGTTGACGCCGTCGTGAGCCAATTCCTCCAGGTTCAAGCACTCGATGATGTGAATCCCCTTCTCCACCAGCAGATGAACGTGGACTTCCATCTTGGACGGAACCTTTTCGAACGCAACCGTATCCGAACCCGCCGCGAAAATGCCGCGCTCGCTCAGCCATCGGGCCGCGGGTTCGGTTGGACCGGGGCCGGCGACACCGTTGATGAAGCGCTTGGCGTCGTTCCAGAATCGCGCCCAACCGGTGCGAATCAGCGCGATCCCTCCAGCCGGAGGCTCGATCTTGCATGCGGCCAAATGCTGGGGAGTAATCTCGAAGTCGGCAGGCAACTCATCGACTCCCGCAAGTCCTGCAATATCGAACAGGACTCCTTTCCGCATGATCGGCGCGATTTCATCCACACCGTACGGGGAAACGCCGCCGCCATAGGATTGCGTGGGAACAATTCCGCCGTGCATTTTGCCATCGCAGGAAAAATGCGACAGCGCGTCGATGTGCGTGCCGACGTGGCCGCCCAGCGTGATCGTCTCGGAAGACGAACTGGCTCCGGTGGGCAGCACGGATTCGCCGTGCAGCTTATTCAAAGTGCGTAAAAACGGCGGATGCGCGGGGTGATGCGGCATGCCGACGTAGTACGGCTGCCCAAGATCGTAAATTTTTTCACTCATTGGTTGATCATGACGAAGCTTTTCGCGATCGCTTGCGCGCCGCGGGCGCAACCACAGCGGTCTTGCCGCTCCAGCGCCCTAATTTGTATTCGCGGCCGTAGTGTGACGTGAGATTGCGAATCGTCACCGTAACCACGCCCGCCGCGTCGCAAGCGTATTGCTCTTCGATCTGTTGAATTGCCGCGCGATCGGAACGGCCCACGGGTTGTGTTTCGAGCTGCCCGGTGTCTGCCAGCGCGGGATCGAACGGAAACAGAATCTCGTCCCACACGGTGATATCGCCGGAGGGTTGGCCGTCGTCGCCCACCTGGCTGGCTTCCAGATATCGGAAATCGCCCACGTTGTGAACCGGACGATAGCGCCGACGCACCGAAAGCGGCGGATCGCCCGCAGCGGGAAGGCGGGTGGCGCGCGGGAAGATGGGATCGAACACCATGCGTCGGCCTTCGTCACTTTCGCGCCACACGCCGAAATTCCGCGTGAACATTTCGCGCAGCGCGTAACCTGAAGCTGCATCGGCCTGGATGGCGAGCCCGATCGCCGTCGCCGATCGCGTGTATTCGCTGCGCTTTACCTTCCGCCCAAACTCCTCGCGCAGCACACGTGACACCAGCGGCAATTCGCTGCCGCCTCCGGTGACGTACAGCGCTTCGACCTCGCCTTGTTCGGCCAATCGGCGCGTCGGCTCCAGCGTGTCTTCCAGCAGCGGACGGCAGCGCGCGTAGAAATCCGCGACAGGAATCACGGCCTGCCCCATTCCTTCGCGAACCACGTCCAGATCCACTACGATACGGCGGGAATTGGGATGCAGCGCCTCTTTCTGCCGCCGGCACTCTTCATCCAGCCGAAACAGATCGGCCAGTTCAAGTGCGCCGAATTTTTCGGGGCCCACGGCCATCTCTGCCAGGATCAAATCAAAATCGTCGCCGCCCAGCGTCGAAATCCCTTCGCACGCGATCACGGTGTGAGTTCGAGCGTCGAGTTCCACCAGCGAAACATCGAACGTCCCGCCGCCCAGATCGTAGACCAGAATGCGTCCGGCAATTTGTTGGCGGTGGCCGAATTCGATAGAAGCCGCGGAGGGTTCGTTCAATAACCCCAACACGGAAAATCCGGCCTGGCGAAACGCTTCCACCGTGAGGAATCGTTGATTGCTGTTGGCATTGGCCGGAACCCCGAGCATCACTTCGAGCGGTTCGGATTCGCCGCAGCGCGCCGCCAACGCGTTGCGTAGCGTTTTGGTCAGCCCTGCCATCAATTCGGAAAGCGGAACCGCGCCGCCTGGAACCGCTAGAGTCGATTCCGGCCCCGCATGTTCCAGGCACCTTTTGAGAGAGCGGATAATAGTCCAACTGGGATCGGCTTGTAGAGCCCAGGCGTCCCATCCGTAGCGACGCTCCTGGTTTTCTAAAGAACCGCGCAGCGCAACCAGCGGCGGAAACCAGTCGAAGGTGCCCTCGTTGGCCTCGAACGGAACCAGCGGATAGTTGCCGCGATCCACGGCCGCCACCACGATGCGAGTGGTGCCGAAATCGATCCCCAGTTTCATTTCTTAATGGTTAGCACAATCCGTCTTTGGGCAGCGCCATACTACAATTGTCATCTTATGAAAAAGCTCCTGGTTCTGTTTCCATTGCTGTGTGCGGCGCAGCATCTGGACAATCTCAAGCAACTCACCAAAGGCGGGCAGAACGCGGAGGCTTACTGGTCGCCCGATGGGAAGCGGCTGATCTTCCAGTCCACGCGCGACGGGCACGAGTGCGATCAGCAGTACATCATGAATGCCGACGGCTCCGATCAGCACATGGTATCGACCGGCAAGGGCGTGACCACCTGCGGATATTTTTGCGCCGACAACAAGCACATCATCTATGCGTCGACGCACGAATCGGGCGATGCCTGCCCTCCACCCGCCGATCGCTCGCGTGGATACGTGTGGGCCGTGTATTCGGGATTTGAGATTTACTACGCCACCGACGACGGAAAGATTCTCAAGAAGCTGACCAGTTCGCCCGGCTACGATGCCGAGGGCACCATTAACTGGAAACTGAAAAAGATCATCTACACTTCGCTCGCGTCAGGCGATCTCGATCTGTGGACCATGAACGAAGACGGCAGCGGAAAGAAGCGCATCACCACGTCGGAAGGCTATGACGGCGGTCCGGTCTTTTCGCGAGACGGAAAGAAGATAGTGTGGCGCGCGGGTCATCCCGATACGCCGGAGAAGGTCGCCGCGTATCGCGCGCTGCTCAAAGACAATCTGACCACGCCGATGAAGATGGAACTGTTCATCGCCGACGGCGACGGGACACATCAAACGCAGATCACCAGTTTCGGCTGTGCGAGTTTTGCGCCGACGTTCACGCCGGACGGCAAGAAGATCCTGTTTTCCTCGAACAAACATAAGTGCGACAGCCGCGAATTCGAGTTGTACATGTGCAACCTGGACGGCAGTGGACTGGAACAGGTGACTACTTTCGGCGGGTTTACATCGTTCCCGGAATTTTCTCCGGATGGCAAGAAACTCGTTTTCGCGACCGATCACAACGCGACCGGCCGTTACGAGTTCAACATCTTTACGGCAGACTGGAAGTGATGAAGACTGTTGTAGTGTTGATGCTCGCTTAGATTGATCGATGGCGATGCGACGCCTCGTCCGCGGCCCTAACACGCTTTCTCACGCAAAGGCCGCAAAGTTTTCTTGGCGATCTTTGCGTCTTTGCGTGAAATTGTTTTTTCAGCCTACCTGAACCAGGCCGGTCGTCTCCATCCGCTTCAACTGCCCACACGCCGCGAACACGTCCAATCCGCGAGGCTTTCGAATAAAGCACGGCATCGATCGTTTTACGATTTCCTGAAACGCCGCCACTCGCGATGTGTCGGGCGTCTCAAACGGAATCCCCGGGCCCGGATTCAGCGCGATCAGGTTCACTTTCGCGTTCAAATGCGCCAGCAGTTTCACTACTCGACGGGCATCCGCATCGGTGTCGTTAACGCCTTTAAGCAGCACGTACTCGAAGGTCAGCTTTTCCCATGGGCGCAGTGGATAGGAGCGGCACGCGTCCATCAGGTCCTTCAGGTGATACTTTCGCGTGATCGGCATCAGCTCGCGGCGTTGTTCTTCAGTCGACGCGTTCAATGAGATCGCTAGTTTCGGACGGACTGGCTCGCGCGACATTTCCACGATCTTCGGAATGATCCCAGAGGTCGATAAAGTAATGCGTCGCGGCGAAATCGCCATGCCAGCGGCATCGGTCAACAAACGCGTCGCTTTCAGAACATTGGGAAGGTTGAGCAACGGCTCGCCCTGCCCCATCATCACGATGTTGACCCGATCGGTATTGGCTTGGAGGCCGTTGTCGCCGGCAACTCGCAGCACTTGGCCGACGATTTCGCCGGCCGTCAGATTCCGCTCGAGGCCCATCAGCGCAGTCAGGCAGAAGCCGCAGTTCACCGGGCAGCCCACCTGGCTCGAAATGCAAATCGTGGACCGCTCGCCTTCAGGCATCCACACGGTTTCGACGGTGCGGTGGTCAGCCAAGCGGAGCAAATACCGGCGAGTTCCGTCGCTCGATTCGTACCGGCGCTCGATTTCCGGAAGTCCGACAGGGAGCCGCGTCCGCAGTGTCTTTGGCAGGTTGGAAACCTGCTCTAAGTCACTGATTTTACGGCGATAAACCGCATCGTAGATCTGCTTGGCGCGGAACGCAGGTTCGCTGGGGCTCAAGGCCGCTTCAAGATCCCCAAGTTCCATCCCTACAATACCTTGCGCCACTGCTGACATGTTACCATTAGCTCCGCCGTTGGCGGCGCGATAGAATGGATTTAGATGAGACGCCGAACCAATACCCCGCGGGAGATCCAGCGCGCGACGCTTCCCAACGGAATCCGCGTAATCACTGAGGCGATGCCTCACGTTCGCAGCGTTTCAGTCGGGATTTGGATCGGAACCGGCGCCCGGGAAGAAACCCTTCAGGAGACCGGGATTTCCCACTTCATCGAACACATGGTGTTCAAAGGAACCAAGAACCGGTCGGCTGAGCAAATCGCGCGATCGGTCGATTCGATCGGCGGCGGTTTAGACGCGTTCACTTCCAAGGAACTGGTCAGCTACAACGTGAAAGTGCTGGACGAGCACCTGCCCGAAGCGTTCGACGTGGTGGCCGATCTGGTGCGGAATCCGCTGTTCCAGAAAGAAGACATCGAGAAGGAAAAGGGCGTCATCCTCGAAGAGCTGAAGATGGAAGTGGACAATCCGGAATACCTGATCCACGAAATCTTTGCCAGCAATTTCTGGAAAGGGCACCCGCTGGGCCGTCCGATTCTGGGGACCAAGAAAACCATTCGCACTTTCGATCGCGACAAGATCGAGCGCTATTACGGGCAGTTTTATACGCCATCGAACATCCTGATCACAGCGGCAGGCAGCCTGAAGCATCGCAACCTGGTCGAACTGGCGGAAAAACATTTTGAGGATCTGAAGAAGCGGCGTCCGGTGAAACTGGATGAAAAGCCGCATCCGCACGCTCCGCTGATTTTCCGCAACAAGGATTCGCTGGAACAGGTTCACGTATATCTGGGCGTGCCATCCATTGCGATGTCGCATGAATCGCGCTTCGCCTGCTACATCCTGAATGCGATTCTGGGTGGAGGAATGAGCTCGCGGCTATTCCAGAACATCCGCGAGAAGCAGGGATTGGCGTACACCGTCTATTCCGAGCTGACTATGTATCGTGACGCCGGCTGCATGCTGATCTACGCGGGAACGTCGCAACGCTCGGCGGGCAAGGTGGTGGAATCCGTGGTGCAGGAGCTGCGGACGCTGACCGATCACAAAGTGACCGACGACGAATTGCGCCGCGCTAAGGATCATCTGAAGGGATCGTACGTCCTGGGCCTGGAATCGACTTCGAGCCGTATGGGCAACCTGGTGCGGCAGGAGCTATACTTCAAGCGGTTTTTCTCGCTGGATGAAATGCTGGAACGCATCGAGCGCGTCACCGCCGATGAAGTGCAGAAGCTGGCCCAGCAGTTCTTCGATCCGAAACAAATGGCGGTGGCCATGCTCGGCCGGCTGGAAGGGTTCCGCGTCCGCCGCGAGGATTTGACGGGTCCGCCTCTTCGTTAAAATGCGCACAATCTGGACGATTGCGAAGGCTGCCGCAGTAGCAGCGCTCGCGGTTTCGGCGCTTTTCGGACTGGATACATCCAAACTCAAGCCGTCCGGGTACGTCAACGATTTCGCGCACGCGATCGACGCCGGTTCGAAACAGCGGCTCGAAAATTATCTAGGCGAGGTGGAGCGCGCCACCGGAGCGCAGATCGCCGTGGTGACTGTCGACACGCTCGACGGCGAACCGGTCGAAGATGTCGCCAACCGTCTGTATCACCAATGGGGCATCGGACAAAAAGGAAAAGACGAAGGCGTGTTGGTGCTGCTCGCGATCAAGGATCGTAAGCAACGCGCGGAAATCGGGCTGGGCCTGGAGCCGGTGATTACGGACGGCCAGGCCGGCGAGATCCTGCGCGGCATCCGGCCGATCCTGCGGCAGGGGAATTACGGCGGCGGGCTGCTGGCGGCGGCGGAGCAGTTCGGCGAACAGATCGCGCAATCGAAAGGCGTCACGTTATCGCCGCAGCGCCGGATTCGAGTGGGACGTCCTGCGAGCCGTCAGTCGATTCCGTGGCCGTTCCTGATCGTCGGGATCTTCGCCGTCTTGTGGCTGCTGGGCCGGATCGGCCGGGGAGGCGGAGGCGGCGGGGTCGGCGGATTCCTGACTGGAATGTTTCTCGGTAACATGATGGGACGCGGCGGCAGCGGCTGGGGCGGCGGCGGAGGATTTGGCGGAGGCGGTTCCGGCGGAGGATTTGGCGGATTCGGCGGCGGCGATTCGGGCGGCGGCGGCGCTTCCTCAGATTGGTAAAAGCGGCCTCAGATTGGTAGCACCATGGACGAACTGAAAGAATTAGTCACGAAGCTGGAGCACGCGTTCCAGGACCGGCTGGTATCGGTGGTGCTGTATGGCTCCGGGGCGGGTGAGAATCATCACCCGAAATTCTCCGATCTCAACGTTCTGGTGGTTCTCAAGGAGATTACCCCGCGCGAGCTTTCCGAAAGCGAGCCGATCCTGCGCTGGTGGCGCGAGCATAAACATCCGGCCCCCACGATGATGAGCGAAGAAGAGGTCCACAATTCTTCCGACTGCTTCCCCATCGAGTTTCGGGACATGAAAGATCGCCGCAAGGTGCTTTTTGGCCCGGACGTGATTTCCGAGGTCAAGGTCGACGGCAAATTCTATCGCGCCCAGGTCGAGCATGAACTTCGGGCCAAGCTTTTTCGTATCAGACAGCAGGGGGCGCGCGTTTTATCGGACCCGGTCGCGCTGATGAACTTGTGCGTGGATTCGGTATCGACGTTCTGCGTTCTGGGCCGGCATGCGCTGGTGGTGGCGGGGATCGACGCGAAAACGGAGCGTCGCGCGGTGGTCCGGCAGCTTGCGGAAACCTTGAAAATGGACGTGACGCCGTTCGACATTTTGTTGGATGTGCGCGAGGATAAGTCCGGTTCCGAGGTCGGCGATCCGGGCGAGCTGTTCGCGAAGTATTTAGAGTGTATTCGACGCATGATCGAGTTTGTGGATCGATTAGAGGAGACCGACAGATGAAAGGTGCATTGATTATTTTGGGAGTGCTGGTGCTGCTGGTTGTGATTCTGGGCGGCAGTCTGATGGGCTCGCGGAATGAACTAGTCGCGGAGCGCGAGGCGATTCATGGATCGTGGGCGCAAGTGGATTCCGCGTTGCAGCGCCGGCTGGATCTGATTCCGAATCTGGTGGAAACGGTCAAGGGCGCGGCCGGGCATGAAGAGAAAGTCATCGGTGAAGTGACTGCGGCCCGAGCTGCGATGATGGGCGCCAAGACGCCGGGAGAGAAAATCGAAGCCAACAATCAGTTGAGCGGCGCGCTCGGGCGGCTGATGGTGGTGGTGGAGAACTATCCCAACATCAAGGCCAACGAGAACTTCCTGAAGTTGCAGGATGAGCTGGCGGGCACCGAAAACCGCATCAACATCATGCGGCTGCGATACAACGAGACGGTGCAGAAGTACAACACCGATATCGCGCTGTTCCCCAAGAACATCGCCGCGGGTATATTCGGATTCCAGCGCGAAGACGCTTACTTCAAGGCTGATACGGCGGCGAAGGAAGCTCCTAAAGTGAAGTTCTAACGGCAAAAACCCGTTTCACGCAAATACGTGAAGCAAGTCCTAGGACTCGCGGAGTTGCAAATTCGCGCGCGTGCCCTGACAATATCCCTTTGACCCCGAAGGATTCAAAAAATGCGGTTAGGACAAATCAAATGGCAGGGCAACACGACTGCCGCGATTTTCAATCACAGCTCTGCTCGCCCGATTCCGGATTACACGGTGTGCGATCTGATCTGTACGGCTGAAAAGCAAGGCGTAAGGCTCACTGAGTTGGCCGAAGAGCTATCCATCCCGCGGCCGGTTTCTGCCGAGCCGATGATCCCGTTGCAGCCTCGCGAGGTGTGGGGATGCAGTTCCACGTATGAATCGTCACCATCGTTTCATCGTGGCGAGCGGCCGCAAATCTTTTTTAAAGGCACGGCCCGAGTGTGCGTCGGCCCAGGGCAACCAATCGGCATTCGCCCGGATTCGAGGTTCACAGCTCCCGAACCGGAGTTGGCGCTGGTGTTGGGCGCGAAGGGCCGTGTGTTGGGCTACACGCTGGCGAACGACGTTTCGGCGCGGGACATCGGTGGCGAGAATCCGCTTTATCACTCACAGTCCAAGACGTTTCACGCGAGCTGCGCGCTCGGGCCGGTCATGGTGACCGCGGATGAAATCGACGATCCGCGGGCGCTGGTGGTCCGGTGTACCGTGACGCGCGGCGGTGAGACGATCTTCGCCGAAGAAGTCTCGACCGCGCGGCTGGGACGAAGCCTGGATGCACTGGTCGAAGCGCTCATGCGGGCGAATCCAGTGCCGCCGGGATCCGTGTTGCTGACGGGAACCGGCATTGTCGTGGGAGAATCTCTGGCTGCGGGGGATTCCGTCGCGATTCGAGTGGAGCAGATCGGAGAGCTGACCAATCCGGCCACGTTGATCGAAATTCAATCCGTCTCTTCCGGAATCTCCATGTCCTCCAGCCGCTCCGCTTCAGCCGCGTAGCGCTTCAACACCCGAATCGAATTCCCGGTGCTGAAGCCCGCCGCCCGCAGTTTGCGAAACGCTGACGCGAGGTGCTTTTCTTCTTGCAGTAGCGCGCCTAAATCCTTGCCGCGATATTTCCGTTCCAGGAACTTTTCGATCATCGCGATTTCGTCTATCCCACGGTAAGCCGCATCCGCGGTCTGTATCGCTAGCCCGGGCGCGACGCGGCGAGCCATCAGGTCGCGCATCACGCGCGTTTTGCCGACACCGTCGTTTTCCCGTTTCCATGTCGCGAAGGATTCGGCGAAGCGCTTGTCATTGAGATAGCCCATATCCTTCAATCGCCGCAGCACTTCGTCGACGTCGTCTTTGCGCGCGGCACGGCGCTTTAGTTTTTCGCGAAGTTCGGAGCTGGTTTGGGCGCGGCTGGCCAGCACACGCGCGGAATACGCCAGCAAGCCCTCCAGATCCAGCGGTTTTGCGGTTGGTCGCGGCACGGTTAACGATTCACGATTATCCCAAGCGTGGAGGTTCCCGCGCTGGTATGCTTGAATTGCTTGCAGTAGACGCGAAGCACAAGGAGTGAAACGGTCATGGAAGACGATAAAAAGTTGTCTTATTTCTTTCTCGGATTGGGCCTCGGAGTGGCTGTCGGGGTGTTGTTCGCGCCCAAGTCCGGATCGGAAACGCGGGAACTGTTGCGCAGCAAAGCCAATGACGGCGCGGATTACGCGAAGCGGCGCGCGTCAGAGCTGCGCGATCAGGCGTCGGAAACAATCGATCGAGGTAAACAGACCATCCGCCAGCACAAGGACAATCTGAGCGCGGCTGTCGAAGCCGGGAAGCAAGCCTACCGGGAGGCTGTGAACACTCCCACAGACTAAGGATCAAAGCATCGGCCATGGACCAGAATCTGCTGATCATCATCGCGGTATTTGTATTTGTCGCGGCGGTCGCCTTGTGCATTCAGGCGGGGCTGCTGTTTGGAATCTACCGCTCGGCGCGTTCCCTGGAGGAAAAAACGACGCCGCTGCTTCCGAAAGTGGACGCGCTGGTGGAAACCTCGCGGGTCGCCGTGGAAGACGGCCGCAAGCAGATTCAGGAGATCAGCGTCAAAACCAACGAAATCCTGGATACGACGCGGAAGCAACTGGCGCGAGTGGATGCGGTGATGGAAGACGCAGCGGGGCGCGCGCGCGTGCAGATGGATCGTGCCGAGATGGTCCTGGACGATACGATGAACCGCGCGCAGGAGACTGTGGCGCTGGTGCACGACGGGATCATGAAACCGTTGCGCGAAATCCAGGGTGTCAGCGCCGGAGTGCGCGCGGCTCTCAACTTTCTGATGCGTGGCAGAAACGGTCCGGTGCACGCCACGGCCGACGAAGAGATGTTTATCTAGGAGTCAGAATTCAGGAGCTACACTGAGAACAGTGTCTCGTTGGCTTCTAGCAGTTCTAGCCGGTTCCTACGCCTTTGCGGCCGGACCTTCGGCAGCCGAGCTCGCCAGGCAAATTCGCGAGGCGGGGCTCGATCCCGATGAATGCTATCGCGTCCGCGATCTCAGTTTTCAAAAAGAAGACATTCGGATTTATCTGACCGAAGGGTACCTGATCTTCTCCAAGCCGCTGGCGGGGAGCCGGCGGTCGGCCGTGTTCACCGCTGACGTGGAAGGCGGCGACGGCGAAGTCCTGCTGCTTCCGCCGTACCGGGGGGAACGGCAATCGCTCGCGCTATTCACGCAGTCGGCCAACCTGGATGAACATTTTCAAGCCGCGCTCATGATCTTCACCGATGCATCGATGCAGGCGCTGGTGGACCGGATCGTGAAGGAAGGCACTGGGAAAAAAGCTCCTGAAATGGGTCCCGCGCTCGCCGAAAAATGGGGACCAGTGCTGGCCAACGTGCAGAGCGGATTCCAGATTCGCATGATTCAGGATCTGCTGGCGCCGGCCCAGGAAGGCGGCATGCTGTTCCTGGCGCTGAACGGACGGCAAGTGGGCTCGTTCGACATGATCTACGACCCCC
>Ga0210403_10001153_pt1 | contig 25644 bp, 17 predicted proteins | sample IncBWC19MmetaG_FD_150863 | JGI IMG/M metagenome (GOLD analysis project Ga0210403, IMG submission 150863) | Forest soil microbial communities from Barre Woods Harvard Forest LTER site, Petersham, Massachusetts, United States - Inc-BW-C-19-M | ecosystem: Environmental > Terrestrial > Soil >... | reverse complement strand
GGCAAGACTACTATCGCAAGACTAATCGCCCGACTCTACGATGTGCATCAGGGTGCCGTACTGATTGATGGAGTCGATATTCGAGAAGTAAGCCTAGCTAGCCTTCGCGATGCCGTGTGCTATGTACCACAAGACCCGATTTTGTTTGATCGCAGCCTTAAAGAGAACTTACTACTAGGTAAACCCAGTGCGGATGACGGTGAACTTCGCCGCGTGATTGATATCGCTCAGTTGGCGAATCTTACGCGCCACCTACCCGATGGCTGGGATACCCGAATAGGCCCCTGGGGTGGAGTTTTATCGGGAGGTGAACGCCAACGATTAGCGGTGGCTCGAGCAATTTTGCGCCAACCGCGAGTACTGATTCTGGATGAGTCGACCTCCGCGCTTGACCTGACAACGGAACGCAAGGTTGTCGACGGCCTTCGTGAGATGTTTCCTTCACAGACAATGGTGTTTATCTCTCACCGCTTATCATCTTTGCAAGGGATGGATGACATTATCTTGATACAAGACGGCTGTGTCGCTGAGCACGGAACACATCTGGAGCTTCTCCGGCGCGATGGTTGCTACTCGAAATCCATTGCACCGACTCGCCCGTAGGCCCTCGATCCGAGCGTGAATCTATAATTTGATGCGGTCGACAAATAGTTATAACTGCGTCTTACGTAATCCCCACCTATTGTCCGTTCACTAGGCCAGCTGCTTGGCCTGCCCCAACGCTCGTCGGGAATCTAACGGAGTAATTCTGATGACTCCTTTCCAATTCATGCTCAAGGTAGTGTAACACTCGGCCAGTGTAGTTTATTTGCGAGCAGCAACCGCGGTGCGTCGAGATTAACCGCGGGTCCGAGGATTGTCGAGCAATGGTACCGAGACGCTTCTTGTCACCCTAACCTGCCTCCGCGCGACCGCGATCAGGGCTTCGTAATGATTGGAAACGAGAACCGAATAGCCTTAAAAGATCGAAATGCCCACACTAAAACAACTTGATTGAGTCAAGTCTGTCGGTCATACTGCTGTTTGAGAAAGTCAGCGGTCAGAGGGCAGCTCGTGACACAACAGCAAGTTCAGCTGTATTACTAAATGCGCCACTACTAACATCATTCTGAGAATAGCTGACCATGGTTACCATAGATCATCGCTTAGCTCAGCCCTCTATTGATCCCGCCCTGGAGCCACCGCCGAATGAATCGGTGGTTCCTATGGGTGAGTTGTGCATCGCTTTGTGGAGTCTCTTCATGTTCGATGTGGTCACAGTTTTAGGTAGGTTCCCAAGCGTGTACAAAAGAATGAAGAACTGTCAGGTCTCTTCAGACGTCCAGATCGGGGCAGACGCAACGAAACGCCTATGCACAGTCATCGACGTCGCTTGCAGCATGTACCCGAAGCAAGCTCTGTGTCTTCAACGGGCTGTCGCAACGACCAGCTTATTGCGACGATATGGAATTCGTGCGGAGCTCGTTATCGGCGTTCATCAGATACCACTTGATGCGCATGCCTGGGTGGAAGTTGATGGCGAAGTCGTAAATGACAAGAGAAAAGTTCAGGAGGTCTATCAGGTCCTCGATCGCTGCTGAGACATGGGGTCTATTTAATACTCGAGAGAAGCAAAAGAAACGATCGTGTGGTTAAGAGAGGGAACTGTCATTGCCATGAGTAAATCCTTTGCCGACTTTGCGGTGGAATTAGCAGGTGGAAAGCAAATTCAGTTACGCGATTACGCGGGCAACATTCTCCTAGTCGCCTTTCTGAAGAGAGCTGATTGTGCATGCGAATATTTGGCGCATATCCTGGAGAGACTTCTTAGTGAGTATGGACATTTGGGATTCCAACCGATTGGCTGTCTCATTGATCTGTTGCCGGGAGAACCGGTTCCTGAATTTAGATTCAAGTATCCAATTGGCGCTCGGCCTCGTCGAGTTGTTTCGGAGCTTCTGAACATTCCGATGTCTGGCTTTCACATTCCACAGATCTTGTTCATGGACAGATACGGCCGGAAGAGTGGTCTCTACAGCCCGCCAGATGAATTCTGCAAAGCGGTGGATGTCAATGCACGAATGATGGTTGAACGTTTAGTAGCGCAAACGCGCGAAGACGTCATCGACCAGGGCAATGGGTGTATCGACAGCATCCAGGAGTATTAGGTGAAATGAGCGCTCAGGGCGGCATCTACAATCGTGATGGAAGGCCAGCGGAACAGAAACTGCTCGTTGACTTTGCAGCTTTACTCAGGCGGCGAGGTCCCGATGGTGGCGGCGAATACCTTAAGTGTTCGATCGGTATGGCCTATCGGGCGTTTTATACCGACAGTACCTCTCGATGTGAAATACAACCCTTTTTGAGCGGAGCGGGGCAAGTCTTGACGTGGGACGGTCGTTTGGATAATCGTGACGAACTTCTTACAGAACTTGGGGACTTTTTACAAGACGATCGAACTGACGTGGCGATCGTCATGGCGGCATACCTCAAATGGGGCAACGACAGTCTGTCAAAACTTATTGGCGAGTGGGCTTTGTGCCTCTGGGACGAAAGAGAGAGGACACTAATACTCGCCAGAGATTTTGCAGGCGTCAGACCTCTATACTATTACTCCTCACCGAGGACATTGCTCTGGTCATCCGAGCTGGAGGCAGTAGTTGCTCTCTCTGGAAGAGGCTTCGACCTGAATGAGGAATGGATTGCTGGTTATCTCTGTTATGGGCCAGACAGTGACATTACACCATACGCGGGAATCTATCCGGTACCTCCGGGGCACGTCCTTATAGCTCGCGATTCGGGGTTTCAAATAGAGCGGTATTGGTCATTCGACAAGAGTAAAGAGATCAGATACCGAGGCGACGATCAGTATGAAAATCACTTTCGTCAACTTCTGCGTGAAGCCATCAAATGCAGACTTCGAGCTGATGGACCGGTGTGGGCTCAATTGAGCGGCGGCCTGGATTCTTCCAGCATCGTCTGCCTTGGGGATCTAATGATCGGGAATGGTGCGGAGGCACCCCAACTCGATACCGTATCCCACGTCTATTCCGAATCCCCGGAGAGTGATGAACGAGCTTTTATACAGCTCGTCGAAGAGAAGCGGCACACGGTGGGGCATCATTTCTCCGAATATGACTACCCACTAATGATCCCAGTTCCAGACATGTTTCTTTCTGGCAAACCCGGGCTGGCTCATTGTTTTGCCCTAAGAGAGCGCGCTATCTGCAAGGCGATGGACGATGCAGGTGCTCGAGTCCAGTTGTGTGGAGAGGGAGGAGATGAGCTGCTAGGAAACACGACAGGAGCGGCCTTGGCGGTCCTGGTCGATCTACTCTGGAGTGGCGAGTTTCGAGAGGGCTACCGCGACCTTCGGCGTTGGAGCCTTGCGCTCAACAAGCCCTGTATAAAGCTGGCGTGGGAAGCTGTGCTAGCTTTACTCCCGCTTCAAATTGAATCGCTTCTTAAAGCGGAGGCGCCGATTGCGCAGCTGGCAGATAGGAACTTTGCATCTCGGTATAACCTGCGGTTGCGAAAGTTGGGTGTTCCCGATCCCTATGACTTCGTGCGCCCGAGTCAACGATGCCTGGCGAGCGGGCTAGCCGGCATCCTATTGCACATTTCCCAAGATCCATACCGCTCGATGGGTTGCGTCGAGATTCGTTATCCGTATCTACATCGCCCGCTTGTTGACTTTCTCTTATCGATCCCAAGCGATCAACTGGTACGTCCTGGTGAACGGCGTTCCCTGATGAGACGGGCCCTGCGCGGCATCGTCCCCGATAAGATCCTACGCCGTCGTAGCAAGCAGGGGCCGACTCCCGCTTTACATAGAGCAATAAATCGAGAGTGGCATTGGATTGAGCCACTGTTGGCCGACGCCCGTGTGTGCAGCAGGGGTTATGTGAATAGTTTCTCATTGCTTGCCACCGCTCGACGAATTCGGCATGGGCTGGATTCCGCTACCGACCTGGCGGCGATCGTGTCGCTTGAGCTCTGGTTACGACAGGCGGAAGCGAGGGGCGTTATAGTCGATCGATCAAGAGGCAGGTTAGCCAACCCTCCGGGCGTCGACGTTCAGAAGTGGAGCGACGCATGTAAACAGACGTTAGTCGTTGAGTGACAATTATCACGAGTGTTACCGGTGTCACAGGACGCTGGAAATATTCTGAAGAAAGGAGTCGATCAAATGCAATATACAAAGCCAGAGTTGCTTGTTGCTGGCACCGCTCTCTCGCTGATCCAGCAAGTGAACGGCGCTAAAGCGGCAGTGCCTGGAGACAATATTTCCGCCGGTCACAGCTGCTACGTCAACGAACTTGACGAGTAAGTGGGAATGCTTGGAGAAAGTTGGATACTCCTCATCTTAACAATGAGGAGTATCCCCGCACCAGATATTTACGCGCAGAGACCTTTGCCAACCCATTCGCCTTTCTCGATTTGCTAGGCAGTCGAGAGTGTCTACTCCCCTTGCGACCCTGACTCGTGCTTACATCGACATGAATAAGTTACAGTTCTGCAGTTGTCGAAAGTCGGCCACGTTGTTTGACCCAGTTTTCAAAGGACTCTGATGGCCCCAAGAATGAGACTGGTGGCAGACCTGTCTCTCGGAATATACCTGTGTACAGCAAACACCAAGTTAGCACCGGACGCTAATGGCCCCGGATGAAGGGCAGATAGAACATTGAAGAAACACAAAACAACCCAGGACAAAGACTTGCCAATCACGCCGGTCGAGCCCGTGGACGAAATGATGCATGGTGTTTGTATTACCGATCCTTATCGTTGGTTAGAGGATCAGTCAAGCGAAAGGACTCGTGAATGGCTTTTGCAGCAGGTCACACTTTCAAATAGATATTTAAACGGCCTACCAAACCGGCCAAGGATTCGTGGGAGGGTGAGCGAATATCTTAGCTTTCCTACCTTGTCCATTCCAATAAAGGTAAACAATCGATATTTCTTCAGCCGTAGGGACCCAGGTCAGGATCAGGCAAGTATTTATTTCCGCTCTGGAAGCGACGGTGCTGATTGTTTACTTGTGGACCCGAATCGTGATTCGGATGGATCGACATCCTTTGTGATCTTGACAGTCTCGGAGAATGCTAGGCGGGTCGCCTATGGTGTACGGGAGGGGGGCGAAGATGAGTTTGCGGTTCGCTTCGTAGATGTCGATAGCCGGCAGATTCTATCGGATGGCATTCCAAAAGAGGATAATCTTTTCTTTTGCCCGGTCCCCGACTTGACCGGCTATTACTACCGACGCGCCTTAAATGGTGAATCGGCCGTATGTTTTCATAACCTTAATACCGACCGTGCGGCCGACACGGAATTGTTGCGGATACCTCATGATCCTAAGTGCGGGATTGGGCTCATGTACCTTCATGATCTAAAGTATCTTCTTGTTCTAGTCACGCAGTACGGGTTACAAAATACGACCGACTGTTACATTTACGACTTAGGAGCAGAATCACACGCACGACAGATGCTGAAGGGCTTCAGTTACAAATTCATTCCTCTTTTTGCCGACCGTGACTTATACTTTCTAACAGACTACGAAGCACCTAACAACCGACTTATGAGATTGGCGTGGAACGAATCTGCGCCGGGCCAGTGGAAGGAAGTTGTGGGTGAAACTGACTCTACGATTCGCTACGTTTCAAATGTAGGTGGCCGTGTATTTGTAAGCTACGTAACCGAGTTGATGACGCGGACACATATCTTTCAGCTTAACGGAAAGTTCATCGGGGAGATAGACTATCCTGAAGCTGGTACGGCAACCGTCCCGAGTGGATACTGCAAGAGCGATGAAGCCTTCTATATGTTTAGCTCCTTGCGCCATCCGCCCACGATTTTTCGATACAATACGAGATCTGGCAAACAAGACATTTGGTGGCAGTGCCCTATTCCCGTCGACCTTAGATCGATCAGGATCAAGCGTACGTCTTATACGTCCAAAGATGGGACGAACATTCCGATATCCATTGCATACAAAAGGACGACCCGCCGCCGTAAAGGACCCACAATACTTACTGCGTACGGAGGCTTTGGTCTAAGCCAGACATCTAGTTTTAGCAGCCGAGCAGCACTATGGATTGAACTCGGAGGCTTCTACGCGGTGGCAAACATCCGGGGAGGAGGAGAATTCGGCGAAGCGTGGCATAACGCGGCTGTGCGCCAAAAGCGTCAGACAGCATTCGATGATTTTCTCAAAGGGGCGGAGTGGCTCATCGAGCGCGGATATACCTCTCGATCAAAACTCGCCTTGGTTGGAGGTTCTAACGCTGGCCTCCTAGTCGGCGCCGCGTTAACACAATGTCCCAATATCTGCGCCGCCGTAGTATGTTCCTGCCCCTTGCTTGACATGCTGCGATACCATCTACGTCCATCAATGCATTTGTACATTTCGGAGTTTGGTTGTTCCGACGATCGGGCAGAATTCGAGTATTTGTTAAAGTATTCTCCGTATCATCGAGTTGTGGACGGTGTTGCTTATCCGGCCGCTCTTTTTCTGTCTGGTGATGCTGACACTCGATGCGATCCCATGCATGCTAGAAAAATGGTCGCCAAGTTACAGGCCGCAACCTCCTCCAGTAGACCTATACTCTTACATTATTCTCCCAAACGAGGGCATGCCGGAACGCTTCCCTTACATCAACGGATCGAGACTCTCACCGACCAACTGTGTTTCTTGTCAACGCAGCTTGACATGTGGGGGCACGCAGCACGTCAACTTGATAGCGGTGTTGTTGAAGGCTTGTTGAACTATCCAGTCATTAGGAAGCCATGAGAGCGTTACTATTCGACGAGTTGCCTCGCGATATAGAGGGAATGAAAACCGCTAGCAGCGGGACACCGGTTTTCGGGGCTTCCGTGTATTTAGCGAACGTCACCAAAGCACTTGTTGATTATGGTACGTATGACAATTACTACTTTCTCTCCAGAACTGATTATTCAACAATTGATTGTCATCCGCATTTGGGTGACGGGGGGAATGGACGTGTCGAAACTCTCACAATGGCCACTATTGATAAGGTCCGAAAGCATGATGAAGTAGTCTTCATGACGTGCGGCCCAGGACTGCATACGATGCTCCCGGTCAGATCATACCTCAACAAAGAGCATTGCCCAATCGTCGGTGTAACTCACTCGCTCCACAGTGTTGCGCTTCTCCCTTGGTTGCTTGTGTTGCTTTTGTCTGAGCTCCAGCCGCACGACGCCGTCATGTGCACGTCAGCCGCCGGCCGACGGGTTCTCGAAAATATCTTCTCCTTACTGAATAACGCACTGGAATGCTCCTTGGGAGCGCGCAGGACCGCACTACTTCAGTTACCGGTCATCCCTATCGGCGTAAGAGTTAATTCACTGCCGAGTGCCGACAAGCAGGCCGCGAGGCAATATCTCTCCCTATCCCAAGACGCAGTGGTGCTTCTTTACTTTGGACGGTTTTCTGCCACAAATAAATGCGATCTTGCGCCGCTGCTTCTCACATTCGGCAGGAGCCTGAAATCGACAAACATCATATTGATATTGGCCGGAGATGATACTCAACACAAGATGGCGGGCGCTCTGGAGAAGTTGGCTGGCGAGCTCGCATGTGGTGACAGGCTCCATGTGTTTCCGAATCCGGATTACGTACAAAAGCAATATCTCTTCTCTGCTGCGGACATATTTGTCTCACCGAGCGACAACGTGCAGGAGACCTTCGGCATTACAATCGCAGAAGCGATGACCGCCGGTCTGCCTGTTGTTGCTTCTGATTGGAACGGTTACCGGGAACTCGTAGTACACGGTGAAACTGGCTTCCTAGTACCTACGTATCTGCCGCGACTCCAAGTGACAAATGAGATGGCGATGTCAGGAATTCGATTGGATGACGGAACGTTGGCCCAGACAACGGTCGTGGATCTCGCCGCTCTGGAACGGTATCTACGGCTGCTCATCGGAAACAGAGAACTCCGAGCAACCATGGGCCGGTCAGGACGAGAGCGCGCCCTGAGATGTTTTGATTGGAAGGTGATCATAAAGCAGTATGAGGAGCTCTGGAACTCTCTGCTTGAAAAGGGTTCATCATTAAAAGAGACCACCGAATGTTCCCGCTACATTCATGGTTTCGCATCTTATTCATATCTGAGCGTCTTTGGTCATTATCCTACAGGTGTTTTGGCAGACCAGGATATGCTTCAGCTGAGTCCCGGAGGCAAACGCTGGCTTACCGGGGATCGAGCCAGCTCTCTGGAGAGCTCTGATATCGGGTTCAACGTTGAGCTTTCAAGAGCTATCGCCCTCTGTTTAAACCAGTGCGGCTCTCAGACTATTGGAGGGCTGCTGAGCACGTTATCGAATGAACTCGAAAAAGAGATACCAGTACGCCTCAACTTAGCACGATTGATCAAGTATGGCCTTGTCAAGCTACATCGATCACAGATAGAAGCGCCCGGAAAGACCCTCCCGTAGGAGAACCAAAGTGCGATGGCGATGGTCGGATTCTTGTCGGGGGTCTTGGTGATGCACGGAGCGAATATATTTTATTACTGCTACGATCATGACGCACCAACAGGTGGGCAAAAGCACTCCTATGAGCACGTGAATATTTTAAACAAGAATGGCTTTAATGCCTATGCGTTACACACAGCCCCATCGTTCAGATTGCGTTGGTTTGAGAATCACACACGAACGATATGTATGCGGGACTTTAGGCAGGTTTACAATCAAGAGACTGATTATATCGTGCTGCCCGAGGATCTCGGGACCAGAATAGGAGAGTTTCCAGGTAAGAAGGTAATATTCAACAAGAATCTTTACCACGGCTTTCAGGCCTTGGGCGATATAACTCCATCTTTATATTCCTATCACGACCCGAGTGTCGTGGCGATATTTACCATCTCGGATCACAATCGGCGGCACCTCGTATACGCCTTCCCGAGTAAGATCCTCATAAGAGTACATTTGGGCATAGACGGCCAAGTGTTTAGTTATCGACCACTGACAAGCAAGATACGTCAGATCGTGTCAGTTGTGAAGGCGCAGCCCGCCGTCCGAACGCTCTACCATATGTTATCAGCCCGCTCACTCGCTGGGCTGAATAAGTTCAGAGAGTTTACCTGGATAACCCTCGATGGGAAAACGGAAGCAGAAGTTGCCGAACTTTTATCGCAGTCGTTGATGTGTGTATTTCTGAGTGTCGAGGAGGGCCTCGGGCGGATTCCATTGGAGGCATTATCGTGTGGTTGTATAACCATGGGCTATGGTTGTGGGCCCTTGCTCGAAGTATTACCGTCCGCCACTCAATTCCCTCATGGAGAACTATGTGATCTTGCGCGGTATATGGAGAGAGTTATGGATGCCTTTCCCGACCGGATCAATACGCTTGAGACGCTTGCTGAATATGGTCGTAATCTCGCGATGTCCTATTCTTTGGAGCGGCAAGAAAGGAGCGTCGTCGATGCATGGAATACGGTGCTGCGTCTGCAAATTCATAAGACAGCCGGCGGGACGGCTTGGCATCTGAGCAGCCCGACTGACACGCGCTAGCCCCTGGGCTGAGTAGATCAATGGAAGATCTTATCGCCTTTTTGCCGACCTCTGCGATGAACCCTTACATCTCTCTTTTGCAAGCCGCGGTGGAGTCATGTGGCGTGCGAGTTGAGCCGCTACCCAGTCCGATTACTCAAGATTGGCTTCGGGAACATCAGGGGGATCGCAGTGTTCTTCACTATCACTGGCCTTCTTATGAATTCACGGCGAGTGGCAGGCGCGAGATGAGAGAGCGTCTTGCAATGTGGACGTCGCATTTACGTTACGCCAGAGAACTTGATTACGGTGTCGTGTGGACTGTTCACAATCTCTACCCACACGAACAGGAAAACCGTGACTTGCAACGCGAAGGAAGATGCATAATGATAGAGTGTGCGACGGGACTCCTAGTGCATTGCAGATATGCAGCTGAGCAACTCGAGTCTCACTTTCGCGTGCAAATTCCGATCAGCGTCATACCATTCGGAAGCTATGAACCTGCATTTGACGGGACTGTGGACACGCGTGATGCGCGTGGAGCTCTATCACTGGACCCCACATCGTTTGTGTATTTGAGTTTCGGACTGATACGATCCTACAACGGCATCGACAACCTGATTGCAGAATTCCGCGGCTATACGGCACCGCACACAGAATTAGTGATCGCGGGCTTACCGGTGACGAAGGAAGCCGAGGATTTATTGCACAGCGCGTCACAAAGCGATGCGCGTATTCGGGTGTTCCCCAGGTTTCTAGATCGGGAGGCTGTTCGGCTTGTGTTTCAGCCTGCGATGCAGTTGTTTTGCCGTACTCGGACGTACTGACTTCAGGAAACGCGGTGCTCGCTCATTCGATGGGTAGACCTGTCGTTGCTCCGTCGCAAGGGTGTTTGCCCGAGATGTTCCCGTCTGGGACCGGAGTCCTCTACAACCCTGAGGAGCGGGATGGACTTGTGCGGGCGCTTGCTGCGGTGAGGAGCATGAAGAGTGATTTGGTCACTCAGCGGACTATTGAGTTCTCGCGACGCGTGAGCTAGACGCAAATTGCGGCGGCGACAATCGACGTATACCGGGAGTCACTTCGGCATCGCCAAGACCCATAACGACGTGAATCATCGCCACAGAAGCTTATATTGGCTATAAGCACGCGACTACGGCTCTATCCTCCATCGTAGTTGTCGTTGAAAGCCCCAATAAGCACTGAAATACCCTATCCTTTCCCCTTGCAAACATGAAGGTTAATCATCACACTAAATGAGGCGAACATTTAGCGCTACACGATAACCTGCTAAAGGAATAAATGTCTTAAAGCGTCTTGGACGTCGTGTTACAAAACCTGCACTTGGGGCCAAACGCCGTGATTTCGCTTTCACACTTACTGGGGATTGATGAGCAGTATCCCGCAGCACATGCGATAGCTGACTGTCTTGGCGATCGATATCTCTACGCACGTAATATGGTTTATGCCAATATTCGCGAGAGGTTTCTGGAGGCTGACTTCCAATACACCGCCGCCGATACCAGGCTATGGCGGGACTATCAGATATGCCCGCTGTTTTCACTTCAAAACCTTCTCGAAGGACACGTCGTACCGTACGTAGATAATGTCAACACGGTCAAAGGGTTGCTGAATCGAAATGCCGCGTTTGCTTTGTCTGGTGTGCTTTTATTGCACACATTCAAACGGAACTATGTGCTTCATGAATCCGCGCACTGTATCGCTCATCGGGTGACATCAGAGGACGAACAGTTCGGCCAGGGGATGTCAGTACGCAAACGATTTGTCTTCTCGGCACTTGTAGCTGAATCTTTTGCCAATGCCGTCGAGCGTTTAGCTTGGTGCTTTGTCGGATCGAGCACACACGCTGTGTTCTTATCACTCAATTCCTATCTGGAGTTCAATCCAGATCGCCAGCGCCTCTTCTCCAAGGCGATTGACACGTTTGGTCTTCAAGATATTTTTAAATTAGCGGTGCTCGCCTTTTTGTTTCATAATTGTAACCCCGTCCTCGCGGAGGAAAGGGCTCTCGAGGCTCTGACGCAGCGAGTCTTTGGGCGATCGTATCTTGGCGCCGGTGACCAGGAGCTGTTGACTAAGGTGGTTAGAGAAGGGTGCGGTATCACGGTGGGCTTTGTTCAGCAACTGACGCCGACATACTTCTCGTTCTGCAATTGTGAGCGGGAGTTCGAAGATCTTTCTCGATGTGCTCTTGAACCGGACGATGGCTCTCGTTTCGCTTTGGGCAGTGTCATCGACCGCTTTGTAACTGTAGTCGTGCCCTGTAAAGACGTGGCACTTCCAACAATCGGCAGTGCGCCCACAGGCAACGGGCTATGATCCGGAACACTTCAAGAAGCTTGTGGAGGGGTCCGCGAGGTTTGCGGGTATCACAGCGCAGGCTGGGCACAGTACTGAGTGTTGTTCTAGTGGGCAAAAAGAGCCCTGCAACTCTCCAATAAACCTAAAGGCTTATGGGTTATCAGTTTGAGTATATATTACCCAATGGAATGCAAGTAACAGGATACGGGAGACCGGCCGAAGTCGACTTCATTTATCGCGAGAGTTTTGAAGATCACATTTATTTTATAAACGGCATCCGTCTACACGGCCACCCTACGGTCTTTGACGTCGGCGCAAACATTGGTCTGTTCTCGCTCTACCTCCAAACAAGGCACCCAGAGGCTGCAGTATTTTCCTTCGAGCCGTCGGTACAACTATTTGAGTTGTTACGGGCGAACACCGCAAGGTGCAGCCTTCGTGCACCACGAATATTCAATATCGGCCTTTCACACAGAAATGGCGCGGCAGAGTATATGTTCTACCCGCATTCACCAGGTAGCAGCGGATACCATTATAGATGCCGGAAAGCCGAGGATGCCTCGCAAATTCTTCAGAATCAATTCGAACGCACCGTGCTCGGCTCTCAGGTTATAGACGAGTACCTCACTAGTCTCAAGAACCGGCTTAAGGATGGCGAGGTCACGTTGACTCCGGTTGCGAGACTGTCATCTGTTCTGCGCTCACTCAATATTCCGTCCATAGACCTCCTTAAGATCGATGTCGAACAGAGTGAGACTGACATGCTCGACGGGATAGATGATAACAATTGGAATAGGATCGGACAAGTAGTCCTAGAAGTTCACGGAAGAAAGCTTCTAGACCAAATCACCCTGCGCTTGGAGAGACAGCGGTTCAGGGTGACTGTAGAGGATCACGGATTTGTATCGCGCTTGGCGACTGTTCTGCGAAAATATGATCCTAAAATCATTCCAGAGGGCGCTCCAATGGTCGAGGAACTATGTATGTATCTCGTCTACGCAATTAAACCAGCAGGTTCAATTGGCTCATGTTGATAGCAGACGCGCGCCGGGAGAACCCGTCGGGGACACGACGAGAATAGTCGTCCAGGGATGGAATCAAGGTACGGGGCCCGCGATAGAAACCGTGAGTGACGGGGTGCCGCGACGGGCATTGTTGCCCCTGGCGGAGTAGCACCAGACTTGGCAGGCCTGAGCGCCGGCCGAGCGTCGGTGGGTTTTGGCCAAAGTGAAGGAGGTAATTATGCCTGGCTTACCCTTTCGTCCGGCGATTGACATAACGGACAAGCTAGAGACCATCTATGGACGAATATGCCTTAACGGCGAACTTGTATCAAATCCACTAGCTGCTGTTACGGTTGTGTGTGAGCCAGGAGATCTGGTGTTTGTTGTCGAAGCTCCCATCCGCGGTCGCGCACTTCGGCGCACTACCGTCCGTGCTCAAGAACAAAGCCTTCTTTCACAATGGTTGATAGGGGCGCTCATCAACAATGCTGGATCCAGTCCGGTTATGCCTCCAGATATGACTGCGCTGAGAGATATCGGGTTGCTGGTTCGTCCAGAGGAAGTACCGGAACCGGTTGAATTCGCTTGCCCACTGCGAAGACCGAGGAATACGTACCTAGCTGAGGGCGAGTGTCATATCGTTCGTGACAATATGGAGATGTTTGAAGTGAATAAGAACATTAGGCGAGGAACTGACACTGATCCGATCGCTTCGTCCATCTGCGACACATTTAACCACCTTCCACGCTTTTCTGCTGACAACGTACTCTGGGTAGAAGATATTCCCCGTCGCATCTCTTTCCCATATCGGATTGATGAAGACGAGAGAGCTGCCCTCGAACTTTTGGCGACCGAGCCCACACGAATCGATCGCGTCGATTCATCGACCTTGCGAGCTCTTCTGGACGCCGGAATCCTCTACAACCGTCAAAGCGCAGAGGCTGATCGTAACGAATGGATTAAGCGAATGGAGCAATCAAAGGAAGAGCTCACAAACAGAGGCTATTGTATCATTCGGAACATGTTTCCAGAATTCTTTCGGTCTTCACTACAACGATTTTATCGCAGCTTACTCGCGGGAGGATATCTGGCCTTTGACGATGGTCAGTGCTTACGTTATTTTCGGCATAACGAAGCTATCGCTTGCATGGTTCATCATTTAACGCTTCCCTTGATTCGCCGCTTCGTTCCGGAACCGATTAAGATGTCATACGCTTATTCCGCAGTTTATATTGAGCGTGCCGAGCTGATAAAACACACTGATAGGGAGCAATGTGAGTATACCCTGTCGCTCTCGGTTGATGTGACACCAGAATCGGAACAGGACAATCCATGGCCGCTTTATCTAATTACGCAAGACGGGTTGCCCGTCACCGTGCTTCTTAAGCCAGGCGATGGTGTACTTTTCAATGGTCGGAAACTGCCACACTACCGGGGGCCCCTTGAAGAGGGACGTACGTCATCGTCGCTCTTTCTTCATTATGTGCCTGAAGCGTTCACGGGCACCTTGAGTTGAGGACCGATTTTGGAAAACTACTATCTAGCCCGAGATTGACACAGCATTGGACGTCGAAGTTCACGTAGGGAGAACTTACCTTACGTCACGACAGAAGCCACCTCGCGTCAACGCCCTGAAGGCACAGGAAATCCGAAAAACCCAAAAAAGCACAAACCACCCAACAGAGTTTTGTTGTCTGCTTAGAAAATGGGCCCTATACTGATCCTTTATGATAAATGCATGGGTAGGAGCAGAATCGTGGGAATGGCGACACTCGAACTGGTCGGCGCGCGAGGGCGATCCACTGCGACACCCGAGGGTCTTTCATGAACAAAGCATCGGAAACCCATCAGTGTGCGCACCGTGTCTAACGTGGGCGTAGGAGGAGAGTGTGCGTTCGGTAGGAGTACCATTTCCCAAATTTAACTTAGTGGGATGCGTGAACCGTAAGGCTGGAATGGCGTTCCGTATGTTTTCCAACGAAACGTTCCCCGGCAAGTGGGTTGTTTATTTCTTTTGGCCCAATGACTTTACGCCGATTTGTAGGACAGAACTCGTCGCATTCGCTGAGATGGCACAAGATTTCGCCGAGCGAGACGCGGTACTCATCGGCGGAAGTATCGACTCAGAATTCGTTCATTTTGCTTGGTCCCAACAGGGAGAAGGCTCGGATCAGTTACCTTTTGCTCTCCTTGCAGATGTTCGGCGGGATCTCACGCAACAATTAGGTATCCTCGATCCGGAGAAAGGTGTTGCGCAGCGGGCAACCTTCATTGTCGATCCGAAGAATACTATTCGTCACGCTTCAGCTAACGAGTTCTCCGTCGGGCGTAATCCTCGGGAAATACTCCGGATTGTGGATGCGCTCCAAACGGACGCGTTGTGCCCATCGGGTTGGGAGAGCGGCCAGCCGACTATCGACAGGACAACAGCTTTTGTCGAACCAATCGCCAACGCACCCACACTCAATCCGAGACGTGCAACCATAGGATAAGAAGTATTGTCATGCAGCGTTCTGGCGGGATCTCGTTTGTAAGGTCAGTTTGGGCGGTTGTTCCCTCGATTTGAAACAGGTTCTGGGATGACGCACTCTTGGAAAAGAGAACCGCGCGGTGAGAAGAACCTTATTACCCGCGCGTCCATGCCTTTATTTCAGGAGCAATTTGGCAATGGGGGCCACGAATATAAAAATGGAAGCTAGCCTTGTTTATCTAGGTGACGCATCTAGGTTCTCAAAGAGGTATCTCCTGGCTTACGGTGAATGGCCTAGAGAGAATCAGGTAATGTAATTTCGGGTAGTCCTGTAAGCTCTCGGTTCTCTGTTGCACGCTCTTGAAGTGGCCCTTCGTGCTGGTGCCAAGAGAGGGTATGAATTTTGTTATAATTCAAGCCACTGCGATTTGCCGCGTCCAGAAGGAGTAGTGTGAGGCTCATCGCCGCATTTTTTTTGGCTCTACCTATTCTGGCGCAGACGGCGCAGATCTCTGGCACAATTCGGGATTCTTCGAGCGCAGTCGTTCCCGGCGCCACTATCACGGCCAATCGACTGGATACCAACGCGCGACGGAGCACAATCGCATCGGCGGAAGGCATCTATGCTCTGCCCGCGGTGACGCCGGGAATGTACTCGATCGAAGTTGGGGCGGCCGGTTTCCAGACTGCACGAGAGACCGGGGTTCAGCTCAATGTCGGACAATCCGCCCGGCTCGATTTCACCTTGAAGCCTGGCGATGTCCGGCAGTCGGTCACGGTCAATGCGGACACGGCGCTCATCAAGACCGATTCCGCGACGGTCAGCACGGTCATCAATCGCGAGTTCATCGAGAATCTGCCGCTGAACGGGCGTAGCTTCCAATCATTAATCGCCTTGACACCGGGCGTGGTTTTCACCAAAGCGACCTTCGGCGAACAGGGGCAGTTCAGCGTCAACGGGCAACGTGCCAATGCAAACTATTTCTCCATCGACGGTGTGAGCGCGAACATCGGCGTCAGTGCGGGCCTTACGCTAGTGCAGTCGGCATCGGGTTCATTGCCGGGCCTGGGAGCGAACGGCGGGACCAATACGCTCGTCTCCGTGGATGCGCTGGAGGAGTTTCGAGTACAGACGTCCACGTATGCACCGGAATATGGAAGGACGCCCGGTGCCCAGGTGACGATCCTGACGCGCTCTGGTACAAACCAATTTCACGGCGCGCTCTTCGACTTCTTCCGAAATGACGCCCTGGATTCTAGTAACTGGTTTGCGAACGCGAACGCTCTGCCTAAGCCCGCCTTGCGACAGAACGATTTCGGCGCTGTGCTGGGCGGCCCAATTCTGAAAAACCGGACCTTCTTCTTCGTCTCTTACGAAGGGCTGCGGCTCCTGCAACCCCAGGTGGAGGCGACCGACGTTCCTTCACTCAACGTGCGGCAAATTTCGCCGGACCAACTGCAGCCTTATCTGAATGCGTTTCCCGTGCCAAATCGGCCCGAGTCACGCTATGGGTTTGCACCGTTCGTTGCCAGCTATTCAAATTCGGACTCGCTCGATGCCACCAGCGTCCGCCTGGACCATCGCTTTGGCGAACACCTCTTTGTTTACGGCAGGTATAATAACGCGCCGTCCGTCACAACGCAGCGACTCTTCGCATTGAACGATCCTACCTACACCAACGCCGGAACGAACACCCTAACACTCGGCGCCACGCTGGTGTTGTCGCCGCGCCTGACGAACGAACTGCGAGCCAACTACAGCGGCACCACGGGCCAAAGCTATGTTCGACAGGATAACTTCGGTGGTGCAACGCCGATTCCTGACTCCATAGCATTTCCGGCTTTCACCGACCCAAAGAGCGCATTCGTCGGACTCTTCCTGACTGGTGGCGTCGCGTCGAGTTGGTACCTGGGAAAGAACGTGGCGAATGAGCAACATCAGTACAATGTGACCGACACGGCGTCGTACCTCACAGGGGCGCATCACCTGAAGGCCGGAGTCGATTACCGGCATATCGGCACCTGGAACGGGCCGCGCGCCTACGATCAGTTCGCCTACTTCACAGGCGCGACGGGCGCCACGTCGGGCCGCACATCCGAGGTCGTGATCGAGGCGCAGGATGCAGGTTCAATCCACTTCGACAATCTGTCGTTGTTCGCGCAAGATGCGTGGAAGTTTGCGCGGCGCATTACCTTAACCTACGGTCTGCGTTGGGAGCTCAATCCCGCTCCCACCGGCGGGCCGAATCATCAGCTATTCACATTCACCGGATACGAGAACCCAAAGAACATCCAGCTTGCTCCCGGAGGCACGCCGCTCTATCGAACTCGTTGGACGAACTTCGCGCCGCGCATTGGTCTTGCTTGGCAGCTGTCAGACAAACCCGGCCAAGCCTTAACGCTGCGGGCCGGATGGGGAATGTTCTACGACCTCGGGAGCGGTATCATCGGACAGGCCGCTTCGAGTTTTCCGTATTACCGGCAGACTGTTTACTACGATGGCATCATGTTTCCGCTTCCGGTGGCAGCTGAGCACCCGCCTGTCTTCAGCTTGTCGCCGCCAGTGGCATCCATCTATGGAGCGGTGAACGGACTTCAACTTCCGGTCACGTACGAATGGAATGTCGCGCTCGAACGAGAGTTGGGTAGAGACAACGCGCTTTCTATATCGTGGGTGGGCGCGGCAGGGCGTCGCCTGCTGCGCATGGACTACTTCGTCAACCCCAACGACAACTTCACCTACGCGTACCTGCTGCGCAATACGGGATTTTCCAACTTTGAGTCGCTGCAAGCCCAATTTCAGCGGCGGCTTTCGAAAGGATTGCAAGCCCTCGTATCCTGCACCTGGGCACATTCGCTCGATAACGCTTCGACCGACTCCGCGTCCTATTTGTCGGCGATCATCATAAATCCGCTACGCGACTATGGCCCATCGGACTTCGACATACGGCACGCGGTTTCCGCTGCGTTCTCCTACAATTTGCCAGGAACAGGGCGGCTCAGGTGGAAGCCGATCCTGAGTCATTGGGCAGCCGATGGCGTATATTCGTTCCGCACTGCAACGCCCGTCGATGTGACCTATACGCGCGATTTGGGCTTCGGTGTTTACAGCTTTCGCCCGGATCTCGTGGCGGGCGCGCCACTCTACCTTGTAGACCCAAACGTCGCTGGCGGCCGAGCCTTCAATCCTGACGCGTTCACTCTTCCCAATACATACCCAGGCCGGCAAGGTAATTTTGGGCGCAACGTCCTGCGTGGCTTCGCATTGAACCAGATCAATTTCACATTGCGCAGAGAGTTCCCAATTTACGAGCAGATGCGGCTGCAGTTTCGCGCTGAGATGTTCAATGCTCTCAATCACCCAAATTTCGGGGATCCGGTGGGTTCGCTGCAGAGTTCTCAATTCGGATATTCGACAGGGATGCTGAGTCAGGATCTGGGCCGGGGCGGCCTGAATGGGGGATTGAATCCCTTGTATCAGGTGGGCGGGCCGCGATCGATACAGTTGGCGTTAAGGTTGGTGTTTTGATGCGAGTATTTGTTTGGTTCTTTGTGGTCACTTCAATGCAGGCTGTTCCTTTGTTGTTCGAGCCGAATCAGGGACAAGCCCATAGCAATGTGCAGTTCTTGGCAAGAGGCGTGTACCTGGGGGACGCGAGGGTCGCAATCCATGCAGGCGGTGAAAAACCGTTCGTAATGGACCTGATCGGCGCGCGAAAACACATTCGCGCCGAAGGACTCGATCTGCAGCCGGGCATCACGAGCTACTTCCTTGGAAATGATCCGAGAAAATGGCGAAGCGGTGTGCCGCATTACGCTCGGGTGCGATACAAAGACGTCTATCCGGGAATCGACATCATTTTTTACGGCAATGAAGCAGGCCAGCTCGAATACGATTTAGTGGTGGCGCCCGGAGCTGATCCGAAGCGCATTCAGGTAGCCTACAATCAGCCGGTTCATGAGGACGCGAATGGCGATCTGATGATTGCGGGTGTTCGGCAGAAGCGGCCAAGGGTGTTTCAGGGAGAGCACGAATTGACGTGTCGCTATGTCCGCACCGGCGACAGGGTTCGGCTGGCACTCTCGGCCTATGACCACACTCAACGCCTGACAGTCGACCCGGTGCTGGTCTTCTCCACGTACCTTGGCGGCCCGGCATTAGAGACAGGCAGTGGTGTAAAGGTTGATGCTCAAGGCAACATTTACGTATCGATGTCCGATCGGGCGCCGGTCAATCCTTCCCTAAGCCCGTTTCAACAGTCGTCCGGTGGCAGCTACGTCGCGTTTGCGATTAAGTTCTCGCCGAAAGGGAAGTCTATCCTCTGGTATGCCTACCTAGGCGGAACCGGAGACACTTCATCAACTGCGATAGCAGTAGACGGCAGCGGGAACGTTTACCTAGCTGGCAACACGAGTGCGTTCGATTTTCCCGTTAAGAACGCATTCCAGACTCAGTTCGGCGGCGGCTTTAATGACGCCTACTTTGCCAAGATTTCGTCTGATGGCCTCTCCGTTCTGTACGCATCGTACCTCGGAGGCGAAAACGAGGACGCAGGCGAATCCGTGGCTGTCGACTCCTCAGGAAATGCGTACGTTGGTGGCTACACGCACTCCCATCAATTCCCTGTCAAGAACTCTCTTCAATCCTATGGAGGTGGCCAAGACGGATTTATAACTGAGGTGAGTCCGACAGGCAGCGTCGTGTTCTCTACCTACCTGGGGGGTAGCGGGGACGATTACATTTTAGCCCTCGGCATGGATGGTTCCGCCATCTACGTCACCGGCCACACAACATCGAGCGATTTCCCACTAAAAGGCGGTATGCCGAGCCTTCCGGGCGAAACTCTCTTCCTTAGCAAACTGGTGCCTACCGGCCCGCAAATCGTGTATTCTACCCTTCTCGGTGGCTCGGGAAGCTGTATCGGATTCGGTGTAGGCGCCGACACGAACGGTAATGCCTATGTTTCTGGTGTCACGGACGACGGCTTCCTTGTAAAGGACGCGTTTCAACCCAACTACGGTGGCCACGGTGACTCTTTTCTTCTCAAAATCGATCCCACCGGCGCCAACATCGTCTTTGCAACTTACTTGGGCGGAAGCGATCTCGAGTATCAGTCTCTGAATTCGCTCGCCTTAGACCAAGCCGGCAACGTGTTCATCACGGGATTCACTTATTCAGCGGATTTTCCAGTCAAGTATTCCCTTCAGCCTTTCGTTTCGGGAAACTCCCAATACAAAACCAATGTCTTCGTGGCCGAGTTCTCTGCGTCCGGTAGCCTCATTTACTCAACTCTGTTTGGCGGCCACGGCGATAACCGCGGTTCTAGCCTCACGGTCGATTCGAATGACAACGTCTACGTGACGGGATTCGTGGCTGCAACCGATTTTCCAGTGTTGAACGCCTTTCAGAGCACCTTCGGTGGCGGCGGAGACGCGTTTCTGTTCAAGCTTGCACCAGATGTCGCGCCGCCGTCGCCTTTTTCGCCGACCCCAGGGGCGGCACAATTCACGCTTTTCATAGGCGGGAGTCTGCCCGCGCCTCAGACCATCTCGATTCCTTCAGGCGGTCCATTTTCGATTACGACCAGCAATGCGCCGTGGGCGTCGGCATCGCCGCAATCGGGGACCACACCTGAAACGCTGACCATCAGCGTGAACCCGGCTGGACTCGCACCCAAAGTCTATTCAGGGACCATTCAGATCGTGCCGCCGTCGGGTACCCCGTTTACGCTTCCGGTGACCTTGAATGTGCTCGCACCCGCGCCTGTCGTAACAAGTATTTCCCCTTCAACGGTAGCCCTGAATTCGGCAGCAACCACGTTTACGGTCACGGGCTCAGGATTCACTTCCGCCTCGGTAATCAAATTTCAAGCGTCAAGCCAGTTAACGACCACGTTTATCGATTCGGACGCTCTCCAATTTTCGTTGCCCAAGGACTTCTTCACTGCATCCGGCACGTACTCGGTGAACGTTTCTAACCCGCAGGCAGCGCTTTCCGGTCCCCTGACCTTCACCGTTGGCGCTCCGCCACCCACTTTCGCCGCTACGAGTGTAGTGAACGCGGCCAGCTACGCCTCGGGTAGCGTGGCGCCGGGCGAGATCGTGACCGTGTTCGGCTCCAATTTCGGAACGATGGCAAACACGAGTGTGATGTTTGACAACGTGCCCGCTACGCTCGTTTACGTCACCGCGATGCAGTTGGCAGCCACCGTCCCGTACTCGGTGACCGGCGCGAATAGCACCACCTTGGTCATCACCTCGAACGGGGTTGCGTCTACGCCTGTGAGCCTTAATGTCTCGCCGTCTGTTCCGGCGATTTTCAGCTCCGACGCAAGCGGCACGGGCCAAGCGGCGGCACTCAATCAGAACAACACGGTAAACGGGCCTTCCAATCCGGCGGCGGCAGGATCTATTGTGGCTTTATATGGGACAGGCGGTGGCGCTCTAACCACGGATGCACTGCCACTGCTGAAGTTGCCGGTGACTGCTACGGTCGGCGGGGTACCAGCAACGGTTTACTATGCCGGCATTGCTCCGGGCTTGGTCGAAGGGGCGATGCAGGTCAACGTGCAGATACCGAGCGGCGTCACGCCTGGTCCAGCAGTTTCAATCGCAGTCATGGTTGGCAATGCAACGAGCAACACGGTGACGCTCTCGATTCAGTAGCGGAGGGTGGCTCTGACGCTGGTTCTTTTTCTTCGCGATGACCTTGAGCATCGCGGAGTGGGCTGGTGACGGCATTCCTTTTCAATGGTCGGAGGTGCCACACTACCGGACTACTCGAGGAGGGCGTAGATCATCGTCTCTCCGTCTTCATCATGTGCCTGAAGCGTTCGCTGGGACTTAAATTGAGGGCCGATATGGAAACGACTTTGTGTTGCCCGAAAATAGGTGACGTGACGAAGCTCTTGTGGTCCTGGATAAGCCGACCGATTAGGTTAGCTTCTACCCCGAAATCGAGACAACAGTTGACATCGAACGCTAGGCGACGAGTGGCGACGAATGGCGACGAACTACCTTACGCCACGATAAACGCCATCTCGTATCAAGGTCCTGAAGTCACGTGAAATCAGAAAAACGCAAGAAAGCACAAAAGACCCAATAGACTCTTGTTGCCCGCTTGGCAAATGGACCCTATACTCATCCTGTGATAAATGCATTTTGCGACGTTAATCGCTGGAGTGACGACAAGCGAACTGGCCGGCGCGGGGGAGTATCGGATGCGACACCCAAATGTTTTGGTCGTCAACGAAGCTTTGGAACGTATCAGTGAACGAGCCCTGTTTAACACGATTCGTAGAAGGAGAGCGTGCGTTCGGTAGGCAACCATTTCCCTAATTCGATTTAAAGGCGGGCGAATCGTAAGGCGGGACTCTAGTCTTCCGAATGCTCTCCAACGTTCTTCGCTAAGTGGGTTGTTTATTTCTCTGACCCAATGACTTTACGCCGATTTGCGGCGTGGAACTGTGGCCTTCCCTAAGATGGCTAAAAATGTTGCCCAGCGAGATGCCGTGCTTTTCATAGTTTGATCCCCATGATCAATGCAACGACAGCGGTCGGAGGAGGTTAGGGGCATGGCGGTGCTGGTAATGCCTACCCGAACAAGACCTTCACTGGTTAGAAGAACGTGTCTTTCAGGACGCACCATTACCAAAGTCTACACGACAATCTCAACAGGAATGGAGAGGGCTTAGATGGACGTCCCCGCATGGTTGCGGATTCTGTGCTTGGCGGCTCGGGCCGCCGCCGACCTACTTCAGGCGATCTTTCTCGGTCTCGGTCTAACCACACCGAACGAATTCCGATTCGCTTAAGCAGCGATGTTAAGCGTGGGAGAGTGTCCCGGGTGACTCGCAAATCAAGTCCGTGGGGCGGTCGGTGGTTTAGCGCATGGCGGTGCTGCTAACGCCTATCAACTGCTCAGTGAGTCTGTCGACTCGTCTTGATGAACGAAGCTTGCAGGAGTTACTCGTGAACGAACAGAGGTCTTGGAAACGGGCCCTTTGGCTTTCTATCCATCTATCTTTCGGGATCACAGTTCAATCGCAACCCTGGGCCCCGAGCCTGCACGGCGTGATAAGCGATCCTTCTGCTGCGTCCGTTCCAGGGGCGCTCGTTCAACTGCGCGGGCCCAGTGGCAACCAAGGAACAAGGGCGGACAGCCTGGGCCGATACTCCTTCGCGGCGCTTCGTCCAGGCAAATATGTAGTCCGCGTGATTGCAGAAGGCTTCAGGGTCGAACAGAGAATCGGTGTTGAGATTTCTTGCCCAACGGAGCTCAATTTGACGCTTGTTATTTTGGCCGAAACGCAAGTGGTGAATGTCGAGGATGAGTCCAACCGAGTAAGCACGGACAACGAATCAAACGGAACCTCTCTGACGCTTGGGGAAAAGGAACTGGCCGCACTTTCAGACGACTCCGATGTTTTGCTGCAGGAACTCCAAGCAATGGCTAATGCGGGCGCAGGTCCGAACGGAAGCCAAGTCCACATCGACGGCTTTACCGGGGGTAACATGCCGCCCAAGTCTGAAATCCGCGACGTCCGCATCAATTCGAATCCCTTCTCTGGGGAATATGACCGGCCGGGCTTCAGTCGCATTGAGATCCTCACCAAGCCTGGTACAGACCACTTCCACGGTCAGGTCTACGGCCAATTCAACGAGCAAGCTTTCAATTCGCGTAGTCCGTTATTGGCTCAATCCACGAGACCGCCTTATCAGCAGCACTTCTTTGGGCTTAATGTCGGCGGGCCTATCAAGAAAGAAAAAGCCTCCTTCACCTTCACTCTCGAAAATCGCAGCATTAAGGAGAACGCGTTTATTCTCGCCACCACCCTCGACAGCAATTTGAATCCCGTGACCGTGAATCGGGCTATTGTGACTCCACAGGCTGGTTTTAATTTCAGCTTCAGGAGTGACTACACTATCAATTCGAAGAATACGATTGTCATCCGATATCAGCGCTCTACCGCCGAATTGGACAAGCAAGGCATCGGAGGATTTGATCTTACCACTCGCGCTTACGACCGCACCACTTCTGAAGACAAGGTACAAATCACGCAGACAGACGTGCTTACCCCGCAAGCAATCAATGAACTTCGCTTCCAGTACATGCGCACGAACCTGGCAAATGCTGGCGATAACACCGTGCCTGTCATTAGCGTTCAAGACTCCTTCACTGGCGGCGGATCGCAGATCGGAAATTCCGGCAACACGCAAAACCGCTGGGAAATGGCGAACACCACTACTTACATCCACGGCAAACACCTCATCCGTTGGGGCGGCCGCGTGCGCGTGTCGGTCAACAAGGACACGTCTGTGACTAACTTCGGCGGTACGTACACGTTCTTTGGCGGCAACGGTCCGAAGTTAGATGCCAACAACCAACCCGTTCCAAGTACCTCGATCCAATTGACTGCTCTAGAGCGCTACCGACGAACTCTTTTTTTTGAGCAATTCGGTCTCTCGCCGATGCTAATTCGCGCGTTGGGCGGAGGCGCGTCTCAATTCAGCCTGAACGGCGGCACACCCACTACGTCGGTTGGCCAGTTCGATATCGGAATGTTTGCCAATGACGAGTGGCGCATCCGCCCAAACGTGACGATCAGCTACGGACTGCGCTACGAGACCCAAAGCAATATTCGCGACTTTTGGGATTGGGCGCCGCGCGCTGCCGTCGCCTGGGGCATTGGGGGAAAGCTAGCCAAGCGGGCCAAGACTGTTCTCCGCGCGGGTCTAGGAATCTTCTATGACCGCATCCCGGATTCGATCACACTTCAAGCCGACCGATACAATGGAAGGACGCAGCAGTCCTACCTGATCCTGAATCCAGAAGTCTTTCCGACTATCCCTGCACCCGGTGCGCTTGGCAACGCCCAACAACCCCAGCAACTGCAGTTGGTTTACTCTAGAATCGAAGCACCTCGGAACTATCAGTTCAACGCCGGTATCGATCAGGAGATTAACAAGTATTTCCGTTTCAGCACGCAGTACATCGAGAATCGTGGCGTTCACCTACAGCGCACACGTGATATCAACATCCCGATTAACGGGGCCTATCCCTTCGGTGATCCAACACTCCGACAGTTAACCGAGACGACCGGTTTCAGCCGTAGCCATTTGTTGGTCCTTAGCCCGAACATAAACTACAAGAAAGTCTTTGTATTCGGGTTCTACGCTGTCTCTTATGGCAAGGACGACGTCGGTGGTGCGCCAGCCGACCCCTATAATCTTCGGGCGGAGTGGGGGCCTTCGACTAACGCGGATATCCACCACCGTGTCATCATGGGAGCGAGTCTTCCGCTGCCCTGGAATATGACCGTCAACCCGTTCCTCATCGCGACCAGCGGCGTTCCGTAC
>Ga0210403_10001152_pt1 | contig 25652 bp, 25 predicted proteins | sample IncBWC19MmetaG_FD_150863 | JGI IMG/M metagenome (GOLD analysis project Ga0210403, IMG submission 150863) | Forest soil microbial communities from Barre Woods Harvard Forest LTER site, Petersham, Massachusetts, United States - Inc-BW-C-19-M | ecosystem: Environmental > Terrestrial > Soil >... | reverse complement strand
TGCTGTTCGCAGGGATTGGCGCCGTGATGCTGGGCACGCTCGAGTTCACCATCCGCGAGCACCTCAGCGGCTACCGCTCTCACGCCTCGCTGCTGGCCGCCATCCCCACCGCGCTGCTGCACGGCGCGCTGGCACTCACCCTGTTTGCGCTCGGCGCGCCAAACGCCTCGCTCGTAATCGCGCCGCTCGTGCTGGATGTGCCGGTGTTCGCCGTCCTGTTCAAAGCGCTGCGCGCGCGCTTCGCAGACGCCCGCCGTGAGCGCGTGTTCGCTGGCGGGCGCTAACGGGGGGCGAGCTCGAGCGAGGGCAGCGGGCGCTCGCCCCCCACGGGAGGCTCGCCGCGCGTCTCGCCGCTTACGCCCAGCTTCTGTAGCCGCGCGATCTCGCGTTCGCCTTCGATCCGCGCGGGATGGTCTGGCGCCAGCCCCGCGATCAGCCTCGCTATCCGGTTGCGGAGCTGCAGGGCGAAGTGGGGCGTGGAGGCTCCCATCAGCTGGCGCACGTCCTCCACTGTCACCTCGTGGGTGCTCTCGATGCGCTGCAGACGGCGGGGATCCTCGGCCTGGCTCAAGTTTCGCTCCCGGGCGGTTATTCGGCTGGCGCTACAGACGGTTCTTCGGAGGACTGCCTGCGCGGGCTGATCTCCAGAAGCGAGTCGATCTCGGCCTGCGTCACCGAGGTCATCGCGCGTTCATCGCCGATCAGCCAGCCGTGATTGTAGACGCCGCGCACCGGCAGGAACTGGGGCGCGAAGGTGTACCCGGGCTGGATGTCTTTCAGATAGCTCAACAGCGCGGGCGGTATCTGGTCGTTGCGTTCCAGGAGCAGCAGCGGCCCGTAGTTGCCGGTGGCCGACAGGAGCGCCGCCGCGGGCGCGTCCAGCGGGCGCGCGAGGTTGGCGAACACGAGACCGTGCCCGGGCTCTTTGACGCCCCATCCGAACGTGCCGTCGGTGTAGCGCGCCACCGCGATCGCATTGGCCACGGGCTCTGAGCCTTCGCTTCCGCCGTCGGTCACGCGCCGCACCGGCCCGTACTGGCCCAGCGCTGCCAGCGTGCGCTCGCCCACCGCCGCCGCTCCCACCACGAAGATCGAGGGGCGCCCCAGGCTGCTCAGCAGCCCGGCGGTCGCAACGGGCACGCGCGTCGCCGTCACGAACAGGATCGGCGCGCCGCTCTCGGCGGCCAGGCCCGCGGCCGGCATCAGCAGCGCGCGGGGCGCGTTGGCTGCCACCACGATCACCGCGTGCGGCTGCGCGCCGCCGTCCGCGGATATCAGCAGACGGGCGATCGACGCGGCGCTCACCGCCGGTTCGCCAACCGCCACCGCGCGCCCGCTCAGGCCCGCCGGAAGCGCGGCCGAGGTCCCGAGGTTGATCACCTGCGCGCCGCCCAGCGTCGAGGCGCCCGTGGGGTGCATCGCTTCCAGGCTCGCCTGGCTCACCGGCGGCAGGCTCGCTCCGTCGCTGTAGAGGATCGGCGCGCTCAGCGGCGCGCTCGCCAGCACCGCGGCCGCGAGCGCCGCCGCCCAGTCATGGTCGTCCACCAGCACCACAGCGCGTGGTCGCGTGTCCGCCGTGACGCCCGGGTAGACCGCCCGTGCTACCGCGGCCGCATCCACCGCCGTGCTCTCGCCGCCGAGCCGCGAGGTGTTCCTGGTGGTGAGGCTGACCGCGCCCTCGGCCGCAACCGGTGCGAGCTTGCGGGCCGGGCCGCCGCCCGAGAACTGAGTGGGGGCGGTCTTGCCGCAGCCCGCGATCAGCACCGCCGCCGCGAGCGCGGGCAGGACCATCGATGCTCGGCGCACGGCGGTGGGCATGGGCGCACACTAGCGGTCGTGCCGGAGCCCCACCCGGCGTAAAAGCCCGGCATTTGCGGGGATAAACGTGGCAGCGAGCGTGCAACCGGTGCAAGCGTCATTGCAGTTTGCTAGCGTGCGGCCGCGAAAGCCGAGTCTCTGACCAGATGTCAGGGAACGGGGGACCCGAGTTGTTGGGGCGAATCCCGCGGTTGTTCCGTGAGAAGCGCAGGCTCTTTCAGCGCTAGCCCGTCAGCTAACCCCGCAGGCCTACGAAAGAGGTTGTCGTCTTGCGGGTGCGTTTTCTCATTGTGATGGTCTGCAGCATGGTGATCCCCGTGGTGTGCGCGCCGAGCGCGCTGGCCGGCGGACCCGGCGGAGTGGTGGCCAGCGGACCCGCTCCCGCGGCGGGCGCGCCGAAGCCCCACCTGCATCTCGCTCCGGTGACCTCGCGCAACCAGAGCCTCGCCTACAAGGGCCCTGTGTACGAACGGACAGCTACTGGCCAGATCGTGCCCTACGTGCCCGCGCCCACTCCGGCGCCCGCTGCACGGCCGGGCATCGGCACTGCCGCGAGCACCATGACCGGCGGCAGCTCTGCGAGCAGTCCCGCGAGCACGCCGGCGACGCCGCCCGCACCCGCCGGTCCCACCCCCAGGCCCGAGCTGCTCGTGCCGGGCGCCACCGCCCGCTACGTGGCCGGCCTCGCCGCGGCGCCGATGGCTGCGCCGCTCGCCATCCAGGAGATGATCTGGGCCGGCAACCAGCTGATCGGACTGCCCTACATCTACGGCGGCGGGCACGCCTCGTTCGTGGCCGACGGCTACGACTGCTCGGGAACGGTGTCCTTCGCGCTGCACGGCGCCAGCCTGCTCTCCAGTCCCGAGGACTCCTCGGAATTCATGGGCTGGGGATCCCACGGCGTGGGGCGCTGGGTGGCGGTCTTCGCCACCCCCGAACACGCCTACATGACGGTGGCGGGCCTGCGCCTGGACACAAGCTCCGCCGATGACCCCTCCAACCAGCAGGGTCCACGCTGGCGTCCGCTGCGGCGCGCCAACAGCGGGTACACGGTCACACATCCCCTCGGCCTGTAGGGCGCGCGTCGGCTACGCTTGAGGCCGTTGGCCGATCTGCTGTCGGTCGTGTCTCTCAGAAACGCAATAGGAGGATCACATGGCCGGCTTGGGCGGTCGCATGTCCACTGTCGTGAAGGCGAAGGTGTCCAAGCTGTTGGATCGGGCCGAAGACCCCGCCGAGACGCTGGACTACAGCTACCAGAAGCAGGTCGAACAGCTGCAGAACGTCAAGAAGGGGATCGCCGACGTCGTCACCGCCAAGAAGCGGTTGCAGATGCAGGAGGCCTCGCTGCAGCAGAACGTGGTCAAGCTCGACACGCAGGCGCGCCAGGCGCTGTCCACCGGTCAGGAGGACCTGGCCCGCACCGCGCTGGAGCGCAAGAACGTGGCCCAGACCGAGCTGCAGTCGCTCGACACGCAGGTGGCCGAACTCGAGGAGCAGCAGCAGAAGCTGACCGACTCCGAGCAGAAACTGCGCGCCAAGATCGAAGCCTTCCGCACGAAGAAGGAGGTCATCAAGGCGCAGTACTCCGCAGCGGAGGCCCAGGTGCGCATCTCCGAGGCCGCAACCGGCGTGGGCGAGCAGATGGCCGACGTGGGGCTGGCCATGCAGCGCGCGGTGGACAAGACCGAAAACATGAAGGCCCGGGCCGACGCGGTCTCCGAGCTCGAAGCCGCGGGCACCTTCGAGGACCTCACCGCGCTGGGGTCCGGCGAAGACGACATCGACCGTCAGCTCAAGCAGCTCTCCAGCAGCTCCGCCGTGGACGATGAGCTCGCCAAGATGAAGGGCGAAGTCGGAGCCGGCGCCGGCGCGGGCCAGCTGCCCAGCCAGAGCGAGACCTCCTCTGGGCCCGCCGCGCCCGCGGGTGGCCAGTCATGATCGTGCGCATCTCCGGCGAGGAGCAGTACGAGCTCGCCGACGATCAGGCCGATCGTCTCAACGAGCTGGAGCACGTCGTGATCGACGTGGTGGACGGTGGCCGCGAAGCTGAGTTCTCCGCCGCCTACCAGGCGCTGCTGGACTTCGTGCGCGCCGGCGGGAGCGTGGTCGGCGACGACGACATCCACACCTCAGATGTGATCCTGCCACCCTCCGACCTCACCTTCGCTGAGGCCGGCAGGGAGTTCACCGGCGAGGGCCTCATCCCCGACTAGGACGACGCGGGCCGGCACGATACTGCGTCCTCAGTCGCGTCCCGCTCAGATCGGGATGCCCCACAGCGGGAACCAGCGCTCCAGCTCGGGCTCGATCGGCAGGTCGGAGGCCATCTGCGCCTTGATCTGCAGCTCGCGCTCGGTCAGCCGCGCCTGTGTGCTCGAGGGGTCCGGCACGAACGGGTACCAGTAGCCGCGCTTGTAGTTGTAGATGAAGTAGATGCGGTGCCCGGCGGCGTCGGTGAAGGCGAACACCGCGCACAGCAGGCGGTCGCCGTGGCCGGCGGTCTCGATCGAGCTCGACACCGCGTTGATCGCCACCGCAAGGTCTTCCACGCTCGGCGCGCCCTCGCCGTTGCGCATCACCATCCAGCGGTAGCCGTAGCTGTCGTCCTCGGTGGACACCAGCGTGCCGCTCTCGCCGCCCGTGGCCCTCACCACCTCTTCCATGTCGCGCAGCGTCGATTCGAACTCGCTCGTGGCGAGCGCCTGGAAGACGATCGCGGCCGTCCCCGCCGGGTCGATCTGGTGCTCGGCTTGGAGCGTGACGTAGGCCGTGGAGATCGCGAACAGGCGGTCCGGTGCCGGGCCCTTCACCTCATGGCGGCCCGTGAGGATGTCGCGCAGGCCCACGTCAGGCGGCGCCCTGCAGCTGGGACTCCAGCCGCTGAAGCGCGGCCAGTCGCTGCTCCAGCGGCGGGTGATCGGCGAAGATGTTCATCAGCGACTTCTTGGCCCGCGCGGGGATGATGAAGAACGCGCTCATCGCTTCCGCGGAGCGGAGATCCTGGCTGGGGACGCGCTCGATCGTGCCGCTGATCTTCAGCAGCGCCGAGGCCAGCGCGCTGGGGCGTCCGGTCAGCACCGCGCCGCCGCGGTCGGCGGCGAACTCGCGGTACCTGGAGAGCGCGCGCAGCAGCACGAAGGACAGCGCATACACGAGCATCGAGGCGATCACCACGAAAATGAGGTCTTCCTCCTCTTCGCGGTCGCCGCCGCCGCCGAAGAAGAAGGAGAACTGCAGGATCAGCGAGGCGAGGCTCGCGAAGAAGCTCGCCAGCGTCATCACCATCACGTCGCGGTTGATCACGTGGGTGAGCTCGTGCGCCATAACGCCTTCAAGCTCCGCCGGGGAGAGCAGCTCGAGGATCCCGCGCGTGGCGCAAACCACCGTGGACTTGCGCGAGCGGCCCATCGCGAAAGCGTTGGGCATCGATGTCTCCATCACGCACACCTTCGGCTTGGGCAGGTCGGCCTGTACGCACAGGCGCTCCACGATCCCGTGGAGCTCTGGCTCCTCAGCCGGCGAGACCTCCTTCACGCCCATCGTGGCCAGCGCGATCTTGTCCGAGGCGAACAGCTGCACGAGTAGCAGCACCACCGCCACCACCACGATCAGGCCCGCGCCCGCGCCCGCTGCGAACAGCACGCCCACGAACACCACGTAGACGAGCCCGAGCAGGAAGATCGTGAGCAGCATCCGCGCCTGCAGGCCGGTGTCTTTGCCGAAACTGGAGCGTCGCGTTGCCATCGCGGCTGATTGTCGCAGAACCGGCTGTGCGTGCCCTAAAGTGCGCCCCGATCGCCATGGCCCCCTGCAACCCCCGAGATCGAGCTCTGCCAGCGAGCACATGAAGCCCGAAATCCAGCTCCTGGGCATCTCCATCAAGACCTTCGGCGTGTGCTTCGCGCTGGGCTTCGCCGCGTGCGGCGCGGTGGTGGCGCGCCGCCTGCGCGAGCTCGGCAAGCCCACCGACTGGGCGTATGAGATCGTGTTCGCAGCGCTGCTCGGCGGGGTTGTTGGCGCGCGCGGCTATTACGTCGTCGAAAAGTGGGATACCGCCAAGCACGACCTGCTCGGCAGCATCTTCTCCGGCTCGGGTCTGGTGTGGTACGGCGGCGCGATCGGCGGCGCCATCGCCGTGATCGCGTGGATGCGCTGGCGCAAAGTTCTCGAACTGCAGATGCTCGACGCATGCGCCACCGCGCTCGCGCTCGGCTACGCGATCGGGCGAATCGGCTGCCAGGTCTCCGGCGACGGCGACTACGGCATCCGCTCGAGCCTGCCGTGGGCGATGGGCTACCCCCACGGCACCGTGCCCACGCCGCCCGGCGTGCGCGTGCAGCCCACCCCGATCTATGAGACAGTCGCCATGAGCCTGCTGGCGCTCCTGCTGTGGCGCCTGCGCGATCGCGTGCGCCCCGGAGTGATCTTCGCGCTGTACCTCGTGGGCAGCGGCCTGGAGCGGCTGCTGGTGGAGTTCGTCCGCCGCAACAAAGAGGTGTTCGCCGGGCTGACCACGCCGCAGCTGACCAGCATCGCGCTCCTGCTCGCAGGTCTCACCTGGCTGGCGCTGCTCACGCGCCGCGGCGGCATGGCTGCACTGCGCCCGACGACGGCCTGACTGTCCCGCGATAATCAGCTGCGATGGCAACCGGAACGGTTCTCTCCCGCGCGTTCCCCCTCGGCAGCCGCCTGGACGAGCGCGGCCGCCTGCAGGTGGGCGGCTGCGACGCGATCGAGCTCGCGCGCGAGTTCGGCACGCCCGCCTACGTGGTGGCCGAGGAGGACCTGCGCAGCCGTGCACGCGCGTTCCTGGAGGCCGGGCGCCAGGCCGGGCACGCGGACTTCCACGTCGTGTTCGCCTCCAAGGCCTTTCCCTGCACGGCCGTCCTGAGCCTGTTCGCGCAGGAGGGGCTGTGGTGTGACGCGGCCTCCGGCGGCGAGCTTCACCTCGCGCTGGCTGCCGGGTTCGCCCCCGAGCGAATCGTGCTGCACGGCAACGCCAAGTCTGAGGCGGAGCTGCGCATGGCCCTGCGCCATCGCGTGGGCACGATCGTGATCGACAGCTTCGACGAGATCGAGCGCCTGGCCGGCCTGGTTGCCGAGGGCGAGCTCGCCGACCGCGCCGGCGGGCAGCCGGTGCTCGTGCGCGTCACTCCCGACGTGCGCGGTGAGACCCACGAGAAGATCTCCACCGGCCAGGCCGACTCGAAGTTCGGCTTCGCCGTCGCGGAGGCCCCCACCGCGATCGAGCGGATCGCCGCGGTCCCCGGCCTCGCGCTCGGAGGCCTGCACGCGCACATCGGCTCGCAGCTGCTCGAGCTCCACCCCTTCCGCCGCGAGGTGCAGGAGCTGGCCGGCCTCGGGCAGTTCCCGGTGTGGGACCTCGGCGGCGGGCTCGGCGTGCAGTACACCGACGAGCAGCCCGCGCCGCCCACCATCGAGGAGTACGTCGGCGCGGTGGTTGGCGCCGCCCACGCCGCGGGCATGAGCCCGGACGCCCGCCTGATGATCGAGCCGGGCCGCGCGCTCACCGCCAACGCGGGTGTCACGCTCTACACGGTCGAGTCGGTCAAGCAGAACGTCTCGCGCTGGGTGGCGGTCGACGGCGGCATGTCCGACAACCTGCGCCCGATGCTCTACGGGGCGGTGTACGAGGCGCACGTGGCCGACCGCTTCGGCGGATCGACCGAGTGCGTGCTCGCGGGCAAGCACTGCGAGTCGGGCGATGTGATCGTCCGCTCCGCCCGCCTGGACGATCCGCGGCCGGGCGATGTGATCGTCACGCCCGCCACCGGCGCCTACGGGTACGCGATGGCCAACAACTACAACGGCGTGCCTCGCCCGCCTGTGATCTTCTGCAAGGACGGCGACGCGCGCGTGGTGGTCAGGCGCGAGAGCTTCGAGGATCTGACCGCGCGCGATGTCAGCTAGCGAGTCCTCGCCAGGCACGAGCGGGAGCGCGCCCTTCCGGGTGGGCCTGCTCGGTCACGGCACCGTCGGCGGGGCGTTCTCGGCGCTGCTCGCCGAGCGCGCCGATGAGATCGAGCGCTTCAACGGCCAGCGGCCCGTGATCAGCGGCGTGCTCACGCGCACGCAGGGCGACTTCGCGGAGATCCTCGCGGGCGCGGACCTGGTGGTGGAGGTGATCGGCGGCATCGAGCCCGCGCGCGAGTACCTGCTGGCGGCGATGCGAGCCGGCCGCGACGTGGTGACCGCCAACAAGCAGCTGCTCTCCCAGCACGGGGAGGAGCTGTTCGAGACCGCGCGAGAGCAGGGCGTGAGGCTCCGCTTCGAGGCCGCCGTGGCGGGCGCGGTGCCGGTGGTGCGAGTGCTCGAGGAGTCCCTTGCCGCCACGCCCATCGACAGCGTGCACGGGATCGTCAACGGCACCACCAACTACATCCTCAGCGAGATGGCGCACGGCAGCACCTATGCGCAGGCGCTCGCCGAGGCTCAGCGCAGGGGCTTCGCCGAGGCGGACCCCAGCGACGACGTCAGCGGCCGCGACGCGGCCGCCAAGATGGCGATCCTCGCGCGCCTTGCGTTCGGCACGCCGGTGCACCTGGACGACGTGCGCTACGAGGGGATCGAGCACCTGCACGTGGACGACCTGGAGTACGCGCGCGAGCTGGGGCTCGGCCTGAAGCTGATCGGCACCGCCGAGCGTCGCAGCGGCGGCCTCTCGGTGCGGGTGTACCCCACCTTCCTCTACGCAGGCCACCCGCTCGCTTCGGTCTCCGGGCCGTTCAACGCGGTGACCCTGGAGTCCGGCACCATCACCGAGATCACCCTGTCCGGGCCGGGCGCGGGAGGGCCCGGCACCGCCAGCGCGGTGCTCGGCGACGTGGTCAGCGTGATGACCGGCGGCGCCCGCCCGCCCGCGCCGCCGCTGCCGCTGCGGCTGGTGGAGGACGTGGAGAGCGCCTTCTACCTGCACCTCGACGTGGCCGACCGCCCCGGCGTGCTGGCGGCGGTCACCCAGGTACTGGGCGAGCAGGGGGTGTCCATCAAGTCGGTCGTGCAGCGCGGGCTGGGCGAGCATGCGCGACTGGTGATGGTCACCCACCCGGTGCTCGAGTCGCGTCTGCGCGCCGCCATGCAACAGGCCGCGGAGTTCGCCTTCGTGCGCGCCACCCCACGGATGATCCGTGTGATCGAAGAGGAGTTCCTATGAGCCAGGCGCACAGACAGCTACCAACCGTTGAAGGCGCAGCGTTCTCGGGGACACACGTGCCGTTGATCGAGCGCTACCACGAGCGGCTGCCGTTCGCGCCCGGCGACCCGCTGGTGAGCCTGCAGGAGGGCTCCACTCCGGTGCTGCGCGCGCCCGTGCTCTCGGAGATCCTCGGCGTCAACGTGCGCCTAAAGCTCGAGGGGGCCAACCCCACGGGCTCCTTCAAGGACCGGGGCATGACCTGTGCGGTCTCAGCCGCGATGCGCGAGGGCGCAAAGGCCGTGATCTGCGCCTCCACCGGCAACACCGCGGCCAGCGCCGCCGCGTATGCCGCGCGGGCGGGAATCACCTGCGCGGTGATCGTCCCCGAGGGCAAGATCGCCCAGGGCAAGATGGCCCAGACGCTCGTGCACGGAGCTCGCGTGATCTCGCTCGCGGGCAACTTCGACCAGGCGCTGGTGCTCGTGCGCGAGCTCACCGACACCCACCCCATAGTGCTCGTCAACTCCGTCAACGAGTACCGCATAGAAGGCCAGAAGACCGCCGCCTTCGAGCTCCACGAGGCGCTCGACGGCGAGCTGGAGCTGCTGTGTATCCCCGTGGGCAACGCGGGCAATATCACCTCCTACTGGCGGGGGTTCCGCGAGATGGGCGCCGCCCCGCGGCTGTTCGGCTTCCAGGCCGAGGGCGCCGCGCCGCTCGTGCTGGGACACCGCGTCGAGCATCCCGAAACCGTCGCCAGCGCTATCCGCATCGGCAACCCCGTGCGCTGGGAGGACGCGATGGCCGCCGCCACCGAGTCGCGCGGCCTCATCCGCTCGGTCTCCGACAAGGAGATCATCGACGCCTACCGCCTGCTCGCAGCCAGGGAAGGGATGTTCTGCGAGCCGGCCTCCGCGGCGTCGGTGGCTGGGCTGCTGAAGTACGGCCCCGACGGGGCCAGCGAGGTGGTGTGCGTGCTCACCGGGCGCGGCCTGAAGGATCCGGAGACCGCCATCGCCAACAACGACGGCAGGATCATCCAGTGCGTGGCCGAGCGGGGGCCGCTGGAGGAAGCAGTGCTCGGTGATCCGTAGACGGCTCGTGCGGGCGCCGGCCTCCTCGGCCAACCTCGGCCCCGGCTTCGACTGCATGGCCGCAGCCGTGATGCTGCACCTGGAGCTGGAGGTAGAGGAGACGGGCGAGTTCGCCGTTGAGACCGACCTGCCCGTCGCCACGGGTCGCGAGAACCTGTGCGTGCGCGCCTTCGAGCGATTGCACCCCTGCGACGGCTTCACCTTCAGGATCCGCTCGGAGATACCGCTCTCCGGGGGGCTGGGCTCGAGCGCCGCGGCGATCGTGGCGGGGCTGATGGCCGCCGATCACATGTTCGAGCTGGACGCGGACCTGCTGGATCTGGCCACCGAGATCGAGGGTCATCCCGACAACGTGGCCGCCGCGCTGCTCGGCGGCTTCGTGATCTGCGCCGAGGGCAAAGCCACGCGCTTTGAGGCCCCGAGCGGGCTCGAGGCGCTTGCGGTGGTGCCTGAGGAGGCGCTGCACACGCAAGCCGCCCGCGCGGCGCTGCCCGCACAGGTGCCGATCGAGGACGCCGTCTTCAACGTCGCGCACGGCGCTCTGCTGACGCTGGGCCTCGCCCGCGGCGAGTGGGACCTGCTCGCCCTCGGCCTCCAGGACCGCCTGCACCAGCTCCACCGCGCCGCGCTCTACCCCCGCTCGCTTGAGGTGGCCGCGCGCGCACGTGAGCTGGGCGCGCTGGGGGCCACCATCTCCGGCGCCGGTCCCACCGTGCTCGTGTGGTGCCTGTACGAGCAGACCGGCGCCGTGGCCGAGGCGCTGGCCGCCGAGGTAGAGGGCTGGGCGCGCGTGCTGCGCGCCCCATTCGAGCCGCAGGGCGCCTACGTGAGTCAGCTCTGAGCGAGCTGTGAGACGCGTCCGCGGGCGGCGCCCGAGTCGGGCAGGCGCGCCAGCAGCTCATCCGCCAGCGCGATGTAGTCCGCGCCGAGGTCGGGCCGGTGGTCGAGGATCGAACGCGCGCGCTCGGCCGACTCGGCGTAGGCGATCGAGGCGCGGATCACCGTCTGGAACACCTGCTCACCGAAGCGCTCCCGCAGCGACAGGAGCGCCTCGCGCGAGTGCACGGTGCGCATGTCGGCGAGGTTCAGCAGCACGCCCAGCAGCCTCAGCTCGGGGTTGAGGCTCTCGCGCGCCAGCTCCACCACCTCCATCGCCTGCTCCACGCCCTGCAGCGCGAAGTACTGGGCCTCCGCGGTGATCAGCGCTCGATCTGCGGCCACCAGCGCGTTCACCGTCAGCAGCCCCAGCGACGGAGGGCAGTCGATCAGCACCACGTCGTAGTCGTCGCCCACGCCGGCCAGCGATCGCCTGAGCGTGAGCTCCCTGCCCATCTTGCCGCCGAGCATCAGCTCGGCCTCGGCCAGGCTCAGGTTCGCCGGGATGATGTCCTCGTGGATCGCGGCGGCCGCCTGCGCGCGGCCCGAGAGCACGTCGGCGATCGTCGGCGCGACGTCGGTGGGCAGGTCGAAGTAATCGGACAGGTTGCCCTGCGGGTCCAGATCCACGGTGAGGGTCCGCACGTCGCTGCGCCGCAGCACGTCGGCGAGGGTGCGCACCGTGGTCGTCTTGCCGGTGCCCCCCTTCTGCGAGAGCACCGCGATCGTCTGTGCCATCGACGCGATACTACGCGCCCGCGCGCTCAGCCGAGGCTGTGGATAGAGGCGTGGCTCGAGCCCGGCAACCGCGCCGTGCCCTGATCTGCGAGCACGCGCACGAACGTCAGGCGGTAGCGGCCCACGATGATCTCATCGCCGTCCCTTAGCGCCTTGCCGTCCACGCGCGCGCCGTTGACGAACACGCCGTTGAGGCTGCGGTCGTCAAGCAGGCGCACACCGTCGGCCTGGCGCACGATCAGCGCGTGGCGCCGCGACACGGTGGGATCGTCAAAGCGCACGTCCGCCGCCATGCTGCGTCCCACGCGGGTCCACTCGCGCGTCAGCGCGATCGTCCTCAGCGCGCCCGCCTCCTCGTAGCAGAGGTACTCGCCGGGCTGCTCGATCTGCTGGCGGGCGTGCTCGAGCCGAGCGCCGCGGCCCGCCGCCGCCGGGGTGAACAGCACCTCCTCGCGATCCTCATGCTCGCGCGCGATGCGCTCGGTGTTGCTGAACAGCGAGGCCCGTACGAACTCATGCCCACCACAGCTCGGGCACTCGGTGAGGGCGTCCGAGCCCGAGAGGGTCAGCGTGTAGTCGCACTGGTAGCAACGGAACGAGCCTGCGCCCACGAAGGTGCCAGCGGTGAGGGACTCCATGTGTGCTCCTCCCTATCTATGGCGACCGCCAAGCGGCGCCGTCCGGCCGGGGGAAACCTAGTGCCGATCATAACAAGCCTGTCAAAGGGCCATCTTGCCCAGAGGGCAACATCTAGCAGACCGCCCCTCGATCCCCAAGCGCGCTCCACCGCATCCTGGCCACGCGCTCCGTTGAGGCGCGGTAGGACTGCAATCGCGCGTGTAGCGGAAGGAGCGATGCGCGCCGCAGCGAAGTCCAGGTCACGATGGCTTCCCCCGCCGCTCACGTGCTAGGCCTCGAGCTGCTGCTGCTGCGCCGCGGCGTGGGCCTGCTCGAGGCGGACCGCCACCGCTGCGCGGACTGCGGTCGCACGCCGCTCACGGGCGAGGAGGTGCACCTGTATCCCGCGCCTCGCTCCCGCCCCCAGCGGATCGTCTGCGAGCTGTGCCGCCCCGGGCGTCGTGAGGCGCCGCTTGCCAGCGAGATCGTGCGTCACGCCGAGCACGGCCACACCGTCCGGCTGACCGCCCGCGCGGCCTGAGCTAGCCCCGGAGGGCCGGCTTTATAGACTTCCCCCTCGCCGTGGACCCAGTGAGCGTCTCGATAGTCATCTCAGCGCCGCGGGAGCGGGTGTTCGACTATCTGCAGGACATCGCCAACCACTCGGAGTTCACCGACCACTACCTGGTGGACTGGCACCTGACAAGGATGGACTCGGTTGGCGCCGGCGCGGGCGCGCGCTTCCGCGTGAAGGCGCCCGGCAACCGCTTCAACTGGGCCGACGTGACCTTCGCCGAGGTCGAGCGCCCCAATCGCATCCTGGAGGTCGGGCGCACCGGCAAGGACAACCGCGTGCGCACGCTCGGCACCTACGAGCTGGCGCCCGCGCCGGCCGGCGCCACGCGCGTGAGCTTCACGCTCGAGACCGTGCCCGCGAAGCTGTCCGATCGCCTGATGGAGGGCCTCGGCGCGCGCTCCTGGTTCAGGCGCAAGAACCTGCGCGCCATGCGCCGGCTGCGCGGGATCCTCGAGGGCGGCGAGGATCGCGGACCGCGCGTCACCGTCGCTGGCGGATAGACTGCCGCGTCGCATGATCAGCCGTATGCGCAACCTCCCACCGGCCGCGCTGGCCCTCATCGCCGTGCTCGCGTTGAGCGCTTGCGGGGACTCCCACACCAAGGTCACCACCGGCACCTACGCCGGCGAGTCCGGCGCCAACGCCCCCTATCTCGACGTCGGCCCGCTCAAGTACGAGGTCCAGCTCTCGCGCCAGCTGAACCCCACCAACAGCGAGGACGCGGCCTACCTGAAGGGGCTGTCGCCCAGCGAAAGCCACCTGGAACCCGGGCAGGAGTGGTTCGCGGTGTTCATGCAGGTCTACAACACGGGCTCCCAGGAAGCGCCCGCGGCCACCAACATGAAGGTCTACGACACCCAGGGCAACGTGTATACGCCGCTGGTCCCCGACCAGACCAACGAATATGCCTACCGCGGCGGCACGGTCCCCGGCGGCGGCCAGCTACCCGCGCCCGGCACCACCGCGAGCTTCGGGCCCACCCAGGGGGCGCTGCTGCTGTTCAAGATCCAGACGGTCTCGCTCGACAACCGGCCGCTCGAGGTCAAGATCACCAGCCCCAGCGATCTCGCCGAATCGGCTCAGGCCGAGCTCGACGTATAGCGTCGCCCCGCGTTCGGCGGGAACCCGGCGTAGGAGCGCCTACAGCCCGGCCTGCAGGCCGGCTTCGAGCACCTGGCGGGCGACGGGTGCGGCCGTGGTGCCGCCGGCGCCGTCTTTGACCAGCAGCACGCACACCGCGATGCGCGGGTGCAGGGCCGGGGCGTAGGCCACGAACCACGCGTCGGTGTTGCTCGCTTCGGTTTCCGTGCCCGAGCAGCGTTCCCTGCCGGCTTCCTTCGGCGCTTCTGCGCTCGCCGGTTCGCTCGAGCCTGGTTCGCCCGCGGCGGGCGTGCACGGCGACTTCAGTTCGGCGGTCCCCGTCTTGCCGGCCACCGTCACGCCCGCGATGGCGGCGGCGGTGCCCGTGCCCGAGCGCACCACACCGATCATCAGCCTGCGCACCGTGCGGGCGACCGCCGCGCTGCTCGCTCGCGCCACGAAGCTCGGGCGGGCGCCGAGCAGGAAGGTGGGCGCGGGGCGGCGCCCGGCGTCCGCGATCGTGGCCGCCACGATCGCCATCTGCAGCGGCGTGGCCAGCACCTGCCCCTGGCCGATCGCGGTGGAGCCCAGCTCGAGTTCGCCCTGGATGGAAGCGGCGGTCGGCAGGGTGCTCTCGGGCACGCCTGCGAGGCCCGGCTGTTCGTTGAAGCCGAACGACTCCGCCGCGTGCACCAGGCGCGCCGAGCCCAAGCGCACACCCAGCGGCGTGAACACGGAGTTGCACGACACCGCGAAGGCGTGTTCGAGGGTGCCGCCGCATTCCTCGCCGCCCGCGTTGTGCAGCTTCACGCCGTCGAGCGTCGCGTAGGTGGCGTAGGGGAAGACCGTGTGGGGGCTTGCCACGCCCGCCTGCAGCACGCCGGTGAGCGTGACGATCTTGAACGTGGAGCCCGGCGGTTGGAGCCCGTCGAGGCCGATGCCGCCCACGGCGAGGATGCGCCCGCTGGAGGGCTCGAGCGCCACGACGCCGCCCAGCTGGCCCCCAAGGGCCGTAACGGCCGCGCGCTGCAGTGCCGGTGAGATCGAGGTGCGCACCGCGCTCGCCTGGTGCGGCTGCACCGAAGCCAGCACGCGTGCTCCTGCGAGCAACTCGCCGCCCGGGGTGCCCCGAAGCTCCTCGTCGAGGGCGCGCTCGAGCCCGCTGAGCCCCACGAGCGCGTCCGCGGGCACGCCCTCGGCTTCCAGTTCGCCACGGCGCGAGGAGGGGATCGGCCCGACCTCCCCGAGCAGCGCCCGCGCGTCTTCGCCGAGCGGTGAGCTGCGCGTGGTTTCGCCCGCCTGCGTCGCCACCGCGCTGCCCGAAGGCCCCTCCGCCAGCACGCTGCCGTCGCGCGCCAGCAGGGTGGCGCGCTGCGGCAGCACGGTGTGGCGGCTGAGCGTCTCACCGGGCTGCACGCCGGGGAATGCCAGCGACGGTGACCACGAGATGCCGGCGCCTTCGCCGCCCGCTTCGGTCACGCGCATGGTGAAATCGAGCGCCAGCTCACCGAACAGCCTCGTTGACACGACCACCGGCACGACCACGCGGCCGCCCGACTCGCCGCGCGGGGCGCCGGTCACATGCATGCCGGTGGCGGTGGCGGTGATGAGCGCTTCCCGGTAGGCGCTGGCGAAGCGCGCCGCGCTCACCGCACGCCGCGAGGGCGCGTCGAGCGCGGTGTACATCGCCACGTAGTCTCCCTTCGTCCACGCCGCCACGAACTGTCCCGCGAGCGAGTCGGCCGGCGACGCTCCGCTCTGAGCTCCGATCACGGCGCCCACAGCGAACGCCGCGGCGGCCAGCGCGACCATCGGGCGTGCCCGTCGCAGGCGCTGCGGGCGGTTATCGGGCAAGGAGCTTGTAGAACATGACGGGTGACTGACAGGTGACGCAGCTGGACTGGCTCATTCTCGCGTTCGCCGCGATCCTGGCGGTGCTCGGCTTCAGGCAGGGCTTCATCATCGGAGTGCTGTCCTTCGGTGGCTTCGCACTTGGAGCATTCCTCGGAACTCGCGTGGGTCCTCTACTGCTCTCGCGCGGCTCCGCCTCGCCCTATGCGCCGGCCTTCGGGCTGGTCGGCGCGCTGCTCGCCGGCGCGATCTTCGCGAGCGGCTTCGAGGGGATCGGTCTGCGGCTGCGCCGCGCGCTCGTGCTTCCGGGGCTGGGCGCGCTCGACGGCGCGCTCGGCGCCGTGCTGGGCGGGCTCATGGGACTGGCGATCGTGTGGATCGCCGCGGCGGTGGCCGCGCAGGCGCCCGGTCAGAGCCGGCTGCGCGCCGACATCCAGCAGTCGGCGATCCTGCGCAAACTGAACGAGGTGCTGCCACCGTCGGGTGCGGTCCTCAATGCACTCGCCCGGCTGGACCCGCTGCCTTCAATCACGGGGCCCACGCCCGACGTCGCCCCGCCGGTTGCCGGCGTTGCACGCAGGCCGGCGGTGAGGACCGCCGCGCGCAGCGTTGTGCGCGTGATCGGCACCGCTTGCGGGCTGGCGATCGAGGGCTCGGGTTGGGTGGCCGCGCCGGGCATCGTCGTCACCAACGCGCACGTGGTGGCAGGCGAGCAGGACACCACCGTGGAGGTCGGCGGGAGCTCGCCGAGCCTGAGTGCCCAGGCGATCGCCTTCGATCCCACCAACGACATCGCTGTGTTGCGGGTGCGCGAACTGGAAGCTCCCTCGCTGCAGCTGGCGGAAAGCCCCGCCTCCGGCACCTCGGGCGCGATCCTTGGGTATCCCGAAAACGGCCCCTTCGACGCCGAGCCGGGCCGCATCGGGCAGACGCAGACGGTGCTCACGCAGGACGCCTACGGGCGCGGCCCGGTCTCGAGGCTGCTAACCCCGGTGCGGGGCCTGATCAGGCCGGGCAACTCAGGAGGCCCAGTGGTGGACAGCAGCGGGCGGGTCCTGACCACGGTGTTCGCGGGCACCGTCGGCGCGAGCCCCCGTGGCGGCTACGGCGTGGCCAACGAAACGGTCGCGGGCGAGCTGCACTCGGCCGAGAGCCGCGCCGCGCAAGCCGCCGCAGTGAGCACCGGCCCGTGCGCGCCCGGCTGAGCCCGGCCTCTCCCTCGCCCTCAGGCCTTTCCCGCGGTCGTTTCGGGGCGCGCATCGATCGCGGATTGCACCGCCGCGAGGCGCCGCACGAGCGCGTCGCGGATCGCCTCGAGCTCCGCGGCGCTCGGCAGGGTGGGTCCACGACCGCGTGGAGCGGTCGAGGAGCGTTCGGGCGCGCGCGCCGGCAGGTTCTTGGGGTGAGCCGCTTCGAGCTCGCAGACAGTGCGCTCGAGCGCTGAGATCTGCGTGCGCAGCTCGCGCCTGCGCTCGATGCCGGTGTCGGTTGCCGAAGGGGGGGACTTGGGGGCGACGTAGAGGACGGCGGCCACCTCGCGCGGATCGACCCCCGTGGCCCGCGCTTCGCTGGCCGCTCCAGCCGCGATCGTGGCCACGTCTGATCGCAGCTGCGAGATCGGCGCCACGAAGGTCCCGCTGCCCTGCTGGCTCTCGATCAGGCCCTTGCGCTCCAGCCGCTGGTACACGGCGCGGACAGTGTTGATGTTGAGGCCGCTGTCCTGCGCCATCTCGCGTAGGCCCGGAAGGCGCTGCCCGGGCTTGAGCCGACCGTCACGCACTCGGGCGCACAGCGCCCAGTCGAGCTGCAGGCCGACCGAGACCTCGGCGCTGCGGTCGATCCACGCCTCTTGGCGGTCCAATCCGGGCGTCTCGAGCTGGTCTGTCATGCCATTACGTTAGCGGCTATAGACGTCAAATATATAATGTGATGGTGAACTAGTACAGTAGCGAAATGGGAAGCGGAGAACGCCCGGTCGTTGAGGAGGGCGCCACCGCCGTGCCGGGGGCAGGGCGAGAGATGGCAGCACGCGCGTTCGCTCCGACCAGGGGCCTGCTCGAGCAGTTCGGGGACATGATGATCCTCACGGGCAGGACGATCTCCTCCGCCCTGCGTCCTCCCTACCCATACGGCGGCGAGCTGGTCTCCCAGTTCCTGTTCACGCTGCGGCTGGTGTGGTTTCCGTTGCTCGTCACCACCGTGGCGATCTCCTACGGGGCGGCCGGCCTGCAGGCCGCGAACTTCCTCACGATCATCGGCGCGCTCGACCGCCTCGGCGGGTTCTTCGTGCTCGCCTCCATCCGGGAAATCGGTCCGCTGATCACCTCGGTGGTGATCGCCGGGGTGGCCGGCACGGCGATCACCGCAGACCTCGGCGCGCGCAAGGTCCGCGAGGAGCTCGACGCTCTCCAGGTGCTGGGCGTGGACCCGGTCAAGAACCTGGTGGTGCCTCGCTTCCTCGCGCTGATGGTGGCCACGGGGCTGTTCGACATCTACGCGGTGCTGTTCGGCCTCTTCGGTGGCCTGCTCGCCGAGCTCATCAACGGCCAGTCGCTCGGGCCGTTCTGGAACACGCTGTTCGCCAACGCCTCCACCACCGACCTGTGGGGCTCGGTGTTGAAGACCACCGTCTTCGGCGCGATCATCGCGATCGTCTGCTGCTACAAGGGCATGACCGCCTCCGGTGGCGCGGAGGGCGTCGGGCGGGCGGTCAACGAAGCCGTCGTGGTCTCCTTCCTTGGGTTCGGCGTGGTCAACTACGTGTTCACGCAGACGCTGCTCGCCACGCACCCCAACATCCTTGTGATCAAGTGAGCGAGCTGCTGGCGATGCCCCGCCAATGGCTGGCGGCCACCGGCGAGATCGGCCACTTCACGGGCACCATCGTGCGCGACGTGTGCGGTCTGCGCGTGTTCAGGTTCTTCGGCGAGGCGCTGCGCCAGGCGGGCATCCTGATCGTCGGCTCGACCGCGGTCATCTGGTCGCTGGTGTTCCTCATGGGGTTGGGCGTATGCGGCATCGGAGGCGCCTATTTCACGCTCTCCACGGGAGCGCCGTCCTACTCGGGCGTGTTCTCCGCATGGTGTGACCTGCGCGAGGCCGTTCCCTATGCCTTCGGCTACATGATGGCGGCGAAGGTTGGCACAGGCATCGTCGCCGAGCTCGGAGCGATGCGCATCTCCGATGAGATAGACGCGCTCGAGGTGATGGGCGTGGACTCGATGGTCTTCCTCTGTGCCACCCGCCTCCTCGCCGCCTGGATCGTCCTGCCGTTCATGTACATCTCGGCGGTCGGCGTGGCCTACTTTGGCTCCTACCTGGGGGTGGTGCTGCAGCTCGGGTTCGTCTCCTCCGGCGGCTACCTGCTGATCTTCTGGCAGTTCCAGAACGCGCCGGACCTGCTGTTCAGCCTGATCAAGGGCATGACCATGGCCACCACGATCGTGCTGGTGGCGTGCTACTACGGCTACAACGCCTCCGGCGGCCCGGTCGGCGTCGGCAAGGCAACGGCCAAGTCGATGGTGCTGAACCTGGTGCTCGTAACTCTGATCGGAATGCTCGGAACGCAGGTGTTCTGGGGCGGCAACCCACGGGCCCCGATCGGCGGGTAGCACACCAACCGCTACGCTGACCGCCATGTCCAAGACGCTGCTCGTGGCCGAGAAGCCCTCCGTGGGGCAGGATCTCGCGCGCGTGCTGCCCGGCCCGTTCGCGAAGAAGGAGGGTTGGCTCGAGGGCCCCGAGCACGTGATCACGTGGGCCGTGGGGCATCTCGTCCAGCTCGCCGAACCGGAAGCCTACGACGCCAAATACAAGAGCTGGCGGATGGGCGACCTGCCGATCGTGCCCGACCGCTTCAAACTGGTGGTGCGCGACGAGCGCTCGCGCAAGCAGATGTCCGCCGTCACCAAGCAGCTCGGCCGCGACGACATCGAGGAGGTGGTCAACGCATGTGACGCGGGCCGCGAGGGCGAGCTGATCTTCGCCTACCTCTACGAGAAGGCCAAAGCCAAGAAGCCGGTGAAACGGCTGTGGCTCAACTCGATGACGAGCGCTGCGATGAAGAGTGCGCTGGCGGCGCTGCGGCCCGCAGAGGAGTTCGCGCGGCTGGAGCAGGCCGCGCGCTCTCGCTCGGAGGCGGACTGGATCGTAGGCATGAACGCCACTCGCGCCGCCACCATCCGCCTGCGCAGCTCCTTCGACGGCGCGGTGTCGCTGGGACGCGTGCAGACGCCCACGCTCGCCATCGTGGCGCGCCGCGAGGAGGAGATCAGGGCGTTCAAGCCGGAGCCCTACTGGCTGGTCGATGCGACCTTCGCCGGCGAGCCGCTTTCCGGGGAGAGCGCCGTTGAGCGGACCTACCTCGGCCACTACCAGGCTCCCCCGGGCAGCCCCGGCAAGACCAAAGGCCCGCGTATCGCCACCGAGGAGGAGGCGATCGCGATCGTCCGCGCCTGCGAGGGCAGACCGGGCACGATCACCAAGCTCGAGAAGAAGGAGCAGCGCGAGAAAGCGCCGATGCTCTACGACCTCACCACGCTGCAGCGGGAGGCCAACAACCGCTACGGCTTCTCCGCCAAGCGCACGCTCGCCGCCGCGCAGCGCCTGTATGAGGAGCACAAGGCGCTGACCTACCCCCGCACCAACTCGCGCTACCTGCCGAGCGACATGGTCGAGGAGATCAAGCCGATCGCCGAGCTCGTGGGCGCGAACGCCGCGTATCGCAAGGGCGCCGAGTACGTCACCGGCCTCGACGTGCTCCCGCTCGGCCGTGTGGTCAACGACGAGAAGGTCACCGACCACCACGCGATCATCCCCACCCGCTCAGAGCACAACCTCGAGAAAATGGGCTCCGACGACCGCCGCATCTACGACATGGCCGCGCGGCGCTTCCTGGCTGTGTTCCACCCCGAGGCGGTGTTCGAGAACACGCGCGTGGAGACGACGGTGACCGCAGCAGCCACCGGCGAGAAGCCCGCGGACGCAGGCGCGGCAGAGGGCCCCGCCGAGCACGTCTTTCGCACCCGCGGCAAGCTCCTGCTCGTGCCCGGATGGCGCGGCGTCTACGACGAGATCTCAGCCGACGACAAGGCGGCTGAGCTGCTCGCCCGATCGGATGAGGAGGAGGAGACCGACCAGCAGCTCCCGCGCCTGATCCAGGACGAGTCCGTGCAGACGCGCAGCATCGAGAGCGCCCGCAAGGAAACCAAACCGCCGCGGCGCTACAGCGACGCGTCGCTGCTCGGCGCGATGGAGACTGCGGGCAAGCTGGTGGACGACGACGAGCTGCGCGAGGCGATGAAGGACTCCGGCATCGGCACGCCCGCCACGCGCGCCGCGATCATCGAGCGCCTGATCACCGTCGGTTACATCGAGCGCGATGGGCGCGCTCTCGTGGCCACCGAGAAGGGCCTCAACGTGATCCGCCTGCTCAACGAGCACGCGCTCACCTCTCCGGGGCTGACCGGCAGCTGGGAGCAGCGGCTCGGCAAGATCGAGCGCGGCGAGGACTCGCGCAAGGAGTTCATGAGCGACATCGCGGGCTTCGCCCAGTAGACGGTCAAATGGCTCGACGAGTCCCTCAAAGACGTGCGCATCCCGCGAGCGCGGTTGGGGCCATGCCCGGTGTGCGGGCACGAGATCGTGGAGAACCGCAAGGGCTACTCCTGCTGGGCGCGCGAGGATCCAGGCTGCGGCTTCGTGATCTGGAAGTCCAAAGCCGGCAAGCAGCTCCCGCTGGCGGTTGCGCGCGAGCTGATCAAGACGGGCTACACCGCGCAGGCGGTCACCGGCTTTCGGGGGCGCAGCGGTCGCAGCTTCCGCGCGCACCTGGCGCTCAGCCAGACCGAGGAGGGCAAATGGCGCGTGGAGTTCGACGAGCTGTGGGCCAAGGAGGGCGCCAAGCCGCCCGAGGCCGATGCCGAGGCAGAGGCGGAGGCCTCGGCCGGTGGTGAGGGCTTGACGCCCGCAGCAAGCGCCGCCTGAGCGAGGCCCCGCAGGCACGCCCCGGGGCGCGTCGCCCGCGTGCGGCAGGATTGGCGCCATGCCCATCACGCTCATCACCGGTCCCGCCAACGCGGGCAAGGCTCAGGTCGTGATGGAGACGCTGCGGCGGCATCTCGCCCACGGCCAGGAGCCACTGCTGATCGTGCCCACGAGGGCCGATGTGGAGCACTATCTGCGCGAGCTGGCCGGGGGGGAGGTGGCGCTGGGCGTGCGCGTGGAGCGCTTCTCGGGGCTGATCGGGGAGGCCGTGCGACGGGCCGGAGCCGGCGAGGCGGTGGTGGACGGGCTGGCGCGCGAATGCGTGCTGGCAGCGCTGGCCGCCCGCGTGCAGGCTCCCGTGGCGCCGGGCTTCCTGCGGGCGCTCGGCGAGCTGCTGGCCGAGCTTCAGGTCAGGCGCGTGACCCCCGCGAGGCTCAACCAGGCACTGGCGAGCTGGCGCACCACCGACGGCGCGCGCGCCGCGCACACCGAGCTGGGGGCGCTGTTCGCCGACTACGTCGCCATGCTGCAGCGGCTCGGGCGCCCGGACGCCGAGCAGCGCGCGGTGGCGGCCATGGACGCGCTACGGCTGCGGCCCGCGTTGTGGGGCCGCACGCCCGTGCTGTTCTACGGCTTCGACGACCTCACCACGCTTCAGCTCGACGCGATCGAGACCCTCGGCCGGGTGGTGGGGACGGAGGTCACGGTGTCGCTCGCCTACGAGCAGGGACGGACCGCGTTCGCGGGACGCGCCGCAACCTTCCATGCGCTGCTGCCGCTGGCCGAGCGTCATGAGCAGCTCGAGCCGCGCGATGAGCACTACGCGCCCGGCGCGCGCGCCGCGCTCAGCCACCTCGAGCGGCGGCTGTTCGAGCCGCAAGACGCGCGCGTGGACCCCGGGGCGGCCGTGCGCCTGCTCGAGGGCGGCGGCGAACGCGCCGAGCTCCAGCTCGTGGCCGCGGAGGTGGCGGGGCTGATCGCCCAGGGCATGGCTCCGGAGGAGATCGCGGTGCTCGTGCGTCCCGCCGGCACCTCGCTGGATCTGCTCGAAGAGGTGTTTGCCGCGGCGGGGATACCCGTCGCCCTACAGCGCGAGCGGCGGTTCGGCGACACCGCGATCGGCCGCGCCCTGATTGGCCTGCTGCGCTGCGTTCCCGCCGAGGACGGCCCGCCCGCGGGCGCTCTGGGAGACCTGCTCGCCTGGTTGCGCGCGCCCGGGCTGCTCGCCGGCTCAGACCCCGGGGGGGCCGGCCCCACGCTCGCCGATGCGCTCGAGATAAGGGCCCGTCGCGCAGGCGCCCTCAGCGCGCAGGAGGCGAGGAGGATGTGGGAGGAGCGCCATTGGCCGCTGGAGCGGATCGATCGCCTCGCCGAAGCCCAGGCGCGCGGCCCCGCGGCGCTGCTGGACCGCGCGGCGCGCGAGCTATACGTCCTGTTCTGCGCTCCACGGCGCGCGCAGGCAACGGTGCTGGCCACCGAGGAGCGCGATGAGGCGAGCGCGCTGGCGGCCGCTCGCAGCGCGCTCGGCGAGCTGCGAGAGCTCGCGCGGATCGCGCCGGAGCTCGCACCGGCGGGGGCCGCGGACCTCGCGCAGGCGCTCGAGCAGGTCACGATCTTCAGCGGCACGGGAGGGCGCGGCTCCACGGCCGGGGCGGTGGCGGTGCTCGACCCGCTGGCGCTGCGCGCGCGCAGGGTCAGGGCGCTGTTCGTGTGTGGCCTGCAGGAGGGCGCGTTTCCCGCGCGTGCGCGACCGCAGGCGTTCCTCAGCGCGGAGGAGCGGCGGCGCCTGGCGGAGGTCTCGGGGCTGAGGCTGGGCGAGCACCAGGACGCCCTGGCGGCCGAGCGCTATCTGCTCTATGCGGCTATGTCGCGCGCGGAGGAGCGGCTGGTGCTGAGCTGGCACGTGGCCGACGATGACGGCGAGGCTGCGTCGAGATCGCTGTTCGTCGATGACGTGTGCGACCTGTTCGGCGAGAGCCTGCCGGACGCTCGCCTGCGACGGCCCCTCGGCGCCGTCGAGGCGCCCGGTGCCCTCGCCGTGGAGGCGACCCAGGCCGGCGCCGTCGAGGGGACCCGAGCCGCCGCTGCGCCCGCGGAGGCGCACCCGCCGGGCGGGCTGCGCGACGAGCTGCTGCTGGCCGAGCTGCGAGAGCGCGTGTGGTCGGCCTCGGCCCTGGAGAGCTGGATCGGCTGCCCGGTGCGATGGTTCATCGAGCGGATGCTCAGCCCGGGAGCGTTCGAGCCCGATCCGGAGCCGCTTGCACGCGGAGGCCTGGCCCACGCGGCGCTGCGGGACACGCTCGCGGGGCTTCGCCGGGAACTCGGGAGCGCGAGGCTCACCCCCGCGAGCCTCGCCTCTGCGCGCCGCCTGCTTCTCACCGCGCTCGCCGACAACGAGGGCGCGCACCCCCTGTCGGTGGCGCCCGAGCGGCGAGTGGCCGTTCGCCGGCGACTGCACGCGGACCTGGAGCGCTATCTGGAGCACGCGGCGCAGGCCGAGAGCCCGCTGGAGCCGAGCGAGCTCGAGCTCGGGTTCGGCTTCGCCGAGGACGATGACCGTGGCGAGGGCAGCAACCTGCCGGCGCTCGATCTCGGCGGCGGCGTGAAGCTGCGCGGGCGGATCGACCGCGTGGATGTCGATGAGGGTGGGCGCGCGGTGGTCTACGACTACAAGGGCAGCCGGGCGCCGGCGGGCGCCCGCTGGCTCAAGGACGGAAACCTGCAGGTGGCGCTGTACATGCTCGCGGTCGAGGGCCTGCTGGGGTTGACCGTCGTCGGCGGCTTCTACCAGCCCCTCGCGGGCGAGGATCTGCGTGCGCGCGGCGTGCTCGAGCGGGACGGCGGGCTGCAGGTGGAGTGCGTGAGCACAGACGCCTTCGAGCACGACGAGGTGCGGGAGCTGATGGCGGCGGCGGCCGCCGCGGCGCGCGAGGTGGCCTCCCAGGCCGGCAGGGGCGAGCTCGAGCAGCGCCCCCACAGCTGCGCCTTCCGGGGCGGCTGCAGCTACCCCACGATCTGCCGGTGGGAGCGGTGAGCCAGCCGAGCGTGCACGCCGCAGGGCAGCTCGCCGGCGCGCACGGAGCTGGCGAGCACGGCCCGGAGGTGCCTGCGGCTCCGGCGGTGATGACGCTGCCGGGCATGGAGCGCGAGGCCGACAACGCGGCCGTGGACGGGGGGCTCCTGGCGCTGACTGCTGAGCAGCAGGAGGCGGTGGCGCGGCGCTCGGAGGCGCTGCTGGTGTCGGCGGCGGCCGGCAGCGGGAAGACCTCGGTGCTGGTGGAGCGCTTCGTGAGGGCGGTGCGTGAGGACGGCACCGCGCCGGGGCGGATCCTCGCGATCACCTTCACCGAGCGGGCCGCCGGTGAGCTGAGGGCGCGTGTGCGCGCGCGCCTGCTGGGGCTCGGCGACCGGACCGCAGCGCGCGACCTCGAGGGCGCGTTCGTGGGCACCTTCCACGGCTTCTGTGCGCGCCTGCTGCGCACCCATCCGCTGGCCGCGGGCCTCGATCCCGAGTTCGCCGTGATCGAGGAGGGCCTGGCGGGCCGTCTACGGGAGCTTTCGTTCACGGCTGCGCTGCGGGATTTCCTCGTGGGCGAGCGCGCCGAGGCGGTCGATCTGCTGGGCGCCTACGGGGTGGATCGCGTGCGCGGCATGATCGAGCAGGTTTACGGTGAGCTGCGCAGCCGGGGTCAGCGGCGGCCGCGGCTGCCGGCCCCCCCGACCGCGGAGGACGCTGCCGAGCCCGACGAGCGCGACGCGGCGCGCGCCTGCACGCTGCTGGATGAGCTGCTCGTGCGCTTTGGCGGCGCCTACGAGGAGCTCAAGCGCCGGCGGGCGGCCGTGGACTTCGACGACC
>Ga0210403_10001147_pt1 | contig 25735 bp, 18 predicted proteins | sample IncBWC19MmetaG_FD_150863 | JGI IMG/M metagenome (GOLD analysis project Ga0210403, IMG submission 150863) | Forest soil microbial communities from Barre Woods Harvard Forest LTER site, Petersham, Massachusetts, United States - Inc-BW-C-19-M | ecosystem: Environmental > Terrestrial > Soil >... | reverse complement strand
TCGGGATGAGGCTGCGAAGGGTGGGGCACCCGGTCTTCCATTCCTGGTGGGAGCGGTTTAGTGGGTGGGGGTCGCGGTGGGGGGTGGTAGTTCGCCGGCGAACTTCTTTTTGGAGAAGAGGCCGAGGAAGGTCTGCAGCAGGACGTAGAGGACGGGAATGAAGACCAGGTTGAGGATGGTGGAGAAGAGCATGCCTCCGACGATGGCGGTGCCGACCGAGTTGCGGCCGTAGGCTCCGGCGCCGCTGGCGAAGTAGAGCGGAAGGACGCCGAGGATGAAGGCGAAGGAGGTCATGAGGATGGGGCGGAGGCGGAGCTCGGCGGCGATGATGGCGGCCTCGATGATAGATTTACCGTGCTCGCGCTGCTGCTCGGCGAACTCGACGATGAGGATGGAGTTCTTGGCGGAGAGGCCGATGAGCATGACCAGTCCGATCTGAACGTAGACGTCGTTGCTGAGGCCGCGCAAGGAGACAAAAGCCAGGGCGCCGAGGATAGCCATGGGAACGGCGAGCAGGATGATGAAGGGAAGGGCGAAGCTCTCATACTGCGCCGCCAGGGTGAGGTAGACCACCAGCAGGCCGAGCGAGAAGATGATGATCGCCTTGCCGCTGGACTCGATCTCTTCGAGGGCGATGCCGGTCCACTCGAAGGTCATGCCCTGGAGCTTGTTCTTGTTGAAGAGGGCTTCCATGTTGGCGAGGCCCTGACCGGAGCTGAGACCGGGCGCGGGGGAGCCGTCGATCTCGGCGGAGCGGAAGAGGTTGTAGTGGCTAATGACCTGGGGACCGGAGGTCTCGTTGAGCACGACCAGGTTGTCGAGCGGGATCATCTGGTTGGAGTTGGAGCGGACGTAGTACTGGCGCAGGTCCTGGGCGTTGCGGCGGAACTCGCTGTCGGCCTGAACATATACACGGTATGAGCGGTTGTTGAAGTCGAAGTCATTGACGTAGCTGGAGCCCATGAAGGTGGCCATCGCGGCGGTGATCTGGGAGAGCGGCACGCCCATGGCCTTGGCCTTCTGGCGGTCGATGGTGACCTGCAGCTGCGGGTCGTTGGCGGTGAAGGTGGTGTTGAGGCCGATGAGACCGGCTGCCGGATTCCTGGACTGAGCGACGATGGTGTGGGCGACGCGGTCGATGTCGGAGAAGGTGTTGCGGCCGGTGTCTTGGAGCATGAACTGGAAGCCGCCGACGGTGCCGACGCCAGCGATGGCGGGCGGCTCGGCGGCGAACAGGATGCCTCCGGGGACGGTGAAGAGCTTCTGCCGGACGCCGGCGACGATGTCGCGGGCAGAGTGGCCCGGGCCTTTGGCGGTGCGCTCGTCGATGGGGCGGAGCGGGGCGAAGATGATGCCGGAGTTGGGCGAGCTGCCGCCGGACAGCGAGAAGCCCATGACGGAGAAGGTGCCGAAGACGTCGGGGTCCTGGCGGACCAGGTCGGCGCCGCGGGCGGCGAACTCGGTGGTGTAGCTGAGCGAGGCGCCGGGCGGGGTCTGGACGATGATGAGGAAGTAACTCTGATCCTCGGCCGGGACGAAGGCGGTGGGGACGTGGCTGTACATGTACACGGTCCCACCGAGGGCGGCGAGGAAGAGGACGACGACGGCGTAGCGCCAGCGGATGAGCAGGTTGGCCAGCCAGGCGTAGAGGCGGATGGTCCCCTCGATGAGGCGCTCGACTGGATTGAGGATGAGGGCCATGAGGCCGGTGTGCTTAACCTCGGGGCGGAGCAGAATGGCGGCCAGCGCGGGCGAGAGGGTGAGGGCGTTAAAGGCCGAGATGGCGATGGAGAAGGCGATGGTGAGCGAGAACTGTTTGTAGAGGATGCCGGTGGTCCCGGGGAAGAAGCTGACCGGAACGAAGACGGAGATGAGCACCAGCGAGGTGGCGATGACGGCGCTGGTGACCTCGGCCATGGCGATGGAGGTGGCCTCGTGGGCGTCGTGGACGACCTCGGTGTCGGAGCCGGCGACGAGCTTTTCGGTGAGGTGGCGCTGGACGTTTTCGATGACGACGATGGCGTCGTCGACGACCAGGCCGGTGGCCAGGGTGATGCCGAAGAGGGTCAGCGAGTTGATGGAGAAGCCGAAGATCTTGATGAAGGCGAAGGTGCCGATCAGCGAGACGGGGATGGTGACGGCGGGGATGACGGTGGCGCGCCAGTCCTGGAGGAAGAGGAAGATCACGATGATGACGATCGCGATGGCCTCGGCGATGGTGGTCTCGACCTCCTTGATGGAGTCGGAGATGACGGTGGTGGTGTCGACGGCGACCACGTAATCCAGCCCCGGCGGAAAGGACTTCTTGAGATTTAGGAGGACGGCGCGGCACTGGCGGGCGACGCTGAGGGCGTTGGCAGTGGAGAGTTGCTGGATGCCAAGGCCGATGGCGGGGTGACCGGAGAACTGGAGGTCGGTGTTGTAGTTCTCGGCGCCGATCTCGGCGCGGCCGACGTCCTTGAGCAGGACGACGCCGTTGGCGGTGTTGCTGTTTTTGAGGATGATGTTCTCAAACTGTCTGGGATCGGAGAGGCGTCCGGCGACGCGGACGGCGATCTGGAAGGTCTGTTTGGAGTCGGCGGGGGGCAGACCGAGCTGGCCGGCGGGGACCTCGACGTTCTGCTCGGAGAGGGCGTTGGTGACGTCGAGCGCGGTGAGCTGGCGGGCGGCGAGCTTGGCGGGATCGAGCCAGATGCGCATGGCGTACTTGCGCTCGCCGAAGATCTGCGCGGCACCGACGCCGGGGACGCGCTTGATGGCGTCGGCGACGTAGACGTCGAGGTAGTTGGAGATGAAGGAGTTGGAGAGCGAGTTGTCGTGCGAGTAGAAGCCGACGGCGAGGACGAAGTTGGCGTTGGCCTTGGTGATGCTGATGCCGGTGTTGTTGACCACGGCGGGCAGCCGGCCCTGGACGGAGGCGACGCGATTCTGTACGTCGACGGCGGCGATGTCCAGGTTGTAGCCGGTCTGGAAGGTAACGGTGATGGCGGAGGTGCCGTCGTTGGAGCTGGTGGAGCTGATGTAGCGCATGCCCTCGACGCCGTTGATGGACTGCTCGAGGATGGTGGTGACCGCGGACTCGACGTCCTTGGCGTTGGCTCCGATGTAGTTGGAGGTGACGACGACCTGGGGCGGTGCGAGATCGGGGTAAAGCGCAATCGGCAGCGTGGGGATGCAGACGGCGCCGGCGAGCACGATCAGCAGAGCGCAGACGGTGGCGAAGATGGGGCGGCGAATGAAGAAGTCGACCAAGTGAGTTCACCTTTGGCGTGGCCAGTTGCGTTTCAAAAAAGACCCTTCCGTAGCACTGGAGCCTGAGAAGCAGATGCCTCGGTTGCGCTACGGAATGACAAACAAAAGCGGTGCTCTAGGGCAGGCTATGTTCTAGCTGCCTATGTTCTAACTGCCTTATGTTCTGACTGCCTATGTTCTAACTGCCCAATGGCTGGACAGGTGCGCCTTCCTGCAGGAACTGGAGGCCGGAGAGGATGACCTTGTCGCCGGGGTTGAGACCGGAGCGCACCGGGTAGAGGTTGCCGTAGGTGTCGCCGAGGGTGACCGCGACCTGGTGGGCGACGTAGCCGGATCCCTTGGGCGCGGCGACGTAAACGAAGGGCTGGCCGTTGACGCGAACGACGGCGAGGACGGGCACGGTGGGCGCCGGCGCGGTGCTCCAGGTGACGCGAGCGTTGACCAGTTGCATATCACGCAGCATCTGCTGGGTGTGCGGGATCGGAGCCTTGGCGAGAATGCTCTGCAGGCCGTTGTCGACCTCGGGCGAGAGGAAGCCGATGCTGGATTTCACCAGGACGGCGTCGTCGCTGCCAAGGATCTCGACGGGCAGGCCGAGGCGGACCTGCGAGGCGCGGTCGGTGGGGATGTAGATGTAGGCTTCGAGGTCGGCGTTCTCGTCGACGGTGGTGAGTACGGTGGTGGTGGTGACGTAGTCGCCGAGGTGGACGGGGATGTCGCCGACGATGCCGGCGAAGGGGGCGCGGATCTCGTAGTAGTCGAGCTGCTTTTTCTGCGAGGCGGTGAGTCCGACGGAGGAGTCGTAGTCGGCCTTGGCGTTCTGGAAGGCCTGCACGGCCTGGTCGTAGGCCTGCTTGGATGTGACGCCAGCCTCGAAGAGGCCCTTCTGGCGCTGGACCTCAGCCTGGTTGTACTGGAGGACGGCGAGCTTTTGGTTCTCGGTTCCCAGCTGACTCTGCAGGGTGGCGACCTGCTTGAGGGGATCGACCTGCATGAGCAGCTGGCCGGGCTGAACGATCTGGCCGGAGTGGACCAGGATCTTGGTCAGGTTGCCGGCGACCTGAGGCTGCATGGTGGCCGAGCGGCGGCTTTTGATGGTGGCGACGTAGGTGTTGGTGGCGGGGACGGGAGCGAGGGAGACGGGAGCGACCTGGACCGGCATCGCCTGCATGGCGGGCGGAGGATCCTTCGGATCCTTCTTGGCGCATCCCGCGAGGAGAGTGATCGCGAGGCCGAGGGCGGTCGTGGCGAGAGCGGTGCGATGAGGATGAGAGAACAAAGACACGTGCGACTCCTTGGAGGTGGATGCCTGGGTGGTGCGCTTCTGGAAGACCGATTCCAAAGGGGTTACCTGCTTGAGCCTGCCCGGGGTTCGATCTTGCGCGCTGCCGGGCCGGTGGTCCGCGGCACGGCGGCTCCTGCATGCAGGAGATCTCAATGATTCTACGATCCGGAGTTAGATGATGATTGTCGCAGGAAGTTGCGGGAATTGCCGGATGTTTATTTGAGGCGATTTAATCGCGGCGATGCTCAGGAGAGCGGGGTGTCGGTCTGGCGGAAGGTAAAGGGATTGAAGGTTTCCTGGCGATCGAAGGCGTCGGAGTGCTCGGCGCGCTTGAGCCAGTGGATGACCAGGTAGGTGATGGGGGTGGCGAGAATCTCGTAGGCCACCTTGAGCAGATATCCGGTGGCGATGATGCGGATCAGGGTATGGACGCCCACGGTCCCGGCGAAGGTGAGGGTGATGACCAGAACGGTGTCCACGGCCTGGCCGACGATGGTCGAGCCGATGGTGCGGGTCCAGAGCTTGCGGCCGTTGGTGAGCAGCTTGAGCCGGGCCATGGTGTAGGAGTTGGCGAACTCGCCGGCCCAGAAGGCGATCAGGCTGGCGGCCAGGATGCGAGGAATAACGCCGAAGACGGTGGCGAAGGCCTGCTGGTTCTTCCAGTCGGGGGCGGCGGGCAGGGCGATGAGGATCGCGCCCATGGTGTAGAGCAGCGCGGTGCCGAAGAAGCCGAGCCAGATGGCGCGGCGCGAGGCGGCGAAGCCGTAGACCTCGGTGAAGACGTCGCCGAAGATGTAGGTGATGGGAAAGAGCAGGACGGCTCCGCTGATGGCGAAGGGGCCGATCATGCAGACCTTCTGGGCGACCAGGTTCGACACCAGAAGGATGACGACGAAGGCGGTGGTGAGGGCGTCGAGGTACTTGTATCGCGAGGAGTGCGCTGGCATGGTTTGGGCGTGGACCGCTGGCAGCGCGGACCGCTCTCAACATACTATCGGCAGGCGATCGGCGGGTGGGGATCGCGCTGCATTCGAGGCGCGAGCGTTATGGTGTTTTGACACCGGGATGCGACTATTGATAGCGTTGGAGGTGGTCCGAGGATGCCTTTACGGCTGTCCTCTGCATCGCGTCCCCGTCGTCTAGCCCGGCCCAGGACACCGCCCTCTCACGGCGAGAACACACGTTCAAATCGTGTCGGGGACGCCAAATCCAAAAGCAACCAAATTCGATCAATTGCCCTGTGCCTGCCCACTGGTTGCGCTGACGCTGTGGTCATAACGCATCCGCATCCGGCGCGGCCGAGTGCGCGACCCTTCCAGCAAGACGAATACCTCCCGTGCCGGGGTCGCCAGGTTAAAGAACTGTTGCTGCCCTGATTGTCTTGTGGTAAATTCAAGCCACGCTTTAGTAATTACGCTCTCGCTTCACAGATGAACAATCTGATGCGGCAGGATCAGCATCAGATCCCAGTTTGCGCCGGGCATTGCCTAGTGTGCGCGCTGCGGCTGTCTCAGTCGCAGGTCTGTGAGCAATCGCGCTGAAGTATTTTTCTGGACAAGAACTGCTTCACGTAGTCGATGCCGCACCCACACAGGCCCAAGTCGCCCTGTGGCGGTGCTCCCTACCCCAAACGTTGGACAAATCTCTCGATGTGCCTTTTTGCCCTCGGATTCCGAGGCATCGAGGCGTGGGAGTTCCATACCCAAAAGAACCAATCTTTCAACCTGCCCTTCCCGGGTCGGGCAGAGCTGTCGAACACCCTTCGCTCCGAGGCTCGATTTCTCTCAGGACGCAGCTTCGAAGCTGGAAACAACAAGAGCAGAACAAGGGGAATGGAATGAGACGAACCATTTTGCGGTGGCCAGTACTAGCGATTCTGACAATGATTCCTATGGCGCACATGACTCTAAGCGTGCCCGCTGCATTTGCCCAAGCGACTACCGCGGGCACGGTGACCGGTACTGTGACGGACCCGAGCGGCGCGGTGGTGGCTGGCGCAACGATCACGATGACGGAACTGACGACCAAGGCGAAGCTGACGACGGTGACCAATAAGGATGGCTCGTATGTCGTGGCGAACGTTCCGCCGGGCACGTACTCGATCACTGCCGGCAAGGACGGATTCTCGACCGATGTGATCGCGAGCCAGGAGGTCTCCGTTGGCGCACAGACCACCGCCAACTTCAGGCTGGCGGTCGGTGCGGAGTCCACCACGGTCGATGTACAGGCGTCGAACGCCGACCTGCAGACGATGAACGCGACCGTAGGCGAGAGCGTCGACCCGGTCATGGTGGATTCGCTCCCTTCCATCGGCCGCGACGTCAGTTCGTTCGCCGCCTTCCAGCCGGGTGTGACCCCGGGAGGGAGTGTCGCCGGCACCGTGTCGGACCAGGCGGTCTTCACCCTGGACGGCGGCAGCAACTCGAGCGACATGGACGGCAGCATGCAGCAGTACACCGGTGCCTTCGGCAACTCCACCACCGGCGGCTTCCTCAACTCGGGCGGCGGGTCCTCCTCGGGTGTGATGCCGATGCCGCAGGACAGCGTTGAAGAGTTCCGGGTATCTACATCGGGTCAGACCGCCGACTTCAACAACTCCACGGGATCGCAGTCGCAGGTGGTCACCAAGCGCGGCCACGACAAGTGGCATGGCACGGCGTACGAGTACTATCTGGACAGCAATCTCGGCGGCAACACCTGGCAGAACAACTTCCAAAACGCCTACCTGAAGAAGCCCAGCTATCACTACAGCCGCTTTGGTGCCGCTGCCGGTGGTCCCATCGCTCCGTATCATTGGGGTGGCAAGACCTATCTGTTCGTGAACTATGAGGGCTTCCGCTACCCTCTATCGCAGACCTTTGAGCGCACGGTTCCTTCGGCCGCGATGATGGCCGGCAATCTTACCTTCAACAAAGTCCTCTACACGGCCGCCGACCTGAAGAACGACGACCCACGCGGCATCGGTATGAATCCCACGATCCAGAACTTCTGGGCGCAGCAGATGCCGCAGCAGGGCACGTCGTATCCAGGCGGCACCTTCGACACCAGCTGCGGTGCGTTGTCCACCTCGTACTGCGATGGCGTCAACGTCATCGGCTATAAGGCCAACCTGCTCACACCGCAGAGCAGCAACTTCTTCGTTGCCCGGGTGGACCATGACTTCGGCGACAAGTGGCACCTTATGGCGAGCTACCGTTACTACAAGCTGAGCCAGCTCACCTCAAACCAGGTGGATATCGGCGGAGCGTTTGCCGGCGATAGGGTTGGTGTGCCTACGTCAGTCGCTAGCCGTCCGCAGGACCCATGGTTCCTTGTGCTCGGCTTGACCACCAACATCAGCTCCTCGCTGACCAATGACTTTCACTACAGCTACCTGCGCAACTACTGGCAGTGGAAGGACGATAACGCTCCCCCGCAGGTCACCGGCGCCGGTGGTGCACTGGAACCCCTGGGCGAGAGCTCAATCAGCAGCTCGGGTGGCCAGATTAACAGCACGGTTCTTTCTCCTTACAACCTCGACGCGCAGGACATCCGGACCCGTATCTGGGACGGCAAGGATAACTTCTTCAGCGACAACCTGACCAAGTTGAAGGGCAATCACCTGATTCAAGTGGGCGGCCAGTATCAGCACAACTTCAACTACCACCAGCGCAGCGACAACGGCAACGCCATCAACTACACGACCACCTATCAGATCGGTGACTCCAGCGGCGGCGGAACGATCGCCTTCAACGGACTCGCCAAAAGCCTGGGCAGTGTGACCAGCAACTCCAACAATGCTCGTCTGCTGGCCGCCTACTACGGCATGGTGACGGACACGCAGGTAGCCAATACATACTCGCAGTCGGGAACGAGCCTGTCGCTGAACCCGCCGCTGACCTCCATCGGCGCCAGCACCTCGATCCCCTACTACAACATGTACGCGACCGATACCTGGCACCTGAAGCCCAGCCTGACCCTGAACTATGGTCTGAGCTACGCGATCGAGATGCCTCCACACGAGCGCAGCGGCGACCAGGTGATGTGGGTGGATACCAGCGGCAATGCCATCCAGACGGCAAGCTTCCTCGCGCAGCGGAGTGCAGCTGCCGCGCAGGGACAGGCCTACAATCCTGAGACCGGATTTGCTCTGGTCAGCAACGTGAACGGTGGGCGGAAGTATCCCTACAACCCGTACTTCGGTGCCTTGAGCCCACGCATCTCGGCGGCCTGGAATCCACACTTCGAGAACGGACTGCTGCAGCATGTCTTCGGCCACGACGCTACGGTGATCCGTGGCGGGTACGGTCGCATCTACGGTCGTATCAATGGTGACCTGCAGGTGCTCAATCCGCTGCTCAGCCCCAGCCTCATCCTGGCGGTACAGTGCCGCACGCCGCAGTCGAACGGCACCTGCAGCGCCACCAACTTCAACGACTCGACCGTATTCCGCTTGGGCTCGACTGCGAGCGGCCTTGACGGCCTGACGGCTCCCTTGGCGACGGCTCCGGCCACCATCGCGCAGCCGTACTTCCCCGGCTACAGCGGCCCGGGCGTGGCGATCGCTTCGCCGCTTGACCCCAGCCTGCGTCCGAACGATGCGGACACCTTCAATCTCTCCATCCAGCGGCAGATCAACCGCAAGATGCTGATTGAAGTCGGCTACATCGGGCGTCTCATTCACCATGAGTACGTCATGCAGAACCCTAACGCGGTTCCGTACATGTTCAGCTACGGCGGGCAGACGTTTGCGAGCGCCTACGCGGCGATCGAAACCGCCTTTGGCTGCACCAGTTCGGCCAGCGCCTGCTCGGCGGCCACCAGCAAGGCCACCGGCAAGACGCCGATCTATCCGAACGTCGCACCGCAGCCGTTCTTCGAGGCCGCACTGGGCGGAGCTAGTTCCGCCTATTGCCACGCCTACAGCAGCTGCACCGCTGCGGTGATTGCGAATCAGGCCAATAACTTAGGCAACCAGAAGGTATTTGCTCTCTGGTCCGCGCTGGACAACGGCTCCTTTGTCTTCCCCCGTACCATGATGAACACGCCCATCCCCGGCTCTCCCTACGGTTCCTCGGGGCAGTTGGTGAGCGGCCTCACCATGGGCACGTCGGTCGGCTACAGCAACTACAACGGCGCCTATGTCTCCTTCAAGACCACCAGCTTCCACGGTCTGACCTTGCAGGAGAACCTCACCTATAGCAAGGCGCTGGGCCTTAATGCCTTCGCGCAATCGACCAGCGGCACCGTGCTCAATGACTCCTACGATCCGCATAAGAACTACGGTGTCCAGTCCTTCAACCAGAAGTACATCTTCAACACCTTCATCGTGTATCAAACCCCGTGGTATAGCCACCAAACGGGCATCGTCGGCCGGCTTGCCGGCGGGTGGACGCTCTCGCCGGTGATCACGGCCGGTACGGGGCAGCCGCTCAGCTGCAGCACCAACTCCGGCTCCCAGTCCTTCGGCGGAGCCGATGCCGGCAACTTCTCCGACAAAGAGCAGTGCGTCTTCACCGCTCCCTACCGGGGCGGCTCGCATACGCATCGCGGTGTCACGGGTGGCACGGACGGCATCAACTCTGCCCTGAGTGTCGGAACCGCGGTTAAGGGTTCGGGAGCGGGGGCGGTCAATATGTTCCTCGATCCCGTTGCGGTCTACGACACTGTTCGTCCCGTCATTCTCGGAGTCGATCAGGGCGGCGGCGGCGACGGCCCCATCAGCGGTCTCGGCTACCTGAACCTGGATATGAGCGTCAAGAAGAATCTGGCGGTGTGGGAGAGCGGCAGTCTGGAGTTCTCGGGTGTGTTCCTCAATGCGATGAACCATCTCGACTTCGCCAACCCAAGCCTCAGTCTCTTATCGCCAACCAGCTTTGGTGTCACTAAGACCCAGGGCAACAGCCCGCGTGAGATCCAGTTGGGGATCCGCGCCAGCTTCTAACTCGTGTATAGCAGGCGCGAAGATGTTGGCGCTTGTTTGCAATGCCATCGGCTGTGGAGGGATCGCTTCCTTCACAGCCGATTTTTTTTCGCGCGCGGAATGCATAAAGAGTTTGAGAGAGTGCGGTTTCGGCTCCTATGAAGGAGATGAGGGCCTGTCGGGCCACATCGCGGGAGGTAACCTTTTCCACCGCAGAGACATCTTCTTAGCAAAGCTCGCTTTCCGACGTCATCTCAGCCCATCATCGCGGGATGAACAAGTACTGGGGAGTATCAGGAATGAGAATCGCGCAGGTGGCGCCGTTGTATGAGAGCGTTCCTCCGAGGCTTTATGGCGGAACGGAACGGGTCGTGTCGTATCTTACTGAGGAGTTGGTTCGGCAGGGACACAGCGTGACCCTGTTCGCGACCGCTGACTCGGTGACCAGGGCTGAACTGCGTCCGGTGTGCGAGCGCGCGCTGCGCCTGGAGGGCAGAAGGATCCTCGACCCTCTCGCGCACCATGTGCGCATGGTGGAGATGGTTGCGCAGGAGGCGGATCGATTCGATATCGTTCACTTTCACATCGATTATCTGCACTTTCCCATAACGCGCCGGGAGCACTTTGCCTCCGTGACCACGCTCCACGGCCGTCTTGATATTCCCGACGTGACTCCGCTGTTCCGGGAGTACAAGGAGATGAGCCTCATTTCCATCTCCGACGCACAACGTGCACCGATGGAATGGGCGAACTGGGTTGGAACGGTCCATCATGGCCTGCCTGAGAATCTGTATGCAGCCAAGGAAGAGCATGGAAAGTATCTGGCGTTCATCGGAAGAATTTCGCCTGAGAAGCGTGTGGACCGCGCCATCGAGGTCGCGCAAAGGGTAGGAATGCCGATCAAGATCGCCGCCAAGATCGATGCGACGGACAGGGCCTACTACGAAGCGAATATCCGCCACCTGATGGACGATCCGCTGGTTGAGTATCTGGGCGAGATTGGCGAGCATGAAAAGACAGAGTTCCTGAGCAATGCCTATGCGCTGATGTTCCTGGTCGATTGGCAGGAGCCGTTTGGCCTGGTGCTGACGGAAGCCATGGCGTGCGGCACCCCAGTCATTGCCTACCCCATGGGTTCTGTCCCGGAGGTGATCGATCACGGCGTTAGCGGTTATCTGGTCGATAGCATGGAAGAGGCGGTCGAGGCGGTCCGACAGATTCCAGGGCTCGACCGCCGGCTGGTCCGCAAGATTTTTGAAGAGCGCTTCAGCGCCCGCAGAATGTGTCGCGATTACGTGACCATCTACAAGAAGATCAGGGCGAGCTCCCCTAGTTTCCTCCCCGGGGAGCCGCTGTCCTCGGCTGCATGATTCGGAGATAGATGTGATTTGTTATGGCAGATCATCTTTCGCATTTGGATCTCATCGAAGTCGGACAACAGTTTTACATCCGCGCCGATTCCTCACTGGCGGATGGCCGCACGCTGGTGCTGCTACACGGCGACACCTTCGCCATATTCGACCGCTACGGTGACATTCAACCCGTGGGGCCTGGGCAACAGGGTTTGTTCCATGAGGAAACACGCTATCTGTCCCGGCTGGAGCTGCGTATCGCTGGATATAAACCTCTGCTCTTGAGCTCCACGACTCGAGAGGACAACGTCACGGTGTCTGTCGACCTGACGAATCCGGACATCGAGCTTGTTTCCGGCGAGCTGCTGCCCCGAGGCACGCTGCATGTTTATCGCAACAAGTTTCTGGCAGAGAGCACGTGTTTCGACCGGATCTCGGTGCGCAACTTCGGATCGGAGCCGGTCGATACGGACTTGTGCTTTATCTTTGCCGCAGACTTCAAAGACATCTTTGAGGTCCGCGGGCAAAAGAGATCGGAACGCGGGAAAAGTCTGCCAGAGGAATTGACCCCGGGCAGTGTCGTGCTGTCCTACGAGGGCCTGGATCACGTGATCCGCCAGACACATATTCAGTGCTCGGGATTGCGAAGCGTCGCTGAACCCGACAAGATTACGGTTCCACTCCATCTCGAGCCGCAACACGAGGCCATCTTCTCACTCGATGTTGTCTGCAGCAACGACGGAGTTGTTCAGCCCAAGCAGGTGAGCTTTGAGGAGGCGCTGCTCGGCATTCAGTATGAACGCAGCGCATCGCCCCTGGCAGGGGTGGCGATCTACACCTCCAATGAGCAGTTCAACGATCTGCTCAACCGCTCCTGGTCCGATCTCAGTATGCTGCTCGTTCAGACCAAGTTCGGTCCATATCCCTATGCCGGGGTTCCGTGGTTCAGCACCGTCTTTGGCCGCGACGGGATCATCACGGCTCTTGAACTGCTGTGGCTGGCGCCGGAGATTGCCAAAGGGGTGCTGTCCTATCTTGCGACGACGCAATCGACGAGCATTGACCCGGAGCGAGACGCGGAGCCGGGAAAGATTCTGCATGAGACGCGCAAGGGGGAGATGGCGCGGCTGCGCGAGGTCCCATTCGGGATGTACTACGGCAGCGTGGATTCGACTCCGCTCTTCGTCCTTCTGGCCGCCTTCTACTACGAGCGCACCGCGGATATCGATTTCCTGCGGAGCATCTGGCCGAACATCCGCGCAGCTCTCGATTGGATCGATCGGTATGGCGATATCGATGGCGATGGTTTTGTCGAATATGCCCGAAAGTCCGAATCCGGGCTGCTGCAGCAGGGATGGAAGGATTCGCAGGATTCGGTCTTCCATCATGACGGATCCCTAGTAATGGAAGGACCGATTGCTCTTTGCGAGGTGCAGGCCTATGTCTTCGCAGCCAAGGCTGGCATGGCTGTGGTGGCGGAAGCTCTGGGCGAAGCGGAGTTGGCAGCGAGGCTGCAGTCGCAGGCGGAGGAGCTGCGGAAGAGGTTCTCGGAGGCCTTCTGGTCGGATGAGCTGGGCATGTTTGCGCTCGCCCTCGATGGCAAGAAGCAGCCGTGCCGGGTACGCAGCTCCAATGCGGGCCAGTGCCTCTTTTCCGGCATCGCATTCCCATCGCAGGCGGCGCGCACGATGGAGTCGCTGATGACTCCGGAGTTCTTTTCAGGGTGGGGTATTCGCACCATTGCCGCGAACGAGAAGCGCTACAACCCGATGTCCTATCACAACGGTTCGGTCTGGCCGCACGACAATGCGCTGATTGCCTTCGGGAGTAAGCACCGCCGGGAAAAGCAGATCGCTTTGCGGGTCCTCTCCGGCCTGTTGGATCTCTCGCTGTTTGTCGAGCTGCATCGCCTTCCGGAGCTGATCTGCGGACTTCCCCGGCGACCTGGCAAAGGGCCCACACTTTATCCGGCCGCCTGTTCGCCGCAGGCATGGGCCGCGGGCTCGGTCTTCATGACGCTGCAGGCGTGCCTTGGCCTCACGATCAAGGCAAAGGAATCGCGAATCTACCTCTACCATACGACCCTTCCGGAGGCGCTGCGCCGCGTGGAGATCCACAATCTCGTGATCGGCTCATCTGTACTGGATCTTGCTTTTGAGCGGTATGCGGAGACGGTCGGGGTGGACATCCTGCGAAGGACCGGAGATGTCGAGGTACTGACGCAAAGATGAGGCGATCCATTTACTTGTCGTTGTAAGAGGACAACGATGGGCCTCCCGCCGGACTCGAGGTGAAAACGGTCTGGATCGCATGCCGTCTTCCTATGGAGTTATTTCTTTGCCTCTTGAAATGGCGACCCAAGGCGCTGCCTGTGTTAGAACGGTCAGACACCTCCATCCGGTTCACCATTATGCGAGCGACAGCATTGTCGGGCTTCGGCGGAAGTTGGGCCGGAGAAATTTATCGGAGAGATTTGTCGGAGAAAATTGATTAAGGAGCGACCGGTTGCAAACAAAAGACGCGTTTCGGCAACTGGGAAAAGAACGATGACACGAGAGGGGTGGGGGAGGGTGGTTTGGGGCGCGACCGTGGCCTGGGTGACTCTTTTGATGCTGTCTCTTCGCTACGGCTTGCTGAGTTCGTTTTTTTACGATCAGACGCATGGGAGGTCAAATCCCGGGATTGACTTCTTTCAAATAGGAAGAGCTTTTGAGAACCTGTTGGATGGACGAAGCGTCTTCGACACCTTCGCTGGCAAGCCTTACGGACCATACGCGACATGGTATGTCTACCATCCGGCGCTGGCCTTAGCGCTGGGGCCGTGGCTGTCTCCGTTCGGACCCTGGATGGCGTTTCGCGTGTGGACGGCGGTTTCGTTCGCGCTGATGTGCGCCTCCGCGTGGCTGATCATGCGCCGCGGAAGCGATCCGGTACGGAAACCGTTGGTCTGCCTGCTGATGCTCGGGTCGTTTCCACTGGTTGTGATGCTAGGCGCAGGCAATGTACAGGCGATCCTCGTTCTCGCTCTTACCCTTGTACTGGTCTCCGTGGATGAGATGCGCGAGATCGGCAGCACCGCGCGCAATCAGGGGATGCTGCTTGCCGGTCTGCTCATCTCGCTCTTCTCGAAGCCTGCGGTCTTTCTTATGTTGCCGCTCTTATTGTGCTTGCGGGAGACTCGCAGGGCGGCTCTCAAGGCGCTGGGAATCTATGTTGTCGTTTCGACGCTGTTTCTCGTTGTGCCGGGCTTGAACCCTGAGCCCATGAGTTGGGCCGACCGATGGAATCTGGCGACTCATCCGGCCATCGTACGGCAGACAATGGACGTGTATTCCAATGGTTTCACCGTGACCCAGTCCATGAAGGACAACAGCATCCATTGGCTGGAGATGCTCGCAATGACCGACACGCGGCTACAGAATGTCGACGTGTATTCGCTGCCGGTGTTCCTGGATGGATGGCTGGAGAACGCCCGGACACCCGATGCCTGGTATCGAATACCCGGGATCCTCGTACTGGAGATGTCTCTTCTGGTGCTGACGTTGAAGAATCGAGACGATCGGATCGAAGCGGCATTGATGGTTCTGATGGCGGCATCGCTGATGTTCTTCTTGAGCTTCGGGATCGTGTGGGAGTACAGCTATACGACGGTGTTTCCGATCGCCGGTATTCTGCTGATGCGCACTCGGGTCACCAGGGCCGCATGGGCCATCTGCGGACTGACAGCTCTGGTCTGGGGACCCAGTCTCTTCTTCATGACCAAAGAGGCTGGAAGAAGTCTCAACTCCCTCATGACCTGGATGCGAGCCGACCGGGTACTGCCCGTCGCCGCGATCTTCTGCATTCTGCTGGGGACGGCTGGAGTAGCGGTGTACCGCCAGTGGGAACCGCTGCTCGTTGGACTGATGCAGCCGAAAACGGCACGGCGTAATTAGTCTGCGCAGCTACTTCGTGGAGCTTGCAGAGAACTCTCATCCCGGCCACGGGTTCGGCCGGGATGTGGGGAGATGAAGTCTCAACGTGCGATCGTGCGCACATAGCTTATACTCCCTTAGGATACAGTCCCTAAGGATGGAAGCTGTCAGCGAGCATGGAACCCGTCAGTTTGTCGAAGCAGTCTGTGGATGACCCTTACCGCATAACCACACCGGTCGACATTCACCGGATTATGCAGGACATCCTGAACGAACGGCGATTCGTTACGCTGGCTCTGTCCCGGGGCCACAAGGTTCTGACCATGCTGTTGCATATCGATGGGGATGCCGGCTACTTTCTCTATGATGCTGGACGGACTCTTGAAGAGACGCGGGCGATGCTTGCGAGCAATCGAATCCTTTTCAGCGCCACGCTGAATGGCGTCTCGGTGCGCTTCACTGCGTCTACGGCGGTGGAAACGGAATTCGATGGAGCGGCTGCGCTGCGCTCGCCTTTGCCTTCCGATATGCAGTTTATCCAGCGTCGCGAGCACTATCGGACCAAGGTGATCGGGCCCTCTGCGTGTAGCGCGAAGCTCCCGGACGGAACACCGATCAACCTGAAGATGACCAATCTGTCTCTGGGAGGAGTGAAGTTGGAGTCCACCACCGTCCTCCCCGAGAGCTTGCCCGTCGGTCTGGTGCTGCGGGACGCGCTTCTGGACCTGTTTGAACTGGGAAACGTAAGCGTCGATCTGCTCGTCTCCTCGCATCAGAAGATCGAACATGAGGGCCTGGTGACCCATCTGTATGGCTGCAAGATTCAACATCTGCCCCGGAGCAAGGAAGCCGCGGTTCAAAGACTGGTATTTTCGCTGGAACTGTTGAACCGCCCCAACACCCGGAGCCGCAACCCCACGGAGTAAAGCAACCCACTGCGAGGCGGATTCTTCTGCATCCAAAAGCTCTGGCTGCCGGGAGGATCGCTACGCTACTGCACGCGTGGCGGGGAATGCGGGTCCTGGGATTCTGCCCCCATCACGTCCTCAAAGTTCTGCAGACCGGGCCGGGAGATCCCCATCTTTTGCATCTTGCAAAGCAGGGTGGTGCGCTTCAAGCCCAGCCTGGCAGCGGCGCCGTTGGGGCCGCCGAGCACCCCGCCCGCGGCCTCCAGCGCGCGCGTAATCAGGGCACGCTCGGAGTCGCGCAGGGTCATGGCCTCTGGAGAGAGCTCGAAGTCCTGAATCTTCGCGGGGGGCAGGGGATTGGGCAGCACACCGCTGTCGGAGAGGATGACGGCGCGCTCGATCAGATTCTGCAGCTCGCGGATATTGCCGGGCCAGGCATAGGCACAGAGAGCGGCCATGGTCTCCGCGGGAATGTGTTCGATCTCCCGGCCCACGCGGCGGCCGAAGAGTTCGGCAAAATGCTCCACCAAGGCGGGAATATCCTCGCGGCGGTCGCGTAACGGCGGCAGCCGCAGGGGAAACACATTGAGCCGGTAGTAGAGATCGCTGCGGTATTGGCTGTGCTTGACCATCTCGGCGAGGTCGCGATTGGTGGCCGCCACCAGGCGGACGTCCACCTGATGGGTGCGTGTGCTGCCCAGGCGCTCGAACTCTCGTTCCTGCAGGACGCGCAGCAGCTTGGGCTGCAAGCCGGCGGGGATGTCGCCTACCTCGTCGAGGAAGAGCGTGCCTTTATCGGCGAGCTCGAAGCGGCCGATCTTTTGCGCGATGGCTCCAGTGAACGCTCCTTTTTCGTGGCCGAACAGCTCGCTTTCCAGGAGGTCCATGGGAATGGCGGCGCAGTTGAGACGCACGAACGTGCGGCCACAGCGCGCACTCAGGTTGTGAATGGCGTGTGCGAACAGTTCCTTGCCGGTGCCGGTCTCGCCCTCGATCAGAACGGTGGAGTCGGTCGGCGCGACACGTTCGACATGTTCGAGCACCGATTCCAGCGCTGGGCTGTTACCGATGATCTGTTCGAACCTCCGCTCCCAACCTATTCGACTGTCCATCGCAAATCCTTGGAACGGCAGCAGCCTCCTCGAGGCCGGCGTTCACGCCCCTTGCTGGGCCCAACTCTCCAGGGCAGCCCGCACCCCTTCGAGCAAAACGTTATCGTCGAATGGCTTCGCAAGGAACTCCACTGCTCCTGCCCGCAACGCATGCATCCGCATCTTCTCATCGCCGTGCCCGGTGATGAAGATGATGGGAATCTTGCAGCGCTCTGCGTTCAACCTGGTCTGCATATCGAGGCCGGACATACCTGGCATGCGGATATCGGCGATCAGACACGCAGCCTGGTACTGAGCGCCGGAGTTGAGGAAGTCCTCCGCCGACGCATATGCCTGTGCCGAAACACCGACCGTCTGCAGAAGACCCTGCAGGGCGGCGCGCATCGAATCATCATCGTCGACAATCACAACCAGCGATCTCAACTTGCTGTCCATAGCAATTTACAGCTTGCGCCCTTGCCTGCCATCGCGCAATCATACCTTCGTATATGAAGCTACTCCCTTCCGCAGGGGTGTAACGGGAGGTCTCCCGAGGCAGTTGAACCGGCAGGTGGTAGACGCATCGGCAGCCGGCAAGCGGCCCGGATGCAGACGGCGGCAAGCTACTTTTTAGCCGAGGGGATCTCCAGCTTGGTCGCGATGCGGACCAGTTCCGCTAACGAGGCGGCGTGCATCTTCCGCATCACATGGCCGCGATGAATCTTCACCGTGACCTCGCTGATGCCTTGCGCGCAGGCGATCTGCTTGTTGAGCATGCCGGAGACCACAAGTCCCATGACCTCGCGCTCGCGCCCGCTGAGCGAGGCGTAGCGCCGACGCAGTTCTCCGAGCTCGCTCTGCCGTTGCTGGGAGAGCGCATCGCGCTCCAGCGCCTGGTAGACGGCGTCCAGCAAGTCCTGATCGCGGAAGGGTTTGGTGAGGAACTCCACAGCGCCCGACTTCATCGCTCGCACGGTCATCGCGATGTCGCCGTGACCGGTGATGAAGATGATGGGAATACGGATGCCGGTGTGCGCCAGCTCGCGCTGGAAGTCCAGACCATTGATTCCAGGGAGTCTGACGTCGAGGATCAGGCAACTGGGACCGTCTGGACGATCGCTGCGCAGGAAATCAGGCGCCGTGGCGAAGGCCTGGGAACGCAGGCCCACCGAGTGGAGCAGGTTCTGAATAGCCAAACGCACATCGGCATCGTCGTCGACGACGAACACCGTGGAACTATCGAAGGTCGTCATCTCCTGCCTCGGTGTTGCTCAACAGCGTAAACGAAAAGCATGCGCCGCGTGGAGAATTGGCGTCTGCCCACAGTCGGCCGCCATGCGATTCGATGATGGAGCGGCTGATTCTCAATCCCAGACCAGTGCCATGCGACTTGGTGGTAACAAAGGTATTAAAGATCTGATCGGTGAGCTGCGGAGGAAGCCCGACGCCGGTGTCACGGATGGAAACCAGAACCTGGGAGCCTTCCGTGGGCTGCGACACGATGGTGAGCTCGCGCGTTTCGCTCACCTCCTTCATGGCATCGATGCTATTGATCATAAGGTTCATCAAGACCTGCTGCAACGGCACCCGATCTGCCAGGATGAGAGGAAGGTTCTCTGCCAGTTCGGTGCGGATGGAGATGGAAGAGCGCTTCGCTTCGTTGCGCATGAGGAGGATGGTGTCGCGAATGACGTCGTTGATCTCCAACAACTCCCGCTTTGATGTCTGATTGTTGAAGTGCTGACGGATGCGATTGATGATCTCGGCAGCGCGGATTCCGTCCTTCACAAGGCGCCTGGCGGCCGCTCGCGCCTCCTCCAAATTGGGGTGATCGCGGGTCAGCCAGCGCAGACAGGTGTTGGCGTCGGTGACGGCGGCGGCGATCGGTTGATTGACCTCGTGCGCCAGCCAAGCGGTCAGCTCTCCCATGGTGATCACCCGGTTGACGCGCGCCAGGGCGGCCTGCGCCTCACGCAAGCGCTCGCGCTCTTCCTCGGCCCGCCTGCGCTCGGTGACGTCGATGACGGTGCCCACGGCTTCAATCGGCTCGCCGGTCGGGCTGAGGACCTGATGGGCGACCACATGGATATCCCGGATGGCACCGCCGGGGTGAATGATGCGGAAGTCCAGCTCGGACGTCGCCTTTTCCCGCGCGGCTTGCTCCATCGTCTTCAGAAGCCGGGCTTGATCCTCCGGATGAACGCGTTGACAGAAGGTTTCGAAGCTGGGCAGTCCGGCGTGCGGGTCGAATCCAAGCACACGGTAGCATTCCTCGGACCAGTAGGTGATCTGGCTGGCGGCACGGGTTCCCGCCCAACTGCCGGTGTGGCTCAATCGCTGCGCCTCCGCTAGATAGGCCTCGCTCTGCCGCAGCTTCTGTTGCGCCTGCTTCAGGTCTTCGATGTCGGTGGCCGCGACATACCAGCGCTGGATGTTCCCTTGTGCATCCCGCATCGGGTTATAGCGGAAGAGAAACCAGCGATAGGTTCCGTCTTTTCTCCGTAGCCGAGCCTCGAGCGCGAGCGGGAGCCCGCCCGAGAACTTTTCTTTTGTCTCGCTCAGGATCCCATACCAATCATCCGGATGGAAGAAGCGGCTTGGGTTCTCCGGCGTAAGCCGACCAGAGTTCTGCCACTCTCCCAGAGTGACGCCGTGGTACTCGAGCGCGGCCTGGTTGATATAAAGCCGGCTGCGATCGGGCCCGAGGACGGCGACGTGCTGGGGAACGAAGTCGATGATCTGCCGAATCTCGTTCTCCTGTTGCCGGATCTTCTCTTCCGCGCTCTTACGCTCGGTGATATCTTCGCAGGCGATCAGGACGACCGGCTGGTTCGCTCGCATAACGGCTCTGGCGGTCTCTCGCACCCATCGCACCGCGCCATCCTTGCGCACCTTGCGGAGCTCCCAGGTCGTCGGCCGGCCAAGTTGTTGCAAGCAATAATTGATCCTGTCCCGCGCCGCCTCACGATCGGCGTCCAGGAAGACCGTGTACACCAGCTGGCCGACAAACTCGTCGACCGTGTAGCCCAGCTGCTCGGCGGCGAAGCGGTTGACGGCCATGATGGTCCCCTGGGCATCCACCATAAAGTACATGGTGGGGTTGTTCTCAAAGACATCGCGCCACTGCTGCTCACTGCTCCGCAGCGCCTCTTCGGCATGCTTGGCCGCGGTCTCATCCACCACGGCGCCGACGAACTCGATGCCGCCGTCGGCATCGCGCTGGCAATGAGCCACGATATGGATGTACTTGATCGAACCGTCGCGCATCCGCAACCGATAGTGATGTTCATAGTCCTTGCCCTCCCGGTCGCGGCGCTCGATGGTCTGTCGCACCTCGGTGACATCCTCCGGATGCACCCGTTCGAGGATCCTTTCCAGGGTCGGTCTCTCGGTCGGGTCCAACTCGAAGATGCGATAGCTTTCGTCGGACCAGGTACTCTCCTTCGCGAGTGCCTTCCAGGTGAAGCTACCCACATGGCTGAGCTTTTGCGCATCCGCCAAATACGCTTCACTGCGGCGCAGCGCTTCTTCGGTTCGCCTGCGGTTTTCCATGTCGGCGTATGCCTCCCGCATCGCCTGCTGCAGTCTGGTTGCCAGGCCGGTAACCACCGCGGAGGTGGTCAAAAAGGCAACGATTGTCAGCAGATCGAGCGGATCGCTGATCTCGAAAGAGAAGATGGGAGGCGAAAAGTAGTAGTCCAAACACCCGGTTGCGAGCAGCGAGATCACCGCCGAGGCAACAAAACTGCCCTTCAGGGACACCAGAGCGACAAGGATCAGATAGAGACACACGACCGCAGCGTCAGTGACATGAAGCCGGAAACAGACCAGGGTCAGCACTGCCAGCGCCGAGCTTCCGATCAGACAAACGACGGCCACCCGCCTGAGGCTGGAGGCACTCTTCGCGGACTCAGCGGCGACTCTTCTCGATGGTGTGATGGCTCACCCCCCTGGCGAGCTTTCGCCTTCGCATTCTAACCCCGGCAACGATCTGGCTCGGTTGGAGCGCTTCTGCTGGCGCTACAGTCGGTCTACCCCGGCATTTCTCTTGGCGCGCCATGCTCCCGGCGCCGCTTCGGCCTAAGTACGCGCCGATTCCAACGAGGAATCCAGGTTCCATCCATATTGCATGATCCGGGGGTTCGTAAGGTACCGAATACGCTCTGCGCAAGGCAACAGTAGGGATCGTTCCATACCGTTCTCCTGGCTCTCCAGAAGGAAGACGCCCCACCCACCAAAGCAAGAGGCGTCCAGACTAACGTCGGCGTCATCGATTGATACGGAGCAGAGTTTCGCACGCCAAGGATTGCGGCCCAGGACTTACATTCTTTTTCAGAAGGACTTGCGGGAAGGTTCAATGCTTTCGATTCAACGAGCCAGCCCGGGTAAGAGAGCTCTTTCCCGGGTGGGCTTGGCGGTCAGGTGCGGCGACCACGCGATGGAGGTACGAAGGGCCAGCCTGCGAGCTAAGCCTGGTGGCCCTCTTCGAAGAGATAGGAGCCTTCCTCGGTGGCCGCCAGGCGCATGAACGCCCGCTTACGGCTGATGATCAGGTCCTGCCGCGAGCAACCCAGCAGCGAGGTGCACTCGTCGTCGGCCTGGCCTTCGAGCACCGAGGTGACGAAGACAAAGCGATCGAAGCGGTTGAGTGCGAGAATCGCGGCAAAGTAGTTGTCCCGCTCCGAGCTCGATACGCGCTTGAGAGCACTCAACGAGACGTGATCCGTGTCATCCGGCATCGGCCGAACCATCCGGATGGCGAGTTTGAGAATGGTGCGACGGGCCCACGAACGGGCTCCCTCGACGAAGACCCCGGTTCCCTCCTCGCAGGCTTCCAGGCCGCGGGCAAAACACTGCTCCGCGCGGTCATGGTCGGCGGTCAACAGGAACGCGAGCAGGTACAGGCTGTGCATCTCTTCGGTGAAGATCGCGCAAAAGTCGGGAGAGGTCGCGAATCGTGTGGGTCTTTGCTCGGTGATCTGCATGGTGTCCAGCATATGTACCTTCCTTGTTCCTGATGGGTTGCGGAGAATCAGTCCGTCGATGGCTTGAATCTGGCGGCTACTACGAGAAGCACAGAGCCACCGGCTCGTCGCTCACCTGTTCCTCGACCGTGGGCAGGCCGGTCACCGGGGAAACATCCTTGAAACGAATCAAGACATCGTTCGCGGTGTCCTGGATGCGGGTGTTGGGCCGGTGTAGCTTGCGGGTCGCCTTCGCGGCGAGTCGGGTCAGGAGATACCGGTTCGGAACGGAGGCTGTGGCGGCAAATACTAACTGGGATCGCATTGCATTCTCCTGAGGATCTAGGACTGATTGCGTGCTGCCCCGTATAGTGCATTCGCCATGCCAAAGTGCGGCTCCGGCCGATAGCCCGCGATCTAGTTGAATCGGCAACGATTACCACCGTGGGCGGAATCGCGCTCGGCGAAGCAGGAGACGGTCCGGCTGTCGAAATCCCGACATTGGGGGCGGTTTTCGACACCACGGCCGGAGCATTGGCGCGCGTCGTCTGGCCCGGTCTGCGCGCCGCAGCGCGGCTGCGACCCGGAACGGGTTCGGCCGCGGTATATTCGCCCGGAATTGCGCCTGGCTACGACCAAACGGGCGGAGATCGGACGTGAACCGTTGCGTGTTTCGCTCTCAATAGAATACCTCTTGACAATTATCGTTTCAACGACTATATTTAGGGGAGATGAAAAGAGCCCCTCAATCCGAAAGCAAGCCGCTGCCGGCCGCCTGTCCGGAGGAGGCCGTGTTTGTCGAGCTGCTGCGCACCACCGACCTGCTCACCCGCCAGCTGACGCAGGTGATGAAAAGCGAAGATCTTTCCTCTGCGCAGTACAACGTACTGCGTATCCTGCGCGGTGCTCCGGAGGGTCTGCCGTGCGGCGAGATTGGCAGCCGCATGATTGCGCGCGACCCGGACATCACTCGTCTGCTCGATCGCCTGGAGAAGCGCAGCTTGATCTCACGCTGCCGGGAGAGCAAGGATCGGCGCATGGTGCTGACCCGGATCACGCCGGAGGGGCTGGAGCTGCTCGCCCGTCTGGATGAGCCGGTGCGCGCGCAGCATCGCGCGCAACTCGGCCATCTGGGCCGGGAGCGGCTGCGGGCCTTGACCGAGCTGCTGCGCGAGAGCCGCGGCCCGCTTACCTGATTTTTTTGGATAATTATTTGTTGCAACGATTATCCGCGTCACGAATCAAACACTGAAAGGAACCTAACCATGAGCACACTCGCCCCCACCTCCTCCGCCACCACCTGGAAGATCGACCCGGTTCACTCCGTCGCCGAGTTTAAGGTCAAGCACATGATGATCTCGAACGTGAAGGGACAGTTCACCAACGTGAACGGAACCCTGCTGCTGGACCACAACGACGTGACCGGCTCCTCGGTCGAGGCCGAGATCGAGGTCGCCTCCATCAACACCCGCGACGCAGGACGCGACGATCACCTGAAGGGCGCCGACTTCTTCCACGCGGAGCAGTTTCCCACTATGCGTCTGCAGTCGACCGGGATCAAGCACGACCGCAGCGGCGATCTGGTGGTGACCGGTGACCTGACCATCCGTGACGTCACCCGGCCGGTGGAGTTCGCCGTCGAGGGACCGACGCCTGAGGCCGAGGATCCGTGGGGCAACACCCGCATCGGGCTGGCCGCGACCACAAAGATCAACCGCAAGGACTTCGGCCTGACCTGGAACGCCGCACTCGAGACGGGCGGTCTGCTGGTCGGCGAAGACATCACCATCACCCTGGATCTGCAGTTCGTGAAGGCCTAACGAAATCTTCCGCCCGGACACGAGCGCGAAGCCGTGTCCAGGCGGCATAGAAGGAGGAAATGTCATGTCACTCCGCGCAATCAAAGAAGTGATTCAAACCACGCCTACACTCGAGGGCGCCGGCGTGAAGTTGGAACGCGCCTTCGGCTTCGGCAAGACCAAGGAGTTCGATCCGTTCCTGCTGCTCGATGATTTTCGCAACAACAATCCGCGCGACTACCTGGCCGGCTTTCCCTGGCATCCGCACCGCGGCATCGAGACCATCACCTACGTGCTGGCCGGTTCGGTGGAGCACGGCGACAGCCTGGGCAACCGCGGCGAGATGACGGCCGGCGACGTGCAATGGATGACCGCGGGCCGCGGCATTCTGCACCAGGAGATGCCCAAGGGGGACGCCCAGGGGCGCATGCACGGCTTCCAGCTGTGGGCCAACCTGCCTGCATCGTTGAAGATGACCGCGCCCCGTTATCAGGACATTCCGGCCAGCGCCATCCCCGAGGTGACCGAAGACGACGGTACCCGCGCGCGTATTATCTGCGGCGAGTTCTGGGGCAAGAAGGGACCGGTAGAGGGTGTGGCCGCGGATCCGAACTATCTGGATATCTCGGTGGCGCCCGGGCGGCGTAAGCGCATTAAGGTGGAGGTCACACGCAACGCCTTTGCTTATGTGTTCGCGGGCTCAGGAACCTTCCGCGACGCCTCCGATCCGCGCGCAGTGCTCACCGAGCAGGCGGCCGCGCCCGATGCCGAGCCGGTGTACGACATCGGCAATCACTCGCTGGTCCTATTCGATCGCGGCGATGAGATCACCGTGCAGGCGGGACCGGAGGGAATCCGCTTTCTGCTGGTCTCGGGCAAACCCATCGAGGAGCCGGTGGCCTGGCACGGCCCCATCGTGATGAATACACAGGAGCAACTGCGCCAAGCGATGACGGAGTTGCACAACGGCAGTTTCATCAGAAACGTCTGAAGCCGCTTCTGGAAAACCTTTGGATAGAACAACAACTGACTGCAACTAAGTGAAAGCGCCGAGGCCTCCGATCGGCGCTTTTTGCTGGGCGTAAGCAGGAGAAGCATGGGATGTTCACGGCAGCAACAATGATGCCTATCGACGACGTAGTTGACATCCTCCCCTCCCTAAAGGAAGGGGATTCCTACGATGGCCGCCTAGCGGCCATTTCGGTGGGTTCTTGCTGCTGACGGCTTACCTCGCCATTCACTTCACAGGCTAACCGGGCGTGTCCCGC
>Ga0210403_10001145_pt1 | contig 25745 bp, 39 predicted proteins | sample IncBWC19MmetaG_FD_150863 | JGI IMG/M metagenome (GOLD analysis project Ga0210403, IMG submission 150863) | Forest soil microbial communities from Barre Woods Harvard Forest LTER site, Petersham, Massachusetts, United States - Inc-BW-C-19-M | ecosystem: Environmental > Terrestrial > Soil >... | reverse complement strand
GCGCAGGGAAGCGAACGATCGTCCCCATGGTCTTTCCCCAGCAGGTGGTGGAAATACCATCCTGCGCTTGTCGCTCTCCCGACACAATCGGAATCGTTGCGGCAATGCAGCGGGTTATTTACGGCGTTTTTGCATATCCCGCCTAGGTAGAGCGCGGCATTTCGCACTGCTGCGGACAGTTGCGGGGAGATCACAAGTTCGTGTGGTGTGGAGTGGGGGTGTTGCATCATGGCGCGAATCAGCCAGCGACCGCGTCGGCGGTCAAAGCCTGTTAGGGAACAAAAGTTCCCTATCTCTTTGTTCGGTGAATGCGTGGTGGTTTGCGCGCGCGGCATCAAGCCGGCGCGATGGCTTTCCGAACGGGTCCACTGCACCGAGCGCCACGCCAACCTTATCATCGAAGGCAAGCGCAAGCCGAACGCGCGGGCCGCGCTTGCGGTCTATGCCGAGATCATCGGGTGAAGATTCAAGGTTAAAGCTCTCGTGTGACTTCCGAGCTGCTGCAGCGGCGGAGATAAAGGTCGTGAGCTATCCAAGTCCAATGCACGATGGATGGACTTGGGAGGAGTGCAGGCCGCTCAATAATGGGGACTCCCTCGTCCTTCAATCTGCATTAACCGGGCGCGGCCCCTGCGACAGTGGGGCGTTTTCTTTTGTTTCACCGCGCCACTGCATGCCGATCGGCAGTCATCGGTCAGGCGGCAGTGGGGAAGCTTCGGCGGGGAGGGCGAGCGCGTGAGCAATCCGATCCTCATGGTGATGCATGCGGGCCACGGCGAGACGCCTCCGTGCGACTCCGCAATCTTCAAGCGCGGCGATATCGTGAAGGTGCGCAACACCAAGGCGCTGCGGACTTTCCCGCGTGAAGCTATTGTCGCTGTTGCGATCCCGCCGGGTTTCTCGCCCGATTGGGCGCTCGCCGATCTTGTCGGTGAACCGCGACCGGCGCTGGCGCAAGTCGGTGCGCGCGGCGTGACGTATATCCTGGTCAACGAGGGCGACAAGAAGCCATATCTCGCGCGCGAAAAGGATTTGCTGTCGAGCGGCAAGCCGCCAATCGAAATCGGAACAGTCAAACGCGAGGAAGCGGCAGCATGAGGCTGGGCGAGCTGATCCTAGTCGCGCGAGAATGCAAAGGCTTAACCCTTCGCGAACTCGAAAAGCAGACCGGCATCAGCAACGCCCTTCTTTCGCAGATCGAGACGGGACACATCAAGAATCCAAGTTGGCGCAACGTCGTCAAGATCGCCAAGGCCCTCGGACTCAAATTGGAGCGGTTGGCCTCGTGTAGTTGAGCAAAGACTGATCGAACACCAGACAGGTGCCGCAGCAAATCAATCCGGCAGTTGTCCAATAACCACTAAGGCGCTTCAAAGCGTCGTGCGACTTGTAACGTAAGCATCACCGCGTAACCCGAAATCCAAAAGCTTATCCCGCGTCTGCATCCCGTTTTGCAGAGCGCTGTTCTGTTGCCTGACGCTTAAAGAGTGAAAGAAACCCCGCATGCACGACCTCGTCACCGTTTCGCTTTGCTGGCTCGCCGCCGGATCGCTGGTGTGGTGCTTCCTGGAGCGGACCGGGGTGATCCGCAGCACGTTCCTCGAGCGCGTCGAAAGTGGGCGCTCGTCGTCAGTGCGGAATGCGCAAATCGCAATCGTGCTGGCTTCGCTTACCGTCATCGTGGCGTGGCCGGCGTTCATTGCCGTCTGGGTGAACGGGATGCGGAGGGCGCGGCGATGAAGGATGTGAATCAAGGCGCCGCTGCCGTTGCCTTGGCACCGAGCGGTCACCCCGGCACTTTCGGCAAGGATATCCCGATCATCTTTTCCGCTCCGATGGTCCGTGCGCTGCTGGAAGGCCGCAAGACCATGACGCGGCGCATGCTAAATCGTCTTCGTATTGGGGCAACGCCGGAGTCCTCGGCCTACACGTTGACAGGCGACGGCGCCGCGCGCGCATTGCTCGAGGCCGCCGGCTTCAGAAACATAGACAGCAATCTATGGACTTGGTCCGCAAAAGCATTCGATCACCAGGCGCCCGCGACGAGAACGCATTGGCACGCTCGCATCCCCTACGCTGTCGGCGATAGATTATGGGTTCGCGAGACATGGTGTCCGGCCAATAGCGACAATGGCCCCGTGCTTCTGACGCGCGCGGACACCGGCCGCCGCTATCTTGTCGATGAGAGCTATCCAGTCGAATACGAAAAATTCCCGGCTGGCAGCAATGCTTGGTCTGTATGGGCTGCGGATTGCGAAGCCGAAAACGAAACGCATGCCTGGCGGTCGCCGATCCACATGCCGCGCTGGGCCTCCCGTCTCACGCTGATCGTGACCGGCGTCAAGATCGAGCGACTACGGGATATCAGCGACGCGGATGCCAAGGCGGAAGGCGTCTCGACCTGGCGAGACGGCTGGTCGAGAAAAGAAGCCGGGCTAGCATTTTTGCGTGGCACTGAGGCTGCCGAGGAAACCAACTATGGCCCGGTCGCGCGCCGGTTGTTCTATCTCTTGTGGTCCTCGCTTCACGGCGACAAGTCATGGGCGGAAAACCCCTTCGTCGTCGCCATCACCTTCCGCGTCATCAAGGCCAATATCGACGCGCCGGAAGCGAGGATCGCGGCATGACGGCGCTCGTCCCCTACGACCAGGCCCGGATCATGCTGGCGGAAGCCAAGGCCGTCGATGACGTGAAAGCGATTCTCGACAAAGCGGTGGCGATGAAGGAATACGCCCGCCGCGCCGCCGACCGCTCACTTGAGGTCGATGCTGCGGAGATCAGGTTCCATGCCGAGCGGCGGCTGGGGCAGATGATCGTCGCTCAGAAAGAGAGCGTCGGATTAAATCGCGGCGCGCTTCGCCGTGGTACCGAAACCGAACCACGGGACGAACGGCCGACGCTGGCCGATGCCGGCATCGACAAGAAACTTTCCTCGCACGCGCAGAAGATGGCGGCGGTTCCGGCAGCGGAATTCGAATCGCGGATCGGTGCCTGGCGCGCGGAAGTATCCGAAGGCGAAGCCCGCGTCACCATGGATCTGCTGCGGATCGGATCAGAGGCCGAAAAAAAGACGGCGCGCGAAACCCGCGAGAGGATTCTGGGGGGCATCCAGCTTGCGCTGCCGGACAAGAAATACGGCGTCATCCTCGCCGATCCGGAATGGCGCTTCCAACCCTATAGCCGCGACACCGGGATGGATCGCTCAGCCGACAACCACTATCCGACGTCGGAGACAGACGCGATCTGCGCGCGGCCGGTATGGGATATCGCCGCCGACGATTGCGCGCTGTTTTTGTGGGCGACCGTTCCGATGCTGCCCGATGCGTTGCGCGTCATGGCCGCCTGGGGGTTTGCCTACAAGTCGCACTGCATCTGGAAAAAGGACCGCATTGGCACCGGCTATTGGTTCCGGAACATGCACGAGCTGCTGCTGGTCGGCACCCGGGGAAATATCCCGGCGCCAGCGATGGGCACGCAACTGACCAGCATGTTCGAGGCACCGGTCGGGGCGCATTCGGAAAAGCCGGATGCGGTCTACACCATGATCGAAAGCTATTTCCCGACGCTGCCGAAGATCGAATTGAACGCGCGCCGCGCGCGGCCTGGCTGGGAAGCATGGGGCCTTGAGGCGCCGGTTGCAAAACAGCCATCGCCCGGCATGGCAGAGGGGGAAGAGGCGGCATGAGGCAGCAACCGCGCGAAAAGGATCACACCGGCGCCATCATCATCGCCGTGATTGCAACATCGATCGCGGCCGTCGTGTTCGGCGTGGCGCTCGAAGTACTGAAGTTCGTCGCGCTGGTGAAGTGGATTTTCACATGAGAGAGCAAACCAAATGACCGATATCTACGCGCTGCACGAGAAAATGACGGCCCATCTTTTTCCCGCCTACTCGAACACGGACGAGCGATTTCTGGCGCTCGCGCTGGCTGGCGAAGTCGGCGAGCTCTGCAACATGATCAAGAAACGCTGGCGCGACGGGGCCGATCTGACCGACGAATGCCGCGAGGAAATCGCCGACATCCGGGTCTATCTCGAATTGCTCGCCAAGTGCTTCAGCATCGAGGGAATCAAGCTCGATCAGCACGTCGAGCAAAAACTTCTCAAGGTCGTCGAGAAGCACAAGGCGAGGTTGGGAGCGACGGCATGAAGTGTTTTCTGATCGACATCGACGGCACGGTCGCCAACGGCGACCACCGGCTGCATCACATCCAAAAGGAACCGAAGGCCTGGGACGATTATTTCCTCGCCTGTGGCGCGGATATCCCGATCGAACACATGCGCGCGGTCGTCACCGGGTTGAGCGAGTTTGCCCAGATCGTCTACGTCTCCGGGCGCTCGGATATGGTCCGCCAGCAAACGATCGACTGGCTCGATACCCATGGCTTCCCCTGCGACGCGCTCTACATGCGCAAGCAGGGCGATCACAAAAACGATGACTTGCTCAAGATCGAGCTGTTGGCGCAAGTCCGCGCCGACGGCTTCGAACCGCTCATGGCATTCGATGATCGCAACCGCGTGGTCAAGGCATGGCGCGATGCGGGCATTCCCTGCGCGCAAGTCGCCGAAGGGGATTTCTGAGCCATGCTCTCGCTCGCGCTCTCCCTGTTCCCCGACAACATCGACGGCCTCGACTCTCTGATCGAGCAGTCGATGCCGCTGTTCGCTCTCTGGCTGCTGGCGCTGGGGTTTCTGCTTTCGGGGGTAGTCGTTCACAAGTGCGTGGTGAGGTTCAAGGAACGCTCGCCGGTGGAGAAGATTTTGCGGCGGAGGTTTGGGTGAAGATGAAATAAGGTTTGTTTCACCGCGCCAGCCAGTTCGCGTTGGCGATCATCGGTCACCCCGCAGTTGAGGATGCTTTAGCATGAGCGATTTTGCAAATTTGGTTGGAACGCGAGTTTCGGAGCGCAGCGGCATGCAGCCGGCGATCGAGGCTTCTGCACCTGATAGCAATTGGGCACAGATTGCCGCCAGCGCGCGATGCTGGGCACAAAGCGGAGATGCTTATTTTCCCGTTGCCGAAGTCGTCAACGAATTGCCGCCGGGCGCCTATCGCTGCCGATCATCCAATCAGGGGCCTTATCTCGAAAAGATGCCGATCGAGATCGACAGCCTGTTGACGCTGCCCGACAGCGCGGTCGAGACGCTGCTCGCCGAATTCAAGAAATTCTGGACGTTGCGGGAGAATTTTTCCAAGCGCGGCTTCACCTTCAAGCGCGGGCTATTGATGTGGGGACCGCCCGGCAGCGGCAAGACTTCGGCGATCTGGCAGATGACGCAAGAGCTGGTGCGGCTGCATCGCGGCATCGTGGTTTTCATCGAGCATCCCGGACTTGCCACAGCCTGCATCGGACTGTTGCGGCGGATCGAGCCGGAGCGGCCCATGATCACGATCATGGAAGATCTGGATGCACTCGTGGGCCAGCACGGCGATCACGGCTTCCTGGCGCTGCTCGATGGCGAGACGCAGATTTCCAACGTGGTGCATGTCGCGACCACGAACTACCCGGAATATCTCGACCGGCGATTCGTCGACCGCCCATCGCGCTTTGACACCATCATGCGCGTCGGCATGCCATCGGCGGACGCGCGGCGCGTCTACTTCAAGGCAAAAGAACCGTCGCTCGATACCGAGACGCTGGAACGCTGGGTCCGCCGCACCGATGATTACAGCATCGCGCATTTGCGCGAAGTCATCATCGCCATCAAATGTTTCGATCAAACGGAAGATTCCGTCTTCGACCGTCTCAACGAAATGCGCCAGCAGAAAATCGAATCCGACGGCCTTGGCGGACAGCGCGGGAATGTCGGATTCCTACATCCCGCAAAACAACACCGGCGTTAGATCATGATCGACCGGCAAAAAGGCGGCATCCTCATCGTCGAGTGCGACTCGTGCGATGCCGTGCTCGATACCGAGACGAAAGACTTCGAGGAAGCCCGAGAGAAGATGAGGCGTGAGGGCTGGAAGGTGCGCAAGATCGCGGGCGAGTGGATCCACGGCTGCGGGCGCTGCGGGGTGCCGACGTGACGAAGATTCTGGATCACGAATCCGCGTCGGCACCGAGCGGTCACCCCGCAGTGCCGATGACTAACGATGAGATGCTCTACAGGGTGAAGGCTGGGATCGGCAAGCCTATGAGCATTTCCATGTCGAAGGCCGGGACGTTCCTCACGATCGGGGAAGAATCGCTCGGAGAAATAAGCATGGAGCAAGCCTGCATCATGTGGGATTTGATGCCGATGCTTGCCGGGGCCATTGCGAAGCCCGGCATTCTCTCTGATCACCAGTCGGCTGCCGCCCAGCACGCCGCCGGTCATGGTCCGCAGCATCTTCCTATCCACGAACCCGGCGCGCCGGAGGGCATCCCGTGCCGGCTTGCGTCCGCGCCCCCTGGCGCCCCCCTCGGTGGCGCGGACGCCGTTGGTTTGGAAGGTGAGCCATGAGCGCTGAAATCCTGATCCTACCCATCGTTCGGATCGAACGTGACGACGAAGCGAAAGCCGTCGTGGTGAAGCTGACGCGGCGCGACTATTGGCGCTTAGGCAAGCTTGCAAGTGCGTGGAACGTCCCGATCGACGAAGCGGCAAGCATGATGCTGTCGCGGGAACTTGGCCCGGTGCGCAGAAAATGAGTGTGAAGCATCTCCCCGTCTCGATCGACCGCATGCCGCTGCAAACCCGCAAGCCCCGCTCCGGCCCGTTGCTCGATCCCGACGAGACCATCGCCTGCGCGCTCAACTACGCCATGCAGTTCGAGTTCTGGAAGCGCGAAATCACCCCGAACAGCCTGGTGGTGGCAGCGGTGATCGAGGCCTTGACGCGAGAGGGTTACGAGATCGGCGTGGCATCGAAGAAGCGAGACAAGTGAAGGGGAGGGAAGGATATGGATCACCGCACTAGCGAGGGCGCGTCGGCAGCGAGCGGTCAGGGATCAGTGGGGGATGCCTCAACATGAGTCCCCTTGCGTGGGCGGTGACCGAAAATATCGTGACGCTCATTGTCATCGCCGCGATCATTGTCGGCGTCTACGCATTCGGCGGCGGGGGATATGGTTTCTGGGCACTGATCCTTGTTTTGAATTTGAATGGCGCAAGCCACGACAAGTGAAGGGGAGGGAAGGATATGGATCACCGAACCACTGAAATTGAAGCAGCACCTATCGGTCAGGGATCAGGGGAGGTTGTTTCGTCATGAGCATCGGCAAGGGCACCAAAAGCGGCAAGGAACTGCGCGGCCTGATCGAAGAGATCGAGGGCGTGCGCGACCGCAAGAAGCAACTCTCCGAACAGGAGAAGGAAATCTTTCAGCGCGGCAAGGCGCAAGGCTTCGACGTCAAGACCATCCGCGCGATTCTGACGCTGCGGAAACTCGATGTCTCCAAACGGCAGGAGCAGGAGGCACTGCTCGATACCTACATGCACGCCATCGGCATGGCCGAAGAACCGCCGCTGTTCGTGGCACTCGGCAAATTCGCGGTCGATCTTGCCGCACGCGAAGAGGCCGTGGAATTCTTAAAGAGCATCTGCCCGCCGCATGGCGAGATCGTGCTGAAGCTCGGCGGGCTGCCGGTGCGCGTGTTCCGCGATGCCGAAGGCAAAGCCGTTGCCGAAGAAGTCGACGAGCCCGCGCCGACCATTAAGCCGATGTCGCGCGACGACTTCGACGATACCGGGCGTTTCCCGACCGAAGACGTCGACGGCATCCGCAAATCGCACGTCAAGAGCGCAGCCGATCGCGCCGAAGAGGCGGCGGCGGCCAAGCGATTGCGCTCCGATCCGAAGGCACCCGCGCCGGGATCAGCGCCGCCGTGATGCCGAGCAAAAACTCAACAATAACCTGACAGGTGCCGCAGCCCACGCCGCCGGCAGTTGTCCCCATCTCAAAACGAGCCCGCATCACATGACCCCCGATCAACTCAAATCCCTCCGCGAAAAACTCGCCCAAAACCGTCAGCCGGTCACACGCGCCGAGCAGAACGCCCATCCGCGCGGCTGGAACGATGCGCTCGATTTTGTGGAACGGGTTTTGAGGGAAGTGCTGGGGGAGAAGGCATAGATGGCAGGCCACAACGGAAACAAATGGACCGCGCCGCAACTCACCCTCATGGAAGAGATGCACGCCGCGGGCCGCAAATGGCCGACGATATCAAAAGCCGTCGGCCACCCGATCAACTCCTGCCAGCAGATGCTTTCCCGCAGCCGAGCCCAGAAGCGCCGCTTGCAGGAGCAGGCCTTGCGGGCGCAGATCGTCCGCGCCTCTGTTGCCCGCGCGCCAAGCCTGGTTCCGAAAGACAAGGCCATGCCGCTCAAGGTGTTGGTCACCGACGCACCCTATCAGCGCCCGACCTCGACCGCGAAATTCCTGATGGATGCCGAGCTGCGCGCCCGGATCGGCGAGCAAGGCGTGACAGCAGGACTGCTCGGCGACCCGTTGCCGGGGCGGTCCGCGCTCGACAAGCGCCGCGCCGGCATCGTCGAGCAGCCGGGTTATCGCAACTGGTATCTGCCAAAGCCCGTCACACTGCCAACGGAGCCGATGAAATGTGGTGGTGCTTCCTCTGGTGGCCGATCGCGATGAACGGAGAGACCCCAACTGGCGAGGTCGCGCAGTTGCCCGCACCGGTATCCCGGCCGCCGCTGCGCCATGTGTTCGGGCCTGACATCCGCGTCGCGCGCGACCTGTCGCCTTCCGGCTTCGAGCAGATCGAGCGCACCTGCTTAAACTGCGGCGCGATCAAGATCACCGTCTTGGGGATCGGCGAGCCGCGCGCCTGGCGGCGCAGCGCCGACGGGCCGCAGGTCACAACCGGGATCGCGCCACCGTGCGATCGGGAAGCGGGGTGGCCGTGGTGAGGGAAGATTCTGGAGAACCACGTTGATGATCCCGCGTCACCCAACAGTCAGTCTTTCCTCATTTGGAAGTCTAGCAGCATGAGCGCGATCACGCGCCCGCCGGTCCGCTGGCATGGCGGCAAATTCCTGATGTCGCGGCAGATCATTCCCTATCTGCCGGCGCACCGGCTTTACACCGAGGCCTTCGGCGGCGGCGCCGGCGTGCTGCTGCATAAGCCGCGCGCGCATGCGGAGATCTTCAACGACCTCGATGACGATATCGTCGGGCTGTTCCGGGTGCTGCAGGATCCGGCGCAGGCCTCCCGCTTGGTCGAACTGCTGCGGCTGACACCGTTCGCCAGGCGCGAATTCGAGATCGCCTATGATCCATCCGACGACTCGGTCGAACGCGCGCGGCGTCTGGTGATCCGCTCGTTCATGGGGTTCGGGTCCAATGCCCATTCTGCGACACAGCGCGGCCATCAATCGACTGGCTTCCGTTCCAACTCGAACCGCTCCGGCACCACGCCGGCGCAAGACTGGCAGAACCTGCCCGATGCCTACAGCGCGATCATCGAGCGAATGCGCGGCGTCGTCATCGAGCATCGTGACGCCCTGATCGTGTTGAAACGCCACGACGCATTGACGTCGCTGCATTACGTCGATCCGCCCTACGTCCACGACACCCGCTCGATGTTCAAGAGCGGCAAATCGGCCTATCGCCACGAGCTCGACCGGGGGGGGCATGCGAAGCTTCTGGAAACGCTCCGCGCGCTGACCGGCATGGTGGTCCTATCGGGCTACGCCCATCCGCTTTACGACGAAGCCCTGCACGACTGGCGGCGGATCGAATTCGCTGCGCTGGCCGACGGCGCACGCCCGCGCACCGAGGTGTTGTGGATCAATCCAGCTTGCGCGGCCGCGCTCGATTACGAGCACGCCGGCAGCCTGACGCCGCTGTTCGCGAGGGCCGCCGAATGACCCTCACGAAAGCAGTTGAGGAAATCCTCCCCGTTGCCTTGCCCGGAATCCTCAACGTGGTTCTCCAAAACCTTATCTTCGAAAGCCACTGCCACATGACCAAGAAACACCGCTGGGGCGACAAGCAAACAATCTCCCCCCACAAGACCGAACGCGAATGCCTGAACAACTGCGGCATCGTCAAGGTCGGCCGCCACGAATGGCAGGGCGGGCGGGAGATTCACTGGACCGAGTTCTGGCGCTCCCTGGAGCGGATCGAGGGGACGGGGACGCCGGTTTGCGAGCCGATAGAGGTGAATGCATGAGTAATGGTTCTAAAGGCGGACTATCGGTCATCTTCAGGCAGGTGCTTTTTGCGTGGACGGATGGCCGCTGTTTTTACTGTGGCATTCACGTTCGATTCGATGCGGAGCATGAGCCATACCGCGATTGGTTGCTGGTCCGGGGCAATGACGCGATGGTCGCTGATCACGGATATCCTAAAACACGCGGTGGGAAGGACGGCTACGCAAATCGCCTATGCTCCTGCTATTCCTGCAATGCCGCGAAAGGATCCCTGAGCGTCCAGGAATTCCGCTTCGTGAAGGCTCTAAAGTCGCGCGATTTCTTGTTTGCGTTCGCCTGCGAGGAACCTCCCGATTTTCGCGACTGGCTTTGCGTCTATTCGGACGAAGCCGCACGGGAACTGTTCGTTCACAATTATCCCGACGCGGCCAGATACTATTCGCGGGGTAGATCCTCGCGAAATTCATGGTGGGTGCGCCGTAAATGATCATCCGCCGCCGCCACACCAAATCCTTCGTCACGCTGGAAAACGCGCTGGTGCGCGACCGGCGGCTGTCGCTCGACGAGCACGGAATGCTGCACTATCTGCTATCGCTGCCCGACGACTGGGAAGTCTCCCGCGCCAACTGCGCCCGGTTCTGGAACATCGGCCGCGACAAGGCCGCCCGCATCTTCCGCTCGCTTCGCAAATGCGGCTGGGCCCAGGTGGAACGGATCCACGGCGAGGACGGCACTTTCTTAGGGGTTCGCTGGATCATCACCGACGAGCCCGGCGAGGAAGTCTCCGATGCCGTGCTCGACCAGGAAACCGACACCGAGGAAGACGCCGCGCCGAACGCGCCGGAAGCGACCGCTGCCAACCATGATACGCCTTTACCGGATGACGGTTCAACCGGAGTACGGGTTACCCATGGTGCGGATAAGGCGTATCATGGTCCTTATATAGACTCTACGAAAACAGATTCTGAAGAAAACAGACTCCCACAAACGGGGCGCGCTGAAAATTCGCTCGAAACAGGGCAGAAAGCCCCCTCGACGTTCACCGACCTCGTGAAACTGTGGCCTCCCGATCACGTCCTCAGCCGCGTTGCAGCGGAACAGGCCTGGCAGCATTTGACGCGGATAGCCCGTCAGCAGGCCTTCGACCTTGGCCAGCGCTATCTCGACGACTGCCGGCTCAGTTCGCGCAAGGTCTGCGACCTCACGACCTACATCCGGGAAGCCCGGTTCGAGCGTTTCGCGGCAACACCTAAGCGCGGAACCATGAGTTTCGCAAAGCCCTATTCGCCACAGTGGTACCGCTGGCGCGATTATCTCGCCGCGACCGGGCAATCGATCAAATTCATGGAAACCCGGGCCGCGCAAGGCGGCGGCTGGACCACATCAACCGAATGGCCACCGCCGCTGCCGCCCAAGCCGGAAGGCGCGCCATCGGCGGACACCACCGGCCCGCCGGAGCCTGCCCTGATGAGCGAACAGGACATGGCGGAAGATTTCAAGTGAACGGGGAGACCTTCGCAAATGCAGGCACTTTTGAACATCGGGGACTTTATTGAGTTCGTGGAACAGCCTGCCGTCTCCGTTCCGATCCCGAAATTATGGTATTTGCTCCGCCTGCATCCAAACTACGACCTCAAGGCCGAGCGCCAGCTCCATGAGCGCGGCATCTCGGCCTATGTGCCGAAGGAAAGCAAAACCATCCGCAGCGTCTGGAACCGCAAGGTCACCCGCACGGTCCCGATTTTCCCCGGCGCGATGTTCATCCCCGATTTCGACGCGGATATCCTGCGGCTCAAGAAGGCCGCCGACGGCATCGGCGGCTTTGTCAAATATGCCGGCGAATGCCTGCGCATCTCGCCCAAGACCATGACGGAGGTCCGCAAATACGAGGAAAAGTGTAACCGCAGCCCAAGCCAGCGCAAATACGCCATCGGTCAGAAGGTCCGCATGCGTGGCGGCCTGTTTGATCTGTTGGAAGGTCGCATCGACCGGCTTGACAGCCGTTATAGAATCACCGTTCTCATACAAGCCTTGCAGGGTGAAGTCCGACTCCAACTGGACGAGGATGAGGTCGAGGCGGTGTAGCGCCAGTGGCGCGGGCAACGCAGCGACGGGAAGCCAAGGCTTCCGGCCCCGGACAATCTCGCCAGAGATTGTCCCGTTAGAGCGATTCAGCAATACCCGGAGGGGAGTGCGGCGCGGTTTTGGTCTTAGACCTTTCGCCCCTGCTGGACAATGAGAAAGCAGAAACAGTCGCAAGAAGCCCGGCCGAAAGGTCGGGCTTTTTGCTTGTAAGGGTAGCAACTCGCGCCAACGCGCCGAACCTTTGGATGGATGCCATGTAAATCCCCCGCAATCCCGAGCAGTTGAGGAACGACACCCCGTTGGTTTACACGGGCTCCTCAACGTGGTTCCCCCGAAAATCTTAAACCCTCCCAAAGCCCGGCCCGCTTCCAAAAAGCGGTCGGGCTTTTTGCTGTCCCATAAGGTAGGCGCTGCGATCGGACTTGCTGGGTTCCACCCGGAGGGGTTGATGAGAGTGGCGCTGCCCTCCTCGGGCGTTTCCTCCCTGTCTACTGACTTGGGCCGCCTGTTTCGGGTGAAGCGGGCGGCCCGATCTTTCGAGGCAAAACTGAGTCAAAACGGAATCTTTTGGAATCCCCTTTGATGTCGCTCGCGTTGGCACCTCCCCGCAAGATCAGTGCGCCCAAGAAGGCCTACGCCTTCGAGCGCTCGCTCGGCATGACGCCGGCGGAAGCCTGCCGCCGCGCCGGCGGCAAGGTCGAGAACGGCCTGGCTACCAAGTGGGAAGCCGACAAGGCGGTGCAGCAGCAGATCGCCTATTTCCGGTCGCTCGGCCATGATGACGAGATGATCGCGGCCAAGCGCGCCCGGGTCGAGGAACGGCTGGCGCTGGCGGCGTTCGGGAACATCTTCGATTTTACCACCATGATGGATCGCCGCATCTTCGTGCATGTCGACGACGGCACGAAAGACGGCAAGACCGAGGTCCATGTCGTCAAGACGCCAGTGATCGACTGGGATGCGGTCAAAGCCTCGCCGCTGGCGCCGATCATCTCCGGATTCAAGTTCGACAAGGATACCGGGATGCTGGTCGACTTCGAGCGCGATAATGCGCTGCAGTCGCTGCAACAACTCCGCGACATGCACGGTTTCAAGGCGCCCAGCAAGAACGAACACGCCGGCCCCGGCGGCGCTCCGATGCAATTCGAAAATATCACCATGGCGGATCGCGCGCGAGCCTTGACGGCCTTCGTCGCAAAGACCCAGGCCGAGAAAGTCTAGCCGGTATCATGCCGTGTCCGCGCTGCGGCGGTGGTGGCTGGGTCTGCGAAAACCACGACCAGCGTCCCTGGGCCGGGACCAGCGACCGCCAAGACGCCTGCGATTGCGGCGGGGCCGGGATGCCCTGCCACTGCAACCCGCTCTCGAACGATACAGCGCAGCCCGCTTCAGCCGATATGCGAGAGACCTGCAACGCGCGGTAGAGGCCATGAGATTCCGCATCACGGAACCGACGTTCTTCCTGCACAAGGAGAGAAAGGTCGGCGAGATCATGGAAGCGCCGGTCGGTCCCTATCGCAACTTCGCCACCAGCGGCGGATTACAACGGATACCGCAGTTTGTAGAAATGCCCGACGAAATCAAAGAAATCATCCAGGACGCGGCTGCGGCCCCGGCGCCGCCAGTCGAGGCGGTCCTCCCGATGCCATCGCCGCTGCCTGTAGCAGATCCTGCGGCCGCGGCGCCGAAGCGGCCGATCGCAAAGCCGAATCCTCTTGCCGCCCGCGTCCGCGCGCTGACGGCGCGTCGCGCCAAGTTTCAGGATTTCGCCGCCGGCCTGCTCGATACCGGCGAAAAGCACATGACCGAGATGGAACAACAGGGCCCGCTGATCCTGACGCGCGCGGTTGAATCGGCGAAGGATGAGATCGACGCCATCGTGGACCTCGACGACGCCATGAAGCAGTTCGCCGCGTCGAACGGTGGCGACCCTTTGCCAGAGTGATCTCGAGGTATCTCAATGGCAAAAGTATTCGATCTCACCAAAAGCACGAAAAAGCCGCAGGTCGATTCCTTCCTGCTGAAGGCATTTAGGCCGGATGGGTCATATACGATCGACGTCGGACCGTTCCAGATCGAGATGGATGCGGGGGAAAAGCAAAATCTTCTTGAAGAATGGGCACTGCTTGAAAAGCTGTTCGCGGAATGGCGGGCGCAGGGAAAGACTTGCGACTATGCCGATGAGACCTTTCTGCAGTTCGTTACCGATGGCCATAACCGCACGTAGTGCCCCCGGCACCGTGTCAGCACACGGATGAAAGAACGACGGGCACACCGTCAATAGTCCGCAGACCCTTTTTCTAACTGGAATCGGCGCGTGACGGCGCCGCGTTTGACCCCGTCATAGGCCGGAACACGGCAATCAACACAGGAGAACTGAAAATGTTGAAGCGCTATCGCAGCGCAGCCGTCGGGCTGGGCGCATTGCTGATCACCGGCTCGATCGCCTGGGCGGCCGGGCTCTATTCGACCTTGCCGATCGTTGGTTCGGCGGCGTTCTGCGGCTCGACGGGGTCGGGCGCCGGCGGTTTCAACGCCGCGGGCACCGGCGGTGGCAGTGGCGCGACCGGCCAGGGCCAGGCGTCGTCCGGCTCGATCTGCGCCCAGACGATTCCGGCCGGTCCTCCCTTCCTCACCGGCCAGGAGCTGGTGGCGGCCGACACCCAAATCGGCGCCAACGGCAATCCGCAGACCGTGCGCATTCCCATCACCGCGCTCGGCAATTATGGCGGCACCCCGCGCAATTTCTTAGGCAATGGCGCGCTCAACATCACCAATACCAACGGCACCTCGACGGTGACCTGCGCCACGACCTCGGCGCCGACCACGGCGGCATTGTCCGCCGACCGCTGGATTTGCGATGCCAATGTCACCTCCGGGGCGGGGCGCTCGGCCATCATAACGGCTTCGCCGGCACCTCCCGCCGGCTTCACCAACTCGGTGAAGCTGTTCCGCACCTCCGGCGCACTGACGCAGCCGATTTGCAGCTGGTCGGCCGTGCCATCGAAGCGCGCGACCCAGCTGGCCGGCCAGACCGTGACGTTCTCGGTCAACATGGCGGCATTGGCGGGGCTTGCCGCTGACAATGGCGGCGTTGCGAATCTGGTGGTGATCAGCGGCACCGGCACCGATGAAGGCCTCAACGGGTCATGGACCGCCTCGCCCGCCATTACCCCGGCATGGACCGGCATTGCGACCGCGGTCAATACCTCGGTCGCGCTGACGACGACGTTTGCCCGGTTTGCGACAAGCGCGTCGATCCCGTCGACCGCCACGGAAGTCGGCGTCGGCGTCTGCTTTACCCCGACCGCGACCGGCGCGGGTGCGACCGATGGTCTGGCCTGGACCGGCGCGCAGTTGGAAGTGGGCGCGGCTGCCTCGGCGTTCGAGACGCAGCCGGCGGAAGCCGAATTACTGGATGCGCAGCAGTTCTACTACAAGATCACGGAAGGCGCGATCGGCTCGGTGCGCGCGCTGGGCTTCTCGTCGACCACTTCGCTGGTCGAGGCGTTGCTGCAGTTCCCCGTGACCATGTATAAGGCCCCGACCATGGGCTATACGGCGGGCTTTGCCGCCACTACCACCACGGCCGGCGGCACCTTTGCCAACTGCACCGCCATCCGCACCTCGACGCTGCAGGCGTTCGCGCCCGACGCCAACAGGGTGATGCTTGAGTGTACCTCGACGGCAGCATTCTCTGCCGCCGGCAGCCCGAACTATCTGGGCGACAATGGCGGCTCGGGCGTCATCACCGCCTGGACCGGGCTGTAAAAAATGTCCGGCCAGACCCTGATCGGCAATCGCGTCTCGCAATTCCCGATCGCCAAGGGCGTGGGGCAGCAGCATACCCCGATCAAGGCCGGATCAAGCCAGGCGGCGCCATCGGTTGCGGTGCCGCCACCGGCACCGCTGATCGTCAACGGGCGCAAGGTCCAGATCGATGTCCGCTCCATGAGCGGCGCGGACATCGTCGCGGTTCTCAACGGCGTTCCGGGCGTCAGCGCGTCGATCGACGGCAGCAATTCGCTGGTCGTCACCGGCGTCAATTCGATCGACGGCGATCCGAATCTGCGCGCGATCCTGGGTATTTGAGGGCGGAAAAACCGCATGAACCTCAACGAGGCGCAGGCCTATATTGCCTCGTTGGGGGACGCGGAGATTGCAGAACTCGATAATCTGATCGCGCCCGAACTGGAACGGGTGACCTTCGGCGACCAGAACTGGCGCATCGATAATCTCTACTGGATCCTCGACGAAGGCGGCAAAGCCATCCGCTTCGTGCGCAATGATGCTCAACGGCAATGGTGGGGCAATCGCTGGTGCCTCAATGCCATCCTGAAGGCGCGGCAGTTGGGGTTCTCGACGGCCATTGTGCTGGAGATGCTGGACGAGTGTCTGTTCACTCCGAATTTCGCGGCCGGCATCATCGACTATAGCCTGGATGATGCTTCGAAGAAGCTGGAGAAAATCAAGTTTGCCTATCGGAACCTGCCGGCGCGGATCAAGAAACAAGTCCCGCTGCTCAAGGCCAATACCGAGACCTTGGAATTCGCCAACGGTTCCAAGATCGAAGTCGGGATTTCACATCGCGGCGGCACATTCCAGCATCTGCATGTCTCCGAATATGGCAAGATCAGCGCGACGCGCCCGGAGAAGGCCAAGGAAATCAAGACCGGTGGTTTCGGGACCGTCCACCCCGGCTATCGCATCGATGTTGAGAGCACGGCCGAAGGCGTCGGCGGCGAATTCCATGAATTGATCCAGCGCGCCGACGCGCTGCAGAAGGAGGGTCGCCCGCTATCGGAATTGGATTTCCGGCTGCACTTCTTCGCGTGGTGGCAACATCCGGGTTACCGCATCGATCCGGAGAAGGTGCGGGTGCCAAAGGATCTGGACGAGTATTTTCTGGAGTTGAAAGGCAAATACGGAATTGAACTCGATGCCGCTCAGCGCGCCTGGTATACGGCCAAGCGTTACCAGATCGGCCCCGACAAAATGTTTTCGGAATATCCGTCGTTTCCGGAAGAGGCGTTCAAGGCCTCTGTGGACGGCGCCTATTTCAAGCGCCAGATGAATCGGGCGCGGATCGATGGGCGCATCGGAGATGTTCCTTACGACGAAGGCCGGCTTGTCAATACCTTCTGGGATATCGGCAACGATACCACTTCGATCTGGTTTCATCAGACCGACGGGCTGCGCCACCGATTGATAGACTATTTCGAAGATTCCGATGAGCCGATTTCGTTTTATGCGCGCGAGTTGAGCGCGCGGCGGTCCGAATTCGGCTGGACCTATGGCAAGCATTACGGCCCGCACGATATCGGGAATACCGAATGGGGGCAGGTGGCACAGCCTGGCGCCCCGGCAAAAAACCGGATGCAGATCGCGCAGGGCCTCGGCATCAAGTTCACCCTGATCCCGCGCGTCGCCGAGATTGGGGACGCCATCGACGCCGGGCGGCAATTTCTGGGGCTTTGCTGGATCGACCAAAAGAACTGCGAACAGGGCATCCGCTGTCTCGATAACTACCGCAAAAAGTGGAACGAGCAGTTGGCGACCTGGAGCCGCGAGCCGTTGCACGATTGGGCCAGCCATGGAGCATCTTCACTCATGACTGGCGCGTTGGGCTATAAACCGGAAAAAGAAAAAAAGAAGCCGCTGCCGCGCACGCCGATTCTGGCTTCCGATGACAGAAGCGGCCATGGCTGGATGGCAAGCTGATGGCGGATGGTGGCGGCGACGACGATCCGACCTTAACGGGCGATGAGCGGATCATTCATCGCGCGCGGCAGCGCTTCCTGCGCTGCAAGAACTGGTATGATGAGGCCTACAAGAACAGCCTCGAGGACACCAAGTTCGCGCACCAGGACGACCGCAACCATTACGGCTGGCCGGACAAGATTTTCGCCGACCGCGACGGCAAGCGCAAACCGTGCCTCACTATCAATATCGTCGAGCCGCACAATCGCCTCGTCATCAACGAATCGATGCAGAACAAGGCCTCAATCCGGATCCGGGCGACGGGCAGCAAGGCGACCGCGGATGCCGCCGAGGGCATGCAGGCGCTGATCGACCGTACCGAGAATATCTCGTGCGCGACGATTGCCTATCGCAACACCATCACCCACCAGATCAATGGGGGGTTCGGCTACCTGCAGCTGGAGACCGCGTTCGTTAACGACAAGTCGTTCGATCAGGACGTCTATATCAAGGACGTCAAGGATCCGCGCGCGGTCTATCTCGACTATGACACCAAGGAGCCGGACGGCTCAGATGCCGGCTTCGGCTTCATCTTCGACAAGGTGCCGCGCGATCGCTTCAACCGCGAGCATCGGAAGTTCAAGGACAAGGTTGGTTCCTCGACGCTGGGCGAGGATCTGCTCTGGCTGTCCGACAAGCATGTGCTGGTCGTGATGTACTATGAGCGCGAGGCGCAGAATGACGAACTGATCTGGTACAAGCTGGAGGACGGCTCAGAATTCCGCGGCCACCGCTCCGACATGGAGAAGGATTCCGGCAAGGATCTGGTCGACAAGGTCATCGAGCAGATCGACAATGGCGAGATCGAGGGCAAATACCGCGACGTCATTACGCAAGCCGTGAACTGGTATCTGATCGGGGGTGATTGCATCCTCAAGCGCGGCGACAAGCCCGAAACCCGCTGGATCGGGCAATATATTCCGATCATCCCCTGCTATGGCATCAAGACCATCATCGACGGCAAGATGGACTGCAAGGGCCACACCCGCTCGCAGATTTCGCCGCAGCAGATGCTCAACTACAACGCCTCGGGCCAGGTGCAGTTCGGCGCGCTGCAAAGCAAGACGCCCTATATCGGGCCGGTTCGCGCGTTCGAGACCAACGAAAAGGAATGGGCGAACGCCAACATCGAGGACTATGCCTATCTCGGTTATGACGACTGGGTGCAGGAGGAAGGCGAGGAAGGTCGGACAGTCGCTAAGCCGGAACGCCAGGAGCCGCCGCAGATCGCGCCGGTCTTCATGCAGGGCATGCAGGACGCTGAACGCTGGGCGATGATGGTGACGGGCCAATGGCAGGCGTCGCAGGGTCAGGAAAACCCAAGGGGAGTGGAATCTGACAAGACCATCAACGCGCGCCAGCGCACCGGCAATGTCGCGACCTATCATTTCACCGAGCACCAGTATGACATGTATCGCTATCTCGGAAAGCAGCTGATCGGCATCTACCCGAAACTCTACGACACCAAGCGTATTCTGCATGTCGAGGGGGAGGATCTGAGCAAGAAGATCATCACCATCGACCCCGACGCGAAAGAAGCCTTCAAACGGATCAAGAAGGAAACAGAGACTGCGGAAGAGATCATCTTCAATCCGCTGGTCGGCGAATACGAAGTGCTCTCCGATCCTGGTCCGAATTATGCCACCCAGCGCCAGCAGGCCTGGGATGCCATGACGCAGATCATCGCATCGAACAAGGAATTGACCGCGATCATGGGCGATCTGGCGCTAAAGAACGGCGACTTCGCCGGCGCCCAGGAGATGGCCGAACGGATCCAGAAATGGATCAAGCACACCAGCCCATGGCTGTTCGATGACGGCCAGAATCCGCAACTGGCCGAGATGCAGAACCAGATCAACGAAGGCATCAAGCTCAATGCCGAGTTGATGACCAAGCTCGCCGATGAAAAGCTCAAGGTCCGCGGCCGCGACGAAAAGCGCGACATCGACGCCTTCAAGGCCGAAAGCGAGCGCATGAGGGTCTTGATCGAGGCGATCCTCGAACATGCGGTAACGCCGCAGCAAAAGGCCCAGATCGAGCACGAGATCGCCTCGCAGACCCGCGGTCACGTCTTCAACATCATCGAGCAGGCCAACGCGGCCAATATCGCCGCGCAAAACGAACCGGAACCGGTGCAATGAGTGAAGAATTTGACAGAGTGAAATCTGAATTTGCGAGGGGAACGATCGTTAGATTGATCAGCGGTGGTCCGAGCATGACTGTCGCCGATGTTTACCCCGATGGTGTGATTGAAACTGTGTGGTTCGATGAGTCCGCATCGGTTCACCGCGACGGTTTCGATTATCGCGAATTGGTGTTGCCCCGCTCTGGCCTTCGCAGGATCGAACAAGGCACCGCACAAAATGCGTTCAATTCAGGATGGGCGGGTCAATGACCGATCTTTCCGACGAACTCCGCATCATCGCGACCGAAACGAGACTGAGCGCCGCAGACCGCGCCAGAATTGTCGAGGCGGCCGACTCGATCGAACAGAGCCAGCGCGCGCTGACAAACCTGTACCAGGAATTCCTCGAGGCGAACGCCAGGCGCGTGGCGGCGACCGAGCGGTTGCTCGAATTGCGCCCGCCATCGTGGTCGATGTCGTCGGGATGGGTGAGGCTAGTATGATCGTCGACGGCGAAAACCTGACCCGCAGCGAAGTCCGCAAGCTCGTGAAATTCTTCGATCACGAGTGCAAGGAGGCCGCTGGCGAATTCTTCGAACAATGCCGCAAGGGCCTGCTGGGCGACGCCGGTCGCTCGGAAAAATTCCGCGCGTTCTGGACCGAGGTCGGCTTCCGCTGCGGCGCCGATCCGCAAACCTGCTATGTCGAGAGCCATTACCAGAACTTTGCCGAGGATGTCCGCCGCGCGCTGGCTGGCCTATTGGCCCGTCCCGACGTCCCGGACAAGGACAAGGAGCGGATCCACAAGGCGCTGGTGGTGCAGGAAATCCTGTCGCTCGATTCGCAGCACACGCCGGTGCAGCTGGCAAAAGACAGCCAGCAATTCGCCGGCGACCGCCACGAGGTCAAGCAGATCGCGACCACCTATGGCAACCATGCCGAGCCTTCGCATCTCGCCAGGCTTTTGAGCACCACCGCAACCAGACACTAGAGGATACCTCATGAATATCCTGCGTCATCTCTATTTGAATTCCGCTTGCCGCGCGCCGGATGATGTGATCGCGGCTGATCCGGTCGTCGATCCCGTCGATCCAGCGCTTGTCGCCGATCCCGCGGCGGCTGCGCCTGCGCCTGCCGCTGATCCGATTGTTGCCGATCCTGCTGCCACTCCCGACCCGGCACCGGCGCCCGCGCCGGCCCATGGCAATCGCGGCCAGACGCCGTGGTTCCAGCGCACGATTGCCGAACTGCGGCAGGAAAAGCGCGAGGAGAAATCGGCGCGCGAAGCTGCCGAGCAGCGCGCGGCCGATCTTGCGGCCATCATCGAGCGCATGCAGGCTGATCCTGCCGCCGCAGCAACACCAAAGGTTGCCGCACCTGCCGCCGCGCCCGGGACACAGGATTTTGCCACTGCGGTCAAGATGCAAGCCGCCAAGGACCGTCTCTATGAAGACACGCTGGCTGTGCGATCGGCCGGTGAAGGCGCATTCGCGGATTTCGGCGAGAGCCTGGGCATCTTGAACGCGATCGGTGCCACCAATGACGACTTCGTCGCCGACGTGCTCGCGGTCGACAAGGCCGGCGCCCACAAGATCTTCGATAAACTCGCCAAGGACCAGGAAAAGGCGGCGTCCCTGGTCGGTATGGATTCCCGTCGCCGGATTGCGGAGCTGACCCGAATGGCCGATGCGCTGAAGACCCCCGAACCGAAGCCGGCCGCGCCAGAGCCGAAACCCGCGGCCATCAGCAAAGCGCCGGCGCCAGCCCCTCGCGTCTCGCCGCTGGCCCCCGCGCTCGAGGTCGACCCGACCACGCCGGACGGCAACGACAAGATGACCGACGCCCAATGGGAGAAATGGGCGAAGTCACAGGGCGTCGACGGGCTTCTGAAGCGCCGGGCGTAAATCGTCTAGACCTTTCTACACCGACTCCGTCGATCAACGGAGGATACGCGCCTGTAAAATATCCGCGCCTCGGGCGACGCGGTGATGGTTTAAAAAAACCCGCCTCTCATCGCAGGCGTCACATGCGAGCACTTGCGCAGGCCAAAACGATTGCGGTGACTGCGAACCGCTAGGCTGATCACCGATCCGAACCGGATATCGAGAACCGGGTTTTCTGTCCCGCCAATTCGCCTTTCTCAGACTCGGGCTCTGGGAGAAACCGCGACCGCTTCGCGTCGCATCCCCTTAAACATCGTGCGCCCTTAGAGGTGGCGCCGCATCCCAGGAGCCACACCCGATGGCCGGCAACAATCTGCTGACGCCGAGCATGATCACTCGGTATTCTCTGCCGCTTTTTTTGAACTATCAGACCTTCCTGAAATCGGTCAATCGCGACTATGACAACCGGTTCGGCGAAGAAGGCGCCAAGATCGGCGCGCAGCTGCGCGTGCGTGTTCCGAACGACTATTCCGTGACCGATGGTCCGGGCCTGTCGCTGCAGGACACCATCGAGCAGCAGGAAGTGCTGACGGTTTCGACCCAGCGTCACGTCGATATCGCCTTCACCACCGCGGAGCGGACGCTCTCGATCCAGGACTATGCCGAGCGCTTCATCATGCCGCGCATGGCGAAGCTCGCCGGCAACGTCGCCCAGACCTTGATGTTCTCCTCGCAAGGTGCCGTGTGTAACGCGGCCGCCGTGGTCGACGCCAACAACAACATCCTGGCGATCAACCAGACCGCCGTATTGAATGCCGGCGCGCTGCTGGACGACAATTCGGCGCCTCCGGGCGAGCCATGGAAACTCGCCAACGATCCGCACACCGACGCCAAGCTGGTGGCATCGCTGTCGGGCCAGTTCAATCCGGCGACCAAGATCTCGGATCAGTTCACTAGCGGTCACATGAAGAATGCCTTGGGCTTCGACATGTTCCGCGACCAGACCGTGATCAAGCACACCACGGGATCGGCGACGACTGCGACCGTCAACGGTGCCAACCAGACCGGCACCGCGGTCACGATCACGGCGCTGGTCGGCACCCTCAACCAGGGCGACATCATCACCATTGCCGGCGTCAATGCCGTCAACCGGAACACGTTCGCCTCCACCGGTCTGCCGCGCCAGTTCACTGTCACCTCAAACGTGCCGGCGGGCGCGACCTCGATCCCGGTCTATCCGGCGCTGATCCCGCCGGCCTCGCAGGTGCCTTATGCGGGCCTGCCCTATACCGCGCAGGCTTACATGACGGTGACGGCCGCGCCGGCCAACAATGCGGTGATCACGCCGTTCGCCAACGCATCCGTCACCTATCGTCAGTCGATCGCGTTCGAACGTAGCGCCGTGTCGCTTGTGATTGCGCCGCTCTGGATGCCGCCGAACGGCAAGGGCGTCGTGGAATCGGCGCGGCATGACTATGACCGCTGTTCGCTGCGGTCGCTGGTCTGTTACGAGCCCGGCACCGACCAGCCGGTTGATCGTGTCGACGTTCTCTTCGGGTTTTTCTGGCCGAGGGGAGAATGGGGGAGTCAAGTCTGCGACGCCCTCTGACATCATCTCGCGAGGCGTCAAATGGCGCCTCGCTTTTCTTTCATCTGGACAGGAGAAATCCCCATGACCCCCAAAGAAGCGGCCGACAAGCTGCGCCCCGATTTTCATCTCGCGCTGATGCCGGCCGAAGAGCGCCATCATGTCAAGTTCGTCGAAGCGGTCGCAGCCGAGCTTGGCGTCGAGCCGACCCATTTCAATCTGGCGCAGGTCGCCAACGCGATCGACCATCACGGCATTGAAGCCGACAGCTTCGAATATCCGAAGATGATGTTCTCGCGCACCCATCACTCCGACCCGTCGATCCCGCCGAGTTTCTACGACAAGCGTCACGACCATGTCTGGGTGCATGTCGCCAGCGCCGAAGAGGCCGAAAAGCTCGGTGCCGGATGGGTCGAAGATCATATGAGGCTGCCGCCGCGCGGCGAGATTCCACTGTATGCCGCGCCAAAGGCTATGGAGCCTATCGCGCAAGAGTGACGCGCATGATCACCCCGAAATGATTGTTTAAAGGAAAACCGATGGCCGAAGAACTCAACGAAGCGCTGCTCGAAGGCATTCACGTCGACAAATGGTCGCCTGGCGCCTGGGCCAATACGCAGGGCGAGGATGAAGAATGGCAGCCCGACGTCGAGCCGCCCCACATCACCGATTATGCCGCGTTCAAGAAGCACAAGCACTACGGGCAGTATTTCAAGCCGTACCGCTATCGGCCGTTTCCGGCATGGATGTACCACAAGAGCGAAGAGCCCAAGCTCGTCAAAAGCAAGGACGAAGTGATCGCGCTCGGTCCGGAGTGGTCGCCTGTGCCGCCCGCCATCAAGCGGATCGACATGACCGGCAAGGCCTCGCCGGCAAAGTCGGAAACCCAACGCCTCGCCGAAGTGGTCGCGCAGTCGCTGTCCGCCAAGACCCAGGGTGCGGGCAGCATCGACGCAACTGCGATCGCCGCCGTGGTCGCCGCGGTGATGGCGGCGCTGCCGCAGAATCAGCCGGCTGCGCCGGTTGCCGCGGTGCCTGACGAGGCATCGGAAAATGAAGCGCGCGTTGCGGTTGAAACGCTCGCTCCGGAAGATCCGCACGCTGCGCTCGAGCGCAAGGCGCTGTTCGAACTGGCGGAGACCAACAACGTCAAGATCGACAAGCGCTGGAGCAACGCGCGCATCAAGACCGAGCTCGGCCTGTAAATGGCCAATGCCCCCGCCCAGCAGCTGCCGGCACCGTATGTCGTCTCGGCGCTGCTGACGCAGGCCCTGATCATCGCCGGCGTGGTCGGTATCGACGAAAGCGTCGAGCCGGCGATAAGCAGCATGGCACTGGATTTCGCCAATGACCTGATCGCGCAGTGGCAGCATGAGCGCTATATGGTCTATCAGTTGGTGGATTACGGTTTTGCGTCCACCGGCGCGCAGTCCTACACGGTCGGCGCTGGGCAGAACTTCAATATCAACCCGCGGCCGGACCGGCTGGAATATGCATTCTTAAGGCAACTCTCCAACAACGGCATGCCGGCGCCGAATGCCGGCACCCAGCCGTTCGACTGGCCGCTGGAAGTCATCGACGCCTATGAGGATTATGCCGCGATCCGGCTGAAGACGCTCGGCACGTTTTCGGCGGCCGTGTTTTACGATCCGGGCTGGCCGGTCGCCACCTTGAAGCCGTGGCCGGTGCCACAGCAGTCGATCTATGAGCTCCATATCCTCTGCAAGCAGACGCTGCCGCGATTTCCCAATCTACAGGCCAGCGTGGCCTTTCCGCCGGAATACGGCGCGGCCTTGAAATGGTGCCTGGCGCGACGCTTCAAGGTCGGCTTCCAGATGCCGGCCGATTCCTCGCTGAATGGGCTCGCCGCCCAGGGCAAGAACATCATTCGCAAGGCCAATGCCCAGATCCCCACGCTGAGGATGCCGCGCGAACTGATCAACAACGGCGGGGCTGCTTACAACTATCGCTCGGATACACCGTAAGGTTGTATTTCGCTTTTCATCTCAATGGGAGAACTGAAATGCTCAAGACGATTCTAAACATGCTCGCCGGCGCCCTGATCGCCGCAAGCGTCAGCGCAGCCTTTGCCGTGGTTGGCAACCCGCCGGTCAACGGCTTCGGCGCGGTCGACGGCACCTGGCTGAATGGGCTGGCCGGCGGCTTGAACAACGTCTATCAATCCGGCATCACCGCGGCCGGCA
>Ga0210403_10001144_pt1 | contig 25746 bp, 16 predicted proteins | sample IncBWC19MmetaG_FD_150863 | JGI IMG/M metagenome (GOLD analysis project Ga0210403, IMG submission 150863) | Forest soil microbial communities from Barre Woods Harvard Forest LTER site, Petersham, Massachusetts, United States - Inc-BW-C-19-M | ecosystem: Environmental > Terrestrial > Soil >... | reverse complement strand
TTGCGCTCTCACTCCTGTTGATCCTGCGCGGCCGGAACAGGCTCTCCGGTGCAGCTCTTGGGCTCTCCATCGCGGCTATCAAGTTTCTACCGCTGTTGTATGCTCCGGCATTCTTCCTGGCCAGCCGACGTCGCTGGCGTTGGGCTGCGGGGGCGGCCGGGGTGGTGGCGCTGGTATACGGAGGGTTCCTCCTCCGGCATGCTCCCATCCTTCAACCCTTGAGCGCCGAAGGCGATCTGCGTTCGGCGGGCGATCTTCCTTATCTGATGGAGGCGATCTTTGGCGTCTCCATTCCGGTGCGGCTGCCCGATCTGTTGGTGCTCCTGGTGCTGATCGCTGTCTTCGCATTGGTCGCCCGCGCCTCCCATAACGCTCCGCCGCCCGCCCGCATCCGTGCTATCTCGTTTGGAATCAGTGCGCTTACCCTGGAGGTGCTGCTCTTGTCGAAGAAGTCCTGGCCTCCATACCTGATGCTGAGTCTGTTCCCAATCTGCGCGCTTGCGGCGGCTGGCTCGCGCAGCCGGCTGCGCGTCGGAGCGTTCGCGGTGTTTAGCCTGGTGGCCGTGATCGAGCACAGCGTCTGGTCGAGCTGGCTCGAGCAGTTCTCCTCAACGGCATTCCGTTCGGCTCTGCTGGCGCACAATCCGCAGGCGCTGCTCTTCCTCGGGTTACAACTGTTGCTGATCTCTGGATATGCCTGGCTGCTTATGGAGTCGATTCACCGGCTCGCTGCCGTGCCTGGGCCGGTTGAGCCTGAGGTCGAAGCGAGTCCGGCGCTCGAGATCAGGTAGGAGGTGTTGCCCCAGCCAGGCGCAAGCGTCGACAGGGCGACTCGACAGCGGCGACCGGATCGTGGGGCTCGATCGGAGCCGTTTTGTAGCGACCTTTATGGGCAATTTCGTTGACTCGTCCCAAGGTCTCGGGCTATTCTTAAAACTCGCGCAGTCCCGCGTCTGCACGTCTGTGCCGTCATTGTGCCATTTGTCCGATCGTCCGAAGCGGGGATTGGCCCAGTGTACACAGGCAGGTCAGGAGAATCGGGACAAACCGTGGTACCTCGATGGATCCACTAGGGCTGTTTTCTTTGCCGCTCTGAAGCACCCATCCCCATAGGCGTTTGTGCGGTTTAGCAGTTTGTTTCGAAGTCGGTTCCAGGATCTTCCTGGATTTTCGGTCCCCGGTTACGGGTGTCCGATCTCCAGCGTTCTCCTGGTTCAGACGTCTTGGCTCGCGCGTGTTTCCTTCGCGCTCTCCGGGCTTATGTCAGAAGCAATCGTGTGAGTGCTCGCAGGACTTGCTCGCATCGCAATACAAGGCAGTACAAAATCCGGCACGACTTTCTTCAAGCACCACGCCGAACACTGAAGACGGCAGAATCAGGGAGTAAAACAACGATGTCCACCACTATCCCGAGCGGCAAAGATATCAAGCGCAAGTGGTTTGTGCTCGATGCCAGCGGCAAGACCCTCGGCCGCCTCGCCACCCAAGCAGCCTCGGTCCTCGCCGGCAAGCTGAACGTCCTCTACACCCCCTACATCGATATGGGCGATCACGTCATCATCATCAACGCCGAGAAGATCGTGCTCACCGGCTTGAAGGCTGACCAGAAGCTCTATCGCCGCTACACTGGCTTCCCCGGCGGCCTGCGTGAAGAGAGCTTCGTCAAGCTCCTGGCCCGCCGCCCCGAGGCGATCGTCGAGCAGGCGGTCAAGGGTATGCTCCCCAAGTCCAAGCTGGGCCGGCAGATGGCCACCAAGCTCAAGGTGTACAAGGGCGCACAGCATCCGCACCATGCGCAGCAGCCGCAGCCGCTCGAACTGGTCGGCTAGTTACGGATTCAGCAGCGGGCTTTGGCCCACTGCCACAGCAGGCATAACGGGGGAGCAGCCCAAGGCTCTCCCCCAGCCTCAAAGTTCAAGGAGCACCATGGCAGATCTGATCCAATACTACGGAACCGGCCGTCGCAAGTCGTCGATTGCGCGCGTCTTCCTGCGTCCCGGCAGCGGCAAGTTCAGCGTCAACAAGAAGGACGTGGACGTTTACTTCGTCACCGCACAGCAGCGCGCCGCCGCCAAGCGGTCGCTCGGCATCGCCGACATCGGCGAGACCTTCGATGTCTTCACCACCGTGAAGGGTGGCGGCGTCATGGGTCAGGCCGACGCGGTCAAGCTGGGCATCGCCCGCGCCCTGATGGAATTCAACCCCGAGCTCCGCAAGGCGCTCAAGTCCGAGGGCCTCGTTACCCGCGATTCGCGTGGTAAGGAGCGTAAAAAGTACGGCCAGAAGGGTGCACGTGCACGCTTCCAGTTCTCCAAGCGATAGAAAAAGTTTTCAGCAATTTATTTGCTGCTGCTTTTCGCTTGCGGAACATCGCTTATTCGCAGGAGGCTCGGAGAGTTCGCCGGGCCTCCTGCGTTCGCATCACCCGCGGGCTAACCCCCGCGGCCCGGAGTCAAATCTCCCGACGCTTCAACGCTAGGGATCAATCCAGACCACCCGCACCTGGGGTGCGTGGCCGGTCTATAAACAGGAGCTTACCGTGGCCAATATCACTATGAAGGAACTGCTCGAAGCTGGCGTTCACTTCGGGCATCAGACCAAGCGCTGGAACCCCAAGATGAAGGAGTACATCTTCGGCGAGCGCAACGGAATTTACATCATCGACCTGCAGAAGACCTTGAAGATGTTCAAGGAAGCTTCGAAGTTCGTCACCGATCTCACCGCCACCGGCAAGCTCATCCTCTTCGTCGGGACCAAGCGCCAGGCGCAGGACGCGATCGCTGAAGAGGCGAACCGCGCCGGCATGCCCTACATCAACAGCCGCTGGCTGGGTGGTTTGCTGACCAACTGGGTCACGGTGCAGAAGTCGGTCAAGCGCCTGCAGGAGCTCGACGACATGTCGACCGACGGCCGCTACGAGCTGCTCACCAAGAAGGAAGTCATCAAGCTCGAGCGCGAGCGCAAGCATCTGTCGACCAACCTGGCCGGCATCAAGAACATGAAGCGGCTGCCCGATGCGCTCTTCATCGTCGACTCGAACAACGAGGCCATCGCCGTCGCCGAGGCCCGCAAGCTGGGCATCCCGGTGGTCGCCGTCGTCGACACGAACTGCGATCCCACCGTGGTCGACTACGTGATCCCGGGCAATGATGACGCGCTCCGCGCCATCCGCCTGTTCACCACCAAGATCGCCGACTCGGCCGCCGAGGGCGTTCAGATGGTCTCCGAGCGCGCCTTCGCCACCGAAGCCGCCGACGTGCAGCAGCTCGAGATCGCCCCCGAATACATCGGCGAGGATGCCGAGCCGGGCGAGGTGCTCGAGGTGCAGGAGTCGGCTGGAAGCGCCGAAGCCTCGGTCGAGGATGAGGAGGTCGTCGACCTCGAAGCCGTCCTCGGTGGCGGTATCCGCAAGGCTCCGTCGGCTGCGGTCGAGGCCGAGCCCGAGCCGGATTCGGTCCAGGCCGAAGCCACTGCCTAAAAAACGCACAGCCGCTCGAGCGGCTTCACCACCCTGTGAAGCCGCCGAGCGTATGCTGTGGCTGTGCGCGCGAGTCAGACCCAACGTTGCCTCATCTCCCATCGCAACTAACCCAACCGCCGCGCCGCCGTGCGCCCGAGCAAGGAAGAAGCATAATGTCTGAAGAGAAGAAGATTGATGCCAAGCTGGTAAAAGAGCTCCGCGACAAGTCCGGAGCCCCCATGGGCGACTGCCTCAAGGCCCTGCAGGAGTCCAAGGGCGACATGGAAGGCGCCTTCGTCGTGCTGCGCAAGCGCGGCATGGCCTCGGCCGCCAAGAAGGCCTCGCGTTCCACCAACGAGGGCGCGGTCGGCACCTACATCCATGCCGGCGGCAAGATCGGCGTCCTGCTCGAACTCAACTGCGAGTCCGACTTCGTCGCCCGCACCGAGGAGTTCCAGGAGCTGCTCAAGGACATCGCCATGCACGTCGCGGCGACCGATCCGCGCTACATCGGCAAGGAGGAAGTGACCGAAGCCGATCTCGAGCGCGAGAAGGAGATCTACCGCGCCCAGGCCGCCGCTACCGGCAAGCCGCCCGCCATCATCGAGAAGATGCTCGAGGGCAAGCTGGGCAAGTTCTACGAGGAGTTCTGCCTGCTCGAGCAGCCCTTCATCAAGGAGCAGACCCAGTCCATCGCCCAGATCATCGCCACCAAGGTGGGTAAGCTCGGTGAGAACATCAGCGTCCGCCGCTTCGCCCGCTTCAAGATCGGCGATCCCAACTTCACCGTGGCCTCGGCTAAGGCCGTTGCCGAGGAAGTTGCTCAGGCCTAAGCAGTTACCCCGCGTTTCCATCCGTAGACCCAGGCCCTGGCCTGGGTCTACTTTTGGGTGCGCCCAGCATGGGCGCACTCCTGCGGGTGGAAGTCCCGCCGCAAGCAGGTCACAGCGAGCGAAGCGCAACTGCATGAGGGCGACCGAGTGTGGGGAGGAGGCGTGGAGCGCAGCTGCGGGCCGAGGAACAAGGACCGGATAGAAGGCGCAGCCAACCAGGGCGAGCGGGCCCAAGACCGCGAAGCTCTCGTGACCGAGGGGAGGGGCGTAGATCCGGCGGTCGTGCCGTGAAGGAGTGCGTTCTTACCTGGGGAGATCTCGCTGTGCTCCTGAAAGGGCGACGGCGACGAGCCGGAGCGAGAGATCAGCCTGCTCGCTCTCTGCCCACCGGCCAAGCAAGCGTCTCCGCATCGAGCCTGATCCAGAAGCAACATCGAAGAGCACACGTCTAAACTGCGAAGCGGATGCCGCGTCGCATAGTTCCTGCGACGGGACATCCGCTTCGTTTAGCTAAGATCCGGAGGGACCCGATTTCGACGATTAGACCTCGAAGTCGCCTTCCGGCTTGGGCAGAACATCGTTCGGACCAGCAAACCAGACGTAGAGAGTTGGCAGCAGGAAGATGCTCATCACCAGGTCCGCGATGAGACCGCCGACGACCACAATGGCGAAGGGCCGTTGCGAGTCTGAGCCGATTCCGTGCGACGTAGCAGCGGGCAGCAATCCCAACGTAGCGACGAGCATGGTCATCATGATTGGCCGCAGCCGGAGCACGGCTCCTTCTACCGCCGAATCCACAACAGAGTGGCCGCGCACACGCAGTTGATTGATGTACTCCAGCATGATCACGCCGGTTTGTACGGAGACGCCAAACAGAGCAAGAAAGCCTACGCTGGACGAAACGCTGATGTTGGTATGGGTGACCAACAGCGCCAGCAATCCGCCTACGCGCGCCATGGCCACGTTGAGCATGATCAAGCTCGCCCATTTGAACGACTTGAACATCATGTAGAGAATGATGAAGATCAACAGGATCGTAATCGGAACAATGATGGCCAGCCGCTTATCGGCACGCTGCTTGCTCTGGTACTCGCCGGCCCACGCGAAGCGGTATCCGTTGGGCAGAGGAACCTCCTTGTTGACCTTGGCAATCGCCTCTTCTACGGCGCCGCCCAGGTCGCGCCCGCGCACGCTGTACTTGACCGCAATATAGCGCTGTTCGCCCTCGCGGTAGATCTCCTCGGCCCCATCGGTTGTACCAATGGTGGTCAACTGGGCCAGCGAAACACGCTCGCCCGAGGGCGAGAGCAGGCGCACATTTTCGATCGCCTCCTTGGTGTCACGATATGGCTTCTGATAGCGCAGTACCAGGTCGAATTGCGCCTCCCCCTTCAGTACCTCGCCCAGGATACCGCCGCCAACCGCGGTCTGAAGCGCATCTTGCACATCGGCAACATTGATGCCAAAACGAGCTGCTGCCTTCCTGTCCACGGTAAAGGTCAGGTTGGGCTGCCCGATGATGCGGAACAGTCCCAGATCCGTTATGCCGGGTACCTTGCTCATGACGCTGACCACGTCATTGCCCTTCTGTTCCAGCGTCTTGAAGTCGTCACCATAGATCTTGACCGACAGCTCGCCCTTGACGCCGCTGACCGCCTCCTCCATGTTGTCTTCGATCGGCTGGGAGAAGCCCCAGATGACGCCGGGAATCTTCTGCAGCTGCTGGTTCATCGACGCGATCAGGTTGTCTTTGTTCTCCTGCAGGACAGATCTCCACTGCTCCTTTGGCTTCAGATTGACAAAGTATTCCGTATTGAAAAAACCCGTCGTGTCGGTACCGTCGTCGGGACGTCCAATCTGAGCCACCACCTCCGTAACCTCTGGGAAGCTGGCCAGGGCGATGCGGGTTCTGTTCGAGATAGCCAAAGCCTCATCCGGGCCGGTGGAGGGAGCCAGCGAACCGCGCACCCACAACGCTCCTTCATCCAGGTGCGGCAGGAACTCGGAACCAATGATTTGGAGAAGAAAGATTGCCAGGACAAGGCTGACAACGCCAACCCCAACCGTGAATCCGCGATGATGCACGGCCCAGACCACGCCCTTGCGATAGCGAGCGGCCAGGAACTCCATCACCGGGTTATGCCACTCCTTCGCTCCCTTGCGGAACAGAAAGCTGGCCAGCACCGGAGCGACGATCATCGAGAAGGTCAACGCCCCCAGCAGGGCAAACGCCACCGTCCACGCCATCGGCTTGAACAGACGCCCCTCCACCGCCTGCAGCGTAAAGATGGGAAGGTACGCCGTGATGATGATGCCGATCGCATAGAACACCGGCCGCTGGATCTCGTGCGCGGCTTCGCGAATCTTGTCCTGCGGGCTCTGCACCCCATTCGGATCCGGACGATTCAAGTGGCGCACGATGTTTTCGATCATCACCACCGCGCCGTCCACCACCATGCCAAAATCCAGCGCACCCAGCGACAACAGGTTCGCCGGGATATGCTTCAGGTCCAAACAGATCGAGGCAAACAACAGCGAGAACGGAATCGTCAGTGCAACGATGATGGCGCCCCGCACATTGCCCAGGAACAGCATCAGGATGAGCACCACCAGGATGATGCCCTCGCTCAGGTTGTGCAGCACCGTATGCGTCGTCAGATGAATGAGTTCGCTGCGATCGAGGAACGGTACCACCTTCACGCCCTTGGGCAGAATGTGGTCGTTCAACTCCTTCACCTTGGCTTCAACGCCTTTGAGCGCAGGGTCTGCATCGGCGCCCTTCTGCAGCAGCAGTGCACCTTCGACGACGTCGGGATTGTCAATCAACTTACCATTGACGTCCCGGTAGGTTTTAGAGATCTGGCCTAGCCGGATCTTCGGTCCCTGCTCAACGACGGCGATGTCTCTGACGCGCAGGGCGGTGCCGTTCTGCGTCTTGACTAAGGTGTTTTCAATCTGCTGTACGTCTTGATAGAGGCCGGCTGCCTGAACGTTGATCTGCTGCGCGCCGGCGACGATGAAGCTGCCGCCCGCGTTGGCGTTATTGGTCTGGAGCTGCTGCTCTACTTGAGCGATGCTCAGACCATAGCTGACCAGCTTATCCGGGTTGAGGCGAATCTGGTATTCCTTGGTGATGCCGCCGAAGCTCGCCACGTCGACGATGCCGGGAACACTCTTGAACTGCTTGGTGAGTGTCCAGTCCTCGACCGACTTCTGCTCCATAACGTCGTATTCGGGGTTCTTGCTGTCGATGGTGTACCAGTAGATCTGCCCGGCCGGACTCCAATCCGTCTGCAGCTGCGGCACCAGCCCCGCTGGCAGCGTCACCATGCCCAGCCGCTCGAGAACCCGCTCACGATTCCAGTTGTTGTCCGAGGAATCATTGAAGGTCATCATCAGGCTGGAGATGCCGGCCAGACTGAACGAACGCAGATTCGTCATGTCCGGCACGCCCGCCATCTGAATCTCGGTGGGAACAGTAATCTGCTTTTCGATGTCCTCTGCCGAGTGCCCCGGCCACTGGGTAATGATGTTGACGTAGTTATCCGCGACGTCGGGATAGGCATCGACCGGAAGATTATGAAAGGAGATCGCTCCCCAGCCAAACAGCAGGATCGCAATGGCGAGAATCAGAAGCCGACTGCGCAGCGCAAAATCTACAAGAGCCCGGATCATTGCGCCTCCAACGTGGCTTCGAGTTGCAGAACGTTGGAGACGACCTGCTGCCCGGCGTTGATTCCCGACAGAATCTCCTGCCGGTTGCCGTCGAGCATGCGGCCACCTTGAACCTCCACGCGCTTGAAGGTGTTCTTCCCGGCGGTAGGGATGAAGACCCAATCGCGATCATGCAGATGCAGCACGGCCAAGGCGGGGACAACCGGGTGGACTGCTTTGGTCTTGCTCTCGAAGGTGGCGGTGACGAACATTCCCAACTTCAGCATGCCGGGATTTGCCACCTCGATGCGCACCTTGGCGGTACGAATGCTGGGATCGAGTATTGGACCGATGTCGCTGATGCGCCCGGTCAGCACCTTGTCCGGATAGGCATTCAACCGAATCCGTGCCGTCTGTCCAAGTTGCAGCTTCGGGATGTCGTTCTCGTAGACATCGCAGACGATCCAGACGACAGAGAGATCGGCGATGGTGAAGGCGGTCGAACTGCCCGAGAAGTTCACACCCGCGGCAGCCGCCATGGTGACGTTCTGAGCGACGATGACACCGGAGATCGGCGCATACACCGGAACAATGCTGTGCGGATCATGCTTGTCGATGCCCAGCGTCTTCAACTGCTCCTCGGCTGCGGTCAGATCGGCCTGATTGTCCCGCTCGGCGTCCTCCGCCTGCTCCAGTACGCCCAGGGAGACGGCCCCGTGCTCATAGAGATCCTTGGTGCGCACGTAGGCCTTGTTGGTCATCTGCTCGTCGTTGACCGCCTTCAAATACGTGTCAAACGCGTTGGTGATGTCGGGACTCTGCACCTTCAGGAGCAACTGGCCCTTCTTGACGTTGTCATCGAGGCGCGCCTTGATATCGACCACGCGGCCGCTGGCAAGCGAGATGACCGGCACCTCACGCGCAATGTCGGGAAAGACCGCGCCGGTGGCCTGCATCTCATTGGGCGCCTCGATCTGCTCGGCCGCGACCAGGGGGAACAGCTCCGGCTTTTCCACGCTGACCAAACTCATGTCGCCGGTCGGCACTACCTGGGGCTGCTGCGGCGTGCCATCCGCCGGATTGAACTTCTTCTCACAGGCGGTCAGTGAGAGACACGCGATGAGGCAAAGAGAACTCTTCAGAAAAGACTTGTGAATCACTGGATCACCTCACGCCCGACGGCAAGATTCAATTGGCTGACAGAAGTCAGATAAGCTCCAACAAGTTGCAGATATGCAAGTTGCACCACACGGTAGTCGCTCTGGGCATTCAAGAAGTCCATCAGCGACGCTCCCCCATGTTGATAGGCATAGGTGACGGTGTCGCGCACCCGGGTGGCCTGGTCCTTGTATTTGTCGCGATAGGGTACAAGCAGGGCAATGTTGCTCTGCACCTGCTCATAGGCCGAGTCCACGTCGCTGAACACCTGGGCCCGGGTCACATCGGTCAGGTTCTGATTACGCTCGATGTCGATCTGCGTACGTTGCTTTTCGCCCTGGTTGCGGTCGAAGATACGCAGCGGAACACTCACGCTCAGTCCCATCGTCTGATGTCCATTGGGATTGTTGAACGATGGATTGTAGGAATACCACGCAGAGAAGGTCGGATCGGTCGAGCCGTTCGACACCGCCAACTGGTGATTGGTCTTCGCCTGCTCCAGCGACTGGATCGCCGCCCGCAGGTCAGGACGGGCATCGAGCGCCGCCTGCTCCACATCATTCACCCGGAGCAGGTCGCTCTTGAAGTCGAACGGTCCGGTCACGTCGAACTTATTCAGCGGAGTGTGGTCGTTCAACAGTTGCTGCAGCGCGATCTTCTGCGTACGCAGGTTCACGATGGCTGTCTGAATCTCCGACTCGTACTGCACCCGCAGCAACTCGATCCGGTCCAGATCGATCTGCGCCAGGTCGCCGGCTTTGAAGCGCGCCCGGCTGATCTCGATGATCTTGTCGTAGTACTCGAGGTCGGCCCTCGCCAGCTCCAGCACCGCCTTGGCCTCCAGCGTCTGCACAAACGCCGAGCGCAGGGTGAACAGCAGGTTGCGCTCCAGGTCCTCATGCAACGAGCCACCGATCTGCGTGGCCTCCTTGGCGGTCTGCAGGCGTAGTTCGCGCTTATGATCGCGTTCATGCAGATAGCTGATGTTCGGCACCCCTTGAGTGCCGCGCGTCGGCTGCCAGACCCCGTTGTACGGCGCAATCGACGTTCCATCGGTCGATAGAGTGAACTGCGGATTCGGCCGCAGAAATGCCGTAATCTCCTCGGCCTTCAGTTCGTCCACCCCATTCGCGTCAGCCTTCAGGGTGGGGTTAGCCGCCTCAAACTTGCTCTTGATCTGGTCCCAGGTGTAGCCGTTTTGGGCGTTCGCCTCGCCAACGAACATCGGGAGCAGCAGTGAGGCGAAGAACAGGCAACCAAATAATCGCATTTGATTTCTTATACCTATAAACATCATTTGGATTCCTGCACTATTCGGTGTGGTTACACGTGCCGCTGCGACGGAGCACAATGTTGCCGCAAGAGAGGTCTGCTGATTTAGACTGGTGTGAGTGTGTATGCACTTTCCCTTTGACGTCCGAACACGTTTGCCATGCCGTGAACCTTTATCTCGCTCCATTGAGGGCATGGCTAAACTTATGCACACGGGGCAATCCGATCTGCCATAGCTAAATCATATTGGGCCCGCGATGTCGGCGGCACTATCTTTCGGACAGATCGCTACTATCTTTCGGCTACTCCATCGCTGGGGCGCATGTTCACTTGCTATCCTGGAGATACGAGGCTGTGAAAAGATGAAGATGGTGCTATCTACGGCATCTTGACACCTTTCCAGAGGCTTCTGCATGAAGCGTTTCACCGCCGCGCCCCTGCTGATCGCCTGTCTCGCGGTTTGCACTCTCCGTGCGAAGAGTCAATCGTCGACCGTGGGCTGCATGCCTGCGGCGCTGGACTCCAACGGACCGCAGGGATCGACATACATCCCCATGGATAGCTGGATCTATCCGGCGGCGGATCGTTTACAGGCGCTCGGCTATCTGGATTTTGTTTACCTCGGCCTGCGCCCCTGGACGCGCTTGAGCCTGTTACACATGCTCGATGAGGAGGCCAACAAGATCGATGACGCTCCTCCGGATAGCGAGGCCGTGGCCCTCTACCAGGCGCTGCACAGAGAGCTAGGCTCGGACCCCCGCTCCGCTGGCGTGCTGCATCCCTGCAGCAGCTTGGAATCGACCTACCTGCGTCTGGGCGGCATCGCCGGAACCCCTTTGCGCGACAGCTTTCATCTTGGTCAGACCATCGTCAACGACTACGGTCGCCCCTATCAGGAAGGCTTCAATCCGATCAGCGGATTCAGTACGCGCAGTGTGGCGGGCCGGTTCGCGCTCTATTTCAGGGGAGAGTATCAACATGCTCCGAGCGCTCCCGGCTACTCTCCTTCGCTGGCAAACCTGCTTGCGACGATTGACGACACCCCTTATGCAACCAACCCCAATCAGGCCACGATTCCCTTGGGACCGATCAGCGCGACCAATGACTTTCGCATCCTGGAGGCCAACCTCTCCTATCTGCTGCTGAATCATGAAATCTCCTTCGGCAAGAGCGACCATTGGATGGGAGTCGCCCAGGGCGGAAGCTTCGCCTGGAGCACGAACGCCGAAAACATCTATGCCTTCCAGATCGATCGTACGGAGCCGCTCTATGTTCCTCTGCTCTCGCGACTCACTGGGCCATTTCGATATCAGTTCTTCGTCGGCAGCCTGAAGGGCCACACCGCCCCCAATGCGCCCTGGATCCACGTCGAAAAGATCAGCTTCAAGCCCTCCGAGAACTTAGAGATGGGTTTTGAGCGCTCCACAATTTGGGGCGGCCAGGGACACGTCCCGATCACGATCCACAGCTTTCTGCACAGCTTCTTTAGCTTTCAGAATGTATCCGCCGCGGAGAAGAACTCGACCAACGACCCGGGCGCTCGTTTTGGGACATTCGATTTCTCCTACCGCTTGCCCTTCATGCGCAAATGGCTGACGCTTTACAGCGATTCGCTCGTGCATGATGACGTCAGTCCCGTGGATGCGCCACGGCACGCGGCCATACGGCCGGGTCTTTATCTGGCGCGCTTTCCCCGTTGTGAACATCTCGATCTTCGCGTCGAGGCGGCGAGCACCGATCCGCCCACTGGGCGCAGCAACGGTGGAAACTATCTCTACACGGAGAGTGTCCAGAAACAGGGCTACACCAACAAGGGCATGATCATCGGCGATTGGATCGGACGCGAGTCCAAAGGGGGACAGGCGTGGTTGACTTATCATCTCTCTCCCCAGGAGAACGTGCAGCTCTCCTATCGTGAGGCCAAGGCGGACAACGACTTCATCCCTGGAGGAACGACCCAGAATATCTATCAGGCGTCGGTGACGAAGCGATTCCACAAGGACTTCGAACTCCGCGCGCTCGGTCAGTATGAGGGATGGAAGGCTCCGGTATACAAGACCGGGCAGCAGAGAGATGGCCTCTTCGCCGCTCAGATCACATGGTTTCCACACTAATAGTTCTGGAGCTTGATCGAGCGCCGGACTCCATCCATTAAGAAGACACAACCGATCATCTCACCCGCAATACTCATAGGAGCTGTACCCGCATCACATGAAGTCCCAAAAACGTAACCTTACCTGGATCACACTGCTTCTCGGATCTCTTTGCGTCGTTACTCCCTTCGCGATCGACATGTATCTGCCAGCGTTCTCAAAGATCGCGGCTGCATACCAAACCACCAGTTCGGCGATCTCGCTGACGCTCTCCTCGTACTTTGTTGGCTTTGCTCTAGGACAGGTATTTTACGGACCGCTGCTAGACCGGTTCGGAAGGAAGCGACCGCTTTATGCGGGACTCATTATCTACATCCTCGCCTCGATCGGCTGCGCCTTCGCGCCTAGCCTGAAGACATTTGTAACCCTCAGATTTCTCGAAGCCGTCGGTGGATGCGTGGCGCAGGTGGGCGCGATCGCCATGGTGCGCGACTTCTTCCCCGCGAAGGAGAGCGCAAAGATGTTCTCCCTCTTGTTCCTCATGATCGGCGTCTCCCCGCTGCTCGCGCCTACCGTTGGCAGTGCCATCATGACCGGCTTGGGTTGGCAATGGATCTTTGTCCTGTTGGCGGCGATCGCCCTGCTCATCCTTGCGCTCATATTCTTCCTGCTGCCGGAGGGGCATCAGCCGGATCATTCCGTTTCGCTGCGGCCAGCCTCGATCCTCCGTGGCTACTGGAATATCTTCAAAGACCCGCAGTTTTTGACCTATAGCCTTGCCGGTTCCTTCTCCTTCGCCGGACTATTTACCTACGTCGCGGGATCCCCGATCATCTTCATGGATGGCTTCCACATGGGGACCAAGGCCTTCGGCATCGTCTTTGCCGTGCTGGTGATGGGCTTCATCGGTGGCAATCAGGTCAATATATTTCTGTTGCGCCGGTTCACCAGTCAGCAGATCTTTGTTGGCGCCTTGTCCGCGCAGGTTGGCATCGGGATCGTCTTCTTCGTGGGCATGCGCAGCCACATGATCGGCCTGGCCGGAATCCTTGTGCTGTTCTTTTTCTTTCTCTCCTGCATCGGCCTGACCAATCCGAATGCCGCCGCGCTGGGCCTGGCGCCCTTCTCGCGCGACGCCGGCCGAGCCTCCGCATTGCTCGGCTTTCTGCAGACGGGCACCGGCGCCCTGGTCTCGATGGGCATCGGACTGCTGGGCGCCAATGCTGTCGTTTCGCTGCTCGCATCCACAGCGCTGATCGCACTTCTGATGCTGCTGGTGGGAAGGACGAGAATTCGCGAGATGGTCGAGAGTGAAGAGAGCGAGACCGTCCTAGTACACTAACGCCCATTAACGCCGCGAATGACCACTAACGCCGCGGTCCGCCAACCCGCGGCATAGCGAATCGAGCGAGTGCCCAGCCAACGCGTCCCCGGCGTGGCGTAGCGGGAGGACAGCCCTGCGCCACCTCTGACCGATTCGATCCCCGGTCTCGTTTGCCGGCAACCGACTTGTCGATCTGCGGCCGCAATGCACTATCCTGTATAGGACAGCCCCGCGAAGCGCACCTCATGTCTTCGTCTGAAAAGGAAGAGTCCATTGCCCCTGAATTGCGGAATCGTTGGCCTGCCCAACGTCGGAAAGTCCACCATCTTCAACGCGCTCACCTCAGCGAAGGCTCAGGCCGCGAACTATCCCTTCTGCACCATTGACCCCAATACGGGCGTGGTCACGGTGCCCGATGAGCGGCTTTCCAAGATCTCCGCCCTCATCCAGCCCAAGTCCCTGGTTCCGACCACCATGGAGTTCATCGACATCGCCGGCCTGGTCGAGGGCGCCAGCAAGGGCGAGGGCCTGGGTAACCAGTTCCTCGGCCACATCCGCGCCACCGACGCTATCTGCCATGTCGTTCGCTGCTTCGATGACGCCGAGGTGGTGCACGTCGCCGGCGGGGTCAACCCGCTCCACGACATGGACATCATCAACACCGAGCTGCTGCTCGCCGATCTGGACACAGTGGAGAAGCGCAACACCAAGGTCGAGCGCGCCGCCAAGGCCAGCAGCGACGGTAAGATCAAGGCCGAGCACGCCATGCTGCAGAAGCTATTGAGTGTCCTCAACGCTGGCAAGCCTGCCCGCACGGCCGACCTCACCGACGACGAAAAGCTGCTCTCCCGCGACCTCTTCCTGATCACCGCAAAGCCTCAGCTGTACGTGGCGAACGTGGATGAGGCCGCTCTCATCGAGGGCAACGCATACACTGCTGCGGTTGAAAAATGCGCGGTGGAGGAGGGGGCGCAGGTAGTGCGCATCTGCGGCGCGATGGAGTCCGAGATCGCCCTGCTCGAACCCGCCGAGCGCGACGAGTTCCTGAAGGACCTGGGCCTCTCCGAACCCGGACTGAACCGGCTGATTCACTCCGCCTACCGGCTGCTCGATCTGATCACCTACTTCACCGCGGGCGTTCAGGAGGTTCGCGCGTGGACCATCCGCCGCGGCACCAAAGCACCCGGAGCTGCCGGCGTCATTCACTCGGACTTCGAGCGCGGCTTCATCAAGGCAGATTGTTACGCCTGCGCCGACCTGTTCGCCTTAGGCAGCGAGCAGGCGGTCAAGGAAAAGGGCCTGCTTCGCTCCGAAGGCAAGGAATACATCGTCAAGGACGGCGACATTCTGTTCTTCAAGTTCAACGTCTAGCCTCAGACGGCGAATGGACACGAAGGCTTGTGTGTGGGGATTTCCCTGGGCAAACGAGAGTCTTACGAAATCAGCCAATGCCAGAGCCCGGCCTAAACATGCCGGGCTCTGCTGTTCCTCCAGGTCGAACTCTGCGGGCGCTGGGAGACGGCTGAATATCGCTTACTAAACTGACTGGTGCGGCGGCGGGGGCGAGGGCGGAAGGTCGTGGTGTCTGAGGTACTCGCCCAAGGTGGCGACGCCAGCGCAGCCGAGAACGTGACCGAACTTGTCGGTGTTGCCATAGCCCGCGGCGAAGTGTTCCCCATAGTGCTGGCGGAGCTCGCCGACGGTGGTTTCGTTGGAGATGGTGTTGGGGTCGAATGACATACTTCCCTCCGTCTATTGAGTTGGAGGGGTGTGGGGCTGGGTAAGGTTGTGTGGAGCGGGAGGGATGGGCGGGTGGGCTGGGCGCCGACGGGCCGGTGAACCCCTCCGGACACGTGGCATGGCGGTACACTGGGCACATGGCGAGCGGTCGGGTGATGGCGTTGGATGTAGGCAAAGTGCGGGTCGGGGTGGCGCTGACGGATCCCCTGGGCTACACCGCGCAGCCGTTGCTGACGCTGTGGCGAAAGAACCGGAACGAGGATCTGCGCAGCCTGCTGCGGCTCATTCGCAAGTATGAAGTGGTGGAGATCGTGGTGGGGAATCCGCTGCATATGTCGGGCGAAGTGAGCCCCTGGGCGACGAAGGTGCAGGAGTTTGCCGAGGAGCTGCAGGTCCGCTCCGGACTGCCGGTGCAGCTGTGGGATGAGCGGCTCAGCTCGGTCGCGGCGCATGAGATTCTCGACCAGGCAGGGCACGACCGGCGGGATCGCAAGTACGTGATTGATCAGGTGGCGGCGGTGGTGATTCTGCGCGGGTGGATGGAGGCCAACGAGCAGAAACCCTCGGGTATCTCCGGGGCGGAGTTGTAAGGCGGGTTCCTCCAGTCGCGACGATCGTCTTCACTCGAGAGGACGTCCTTTCCTACATTCCCTTTTCAATGTTTTTGCAGAGTCCGCCAAGGTCGCCTTCTTTCAGGCCAGGCGTTCTCCCGCTCATCTGACTCGGTAGTCTACCGAGTGCAGAATTACGTTCCTGTTGGCGGTCGGTGGGGATTGCGCGCGCAAGCTCCAGGCTTGTTTGTTCGGATCTAGGCGCTGGCGTTCGGTTCATTGCGCCCCATCGGGCAAAGAGCATCTCTGGAACTTCTGCTTCTTGCCGCGGCCGAGGGCTGGTGTTACGGATCGACGATTCTTCGATGAATGTTTGGTCAAACACCCCCGGTTCGCGACTTGTTGTAAGAGACAGATGCTTTAATCGCCGGGTACCCAAAGCCTCAGGAGAAGATATGCGCAATAGTCTTATTGCCTTTTTTGTGTTGCTCGTTTGGAGTTTGCCAGTGGTAGCACAGACGGATCGTGCGATGTTATCGGGCACGGTTTCGGACCGAAGCGGGAGCCTCATCTCTGCAGCTCAGGTGGTGGTTAAGGCGGCTGCGACGGGCCTGGAGTATGACGCGGTTACAAATTCGGCGGGCGCCTATGTCATTAACTACTTGCCTGTCGGTCAATACACGGAAACCATCATCGCGAATGGTTTTCAGAAGTTGGAGTTTCAGCAATTTTCACTGCAGGTCGGTGAAAGCCGCGTCTTGAACGCGACACTTTCGGTTGCCGCCGTCAACACGGTTGTCCAAATCGCCGCCGCCGAAGACGATCTCAAGCGGACCTCGACCGACATCGGGGGCTTTGTTCAGGGCGAGCAGCTGAACGAACTTCCCATGGATGGACGCAGCTTTGAGCGCCTGGAATCGCAGGTTCCCGGAGCCATCGATGATGGGGGCAGCACGGAGGATCAGATCCGCTTCGCTGGACTCTCGCAGGAAGACAACAACTTCCACATCGATGGCGTGGATGCCACGGGCATCAATCACCAGTTTGAGAAGCTGGATCTTCGGCTTCAGATTCCGGTAGAGGCCATCGCCGAATTCAAAGCAAGTAGCGCGGTGTACGGAGCCGATCAAGGTGGTACCGCCGGCGGCCAGATTGAAATTGTAACCAAGTCAGGCACCAGCAAGTTTCACGGTTCGGCATGGGAGTATCTGCGCAACAGTATGTTCGACGCGACGACCTGGAACTCCACCGGCCATCCTCAGCTGCAGTTGAACAACTTCGGGGCCAATCTCGGCGGCCCGGCACTCAAGAACAAGCTGTTCTTCTTCGCCAACTGGGAGGCATACCGCCAGGTGCTGGCGCAGCAGACGACCGGACTTGTGCCCACCGCCGCGTTCCGCGCGGCCACCATCGCCGCCAAGCCTGCTCTGGCCACAATTGTCAACTCTTTCGCCACTGGGGGAACACCTACCGCCGATCTCAATGCCCTGTCCTTCAGTGGCTCCGGAAAGAATCCCGTGCACGAAGATGCAGGCATGGCCCGCGTCGATTACAAGATCAGCAGCAAGACCTCCATCTTTGCCCGCTATACCACCGACCACTTTAATGCCACAGCGCCCAACGGCATTGAGGTTGATTCAAACGGGAACCTCTCCAGCTTGTTCAATACGCTGATCTCTCCTAATTTTCTTCTTGACGCGACGCACACTTTTTCCGCCTCACTCTTTACCGATGCTCGTATAGGACTCAACCGCGACGAATACCACGAGGGCGGCGACCAGGCCCTGCCCTATAACGTAGCGGTTACCGGTTTCAGCACGCTCACAACGCCGCCCACCGACGATCGGTACGATACCGCCGATAGCGTCGTGGATGACACCACCTACGTCAAGGGGCACCAGGTATTCAAAGCGGGTCTTCTGGTGCGGCGCGTTCAGGAGAACAAGAATACGCCCAGCATTCCGGTGATCACGGCAACGTATCTTAGCGAGCCAAACTTCCAAACCAACCTGATGGACTCCTACTCCTACGGCGGCTATTCGAACATGACCGGCCAGCGGCAGACAGAGTATGGCGCCTACATCATGGACACGATCACGGTTCTGCCGAGCCTGATCGTCAACGCCGGTCTTCGCTACGATTACTGGACGGTCGATCATGAGGAGTTAGGGCGTGGGGTTGTGGTTGATCCCGTTACCTGTCCAAATCTGATTTGCCCCGCGGGCAGCACATGGTACTACCCGGACCGGAAGGACTTCGGACCACGCCTGGGTGTTACCTGGTCTCCCGAGGCTCTGCACAACAAGACCGTGTTCAGCGCCGGAGCTGGAATTTTCTACGGACAAGGACAGTTTGGACACCTCGCCGCTCCGATTGGGAACCTTCCGCAAAACTACCTTCTCAAGCAGGTCAATACTCCCGGGCTAAGCTTTCCCGTGACACCCTACCTCGGCGCTGTGGCCTATAGCTCGACCTACACCGGCCAGAACCGCAATCGCAAGAACCTCGCCATCGATGAATGGACCCTCAGCGTCCAGCAGGAGATAGCCAGGGATACGAACGTGACGGTCTCCTATATTGGTAGCGAGGGTTCGCACCTCTGGACCAACACGACCGCAAATGGCATCAATCCGGCGACCAATACGCGTCCTTATCCCAACTACTCCACGTTGACCGAATACTCGACCCAGAGCTCCAGCAACTTCAACGCCCTCGAAGTGGGCGTGCGGCGCGACCTTCGCACTGGATTGCTGCTGGCGGCGAACTATCAGTGGTCGCATGCCATCGACGATGGATCCGTGGGTGGCGCGGAAGCTAGCTTTCCGCAGAACCAAAACTGCCTCAGCTGCGAGCGCGCATCGAGCCTGTTCGATATGCGCAGGTACTTCACCTCGAGTGCGATCTGGCAGGTTCCGGTGGGCAGAGGCCATACCCTGCTCGGAGACGCCAATCCGCTTGTGAATGCGATCGTCGGCGGCTGGCAGCTGGCGGGAGTCGGTACGAGCCGTAGCGGCCTCCCTTTGAACGTGACGATCAGCCGCAGCGCTAATGCTTTGCCCGATCAAATCAATGCCAATCAGCGTCCCAATCTGGTTCCTGGAGTGTCGATCTATCCGGCCCACCGGACGCCGCAATTGTGGCTCAACTCCGCAGCGTTCGCTGTACCAGCCAGCGGCACCTGGGGTAATGCAGGCGCAAACATTGCCCGCGCTCCCAGCCACTGGCAGATGGACTTCGCAATGCAAAAGCAGGTCCAGACCTGGGAACGGCTCGCACTAACGTTCCGCGCCGAAGCCTTCAACGTGTTCAACGTGGCTCAATACGGCACACCGGTCACCAACGTATCGAGCAAGACCTTCGGTCTGATCAACAGCGCCTTCAACACCAACCCGACCGGAAGCGGAACTCCGCGGCAAATCGAACTGAGCATGCGGTTGGACTTTTGATCTGTAACCGAAAGAGGACTCTAAATGAATAAGCTACTACTTTCTTCCCTGATGCTGGCCGCGACGGTTTCCGTCGCGGCACTCGGCCAGTCTGTTTATGTGCCCGTCAATGCTCCATATGCACAAGACCTGGTCGTCACTACTAAGAATGCGCATCCTGAGTTACAGAAGCTCGGACTCCACGCCCTTCCTCCGCAACAGCACGACTACGCCATCATCGCCAATCCGATTACCAGCAAGATCGGGAAGAAATCGTCCGCTGCGGACCTTTCCGTGTTGAGTTCGGGCAAGCCAACGGTGCAACGCAACGACAAAGGAAAGTTCTTCGATCTCTGTTTGCCAATATCCGATGCGGCTGGATCGCCGCTTGGGTTCACGGTGATGGAGATCCCCTATGCTTTCGCTAAGGACACAGACGAGGCGCTGGCGAAGGCTGGTGTCGTGCGCGACGAGATGCAGAAGAAGATTTCCAATCATGACCAGCTCTTTCAGGCGACCGACGCTCCATTGAAGGCCATGGAAACGATCTCGCTTGGTGCTGATGTCAAGGGACACTTCGATCACTTCGGCGTGGACCTCAAGCACAATCGGCTGTTCGTCACCGCCGAGGACAGCCAATCGGTGCTGGTTCTCAACTTAGTGGATGGCACGCTGATCACCCGAATCCGCGGGCTTGCGAGGCCGCATGCGGTTCTTTATCGCGACGATCTGGACCGTATCTATATCACCGATGGTGGAGACGGCGCGCTCAAGATCTTCGACGGCAAGACCTATCAGCTGACCAACAGCGTTCCGCTTGCCAAAGACGCGGATTCGATCGGCTATGACGCGTCGCGCCATTATCTGTATATCGACAATGGCGGCAAGGATGCAGGAAAGCCGTACTCGCTCGTCAGCGTGGTGGATACCACGGCAGGCAAGAAGCTCGCGGATATTCGCGTGGAGAGCGACACGCTCGAGGCCATGGCGCTGGACATCTGGCGGCCGCGGCTCTACGTCAATAACAGCGCCAAGAACAGCGTGGTGGTGATCGATCGCTGGAAGAACACGGTGGTCGGGTCATGGCCGCTGACCATGGGCAAGGACAACGTTGCGATCGGGCTCGACGAACAGCACCAACGGTTGTTTGTGGGATGCCGCAGCGGTCATGTGGTGGTGTTCGACAGCAACACCGGCAAAGAGCTGCAGGCTCTGCCCATCACCAAGGGAATTGACGACCTGGAGTATGACGCCGCCAGTCAGCGTCTCTATGCGATCGGAGCCGGCACCGTGGATGTCTTCCAGGAGGTCGATGCCGATCATTTCCGTTCACTGGGCACTGTCGCAGTCGGAGACGGCGCGAGGACGGGACGGCTGGTAGCGGCCATCAATCGGTACTTCGTTGCCGCGCCGCCGGCAAACGGCAGCCAAGCCGCGGTTCGGATCTTCCAGCCGTTGAATCTTCCCGTCGCGAATCAGACAGCGACTGCGGAGATCCCCCAGGCGGTCGCTGCTCCGCGGGCTCTTCAACTTGAGGTAGCCACGCTCTCCGCTCATCCCGATCTTCGCAAGATGGGGCTGCATGCCGTTCCTCCGGGCGGCAAGGATAGCGTCATCATCGCCAACGCCAATACCGCTCGCATCGGATTCAAATCGTCGCCAGGCGATCTGGACGCGGTGAAGGACGGCCAGACCTATTGCGTGAAGAAGGACGATGGCGCATTCTTCAATGCGAAGCTGCCACTGCAGGATGCCTCCGGCCGCGTGATCGGAATTCTCGTGATGGAGATGCCCTTCACGTCCGTCAAGGACGAGAAGGAAGCCGTTCACATGGCTGAAGAGATTCGCCATGAACTAGCGCAGGAGATCCCTGATTATCAAGCGCTCTTTCAAAACTGAAGCACAACGCTACAAAGTAATATCCGGCGCGTCGGAGCGAGTCTGCTCTCGACGCGCCGTTACTTTTAATCGGGCGTTTGTTGCCCCGGGGGTATCCGCCCACTGAGGTGAAGCGAGTCCAAGCAGGTTTTCCCCGTAGGGACCCAGTCGGCGGTCGGAGGAGCGTCGGGTAGATTGAGGGTTTCGCATCTGCTCGCAGAGCGCCAATGTGCTATACAAAATCATGCCGACCTCTTTTTCACGTCTCGCCGCCTACTGCGCCGTCGCCACCTCTCTGCTCGCGCCCTTTGCGAATGCGCAGCAGACTCACACCCTGCTGGCGACACCGAGCACTGTTGCCTGGGGGTACTACTGGTCTCAGTCCAGACCGGTTCTCACCGTTAACTCTGGCGATATCGTTGTGATGCAGACGCTCTCCACCTGCGGCGCTCCTGCGCGCCTGGAATCCCGGGGAGTTGCCGCTGGCGATATCCCGCCGTACGTGGGCGAGATCTACGACAAGGTCCCGCAATCTGAGCGCGGCCCTGGCGGCCATATCCTCACCGGCCCGGTCGCCATTGCAGACGCCGAGCCCGGGGATGTCCTTGAGGTGCGCGTCAAGAAGGTTCACATCGACGTACCCTGGGCCTGCAACGGCGCGGGTAAGAACGGCTTCCTGGCAAAGGACTTCCCCGACGGCTACTCCAAGATCATTCCCCTTGACCTGAAGAAGATGACGGCCAGCTTCTCCCCCGGAATCACGATTCCCCTGCATCCGTTCTTCGGCAGCATGGGCATCGCGCCGCCTGAGGCAGCAGGCAAATTGAACTCCGCGCCCCCAGGCACCCATGCCGGCAATATGGATAACAAGGAGTTGGTCGAAGGAAGCACCGTTTATATTCCTGTCCACGCCAAGGGTGCTTTGTTTGAGGCAGGCGATGGGCACGCCGGCCAGGGAAATGGCGAGGTCGATATCACGGCGATGGAGACCCAACTCACTGGAACCTTCCAGTTTATCCTGCACAAGAAGGTCGAGGGCCAGTCCCCGCTGCTCTGGCCGCGCGCCGAGACTCCCGAATACTACATCGCGATGGGCTTCGATCCCGACCTTACCGTGGCGGCCGAAATCTCGATCCGCAACATGATCACCTTCCTTTCGGAGCAGATGACCGATCATCCGCGGATGTCGCGCGAAGAGGCCTACGCTTTGATCTCGGTGGCCTGTGACGTCGATGTCACCGAACTCGTCGATGGCAACAAGGGGATTCATACCATGTGCGCCAAGTCGCTCTTCGCGCACAAATAGACGGATGCAGTAAACTCTGCTGACTCGATCCGTACCGGTCACAGGCAACAGCGGTTATGTTGTGACCGGTACGGATCGGGTCGTAAAAATTTGGAAGCAGCCGCCTAGTACTGGCCGTAGCGGCCCTTGATGGACTCGAAGAGTTTGGCGGAGTCGTAGCCGACGCCGTCCTTGAAGACGATTTCTACCTTTTCAATGTCGTTGATGTTGGCGGCGGGATTGCCATTGAGGACGACGAGGTCGGCATCTTTCCCGGGAGCGATGGAGCCGATGTTGGCCTGCCGTCCGAGAAAGGTAGCGCCGTTAAGGGTGGCAATCTTGATGGCCTCGAGCGGCGTGAAGCCGTCCGATGCGACGAGCAGTTCGACCTCGCGCTGATCGCCGAATCCGGGGAGCACACCGCCGTCGCCGGTAGGGTCGGGGCCGGCGAGGAGCAGCCCGCCGCCGGCGACGAATTTGTGCTCGAGCTGCGCGCCGTGCTGGAAGGCGAGAGCCCGGGTGGGGTTTGCAGGGCGGCTGAGCTCGAGGTTGCGGGTGTAGAGGTAGGCCTCGCGGGTGGGCGGGGACATCGCCTCGAGGACGCGGTTCTGCAGGTGCAGGTGGGTGGGGACGTAGCTCTCGAAGACCGGCAGGGTACTGGTGATGGCGACGTGGTGGTCGACCAAAAGCTTGATGAGGTCGGCGGCCTCGGGACCCTCAGGATCCATCCCTGCAAGGGTAGGGGTGCCGGTGGAACGGGGGCAGAGGTCCGGCTGCTTGCCGGGATCGAGCTGGGTGTTGACGAAGAAGCCGTGCTCGAGGTTGTCGATGCCGATCTCTGCGGCTTCGGGGTAGGTGACGGCGCAGAGGTGGCCGGTGACCTTGAGTCCGTGCCTGTGGGCCTCGTCGACGGCGGCCTTCAGATCGGCGCGGGTGATGTTCATGTAAGCCTTATAACTGGTGGCTCCCTGGGCGGCCCAGTAGTCGACGAAGGCGCGGGCATCGTCGGGGCCGGTGAGGTTATGCATTTGAACGAAGGGGCTGTTGGGGCCTTCGAGGTAGGGTGCAGTGATGTCCATGTGGGGGCCGGGAAGGTGGCCCAGGTCAATCTCACGGCGCAGATTGAGGTCGAGATAGGGCTCCACGCTGCCGGTGGTCCGCAGGGTCGTGACGCCGGCGGCCAGGTACATGCGGGGCGAGGTGAAGGTCATCTGCGGGACGATGAGGGGTGGCTCAGAGGAGCCGTCGGCGGCCTCGTCGGCGCGGGCGATGTAGTAGAGGTGGTCGTGCATGCCGACCAGCCCGGGGATAACGGTGCGGCCGGAGAGGTCGAGGATCTGCGCGTACGAGCTGGTTGGCGGGGTGGAGGTGATGCTGGTGATCTTGCCATTCTCGATGAGGATGGATTGGTCTTCGAGCGGGGCGGCGCCGGTGCCGTCGATGACGCGGACGTGGTTCAGCAGCAGTGCAGGAGCGTTGACTTTGACGTACTTGAGCACGTCGGCAGAGAGCTTCGGGGACTGAGCGTGGAGGCTGGTGAAGGCAGCAGCGAGCGAGAGCGCCAAAAAGGCGGTGCAGCGATGGGGCACAGGGATTCTCCGGTGCAGTGAGTTTACTGCACCGGTCGAGGAATCCGCTCGCATAGCCGCCCGGCGGGAATCAGCCGGTGAACGCTTTGACCAGTTCTTCCGGCGAGCGACGCAGGATGCTCTCGTTGACGGACAGCGACATCATGCCGTCCGCAGGAATGCGGGCGCGGATGTCGGCGGCGTCGAGCCGGGCCTGCAGTCCCTGAAGCCGCTCGGGCGAGACCTGCAGACGATGGATGTTGCTGCCGTTCTCGACGTGGATTACGGTGAAGCCGCCGGCGGTCTGCAGTCCCGCAAGCAATTGCTCGGAGTGCGCGCGTGCCTGTAGGAAACGGCTGGGGAAACCCGGCAGAGCATCGAGCGCCGGCAGCGCCGCCTGCCATCCCTGGTAGATCAGCCCTCCGTAGATGTGGCGCATCTCGCGGGCTTTGGCGATGAGCTCCTTGTCGCCGGCGAGAACCGCACCGTAGGGCGCGCCGAGGTATTTGTAGAGCGAGACGTAGACGGTGTCGAAGAGCGCACTGGTGCGGCGAAGGTCGAATCCGGGAGTTCCGGTGAGCAGGAGCGACCGCGCTCCGTCCCAGTGCATGCCGATCCCGTGCTGCCGAGCCAGGGTGTGGATGCGCTCAAGCTCGGCGAAGGGGACGCTGGCGCCGTTCTGGCGGCGGACAGGGCTCTCGATGGAGATGGCGCCGACCTGGATGGGGTACTGGCCGTGCTCGGCGGAGTCGATGGCCGCGGCAAGCTCCTCGTAGTTCGGTGCGGCTTTGCCGGGGGAGAGCGGAACGAGGTTGATTCCGCTGAGCACCTGTGCGGAGTCGCCTTCGTCGAGATAGAGATGACTCTCGTGCTGGACGAGGGCGTGACGCTTGTCGCCGCACAGCAGACGGATGGCGAGATTGTTGGCCAGGGTGCCGGTGGGCAGGAAGGCGGCATCGTCTTTGCCGAGCATCGCGGCGATCGCGCCTTCAAGCTCCTGAACGGCGCCGGCCTTCAGATAGACGTCGTTTGCCTGGGGCTTCAGGTCGAGCAGATGGGCGAGCTGCTGAATACGTCCCTGCGGCGTGATGGGGATGGCATCGCCCATCAGCGCGACGGTCCGGTCGGTGATGGGAGGCGCGGGGTGCGCGGGGGCGCTCGGTATTTGGGGCTGAGCCTGGGCGAGCAGCGTGGAGGTCTGCAGCAGGCCGAGTCCGGTGGCCGCGGCCGGCGCACTGGTGAAGAGGAAGTCGCGTCGATTGAGCTTCATCGTCAGTCTCTCGTTTGTCAGGATCGGGCCAGCGCAGTCTCCGGTGAGATGGGATGAAGCTGGATTCTGTGCGGTTCGCTTTATCCAAATTGTGCGGAAAACCCCGTCCTTCAGGGCGGGGATGTAGAGCGCGGACAGCGAAGCTGTCCTCAACTCGGTGTTTGTTGTTGCTCGATGTACTGGCGGATGATCGAGATGGGTGCGCCCCCGCAGCTTCCGGCGAAGTAGGACGGCG
>Ga0210403_10001143_pt1 | contig 25757 bp, 12 predicted proteins | sample IncBWC19MmetaG_FD_150863 | JGI IMG/M metagenome (GOLD analysis project Ga0210403, IMG submission 150863) | Forest soil microbial communities from Barre Woods Harvard Forest LTER site, Petersham, Massachusetts, United States - Inc-BW-C-19-M | ecosystem: Environmental > Terrestrial > Soil >... | reverse complement strand
TAATGCGTGAGCATCGCAGCACTTCGTGTCTCCGTCGGGTTGAGGTGCGTAGCGGTACTCACTTCTTCGCCCGGTGCTCTTTCTTCGGACTTCCTCCGTTTTGCTCCATTAACGGAATACCAAGCTCGGGGTGGTCTTCAAGAAGATAATCCGGCTGGTGCGGTGGTTCATTTTCGGCAGGACTACTTTTCGGACCAATCCGTCGAGTACCCTTGCGTGCTTGCATGGACTTGGCGCTCCCAGTTCTTATCCGCTTCTTTTTCGTCATGTCTCTTTCTCACCGGCTTTGCGAAACCACCTGGCCACTTGTACTCAGTTCGTCCATCCTAATTTTAGCTGGCGCGACTTGATGTGCTTTGCGAGATTGGCAATCCGCAATTTGACCTGAGTCACATCCAATCCATCCATCTCTTCAAAATCCGCTCCCCGCGCGGGCATTTCCGCGGGGCCATGCGCAGACGTTGTGACGCCATTCCGCAGAACGCAGGAAACATGGGCGTCTGGGAACTTGCCGCCCTGACACTGGGCTAACGTGGTCAGGCCATTTCATGATGATCACCTCACGCCTAGTCCCAAAATCCGGCTTTTCCCGTGCTGCGCCCAATGCTTGCTGCCGAACTCTGTCGGTTGCTAGCGCCCGCCGCCCTTCCCGACGGTCACGTGCAATGCTAGGGAGAGCATATCTGTGAAGGTTATTTGCATCTGTCCGATACCGCACACCGAGTACTGGCGCAATACCCAAGGCGCTGCTCAAGAACAACTTCACAGTTGAGGTGAAACCCGTCCACTGTCGGCGTGGCTGTTCCGAATTGCGCATAATCGGTGCATGCCCTCGTTACGGGGAAGAATGGCCCGTCATCTGCGCGAAGGATTATTCGTATCGTAGAGCGATCATGGGGTCGACGCGCATGGCGCGCCGCGCGGGGATGTAACTCGCCGCGATGGCCACAACAATCAAAAGCACGGCGACGCCGGCAAAGGTCAATGGGTCATGGGCACTGACGCCAAAGAGCTGGTTGGCCATGAGACGCGTCAGTCCCAGCGCGACGCCGATGCCGATCGCCACGCCGACAAATGCCATCCTGGCCCCGTGCCCGATCACCAGCCGCAACACATCGCTGCGTTCCGCGCCCAAGGCCATGCGCACGCCGATTTCGTGAGTGCGCTGGCCGACCAGATACGAAATCACGCCGTAGATTCCGACGCACGCGAGCGCCAGCGCCAGCGCCGCGAAGACGCTGAGAAGAAGCATTGAGAGTCTCCGCGCAGCAAAAGAACTGGAGACAACTTCGTCCATCGTTCTGACGTTGTAGATCACTTCGCGAGGATCGATTTCTTCAACCGCTCGGCGAACAGGGCCCATGACCGCAGTGGGATCGTCTTCTGTGCGCAGCACGACGGCGACAGAATCCGCCACCATGGGCATGAGCTTCTCAGGAAGCTGCATGAACGGATAGTCGAACTGTGCCTCGATGGCCGATTTCGAGTCGGCGTCCAGCCCCCATTGTTTTACGTGGCCGACCACCCCGACGATTTCAACTGTCACGTTGAAGTTCGCGAGATGGATGTGCTTGCCGATAGGATTTTCGTCAGGGAAATAGGTGCGTGCGAAAACGTCGTCAATGTCGACTACCACCGGCGAGTGCTCGTCGTCCTGTGGTGTGACGAAGCGGCCGCGCTCTAGGGTGATGCCCATGGCCGGCTGAAAGCCGGCTTCAACGAGATAAAACATCGCTTGGGGCATTTCTTGGAGATTGGCGGGCTTTGGCTGACCTTCGATCCAGAAGGGCTCCGTGGAATTATGGATCATCGGGCGGGAGCCGAGGGTGACGGAAACGGCTTGGACGCCAGCGATGGTACGCATGGCATCGTCAAAGTGGCGCAGGCGGGCGCGCGTTTCGGCGGAGGTGGTTGCGCCGGTGGAGGGCATGGACAACGCGAAGGTGATGGCATGGCTGGGATTGAACCCGGGATTGACGCGCCAAAGCGCCGCGAGGCTGCGGACCATCAGGCCGGCGCCGACCAGCAACACCAGGGCCATAGCAACCTCGCTGGCAACAAAAACTCCCTGGAGTCGGTGGCGAGCGCCGCCGCCTCCCCGGCCGCTCTCCTTCAGTATCTCCTGCAAATTCACGCGGGAAGTCTTAAGCGCGGGAGCGAGGCCAAATACAATTCCAGCAAAAAGCGACAACCCCATCGTAAAGAGCAGGACGCGCGAATCGAGGGAGATTTCATTGGCGCGCGGCAATGCGCCAGGCAAAGTGCCGAGCACCGCTTTAGTGCCCCAAAAGGCCAGCAAGACTCCCAGCGCTCCGCCCAGGCCGGCGAGCAGCATGCTTTCTGTCAGAAGCTGGCGAATGACGCGCACGTGACTGGCGCCCATCGCTGCGCGGACGGCAAACTCGCGCGAGCGGCCCATGGCCCGCGCCAGCAGGAGATTGGCAACGTTCGCACAAGCGATCAGCAGCAAGAAACCCACGGCCGCGAGAAGCACGATCAGGAATGGCTGGACATTCCCGACGATGTCCTCCTTCATGGAAACCAGAGTGATGCCTACGGCCTTATCAGCCTCCGGGTACGCCGCAGCGAGATTTTCCGCAACGCCGTCCATGTCGGCTTTGGCCTGCGAGAGCGTCACACCGGATTTCAGGCGGCCGACCGCGTGCGCGCTCATGGCGATGCCGCGGTCGCGAAAAGACCGATCATTGTACTGGCCGATGGGGGTGTAGACATCTCGGTCCCTGCCGTAGAAGGTGAAACCTGCCGGAATCACGCCCACGACAATGTAGGAAGTGCCATTCAGGACGATCGATTTCCCAACAACGTCGAGCGAAGAACCGAATTTGCGCTTCCAGAGGCCTCCGCCCAGAATCACCACCGGCGCGGCGCTCAGGCGATCGTCATCGGCGCGAAAAGTGCGCCCAACAATGGGCGCTACGCCGAGGGTTGAAAAAAAGTCCGCGGAAATCTGGTAACCGGTGAGGCGTTCCCCCGCTTCGGCCGTGCCGATAAAGCTGTAATCCAGGTTCCGGTACATGGCCATGGATTGGAACGTTTGCGTGTCGCGCTGGCAATCCAGGAAATTCAAATAGGTGATTGGAGCTAGATCGAATCCGGGACTCTTTCCATAGACTGCGACGAGCTGGCCGGGGTGTGGGTACGCCAGCGGATTGAGCAGGACGCCGTTGACTACCGAGAATAACGCGGTATTCGCGCCAATGCCCAGCGCTAGCGTCAAGATCGCAATGGCTGTGAATCCCGGTGACTTCGCCAGCATCCGAAGCCCGTACCGCAAGTCCTGAAGAAGCGTCTCCATGCTGCCTTCCGTGTTTCAGCCAAGGGCAAAGCGGAACCATCGTACTGCAAAAAACATGTGTCATGCCAGCTGATCCCGGAGTTCCGGGCGAGCTGCCGGATACACGGAAGCTAACTAACCAGGAGTGTCTGTTGACGGTCTTCTTGGCAAGTCGTGTTGCAACGGATATGCGTCAGTGCGCCATCCCGCGGCGCTGAAAATTGCCCAGTGACCAACGCATCCCCGGTTCTTATGGCTTCCTTCTGTCTCCAACTGAACGGGTAATAGAGGGTACGGGCGGCGTCGAGTCTTTTCTGGTGTTCAAGCACTAACTTGAAATCGGGCAGAGGTTCGGCCGCAGTTGTCGAGGCCGTGGCGTAGCCATAGCTCGGAGCAGAGAACCTCGAAGGAAGAAAGGGCAGGATCAGGAAGCCAAGCCCGGATCAAGTCACACCCCAGAACCCGAATTCGAACTAACGTATAGTGGAAGGAGAGAATTTTTGGGGATTCCAATGTCAATGCGAGGACCCGATAGCGATAGACTGCGATTGCTTCGGGAAAGTACTGTCGACCTTCGGGACAGGAAAATTCTGGATGACGTTCGGACTTACGGGTGCTCAGTAATGCAGGTGAAGGCAGAAGGCGGAGTACCTGGCTGGTCATATACAGTGGGGCTCTTTGAGACATCCGGGCAACCCGAAATCATCGTCATTGGCCTAAAGGAGGACTTGGCTCTGGGCTTGCTGAACCATATTGCTCGTCTCTTCGCTGAGGACAAGAGATTTGAAGAAGGACAGCGCGAGAAGGGTCTCCTTTCAACTGTCGAGTGCGAATTCAGAGGTGTCGAGAAGCGATGGCTCAGACAAGTTATGGGTTATGCCGTTTGGTTCTACGGGGGAGACGGCTTTCCTGTCCTCCAGTGCGTGTACCCGGACTTAAACAATCGTTTTCCTTGGGACGAAGGATTCCCAGCAGAGTGGCGAGAAAGGCAGCCCTTTCTTTTCCCCAGCCATGAAACGTCCTTGGTAGAGCAGGATTTCTGGGCTGCAAACGATCCGAAGAGCAGTCTTTATAGTTGGAAATTGCCATGGCCCCCGCACACTGGTGTCTACACGACGAAGCGCGTAGTGAACGGAGATGAGCCCGTTACCCACGTCTTCCATGATAGCGACGACGCGTGGCAATTCCACGGACCGAGTGACTCGAATCAGGAAGACTGTGTTCTTGCATGCCTCCATCACGTGCTGGACAAGGACCGCACAATAGAAAACGTGTTTGACCTTCCTGCCGGATGGAATGCCCGGCGGGATGGGCCCTCCAGACCATGGACCCGGCAAGTCACCCCTCCCGAGATAGCCGAATAAGTGTATGATTCGAATTGTCCCGACAACGGAGTGGGACACATCGATTTTTTTTCTCGTTGTTGAAGGACTCTCTCAGATTGTTCCGTGTACCTGTTGCGTACCGGACTCGGGCGTCTTTCGCGCTTAATGGAATCAATAACTCAAGTTAGCCTCAATGAAAGTCGTGAGACGGCATATCCGCCGGTAGGAAAACAAACGGCTCAATCTTGCCGGCTTTCACAGATACGACACCATCCTGGTTTTGCAGTGTCCCTGAAATGACCAGGAAAGACCGGTGGACAACGGTGGTGTGTTCTCGTTCGAAAAGCGGCGGCGCAATAATGATGTTGGCGATGCCCGTTTCATCTTCAAGGCTAAGAAAGACGAACCCTTTGGCAGTACCTGGTCGTTGCCGAGCGATGACGGCCCCGGCGACGGATACGAATGTGCCGTCCGGCAGGAGGGCTAGTTTCGACGAGGCCACGACTCCTTGACGGTCGAGGCGGACACGATGGTGGGCCATGGGATGGTGCTCCAAGGTCAGCCCTGTCCCGTGAAAATCCGCGGTTAGCCGTTCCTCGCGATCCATGGGGTCGAGCGGTGAGGAAAATGAGGAATCCTCGGTCTCTGGCATTTTCTGTCGAGCTTTGAAGAGCGGCCCGGAAGGCCGGTTTGCACTTTCCACCTGCCACAAAGCGGTCCGGCGATGAACAAGCGCCCGGCCGGAAATGAAATTCAAGGCGCCCACACTGGCGAGGGCCCGCAATTCGTCCTTTTGGATTTGCGGGACGCGTTGTTTCAGGTTTTCGATCGAAGCAAAAGGACAGGCATCGCGCTGCTCGAGGATTTCCCTAGCAGTTTCTTTGCGCAGCGTCTTCACGTACCGAAGCCCGACGCGCACACGGAAGCTTTGGGAATCTTCTTCCAGCGTGCAGTCCCAGCCGGAACGGGTGACGTCGATGGGCTTGAATTTAAGACCGTGGCGTTGCGCATCCTTTATTAAGGTCGCGGGCTGATAGAAGCCCATGGGCTGGTTATTCAGCATGGCGGCGGTGAACGCCGCGAGATAGTGGCATTTCAGAAAAGCGCTGGCATAGGCGATGAGCGCAAAACTGGCCGCGTGCGACTCCGGGAATCCATAAAGCGCAAAGGACGTGATGGCCTGAATGATGCGGTCCTGTGTCGTTCCTGTAATTCCTTTCACCTCCATGCCCCGGCGCAGTTTGATTTCGACTTCTTTCATGCGCGCCTCGGAACGTTTGAATCCAAAGGCGCGGCGAAGTTCTTCGGCTTCGCCGCCGGTAAACCCTGCCGCGATCATAGCGATGCGCAGAAGCTGTTCCTGGAAGAGCGGCACGCCGAGCGTGCGCGACAGCGTGGATTCGAGAAGGGGATGGAGGCTCTCCACGGGTTCCCGTCCTTGGCGGCGATTCAGGTACGGATGAACCATTTTTCCGACAATCGGACCGGGCCGGATGATAGCCACTTGCACGACGATGTCGTAGAAACATTTCGGTTTGAGGCGCGGGAGGCAGGACATCTGCGCGCGGCTCTCGACCTGGAACATGGCGATGGTGTCGGCCCGTTTGAGAGCGGAGTAGACAGCAGGGTCGTCCTGCGGCAGATGTCCCAAATCGATTTCCTCCCCATAGTGGCGTCGGATAAGCTGGAGAGAATCTTCGAGTACCGCCATCATTCCCAGGCCGAGAAGATCCACTTTGACGATGCCCATGTCGGCACAGTCTTCCTTGTCCCACTGCACCACAACGCGGCCCGGCATGGTGGCCGGTTCCAAAGGAACGACGGAATCGAGTTGTCCCTGGCACACCACCATTCCGCCGGAATGCTGGCCGAGGTGTCGCGGCAAATCCTGGACCTTCTGGCAGAGCTCAAAGAACTTGCGGATGCGATGCTGCCCGAGGTCGAGCCCGGCGTCCTGAAACTGCCGCGTGAGCGTGTCCTGGGAATCCGTGTACTCCCAGGCGCTCACCAGACTGGCGAGACGGTCCAGCGTTTCGGAATCGAGCGAAAGAACTTTGCCGACTTCGCGCGCGGCGGATTTGCCGCGATAGGTGATGACGTTTGCGGTCATCGCGGCTCCGAGCTTTCCGTAGCGTTCATACACGTATTGAATGGCGCGTTCCCGCTGGTCGCCGCTCGGAAGGTCCAGATCGATGTCCGGCCATTCGCCGCGTTCTTCAGAAAGAAACCGTTCAAAGAGAAGATTCATCCCCACCGGATCGACCGCGGTGATTCCCAACGAATAACAGACCGCGCTGTTCGCTGCGGAACCTCGGCCTTGCACGAGAATGTTCTTTTCCCGGCAGAAACGAACGATGTCCCAGACGATGAGGAAATAGCCGGCGAGGTCGAGTTTTTCGATGACCGCGAGTTCCCGTTCGACCTGCTGCCAGGCGCGCTCGTTCTGCGTGCCGTAGCGATGAACCATCCCTTCGAGGGTGCGGGCCCGGAGAAAAGCTGCTTGCGTCTCCTGATTCGGCGTGGGGTAGGTGGGGAACTGGTAGCCGAGATCCTTGAGGGTGAACTTCAAGCGAGACGCAAGCTCTTCGGTGTTCCTGATCGCTTCGGGCAGGTCCCGAAACAGGGCGGCCATTTGCGCCGGCGATGTAAGGTGGCGTTCGCTGTTGGCGGAGAGAAGGCGTCCCGCGTTCGAGAGAACGCGATGTTGACGAATACAGGTAAACACGTCCAGGAGTTCGCGATCTTGCGGAGACACGTGGCAGACCCCATTGGTCGCAAGCAGCGGGAGGTGCATCCTGTACGCGAGTTCGATGGCCGCCTGATTGCGGCGTTCTTCTTCCATCAAGAAATGGCGTTGCAGTTCCACGTAGACGCCGTGTTTGCCAAAGATCGCGCACAACTGGTCGAGGCATTGGGCTGCTTTCCTGTTTCCTCCGGTGCGCAGGGCATAAGCAAGCGGGCCTTCGGTTCCGCCTGTCAGGCAAATCAACCCGCTGCTAGAATCCGCAAGCTCCTTCGGATCAATGGCGCCCTCCCCCTTTTTGGAACGGAGTTTCATCCTGGTGATCAAGCGGCAGAGATTGTGATAGCCGACGGGCGAGGCGACGAGCAGTGCGTAGCGCCATCCGCCGGCGCAGCTGACCTCTGCGCCGATGTGCGCTTGAAGTTTCGCTTTATTTGCAGCCAGATAAAATCGCGGGGCGCCATACAGTCCGTCGCGGTCGAGCAGGGCCATCGACGGCATGCCGTGCGCGGCGCATCCCGCAATCAAGGCCTCGGGATTCGAGGCACCTTCGAGAAAACTAAAGGCCGAGCGGGCGTGCAGTTCGATGTACATCAGTCGTACACTCCCCGGACCCACCACTTTTCCTGGCGCGCGTCGTAGGAAACACGATAGAGGCCTTCGACAGGCGGAGATTCGGAAAGGAAGTGAATCTCGAGGTCCCAGGCATCTTCCTGCCAAGGCTGGTCTTCCCACCAATCTCCCGACGTGCGCCAGGGCCCTGAGGCTCGAACCACTTTGCCGGGCCTCCCTTGAAAAGCGACTTGGATGGGAATCTTTCCCTGCAACTCGACCCATGCGGGGAGCGCAGGCCGAAAGACGCGAAAGCCTGTCTGCGTTTCGGAATTCTGTTTTCGAACAGGAGCGGCAGCCGCTGGGACGGAGAATTTCTGCATGTGAAAGGCATCGGGGTGATGGGTGTCGAGCATCTGCGGCGATCCGACGTTGTTCTCACCGACGACCGCAGCGATGCGCGCGAGAGTGAGTTCGAGCTTTTGCGGATCAGGCGAAGCGGGAATGAACAAGCCGGTTTGCGTGGCGCGGGAGCGGCCTGGTTCCGCGAGCATGTGGATTTTCCGGACGGGAGCCCCGGGCGGCTTGGCCTGCAGGCGGAGGCGGAGAAGTTTCAACAGCACCGTGGAATCTTGAGACGGAACCGGCAAGTTCAAGGTCGAGGAAAATGTTCCCGGCAAGGGCTTTCGATCGAGAGCTTCACTCACGGACGGAATAGTGCTTTCAAACGAGGTCTGCAACTCGAACGTTACGTGTATCGCGGCAATGGCCAGGGCTCGCGCGGAGATGCGCACGCACAACTGCTGAAGAAGCCGGCCCAGAAGAAACGAGAGCGGTTCCAGATTGTCGACGGCATCATCCAGTTCGAACCATTCTTCAAAGCAAACCGAACATTGCGCGAGGAGTAGAGGCCGGTTCCCCTGTCCACTCGCAAGAGTGCGCAAATGAACGCCTTCTTGCCCGACACGTTCAGAAAGAGAAAGCACGGGGAGCGAAGCGAGAGACTTGCAGGTGATCACCCCCCAGCGTTCGAAGATTTCTGCAAGTTGCGGACTGGGCGAAAGCATTCCGACCGGCAGAGTTTCAAGGAATCGTGCCTCCTGACCGTCTGGCACCACAGTCACTCCGGAGAGGGCGCGAGCCACGATCCGAGCGGTTTCTACGTTCGCGGATACGGCAACATGCGCGTCCATTGCAATTTCGGAAGTTCGGGAGAGGATTCTCTGGGCCACCTCTTCCTGTGTGCCGAAGAGCCGCGCGAGGCCGGCGAGATCCAAGAGCAAGGTGTCCGGCGCAGCGTCTTCCACGCGCGAGGAGATGGACCACGCCGCGTCGAGGAGAGCCCGGTGCGCTGTATCCTCTTGGCTCTTACTGCGATGCCGGATTCGCACCTGTTGGAATTGTTCGGCATGGGCTTTGGTCATGGCCCTGGTCACACCCAATCTTTCTGCTAGCCGGTTGAAGGCCATGACACGGTAGGTCGGCGGCCGTCCTTCGATGATCGCCACGGGTTGCATCTGTAGTTCCGGTTCGCAGCGCGCGATGGCTTGAAACGTGAAATTCGGAACGAAAATCGCAGCAAATGACATGAGTGATCGCGATGGTCCACAGGGAACTGAAAAGGTTCAACCAGGGTCCTTCGTCCTTTCTTTTTCCGAAAGAGGCAACCGGTCTTCAGGCGATGAATCGGGCGTAACACCATTCGACCGCAGCTCGAAACGGATGAGGTCCTTGTGGGCGCTTCCCGGAGTCGCGGAGTGCTTGAGGAAGTGCAGGTTCGTACGCCGCGTACTACAGCGAATGACTTCGGTCGCGGCCGTCCACCCCTCGAGCAAACAGGCCGGGGTGTGAAAACCGCGCGAGGGCAGGGAGCGCTCCCCTAGCGACCACAGAACGGCTTCTTTTTCGAGACGCAGGACCAGGGACGCGCATGTTTTCGCGTTAGATTCCCGGGACAGTACCAGCAGAATCGTGGAAGTGTTTTCAACCGTACGCCGCAACCGGAACCAGACGTTCAGGGGAATTTGCCGAACCAGGCGCGCGGGGGCGTCACTCAAGTCCATGGCCACCATGCCGAATCCGCCGCCATGGAGAAGGACGTCCACGGACCGCAACGCATGATCCAGATTCTTGCAGCGAACCCAGAGTAACTGGTCGAGGGAAACACCGGCGGTTTCGGCGCGGGCGGGATCAAACGAATCTTGCGCGTCGACCAATGCGCATACTTCTGAATTCGCGGTGCGCGTCGCTAGAGCCGATTGCAGGAAAGAGGTTTTTCCCGACGAAGGGCCTCCGTAAAGTTCCGTGAGGGCACCTCTTGGCAAACCGCCCGTGATTTCATCGAGAACCGGGATTCCCGCGGGGACCGTACCCGGGGATTCCAGGTGCGGAAGGCGGAATGGTGAAGCGATGCGTCCGGCAAGAGCGGACTCGACCTGGAGGCGCAAAGCGGCGGATTTCGAGTGCATGGCGTTGGGGCGAGGGTAGAGGAGGGAAGTATATTCGCTTTTTGTTCGCCTTGAGCAGTTTGGACCGTCTTTTGGTGTTTGTCAAATTCGAGTCCGTCGAGCAACGGGTCAGTTTCTAAGGAGCGCGTCGTCTGGTTAAGCACATTGTTTCTGAGTACGCCACATTTGCCCTCCTTCGGCGGAAAGCTTTAAATGTGGCTTCCAACCTCTCACAAGCGGACTTCGAGCCAGTGGCGAGGAATGCGAATCAGGGAAGAAACCGACGACTGGCGGCATCACAGTTACCGATTGGTTTCATCTTCTTGTTATTCTTTGCAGCGACCTGCTGGCATGCACCAAACTTAATTTGCAGACAACCGCGCCACGAGTCTGAAATTCCCTCCCTCGGTTCGTGACGACTCCTCCGAAATCCTTGAACGCCCTACGGGGCGGAGGAATCCTCATGCCCAATTTTGCAAAAGACACGGTCACAAGTAAGCGCTCCCCCCGGCACGCTCTCGTCTACGGGGGCGCTCTTGCTTTACTTCTGTCCCTCAACCAGACAGTAACGGCCTGCGCTTACGCGGACGACCAAGCGCACGCAGATGAACGCGAGGCCTTACGCCGTATGAACGAACAGATTCAAGAGTTGCAGGCCAAGGTAAAGGAGCTTGAGGCAAGACTGAATGACGTTAAGGGAGGCCCGTCGCCGGGAACCGTCGAAAGCAGTACTCCAGGCAATCCGCTTCCGAAAGTAACGCCGCTGGCCGCACTGCCTTCCGAAACCCAGGAATCCCCAGAGAACAATTCGGTGCCGAGTGTCAAGTTGCATATGTTCGGGGATGTGGGATACGAGGCCACAGACCAAAAAGGGATATCGAATTCCTTCTATGTCGGAACGCTGGATCTCTTCATGACCGGTGCCCTTACCGATCGCGTCTCCGTCTTGGGAGAAGTTCTGTTCACTCCTAAAGCTGACAACAGCTTTGGACTGGATGTTGAGCGATTGCTTCTGCAGTACAAGCAAAATGACTACTTCAACTTTGCCATCGGGCGCTATCACTCGTCTATCGGCTACTACAATACCGCATTCCACCAAGGGGCCTGGTTTCAGACCACCGTTGACCGTCCCTTTATGTACGCCTTCGACGACCAGGGTGGCTTTCTCCCGCTTCAGGAAGTCGGCGTGACCGTTAACGGCCAGATTCCTTCGGGTAATCTCGGACTCAACTATGTGGCGGAGATGGGCAATGGCCGCGCCCATTTGTTGGGGTCGGACCCAGCGCAAAATTTTCGAGACACGAACAACGGAAAATCTTTCAATTTCGCTGTCTATGCCCGTCCGAGGGAGATGCCCGGACTGGAGGCGGGGTTTTCCGCCTATCACGACAAGCTCACATTCTCCGATAGTGTCAATGAGGACGAACTCATTTCGACCGTCTACGTGGTCTATACAAACTCAAACTATGAGTTCTTAAATGAAGGTATGTTGGTTCGACATTCAGGCAGCACGATTGGGGCTACGGGGATATTTCATACGCCGGGCTTCTACACTCAATTCTCCCGCCGATTCGGCAAGTACCGTCCCTATTTCCGTTACTCCTACGTGAATGCAGGCGTCGCGGAACCCGTTTATGGGGATCCTGACGATGGTGTGGTCGTCGGACGGCGGAACGGTCCGTCATTCGGACTGCGATACGACCTGAACGACCACTCTGCCTTCAAGCTGCAGTACAACCACCTCGCGCAGCGCGGGGAGAAGAGCTTCAACGAGCTACTTACACAGTTCTCATTCGCTTTTTGAGCATCTCAGCCGCGTCATGCACAAGCCAATCCTTCTTACGATTCTCGCGCTAGCACTTCTGGCAAGCTGTGCGCAGGTTCTGACCATCAGCGCCGATCTCGATGAGATCGATGTCGTGGTCCCCAAGTCAAACAACGCAGGCGCGCTTCCCTTGGAGGCTGTTCGCAGGATTTTTATGGGCGAGAAGAGTTCGTGGGGGAGTGGGAAACGTATCACCGTCCTAATGTTGGCACCGGGCCAAGCGGAACGCGGGGTCGTTCTCCGGGAGGTCTTCAAAATGACCGAGTCCGACTATACGAAATACTTTCTACAAGCGGCTTTCACCGGCCGGGTCCAAGCGGCTCCGAAGGATCTTCCGTCCGCCGCGCAGATGAAGGCGCACCTGGCTGCGAATCCGAACGCTATCGGCTACCTCAAGAAGGAAGACGTGGATGACAGCGTCAGAGTGCTGCTGCAGCTCCATTGACCTGCGCCCACAAATCCAAAACCATTAAAAATTGGGAGCACCACATCGATGAACAGATTCCTCAAGGGTTTAAGATTCCAAATGTTCGCTCTCGCTTTGGCGGGGATTTCGATTTTCATTTTCGTGGTTGTGATTTCGCCGTACATGCAGACTCGCATTCAGCTGAAGCTGCTCCAATCGCAGATTCAAGCGGCGGTAGCGGCTGAACGCTTCCTGCGTTATTCCGCCCTGGAGCTCAAAGAAGCCATTGACTTTGGTTTGATCGAAGAAGGTGACGATCGAAAAGAAGAACTCCAGAACAATTCCGAGGATATTAAGCGCTGGCGGTTGGAGGGCGCCCCGGCTCTTTTGGATTTGCGATCCGCGCTCGAAGCCACTCAGAAGACTGCCAAGACCAGACAACTTCAAGACAACCTGCTGGTCCTCAAGCGCCTTGAGCTGGATTACATGAATCTTGCTGGCATCGAGCAGCGCCTTCAAGAGATGGCCGGGCATTCCGCCTCGAGAGAACAGATGGCAGCGCTAGTTGAGGACGAGTTAATTCCGTCGGCCGCTGCCTTCTCTGCAGTTTCGAATCAGATTGTCCAAGATCAGGTAGCTGACATGCAGTCAGGAGTCTCTCGACTTTCGGGAAATCTCGATGGCATTGTGCTTTATTCCGGAAAAGAATTGCGCGTACGCGCACAGGTCATGAATGAGACAGCTCTGAAAGAGGTACAAGCCAGCTTGTATGCCCGCCTGTTTACCAGGGCTCTCCATAACTTCTCAGAGTTCCTGTTAACCCAGAATCAGGCCAACGTTTCCAAGATTCGGAGCGTCGACCAGGAACTCCAATCCATAGAAGAATGGAAGAGGGCGGACGCCCAGGATCCGGAACCGCAGCGATCAGCCGAACTCAAGCACCTGCAAGAACTCGCGCAGTCCTCAGCCGAGTTCCATGATTACGCTGACCGCGTCATCGAGATGGTGCAGCAGGGGCACAAGGACCGGGCCATCAATTTCGTTGAAAAGACTTTCGAGCCGCTGATTAACACTCCGCTCCTGAAAAACATGAACGAATTGACAGCGACGGGGGAGAAACAACTCTCCACCGACTCCGAGTTCATTGGCCGCCAGCTGGAGACCTCCATTTGGTTGACGAGCACCGTGGTATTGATCGTTCTCCTGGTTGCCGTCGGCAGCCCACTGCTCTTGTCCCGCTATGCAAAGGCCGTACAGGAAATCGAGGCACGCAAGAAAGTCCAGGCCGAACTCGAGCAAGCCAAAGCAGCAGCCGAAGCCGGGAGTGAAGCGAAGAGCACGTTTCTTGCGACCATGAGCCACGAAATTCGCACCCCCATGAATGGCATCCTCGGTATGACAGAACTTGTCTTGGACACCGATCTCACTGCGGAGCAGCGCGACAGCCTCGGCTTGGTCAAGCTGTCGGCCGAGTCGCTTCTGAGCATCATCAACGACATACTGGATTTTTCGAAGATAGAAGCAGGCAAGCTGGATATGGAATCAATCCCCTTCGAGTTGCGCGAGAGTTTGGGAGAGGCCATGAAGGCGCTGAGCTACCGCGCGCATCAGAAAGGGCTGGAACTCATCTACGATGTGCAGCCCGACGTGCCCGAGGCGCTCCTGGGCGACCCCGGACGGATCCGACAAATCATCGTCAACTTGGTGGGCAACTCCATCAAATTCACCGAACGCGGTGAGATCTTCGTGTGGGTCGAGAAAGAGACGGAAACACTCGACTCCGTGTGCCTGCACTTTGCCATCAAGGATACTGGGGTTGGAATCCCGGCCGACAAACAGAGCAAGATCTTTGAAGCGTTTTCCCAAGCCGACGGTTCCATGGCGCGCCTGTACGGCGGCACGGGACTTGGATTGACGATTTGCGCCCGTTTGGTCGGCATGATGAAAGGACGCATTTGGGTCGAAAGTGAACTGGGCAAAGGCAGCACTTTTCACTTCCTCATTTCACTCGGCATTTCAAAAGGCTCCCCTTCGCGGCCCAGTCATCTCGATCCCGCGGCGTTGCGAAACCTACACGCTCTGATCGTCGATGATAACTTCACGAATCGACGCGTGCTCCATGGAATACTGAGCCGTTGGGGTATGAAGCCAACGGCCGTCGATGGAGGCCGCGCCGCGCTGCAGGCAATCGAAGTCGCAAAAAACGCCGGATACCCGTTTCCCCTGATTCTCCTGGACGGCCAAATGCCAGAAATGGATGGTTTCACGCTTGCCGAACACATTCACAAGGATCCCGAATTGGTGAAAGCCACCATTATGATGCTGACCTCGGCTGGCCATTCGGGCGATGCCGCGCGCTGCCGTGAACTGGGCATCTCCGCCTACTTGGTTAAGCCCATTCGTCAAGGTGAGCTGCTCGATGCAGTTTGCCTGCTGTTAGACAAGACTTCACGGACGGAACCAGCGCCGCTGGTGACTCGCCATATTCTGCAGGAGCACAAGCACCACATCCATATATTGCTGGCCGAAGATAATGCCGTAAACCAGGTCCTTGCGGTACGCATTCTAGAGAAACGTGGTTATTCGGTGACCGTCGCTCCAAACGGCCAAGCCGCCGTCAAAGCATTCCAAACGGGGGAGTTCGAACTTGTGCTGATGGACATTCAGATGCCTGAAATGGACGGTTTTGAAGCGACGGCTGCCATCCGCGAAAAGGAGAAGCTGACGGGCGGGCACATTCCTATCGTGGCCATGACTGCTAATGCCCTAGTAGGCGACCGGGAGAAATGCATTGCCTCGGGAATGGATGACTATGTCTCGAAACCCATCCGTACCAGCGAGCTCTTCGCTACCATCGAAAAAATGTTGGGTAACAAACCTAAGCCGGAATCCGTCGAACTCGCCAAGTCTCCGCGGCCGCTGATCAAAGTCTGAACTACGCAGGGCTCCGCTAGTCCCGGACTCGCAACTCTTCCGCCTCGTGCATCACCAACAGGTTGCGAACTGGCACCCTTCAACACCGCAACGCCACTCGTCACCCCTTTCCTTCACTTGATCTTTACGGCGGTACAACCAAACCCCGTGGTTCTCGCACTTCAAGGTGTCCACACCCGGCTCCTCCGCGGGGTTTATTTGGTCGGGCATTCCTACTAATGTGAAGTACCCGTTGGCCAGGTCATAGCGAACGCTGCATCCTTCGTAACCGCAGCGATAGGAAGGTCGATTGTCGGTGCCTGAGGGAAGTCCGCTCGCCTCGTATCGCATGATCTTGTTATCACGCGGGCAAACTGGTTCGAGGCTTGCACCAAGTACATATGAATATCCAGGTTGTGTCATCGCGGCCTTCCCATCGGTTCACTTTAATGGGATGCTCGGAATCGAGCAAAAGTGTCCGTCAATATTGCGAAACTAATTGAGAGTTGGGGACATAACATATCTCACCGCAGCTCCTACCCGCTTCCGTGTACGGCCGGTTCCCTTGGGAGTGCTGTGAAATCCAAGCGCGCCCGATCAACGCACGGAGCAAGAGCGTATGATGCGAAGGTAGAGTAGAACAAGGCGGTCGGTAGCGGAGGTCTTCGGGGGGATTCGATCTGCCGAAGAAACGGCGCCGGAGAGCGCACCGCGATGCGGGCTTGTTTCGCGTGCAGTGACGTTCGAACGTTCAGTTATTCCGCGCATCCCGACTATTCCCACGCGCGTCGCGTCGTTTCGCTATGGCCGGTTTGGATGTAGAATAGCGGTCCCGGCCGGAACGGGAGATGTGGGCCATGTCGATCTTCGGTAGGTCCTCCCTCTGTCCGAATTGCGCCAGCACGGTAACCCACAGGTCCAGAAGAAAAGGGCTCTTGGAGCAGATCCTTCATGCTGTTTTTTTCGTAAGTCCATTCCGCTGCGACGCCTGTTACAAACGCTATTTCCGTGTGCGATTCCTGACCCGGCCATCGGCTCACAAACGTCATCCCCACGCCGCTTAACCTGCTCGTTCCTAGAAACGTTTGCATGTCCAGTCACTTCGAGTCTGCTGATTTTCGATGCATTTTCACTGGGTCTTGAGCCCCAGTTCCTTTCAACGGGTGGACACGACTCATGCCGGGTTTGGCGAAGACTTCTAGTGAAATTTGGTTCACGGAAGGAGCCCAGTCGGAGTTCCCGCGCGGTGTCCTAAAAGTTGAATTGCACCGATAGTTGCAGGTTGCGCGACCCGTACTTTGGTGCCGCAAACTGCGGTTTTCCGAAAAGGTCGTTCAGTGTGGCATCCCAGACAGGCAAAGGGGAGCAGCTGCCGTCGGGCTGCGGCGTGCATCGTTCCTTGGTGGTAAACTGCACATTGTCCACCGCGCCCTGCTGGAAGTTCGCGTGATTGAACAGGTCGAACGCCTCAATCCTGAACTTCAGTTCGAGCCGTTCATTCAGCTTGAGACTCCTCGCCACGCTAACATCCACGTCCCGCACACCCGGGCCCCGAAAGGAATTGAATCCCTGTCCCGGCACAATCGAAAAGTTCACGTTCGCCGTGTCAAAGACTCCCGTATAGGGCCGGCCACTCGCCATCGTCGCCACCGATGAAAATGTAAATCCCTTCAATGCACGCAGCTCCGGTGACCACGCCCCACTCAACACCAGCCGATGAGTCTGGTCTAGTTGCGATGGGCCGCGTTGGGACTCCTGGTCGAATTGGTTCATGTAACCCGTTCCCTGGTCAATGGTTTTTGAAAAGGTATAGGCCACAGCACCTTGGAATTGCGCCGATTGGTGCCTCAGCGAGAACAGCATCCCCTGATAAATGGATTTGCCCGAATTATCCACGGCGTCAATCGAGCTGAAATTGGAACTGATTAATCCGTCGATGGCCTCGAATTCCGGCACCACATACGACTTCCCATTGGGGAGATTCACCGTCGCTTGAGTGAAGTTCCCTCCGAACGCCACCTGCTGGTCCGGCGGAACCAGATTCAGGTCAAACCCAAAGGTTCCGTTGGCCTGTCGCGTCACTCCGTTCGAATTGCCCAACAGCGCCAGGCCATGCGCGTACACATATCCGACGCTCATCGCTGTGCTTGCGCCGAAGCGGTGCTCCACGGCGAGATTGCCTTGCTCAACGTACGGATTCCGGAAGTTCGAAACGAAGACGTGAATGGATTGACTTCCCCCGCCTGCCGCCAGGGGCGCTGTCAGGCCGTTCGGATAGGTTACCAGCGGCGCTGTGTTTCCGAAGCCCGGCCCGGTGAGAAAGAAGAATTGCCTGGAGATTCCGTTCGAGACCAGGGCGTCGGATAGATCCAACAGGTCTTCCTGAATATAGAACAATCCGAAGGATCCGCGGACCACCGTACCGCCTTTGTTGTCCAGCGAATACGCAAATCCTGCCCGCGGCGAAATATTATCCTTATCCAGCGGGATGCCGCAGGTCAGCGCAAACGCCGGGTTGCAAACTCTTGGTTGTGCCAACTTCTGGTAGTCCCAGCGCACGCCATAATTCAGGGTCAGCCTCGCAGTTGCCCGGAACTGGTCTTCGGCGAACAAGGAATACGTGGGAACCGCAAACCGCACCGTGGACTGTCCGAACGACTGCAAATCATATTCAAACGCTCCCGCCGCCAGGTCCGTGAGGCTTGCGAAGTGAAAGTCTCCGGCCGGACCATACACAAAATAATCGCGGTCCTGATTGACGTTAATGTCCACGCCGGTTCGCAGCGTATGACGCCCTGCCACGTGTGTGAAATTGTCGGAGAATTCAAACCGCCGGTCCGTCGTCGAAAGCTGGAAGCGGTTCCCTCCGAAAACGTATCCTGTGTCCGGGTTCTGGATCACCGTCGAAGGCGAACTCGGCGGAGAGATGGGAAGGTCAGAGTGCAGATCGTTGGCAAAGTGGAACCGCGCTTCATTGAACGTTTTCGCGCTGAGCGTGCTCACCACTGTGAACTGGAAGAAGTGGCTTGTGGATGCGTCTGTCAGCGCTAGTCCGTCGCCCGTTGACGTCGGTGTGGTGAAGTAGCCATGGGGGCTTTGGAACCTTTGGTAGTCGTAAGTCGCGCTGAAAGTATTCATGGGCGTGAGCTGGCCGCTCAGTTTAAGGAAAGCCGTGTTCTGGTTGAAACTGCGAGCAAAGGACCCAGAGTTTTCGGCAAGTATCTTCGCAATTGCGGGATTCGCAGCCAGAAAAATAGTTTGTGCGGCCGCGTTACCCACGGTTTGCAAGGCGCCGGTATCGTTTATGGTGACTGGCTCGTTCCGCACTTGCCCTTCGTAATTCGCAAGGTAAAACAACTTGTCTTTTTTCAGCGGCCCGCCCACCGTTCCGCCGAATTGCTGCCGCCGGTTCGGCGGTTTTGCTAGGCCCAGTTCATTGTTGATCGAGTCGTTTGCGTTTAGCGCCGAGTCCAGAACATAGTAGTAGGCGTCCCCATGAAGCTCATTGCTACCGCTCTTAGTCACGGTATTGACTAGTCCGCCTCCCGATTGTCCGAACTCCGCCTCATACCCGGCGGTGTTTACCTGGAATTCCTGCACAACATCTTCGCTGAATTGAAACGGGATAGTGCCTCTTCCGATCTGTTGCGAGAAAAAGGCGTTGTTATTGTTTCCCCCGTCCACCGTGTAGTTATTGTGGTTCCCGGAGATGCCGTTGAAGCTCACCATGCCGAACTCGCCATCGGTGGTAGCGCCCGGCGTTAGCAGCACGAAATCCGTAAAGTCCCGCCCGTTCAGCGGGAGATTCTCAATGGCCCCCTGTCCGATAACGGAACTGACCGATGAGCGCGTCAGGTCGATCAGCGGCTGCTCCGCGGTCACCACCACTCTTACGTTCTCGCTTCCAATGGTCAGTTGCGGCCGCAGGCTTACCGTCATGCCTACCATCACCACGACGTTGTCCAGTTGCGCAATTTTGAAGCCGGCCTTCTCGATGCTCAGGTGATACGTACCGGGAGACAGATAAGGAAACAGAAAATGCCCGCTGGCATCGCTGGTCTGTGTCTCAGACAGGCCCGTCGCGTCGCTATTTGCTGTTACCGCCGCGTCCGGCACCACTGCATCGCTCGCATCCACAATCACACCTTCCACCCGCCCGCTTCCTAACCCGGACTGCCCCGCAGCGGGTTCGGTCATCCATGCCGTCGCAATCAGCGGGCAGCCCAGCAAAACCAGAAACCTAACATTCCGAGCGAACCGTATCCCTACTTGCACTCTCATCCAGCCCTCGTTTGCTTGAAATAAGATCTAAAAAAGCTTCCACCCGGCGCAAGGCTGCGCCAATACCCGGCCCCGGGAGTCCGTGCTGTTTATTCTGTAATCGGCAATTGTGCCCGCCCCTGGAAACTCGGTACTCCGGCATATAGTCAAGACTTCCTGCGGGGTTCCGCGCGGAGTAGTTGCTATTCTTGCGCTGTGATTTCCTCGGCCTTTCCATCGAGGGCGCTCGGATCAGTTTCCGCCTGCTTCGCGAAAAACCCTTCGATCACAGAAAACAACTGGTGTGTTCTGATGGGCTTCGAAACATAACCGTCCATGCCTGCGGCGAGGCAGCGTTCCTGGTCCCCCACGAGGGAATGGGCCGTCATGGCAATTATTGGGATGTGACTGCCTGTGGACTTTTCTCTTGCTCGAATCGCGGCGGTGGCCTGGAAACCGTCCATTTCGGGCATCTGAACGTCCATCAAGATGACGTCGAAAGACTCCTTTTCGCTTGCAGTAAGTGCATCCCGGCCGTTAACGGCCACGGTTACCGTGTAGCCGCGCTTCTCCAGCAGCCGGACCGCGAGCATTTGATTTACGGCGTTGTCCTCCACCAATAACACCCGCAATCTGTTCTTGATTTCTCGCAACGTATGGCGGGTGACCAAGGGAACGCTGCTCTTCTTAGGTGCCTTATTCAAAACGCTGCAGATCGCGTCCAACAGCTCTCCCTGCCGAATGGGTTTTACCAGGTAAGCGGAAATCCCCAGCTGCCGGCACCTTGCCGCGTCGCCCAAGTGCCCCGTCGAGGTCAGCATCATGATTGTGGCTCCGACCAGCTCCGGGTCTTTCTGGATCCTCTCAGTCAGCGCAAACCCATCCATCTCTGGCATTTGCCCATCGATCACGATGAGGGCAAAGGGATGCCCGAAACTCTTCGCGATCTCAAGGGCCTTCAGCGCTGCCTGACCGCCTTCGACCCCTGTCGGCTTCATCCCCCAACGGCTCAGCATCCCGTGCAAGACTCTTCGATTGGTAGTGTTGTCATCAACGATCAGCGCATGAACATCGCGCAGCTGTTCCGGTTGAAGAAACGCCGGGCGAGCGCTGGTGGTGTCCTGCGCGGCCAACTTCACCGTGAAATGGAACGTGCTACCTTGACCGGTTTGGCTTTCCACCCAGCAGTTCCCGCCCATCAGGTTCGCAAGTCTTGTACAGATGGTCAGGCCCAATCCGGTGCCACCGTACTTGCGGGCCATCGAACCATCCGCTTGCGAGAAGGCTTCAAAAATCGTCTTCTGCTTTTCAACGGGTACACCCACTCCCGTATCCCTCACGCTAAAGTGCAGTGAAGTGCTGTTCGGAGTTTGAGCTTCCTCTTCAATGCCCACAAAGATCTCCCCGAAATCCGTGAACTTGATCGCGTTTCCAACCAGGTTCACTAGAATCTGACGAATTCGCCCGGGATCACCCAGCAGCGCTTCCGGCACATCCGGCTGGACCTCGTAGATGAGTTCTAGCCCTTTCTGGTGCGCTCGATAACTAACGGCCTTCATGGTTTCACCGAGACTCTCGCGCAGATCGAACGGGATTGATTCAAGCTCCAGTTTCCCAGCTTCAATTTTGGAGAAATCCAAAATATCGTTGATGATGGAAAGCAGCGACTCGGCGGAAAGCTGCACGAGCCCGAGATGCTCGCGCTGTTCAGGGGTAAGTTCGGTGTCCAGCACCAATTCCGTCATTCCCAGAATCCCGTTCATGGGGGTCCGAATCTCGTGGCTCATCGTCGCCAGGAATGTGCTCTTTGCTTCGCTGGCAGCTTCCGCGGTTTGTTTTGCTCTTTTCAGTTCCACTTCGGTGTGTTCCCGCTGGAGGATCTCGCCTCGCAATTCCGCGGTGCGCTGGTCCACTAAGACCGAGAGTTGCGACTTCTGCTCGTGGATGCGCTGGACGCGCGAGCGATACATGCTCCATGCGCAAATACCGGCGGCTAGGGCGCAGAGTACGTAGAAGAGGTAGGTTTGATAGAAATGCGGCTCGAGAGACAAAGCCAAAGCCGTTTCATGGGGATCGCAAACTCCGTCTCGGTTGCAAGCGATGACCCGGAAGGTGTAGCCGCCCGGTGGAATGTTGGTGTAGTAGGCCACCCCGCGCGTGCCGGCATCCACCCAGTCTGCATCGAAACCAGCCAGTTGATACCGGAACTGCACCCTTTTTGGCTCATCGAAACTAAGGCCGGCAAAATGAATTTCCAAGTCGCCCTTTCCGGGCAGCACCACGTTGAGTCCATTCTGCGGAACGAAGGAGCGCCCGTTGGCCACCAGGCTTTCGATGACCGCCGGCGGCGGCAAAGGATTCACTAGCAAATGCGCTGGGTCCACCCGTGCAAGGCCCTTGATGGTGGCAAAATACAGGCTTCCATCTTGGCCCTTCCAGGCCGAAGGCCGTCCTCCGCTGGTGCCGATACTGCTCTTCATCCCATTGGCAACACCATATTCATATGAATGCACTCTGGTGATCTTCCCGTCCGCAAAGCTGTCTAGCTCCGCCTTGCTGATTCGAGAGATGCCGCGGTTGCTCGAAAGCCATAGATCCCCTTCATCGCTTTCCATGATTTCGGGAATCACATCGTCGGTGAGTCCGTCCTTTGTCGTATATTGGCTGAACCTTTCGTTCTTCAACCGAAACAAACCGTCGCCCTCGGTTCCGATCCACACGGTACCTTTCGAATCTTCATGGACTGCCGAAACCGCTTCATCGGTAAATCCATTACCGGCGTTGTAAATACGGAATTTGGAGGCTCTCAATGTTGTCAACCCGTGAGATGTGCCGATCCACAGGAATCCATCCGGCGTCGCTTCAACATCCAAGATGACGTTGCCGGAAAGACCGTCTCGCGTCGTATAGGTCCGCTCGGTGCTTCCGTCAACCTCCACGAGGCCGCCAATCGTGGCAATCCACACATGATGGTTTACATCTTCCGCAAAGCTCATGATTACGTTTGAGGGCCAGCCGTTCTTGGTACCAAACAATGTGAACTTTCCATCCTTCAGGCGGCCCGCGCCACCGCCATCGGTCCCAATCCACAGAGCCTTTTCATGATCCAGATAGAGTGACCGAACAACTTTTTTCAGACCGTTTCTTGCTATGAAATTCGAAAACTCTCCGTCTTTCCAGTGGCTAAGTCCTCCGTTCGTGCCTATCCACAAGCCGTTGGCTCCGTCACCAATAACCGTCCGCACATACTCGTCGCTCAGCCCTGACTCACGCCCATAAGTAGTGAAGCTGACCTTTCTGAGTTGGTCGAGGCCACCGCCGTCCGTGCCGATCCAGATACTACCCTCGGCGTCCTCGGTGATAGACAACACCACGTCATTCGTCAGACCCATTTCTGAATTGAAAATTCCAATCGCGCCATTCTTCAGGCAGTTGAGCCCGCCGCCGTCCGTGCCAATCCACAAGTTCCCATCCCGGTCCCCCTGGAGCGCTAGCACTGCTGCGCTCGAAAGCCCGTTTTTGGTGGTGTACAGCGTGAATTTCCCCGATTTCAATCGTGCCAGGCCTCGATTCGTTCCGATCCACAGAGCGCCGTCTGCGTCTTCGAACAGCGAAGAGATCGAATCACTCGGCAATCCATTTTTGGTGTTGAAGACTGTGAAGCGCCGGCCGTCCCAGTGATCCAGTCCGCCATCGTCGGTTGCCACCCACAAAGTTCCGTCGGCCGCTGACAATAAGGCTTCAATTGTGTTGCTCGACAGACCTTGCTTCGTGGTGAGCACCGTAAGCTTGCCGTCCCTCAAGTGCCCAAGCCCGGCGTTTTTGAACCCGATCCACATGCTGCCATCGCGATCCTGCTGGATGGATGTGACATCTTCACCGCCGGAAACATCCGTCGGATATAGAGTGAATTTGCCATCTTTCATCCCGATGAGGCCGCCGTCGCGAGTGCCAATCCACAAAGTCGCATCGCGGCTTTCGAACAGCGTTTCTATGTAATGGATCTTGACTCCACCGGCGTTCTTGCTGTTGAAGACATCGAAGTGCAGCCCATCGAATCGTGCCAGGCCCCTCTCTGTTCCCACCCAGAGAAAGCCGTCCCGCGCCTGAAGGATCGCTTGCACGGAATCCTGCGGGAGACCTTCTGGCGCTTGCCATGACTGGTGGCCGTAACCTTGGATCGCGTTGTGTGGATGTGCCTGGCCACCGCTCGCAATCGGCTCTCCCACAAAAATCAGGAGCAGCGTGCAGCACACCGTGGCAATGTTGATCGAATATCTCGAGCGCATCCAGCCCAGCCTCACCTTACAGACCATCCATTGCGGCTTGGTACTTCCATGGTCAATCAGAAAGGAAAATGGACGCCCAGGTTCTTAGAGACGGGCGTGGAGTAATGAGGTTCAGCAGTCAGATATGGATGACGACAGTTCCTCAGAAGGGGGACTTCATTCTGGCACCCCCAGTAGCCGCTTTCAAGGTCTTCGGCGCAGAATAGCTCGCAACAGTCAATGATGGTGGTGCGGCTACCTGCCGGCCAGCCGCGGGCAAAGCCCGCAGCGAAAGGCAGATACTGATCTTTGTTCTCTATCTCCGGCGAAGGTTTAAAAACGACGGATGCAGATGATCGACAACAGTTTAGGAAGCCAAAAACTGTGCTTTGGTATTTGGTGCCAAAGCTCCTGGCCGAGAGCTATATTAAGGATAGATTCCCGAGGATCGAGATACTTTCGCATTATCTTCGCCTTTAGGATGCCTTGATTTCAGAAGCGCGAGTATTCCTGCGCGGAGGGCGAGGCCCGTTGATCCCATGGTCGCGCTACGGTACGAATAGTCCTTCGCAGGAGTGACTAGCAGCCCCAGCGTTAAATCAGACTCGTGGACATTCCAGGTGGATAACGGTAACCGCATGCCCGGTTTCGTTCGACTCCTCGGGAGTTAGCTCTTACTGAGGCAAGCACCTATTGACACCAAGGTTGCCCTTTCCCGGATCGTAGACTTAACCCACGCTCTTAACCGAGTCGATTCCAGCCGAAGTCCCTACAAGAAAAAGTGTAACCAACAGCTACGGCCGTCAGTAATATCAATCAGAAGCCCGGCATGAATCTCAACAGCAACTTGACGAAGTACCTGCTTATTTCTGGAGAGGCCAAGCCATGAAAACGCTCTTCATCGCGCTTCGCGCCATATTCTTCAGCGCCGCATTCATTTTTCTATGGGGCTGGGTCGCACTGAGCCTGCACCGCCGCTACGACACGACTCTTAGCTTCCCATTTTCCGCCTGGACGCCCGCCATGGGCATTGCCCTGATGGCTGCCGGCGGAACTCTCGCCTTCGCCTGCATTGCGACGTTCGTTACCCGCGGCGAAGGCACGCCCGCGCCAATGGATCCGCCGCGCAAGTTCGTAGCTGCGGGGCCGTACCAGTTCGTGCGCAATCCGATGTATATCGGCGGTTTCCTGGTGCTCGCAGGCTTCGGCTTGTACGAGCAGTCACCCGCCATTCTGCTCTTCGCCCTGCCGTGGCTTCTATTCGCGCACCTCTTTGTCATCCTCTACGAAGAGCCGCATCTCCGCGCCACATTTGGCACGCCCTACGACGCCTATTGTCGCTCGGTGCGACGCTGGCGGCCTCGCCGCTAGTCGTTTTCCAAGGGTCCGGTAATGCAACTCCCCTGCCGACAGGCGCGAGGATTTCGTAGGGGCCGAGTTTGTCGCCATTACTCTCATTTCAAGTATGCCGTCCAAACTTTCATTGTTGCGCTCCGAGATTCAGCTTTCGCGTCGACGCTAATCCAGAACAAGGGTTGCCTGGCACTCGGAACTTGCCGCCGGAAAGATTCGCAATTTCCGGATGGACCACAGCTTCTGGATAGTTGTGTTTACCGCGCGCCGATGATTCGGCTTATACTCTGCCCGGTCGAGACAGGATCCGGCGATATTGTTTGGAGGGCAAGTTGCGGCAAAGCATAGCGATCGTTCGGCTTGACTTGAT
>Ga0210403_10001142_pt1 | contig 25770 bp, 18 predicted proteins | sample IncBWC19MmetaG_FD_150863 | JGI IMG/M metagenome (GOLD analysis project Ga0210403, IMG submission 150863) | Forest soil microbial communities from Barre Woods Harvard Forest LTER site, Petersham, Massachusetts, United States - Inc-BW-C-19-M | ecosystem: Environmental > Terrestrial > Soil >... | reverse complement strand
GCGCGGTTTGTAGCATACGGCTTGCCATCTCTATTGACTCTTTGGGTTCGCCATAACCTGCTGATTCTACGTGTTTTGTGATTTTGTAACACTGTAGTAATAGAAGGTAGCGATAAAAACGAGGCCTGCACATACCGCTCCAACCGGGAAACCATAAATGAAGGCTGCAAATCCAGCCATAGAATTATGGTGAGGATAGCGCCACATGGCCCATTCGCCATAAGCGATGTTGAAGACTACGAAGATCAAAATGAAGGCCAGGGCGGCAGTAGCAAACGAAATTAATATTCTTCTCGTCACGTCGTACCTCAGTCTGCCAACGCTGCGATTTCTTCGGAATCCCAAATATGATCTGCAAGCGCAGCCGCCACCGCCGGAGCGATTCTCAGGGTCTTGTGAATTCTAGCAAAAATTGCAGTGGACAATGCCGGGAGGGTGGGACGCGATGGGGGTTTGTCAACGCCCGGTCATTGCTTGACAACTCTCAACCTTGCTACCTATGATAAGCAGTAGCGAATAAAACGCGAATAAAATACATCTCCATGAGGGTAGGACTTTGTCTGTGCTCGTTGACCAGATTGATTTTTTTCGCCTTGATGCAAACCGGAAACTGGATCCGGAACGCCGCTCAGAATTAGGGCAATTCATGACGCCTCCGGCGACGGCGCGATTCATGGCCTCAATGTTTGAAGCCAAGTGCGATGAGATCAGATTGCTGGATGCCGGAGCGGGTGTCGGCTCCCTGACGGCGGCGCTCGTGAGCGAGATCTGTGAGCGTCAAAGTAAGCCGAAGAAAATTCACACAACGGCCTATGAGATCGACCCAGCACTCGCGAATTATCTTGGCGCTACACTCGATCAATGTTGCAAAACCTCTGAAGACCAGGGCATCGTGTTCGGATTTGATTTGCTAGAAGATGATTTTATTGAGCATGCGACGCGCAGGCTGAGACAGGAAATGTTTACTCCCATTGAGAGATTTAACTGCGCGATCCTGAACCCACCCTATAAGAAGATCAATGGCGAGTCGGAAGCGCGATCGATGCTACGGGAAATTGGCATTGAAACATCGAACTTATATACCGCCTTCCTTTCGATAGCGCTTATGTTGGTCGCGCCGGGCGGTGAGATTGTTGCTATCACCCCGCGAAGCTTCTGTAATGGGCCTTACTTCAAGCCGTTTCGAAAGCTGCTGTTGGATACCATGGCCATTCGCCGCATTCATATATTTGAGTCCCGGCAAGTGGCATTCAGGGAAGACGAGGTGTTGCAGGAAAATGTAATCTTCCACGCCGTTAAAGGCGGGCAACGCACAAGCGTCACAGTTTCTGCGAGCGCTGGTCCGGAGGACGACTTTGTTACTATGCGGAAGATCGCATACGAACAGCTCGTTGATCCCGGCGATCCGGAACACTTTATTCACATTGTCCCGGATGGGCTTGGCGCCTCAATCGCGGAACAGGTAGGGCGGCTGTACTGGACGTTGAAAGAGCACGACATTGAGGTTTCAACCGGACGGGTCGTTGATTTCCGTGCTGTGGCGTTGTTACGTGAAAACCCAGGCGCTAACACAGCGCCATTGATCTACCCTCGTAATTTCGACAATGGCTTTATTGAATGGCCGAAACCGGGAGGTAAAAAATCGCAGGCCTTGGCGATGCTGCCCGGTGTCGAAGAACTGCTTGTTCCCAGAGGGACGTACGTGCTGGTGAAGCGATTCTCCGCAAAAGAGGAGAGCCGTCGCGTGGTTGCTGCCGTCTACGACCCTACCCGCATCGATGCCCACCAGGTGGGGTTTGAGAACCACCTCAATTATTTTCACCGGAAGGGCAGTGGTCTGCCCCTCGCATTTGCAAGGGGTCTAGCCGCGTTCCTTAACTCAACGCTGATAGACTTATATTTCCGGCAGTTCAATGGGCATACCCAGGTGAATGCGACCGATCTCAGAAACTTGAAATACCCTACTCGGTCACAGCTTGAAACCCTAGGCGCCCGAATTGGTAATGAATTTCCGGAGCAAGAATTATTAGATTGCTATGTTGAGGAGACGCTCAATTTGCCCGAAGCGACAGGCATACCCGACCCAGTACAGGCAAAGAAACGATTGGAAGAGACCTTGAGTATCCTGAAGGATCTGGGCTTGCCGCGTGAGCAGCAGAATGAACGCTCCGCTCTAACCCTGCTTTCATTGCTCGACCTCAGACCGGACACAGCCTGGTCGAAGGCGAAAGACCCGCTGATGGGCATAACGCCAATGATGGATTTTTTTGCCGCACATTACGGCAAGAAATATGCTCCAAATACTCGTGAGACGGTACGCCGTCAAACCATCCAGCAGTTTCTCGAGGCCGGGATCGTGTTGATCAATCCTGATAGTCCGGAGCGCGCTACGAATAGTCCTTTTGCTGTCTATCAGATCGAAGCCAGCCTGCTCGGATTACTCAGAACTTATGCATCGAAGAAATGGGAGAACGGGCTGCGGACCTATTTGGCCTCGGCTGAAACCCTCAAGAAGAAATATGCGCAGGAGCGGGAGATGAAGCGGATTCCTGTGCAGATTGCGGAAGGGAGGACGATTACGCTTTCACCTGGGGGGCAGAACGTTCTGGTGGAAAAGATCATCCATCATTTCTGTGAGTTGTTCGCGGCGGGTGGCAGACTTGTGTACGTAGGCGATACAGACGAGAAATGGGCCTATTTCGATGAGCCCCTGCTCCGCTTGATCGGTGTTGAAGTGGAACTACACGGCAAGATGCCGGATGTCATTGTGTATATCGAGGCCAAGAATTGGCTGATCCTCATTGAAGCTGTAACCAGCCATGGCCCAATCAATCCAAAAAGGCAAGGGGAGTTGAAGACCCTGTTCAAAGGCTCCAAAGCAGGATTAGTGTTCGTCACCGCATTTCTTGATCGGCAGGCAATGGTCAAGTATCTCAGCGACATTTCCTGGGAAACGGAAGTGTGGGTAGCCGATGCCCCAACCCATTTGATCCATTTCAATGGAGAGCGGTTTCTCGGACCGCACGAGAATTGATCTCGGAATCCTGGGTTTGCTTCGCTTTCGTTCTGAAGAAGCTACTGCCGGGGAGGGTGGAACGCAATCCATCAGATCGGCCCGCGATAGCGGCGCAGCCGCACTGCTATGGCGAGGAAGGCTATGGCGATTATCGCTCCGATCCACAGGCCCGGATTGCTGAAGAACTGAGCTGGAGTGAGTCCAGACATCGTATCCATCAGGGTGGCGCCCGGCGCAGGGGTGGAAGTCTCCGGGCCGGCCAGGCGGTGTTCCAGCAGGGTGGCGCAATACGTAGTGTTGAAAGCAATCTTCTCGACGACACAGATCACGGCCGGGGGCAGAAGGGCCCATAGAAACGGCGCCCGCCGGGCCCATGCGGAAACCAGCAACAGCCACCCGTAGAAAGGCGCGTACCATAGGCCGTGGACGGTCACAATGTGGTAGAGCAGCCTGAGTGACACATGGAAGAACGATGATTGTTGCCAGAGCGTGGCCACGCTCAGGCCGCTCCCGCTTCCCAACACTACGGCGGTGGTCAGCAGCAGCAGCATGATCAACTGCGTGGCCAACGTAATGGCGAATGCGAGCAGAGGCAGAATGGCCAGCGGAATACTCAGCTTGGAGAGCACAGTCGTGAGATCGGAAACCGGCAGCGACTTCCAGAACAGTATGCTGCGATCGCGGCGCTCGCCGTACAGCGCGTCGAGACAGTAGAACAGTCCGACAATCAAAATGGTCCCCATGATCAGGGCCGCCGCGATATCGTACGGCATCTCAATGGTGGAGCGCTGCTTCGCCGGGTCGAGCGCCGCCCAGCCACTGAGTTTGTGCGGCCCAACCATCAGGCTGATCAGGAAGGCGAACAAGAGGAGGCCGGCGGCGGCCAGCGGCGCAATATAGATGGAACGGTTTTCCCACAATTCGCGGCGCACCGACCAGTACACGAGCCGGGCAGCCGGCACAACGGCCTGCGCGCTTCCTGGCGCGCCGGGGTGAGACTCAAGCACAGCGTTCGATGGCGTCGTCATAGAGCCGCTCCTATTGCTGACGGTGTTTCTCTCGATATTTCTCCGGCTTGATTGCCGATTACGGCAACGAACAGGTCGGCGATGCTGGGGGTCCGCAGTTCGCCCAATTCCGCCAGTTGCCGGCGATCGCCATGATCGAACAGCAGGATGCTGCGGCCCAACACCTGGCGCTCGTTCATGGGCTGGAGCGCCCGCGCCGCCGCAACCTGCCCGGGATGCGCGATCACTTCCATATAGCGCGACTCGAACTGCTCCATGCTGCAATCGAGTACGATGCGGCCCCGGTGGATGAACATGAGATCGGTGAGGACATGCTGGACTTCTTCCACCTGATGGGTCGCAAACACGATGGTGCGGTTGCGGTCAAAGTAATCATTCAACAGGGAATCGTAGAACTGCTTGCGATAGAGGATGTCGAGGCCCAGCGTAGGCTCGTCCAGCACCAGCAGTTTCACGTCCATGGCCATCACCAGGGCGAGGTGCAACTGGACCACCATACCCTTCGATAACTCACGAACTTTGCTGGCGCTCCGGACCGTGGTCTTGGCCAGAAAACTTTCAGCCTTGGCGCGGTCGAATCGCGGATGAACACCGGCAACGTAATCGAGCGCCTGCGAGACCCGCAGCCAGAGCGGCAGCACGGTGACATCGGCAATGAATGAGACATCGCGCATGAGCCGGTCGCGCTCCGCCCAGGGGTCGCGTCCGAGCACTCTCAACTCCCCTTGATACGGTGTAAGGCCGAGAATCGCATTGAGCGCGGTGGTCTTGCCTGCGCCGTTGGGGCCGATGAGCCCGAGGATGCGGCCCTCTTCGATACGTAAGTCGATGCCGTCCAGAGCCATCGTTGTTCCGAACGCCTTGCGGAGACCGCGTGCTTCTATGCATGCCATGGCTTCAACGCTCCTCCTGTTTGGTTTTCGCCTTCGGCTGGCGGGCGGCGGCATTCCTCAGAAGTTCTTCCGGTGTCAGGCCGAGCCGCAACATGGTGGTGTGGATACGGGGCCATTCTTCCTCAAGGAACTTCTGGCGCTCGCCTTGCAACAGCAGCTTGCGCGCACCCACATTGATAAACATGCCCAGACCTCGCTTGCTCTCCACCAGCCGCTCGTCGACCAGTTGCTGATAGCCTTTCAGGACCGTGAGGTGATTGACGCGATACTCGGCGGCCACCGTGCGCACCGAGGGCAGCGGATCGCCTTCCTTGAGAATACCGTCGAGTATCATCGCGACGACCCGGTCGCGAAGCTGGCGGTAAATCGGCTGATTGTCATTCCACTCACGGTCCATGATGTGTCCCAGATAGTCCGCGCCCGTTATTTTGTCCGTTGCAGATCAAAGTGTGCATGCACCAGCTTGTCGCCCTTGAGCAGGAATGTCCAGTCTTCGGTGTGATGGTTGGCGTCGAGGAATGTGATCACGGCATGGTGCATGTGTCCGTACTGCGTGCTGCCGGCCACGTCGAGAAACTGGAATTCCACGGTCTTGCCGTCCGCTGACATTTTGCCTGTCATGCGCGGACGGTTCCCGGCGTCACAATAATGGGTCAGGAGCAGACGGTCCTGATCCATGTACAACATGGTGATGGGATCATCGGCGCTTCCGGCGCCCGTCATCTCATGCATGAGCGCATTGCCCCTGGAAGTCACGCGAAATGACACCTGCAGCTTGCCGTCCATAGCGGCATCCTGAGGTGTGGTCGTCACCTGGCCTTCCCACGAACCTGCTAGGGTTTTTAGTTTATCGAAAGATTGTTGTGCGTCGGACTGCGCAAGGGCCACAGTGGCGAGCGACATCAGAACAGCGGACAGCATTCTACGCAGCGATTTCATCTTCACATCTCCTGTAAGGTTCATTTCTTCTTGGCCGAGCAACCAAGGGTCACTCGGTTACCCCATCTAGTGATATAGTTATATATATGACTATATATCATGTCAAGTGTTTTTTGAATTTCTGAAACACGAACCGCTTTCCGGAAGGAAGGGACGAGTCTCCACGAATGTCCACATCTGTGGAGATACGGGTCCATTGGAAGAAGTCCCGCAGTGCTCGCGCGCAGCGAAGCGGAGCGTTCTTAAACAATGCTCTTTGCTGAAGGCTGGAAAGCTTCTTCCAATCACACGAGAATATTGGCGGGGATGGTCCTAGACGGTGGTAGAGGGTTGAGCGAACTCAACCCTCTACCCGATTTGCTGGAAGGTTACGCTGCTGGCCGTTCCAGAATTTCAGCCAATGCGCGCAGCCGTGAAGAATCTGCCGGGCTCTTCGCGGTGCTCGCGTCTTTCGCCAATGACGGCGACAGGAGCTTTAACTTCGCCAGAGCGTGTTTGCTCATGTGGGAACTCTCCGCGCTCTGGATTGCCTTTTGCAGGTCTGCGATTCTTTCCGGCGGCAGGGCTTGCGACCGCGACAATTGGTCTACGTAGGCCTTGGCGACCGCCAGATTTGCCGGCCACTCGATCTTCTGCTGGTTCTGCACATTCAACTCGGTCGTCCGGACCGTCTTGGCCGCATCGATTTCGTTCTGGGTCAAGAACTTGGTGGGTGTCAATTCCAATACGTCCAGGCCGCGCGCAATCTCCGAGCCATAAATGTAGCCGTTGTACCAATACGCCGCCCATTCGCCGCCCAGCACCAGCATCTTCGCGTCGATCGGCCCGCGGTCAAAGTAAGCAATCTCAAATGGATGCGCTGCATCCGTAAAGTCCATGACGGAGATGCCGCCCTGGTACCAGGCCTGCACTTCGATATCGCGGCCCGGGACAGGGACCAGCGAGCCGTTGTGGGCCACGCAGTTTTCCGAGTCGCTCTGCGCAGCCGGCAGCTTATAGTAGGCATTGAAAGTCAGTTTGCCTTGCTGCAGGCCGAAGATCGCGTCCGCGCCCCACTGGTTCGGGTCGTTCGGACGGCACCGCGCCCCCAGGCCGCCGCCCCACTCGTCCGTAAACACGACTTTGCTCCCATCGTTGGAGAATGACGCCGAATGCCAGTAGGAATAGTTCGGATCGTTCACCGCATCCACGCGCTTCGGATTTACAGGGTCTTTGATGTCGAGCAGAATTCCATTTCCGGAGCACGCGCCCGCCGCCAAACCGAGCGCCGAATACACGGTGATGTCGTGGCACTGGTCCGTATCCGACTCGCCCTTCCTGCCATGAGTGCCGCCGTTGTTGAGCCCGTTCATCGCGCCTGTCCGGGCGTTGACGAATACACGGGGGCTGGAGACCACTTTCGCGTTCTGCGGCGCAGCCACCGGGACCTTGATTACTTCGATACGAAACAGCGCGGTATTAGGGTCTTTCTCCGGCTTTTCGCCTGAGCATCCGGCCAGCTCTTCCGGTTGACGCACAAACGATGTGCCTGACACGTATATATAAACGTTGTCGTGGTCGTTCGGATCGGTCACCAGGGTGTGGGTATGCGATCCGCGGCAGGTCTGCACGGCGGCGACCTGCTTCGGGTTTCTGATGTTGGAAATGTCGAAGATTCTCACGCCCCGGAAACGGTCCCTTTGCGCTACCGGCAAGCGGAGTTTCTTGTCTTTCTCAGCGCCTGCGGGCGGGGGAGGCTCCGGCGGAAAGCCCTGCGCGCCGCAATCTACACGTCCATTCGGCATCTCTACCGACATGAACAGCAGGTCCTTATATACAGACAGATCACCCTGCCCGCCCGGGCACACCAGGGAAGTCAGCAGCGCGGGGGCCGCCGGATTGGAAATGTCATAGATGTTCACGCCATAAAAATTCCCCTGAAACAGATGGTTGCCCTGGAAGGCGAAATCTGAGTTCGCGAAGGCCAGTTGCGCGCGCACCAACTGCATCGGTTTCGGGACCTTGGCGATATTGTCCATGCCGAGCTGGTCCAGGGTCTTCTGCACCTTGGGATCGTCGGCATTCGCGGTCCCTAGTTGAAAGGCGGCAGGCTTCTTGACGAACTTTAGGTGCTTCATACCCATCGATGCTTCGCCAGCGTTATAGAGGCCAGGGGCCAGCTTGGCGCGCGGGTCGTTTACATCCGGCCCGGACATGCCCGGTGGCAGCGCCGGAGCGGCTTCCGGAGCGAACGGGTCCTGCTCTTCCTCGGCGGCTTCCTGTGCGGGCGGCGGGGGCGCAGGGGTCTGCGCTTGTGCTTGCAGCCGGCTCCAGCCGAAAAAGAAAAGGATGGCTGCGATCGCCATGTGAAAAGCAACTCTTGGCACTCGGTTCATTGTTTCTCCTCAGAAACTTTCTTCTCCAACATTGTCTGCATAACTTTGATCTCGGCCCGTTGTGCATTGTCCGCATCCGTGGCAAAGTCAAACAATTCGGCATCCTGACCTGCGCCGGCGGTATCGAACAGGTCCTTCACCATTGCTAGCGCGCCGTCGTGGTGCTGAATCATCCCGGTCAGGAACAAATGATCGAACACGGCGTCCTTGGCCCCGCGTAGCGTCTCCATCTGCTCCGGTGTAAGCATACCGGGCATCAGGGCCATTGGATGATGCGACATGTTTCCCATTTCTGGCATGGCCATGGAAGCTGCTTCGCCGCGGGCCGACAGCCAGCGCCGCATGAACTTGATTTCGTCCGATTGCGAGCTGCGGATGCGCGCGCCCAGGGAGCGCAGGTTTTTGTTTTCCGTGTGCGACGAAATCAGTGCGGTCATCTCCACGGCTTGTCCATGGTGCGTGATCATGCCTTGCATGAAGTCCACTTCCGCCTGTGACCGAAGCGGCAGCTTGGCCGTTGTGGAAGGCGGCAGCCTTTTGCTCGGCTCACCGGGCGCACCCGGCTGCACTACGACAGGGGGCGCCGGAGCAGTCTGTTGAGTGCCCGCTGCGGGCAGCAGTCCACAGAATATTGCCGATGCCCACACAGACCACAGTTTGCGCTTGCCGCGAGAACGATACGGCCGCCAGTTTGGGGTGTTGCAAAACATTTTCATTTGGATACGACGAAAGCTTGTAATGGAATATTAACATTTCCATGGGTTCCATCCAGGCAATGTGTGGTCCGATGGTCGAGCTACGGCACGGGTGAAGGTGATGCGATTAAGAACTGCTAGCGCGACGGTAGAAGAGCATGGCTTCAGCCATGTTGAAATGTCTTTGACTTCGATCTCCGGTCTCGTGCATCCTATTGTCCGGGAACCGTGATGTTCGTGGCAACGATCAAAAGAGATCCAAGGTTTTCCTGGTTCTGGCGGCTGCTTTCACCGGCCGTGGCCGGGGTCATGCTGGCCAATGCGAAGTTGATGTTGTTCACGTCCGTGGTCTCCATACGGCGAATAGGGCCCGAATATTCCGGCGCTGCTGTGTACGTGAACTGGCACAAGTATGCGCTCTTTCTGTGCATCCATCACGGCGGCTATGGACGTGTGTTGCTGATGAGTTCCGCGCCCTACATGGAACCCGTCGCCCGTTGGTGTGGCTGGTTGGGAGTGACCGTCGTCCGTGGTAACCCGGGAGAACGCAGCCGTGAATCGCTGGTGCGCCTTATAGAGTGTCTGCAACGTGGAGAATCCGTCTGCCTGGCAGCGGATGGCCCCGCCGGCCCCCCATTCAAGGTAAAGACCGGCTGTGTCGAACTGGCACGCGCCGCCGGTGTACCCATTGTGCCGTTGGCCTATCGCTCGCGGAAGGGCAAGTCGAGCCTGGAACGCTGGGACCAGAGGTATACTGTCGGGAAGTTCGACCAGATTGAAGTGGTCTACGGTGGGCCGATCTTCATCGGTTCCTCCGAGGCGGAGAGCAGCGCGCTGGAACGTGTGCGCAAAGGGCTTGACGAGGTCATGGCCTATGCACAGGAAAATCCCGCCTGATTCATTCCAAGCCACGAATTTGACTCAGGTAAAGTTTCATCGTAACGTCAGCAATGGACCAGCAATGCTGAAGGAGCTTGCTCATGCGTAAAGCAGTCATACTTTTTGCGATTCTCATGCTTGCAGTTGCGGCTTCCGCGCAGACCGTGGATGAAATTATTGCCAAGAATATCGCAGCTCGCGGAGGCCTGGCTAAACTGCGGGCGGTAAAGACCGTGCGCATCACCGGGACCGCCGAATTTGCCGGCGTACAAGCCAATGTCATGATCGCCGAGAAGCGTCCGAACCAGATGCGCACGGAAATCACCCTCCAGGGCATGACCATGGTGCAGGCCTATGACGGGCTGCACGGATGGCAGGTAGTCCCGTTCACCGGCAAGACAGATCCTGAGCCCATGGCCGACGACGACCAGAAGTCCGCGGCCCAGGATGCCGACATTGATGGCGCGCTGATTGATTACAAAGAGAAGGGCCATAAAGTCGAACTGGTGGGCAAGGAAAAAATCGAAGGCACCGATGTCTATCATCTGAAGATCACCATGAAGAGCGGCGATACACGGGATGAGTACCTGGATGCCCGCAGCTTTCTCGACATCAAGGCCACCCGCAAGGCCACACGGCAGGGAACCGAAACGGTGCAGGATACGACCCTCGGCGACTACAAGGAAGTAGAGGGCATGATGCTCCCATTCTCTCTGGAAGTACACTCCCAGGGAATGCCCGGTGGCCAGAAAATCACCATCCAGAAGGTGGAATTCAATGTCCCCATGGAGGACGGCCAGTTCAAGATGCCGGCGGTGGCGCCAGCGCCGGCGGAAGGCAAGAAGCCTTAGGAGCGATCGGGTGATCTAGTGATCGCCGTGATCTGATGATCTGAAGAGCGGGAGCAGCAGAGTATTTAGAAACAGTCGGATCAGACATCCTTCTGTCAGAAAATCCACGCCGTCAGCTTATCCCAAAAAATGGTACTCCGATCACGGCGATCACCCGATCATCAGATCACCCGATGTCGAGATGCCCCGATGTCCGATTCTTCCTCCCCTGTGTTTAAATCAATAAACAATGTTCCGTCTCTCTGAAATGCGCCAGGAGTTCCGCCCTATGTTGCGGATGGCGATTCCCATGGCGCTGACCGAACTGGGTTGGGTGGCCATGGGCTTGGTGGATACCATCATGGTGGGCCATCTGCCCGATAGCGCCGTCGCCATCGGGGCAGTCAGCCTGGGGACCGCGCTCTTTTACACCATCGGCATCTTCGGCAGCAGCGTGATGCTGGGTCTCGATACACTGGTTTCCCAGGCCTACGGCGCGCGCAAGTTGGAAGAATGCCATCGTAATTTCTTCAATGCGTTGTATTTGGCCATGGTGCTGGCCCCGTCCCTGATGGTTTTAATTTTTCTGGCGCTGCCCTGGCTGCCCCGGACTGGAATTGATCCGGCGGTGGTGCGCGAGACGGTTCCTTTCATGCGGGCGCTCAACTGGAGCACGTTGCCGCTGGTCTTTTATTTTGTCCTGCGGCGCTACCTGCAGTCGATGTCCATCGTCCGCCCGGTGGTCTTTGCGCTGGTGTCAGCCAACCTCGTCAACGTGCTTGGGAACTGGACCCTGGTCTACGGGCATCTCGGCTTCCGCCCCATGGGCGTCACCGGCAGCGGATGGGCGACATGCGTTTCCCGCATGTACGTGCTTGCCGTGCTGGCGGCCGCGGTCGTCTACTGTGACCGCAAGCGGTCGAGCGGGATGTGGCACGCCTCGCGCCGGCTGGAGCTGGCGCGCATCCGCGAGCTGTTGCGCCTGGGATTGCCCGCCGCCCTGCAGCTTCTGGTGGAAATGATGGCGTTCACCAGCACCGCGATGCTGATCGGCAGGCTGGGGGCGCTGGAGCTGGCCGGACACCAGATAGCGCTGAATGTTGCCAGCTTCACCTACATGGTGCCGCTCGGCATTGGTTCGGCTGCGGCCGTCCGCGTGGGCCATGCTTATGGCGCCCGTGATTCCGCGGGGGCCACACGCGCCGGGTGGATGGCGCTGTTCTTCGGCCAGACTTTTATGTTCTGTTCCGCCCTGGTGTTGTTCCTGCTGCCCCAGTACATTGCGCGACTTTACAGCTCCCAGCCGGAAGTCATCGCCATGGGCGTCAGGCTGCTGCGCGTGGCCGCAGTGTTCCAGCTTTTTGACGGCTTGCAGGCGGTGGTCACCGGAGCGTTACGGGGCGCGGGCAACACACGTACGCCCATGCTCGCGCATTTGCTGGGCTACTGGCTGATCGGCATGCCCCTGGGAACATGGTTGTGTTTCAAGCTGGGCTGGGGAGCAGCAGGGTACTGGTCAGGATTGTGCGTCGCCCTGGTTTTGATTGGCACGGGGTTATTGGCGGTGTGGTATCGGCTGGTGAGAAGCCTGCAATTTACTCAGGGTCATCCCGAGTTCCGTCAGGAGCGCGCGCTTTCTTCAGCGCGCGAGTAGGCGCGAGGGACCTGCGTTCAGCGTTGAACCATGAGTATCACATCTGCTTCTTCAACTCATTCAACAGATTCAACGCGTCCAGTGGCGTAAGGCTGTTCAGGTCGGCGTCCCGTAGTCTGTCGACAATCTTTTGTGACAGCGGCGTAAACATCGTGAGCTGCATCTGTTGCGTATCGCGCTTGTTCGCGGGCGCCAGGTGGCTGCTGGTTTCGTGTTCCGCGTTTTCGTGTTCGTGCAGCACCTCGCGGGCACGGACCACCACTTCCGGCGGCAACCCCGCCAATTTGGCGACTTCAATGCCGTAGCTGCGGTCGGCGGGGCCGGGCTCCACTTTGCGCAGAAAGACGATACCCCCGGCGTTTTCTTTTACCGAGACGTGGAAGTTCTTCACCCCTTCTAGGGCTTCAAGCTCCGTCAGTTCATGGTAGTGGGTAGCGAACAGGGTCCGTGCCTTGCTGGTGGAATGGATGTACTCGACCACCGCCCAGGCGATGGCCAGGCCATCGTAGGTCGATGTCCCACGTCCGATTTCATCGAGCAGAATCAGCGAGCGGGCGGTGGCGGTGTTCAGGATGGCTGCCGTCTCCGTCATCTCGACCATAAAGGTCGAGCGCCCGCGGGCCAGGTTGTCGCTGGCGCCGATGCGTGTGAAGATGCGGTCCACGACCGGCAGGCGCGCCGAACGTGCAGGAACGAACGAACCCATCTGCGCCATCAGCACAATCAAGGCCGTCTGCCGCAAGTATGTCGACTTGCCGCCCATGTTGGGGCCGGTGATCAGCAAAATCGCATGACTGGTGGAATTGAGATACAGATCGTTGGGGACAAAGCGGTCGTTGCTGCCCGTCAGATCAACCTGTTCCAGCACCGGATGGCGGCCATCGACGACTTCGAGTTCCTCAGTGTCGTCAAATCTCGGCCGGATATAGCCATGGTTCTGGGCCAACGCCGCGAGCGACGCCAGTACATCGACTTCCGCCAGCGCCAGCGAGGTCTGCCGAATTCGTTTGGCCTCCGCGGCAATGGCCACGCGCATTTCGGTAAACAGCCGGCGTTCGATCTCCACGATCTTTTCCTGGGCGTCGAGCACCTTGGCTTCGTACTCTTTCAGCTCCGGGGTGGTGAAGCGCTCGGCGTTGACCAGCGTCTGTTTGCGTTCGTAGTCAGTGGGCGCGTGGTGCAGGTTGGCCTTGCTGATCTCGATGTAATATCCGAAGATTGAATTGAATTTGACCTTAAGCGAGTGGATGCCGGTGCGTTCCCGCTCGCGCTCTTCGATCTGCGCGATGTATTGCTTGCTGTTGCGGCTGAGGTTGCGCAACTCGTCCAGTTCAGCATCGATGCCCGGCTGAATCACCCCGCCATCGGCCAGCGTGAGAGGTGGCTCGGGCACAATGGTCTGTTCGATGCGTGTCCTAAGATCGGCCAGATCGTCTAATAGAACATGCAGTTCGTCCAGCCGGGCGGCCGCCAGCTTGCTGAGTGCGGCTTTGATCAGCGGGGTGCGGTTGAGCGATGCGCATAGCGCCAGCACATCGCGTGGATTGGCGGTTTCGAGCGTCACCCGGCTTAGCAGCCGCTCAACGTCGAGGACTCCCTCAAGCGCCCGCCTCAGCTCTTCGCGGGCCACGAACGCGCTAACGCCGGCTTCCACGGCATCCAGGCGCTTATCGATTTCCTCACGGTTGATCGACGGACGCAGGAGCCACGCCCGCAGCAGCCGCTTGCCCATAGGCGTAATCGTACGGTCGATGGCCTTGAACAGCGTAACCTCGGCGCCGGAGTTCGCGAACAGCGGCTCCACCAGTTCCAGGTTGCGGACGGTCACGGCGTCCAGCACCAGGCATTCCTGCCGGTCATAAAAGCCGATGCGGTCGATGTGCTCGAGCGTCCCGCGCTGGGTGGAGCGGACGTAATGCAGAATCGCGCCCGCCGCCGTAGCCGCCGCCGGGCGCCCTTCCAGGCCAAAGCCTTCCAGAGACAATACCCCAAACTGGTTTTCAACCAGCGGCACAGCGTAGTCGGCGGCAAACACCCAGTCTTCGAGCGGCGTCTCGGTGAACCGCGCACGCTCGCCGGTGGGTGGCAATCCGGCGGCCGAGACTTCGCTGCTGATCGATGGCGCCCGGTCGAACAACGGCAGCGAGGAAGGGAAGAGCACCTCACGCGGACGCAACTGCTGCAACTCTTCGAGAATGCGCCGCTCGGCATGCTCGCCCCGGAATTCCGTCGCCCGGAATTCACCGGTAGAAAGATCGAGCGCGGCCAGGCCCACGGCCCCAGAGACGCGGGCCAGGCTGGCGAGAAAATTGTTCTCTTCCGAGCTAACGCTGGAATCGATTGCAGTGCCAGGGGTAAGAACGCGGGTAACTTCGCGCCGCACCAGCTTCTTGGCCACCTTGGGATCTTCCATCTGCTCGCAGATGGCGACCTTGAATCCTTTGCGCAACAGCTTCGAGAGATAACCCTCAGCCGCGTGATATGGCACCCCGCACATGGGGATCGCTTGGTCTTTTTCCTTGTTGCGCGAGGTGAGCGTAATCTGCAACTCGCGCGCCGCAATCACCGCGTCCTCGAAGAACAGCTCGTAGAAGTCTCCCAGGCGGAAAAAGAGCAACGCGGTTGGATGCTGCTTCTTGATGGCCGAGTACTGGCGCATCAACGGAGTGGAGGCTTCAGTCATTGTCGGGTAAGGATTGTATTGCTAGGAATAAAGTCTAAACCAAAAGCGCACCACGGAGGCACGGAGTCACGGAGGAAAGCAGAAAACAAGTATTTGGTATTCGGTAATTGGTATTTGTGATTGATCGCGGCCTTGCTGAATCTGGCAAGACCCATGATTTTCCTGAGACCAAATACCAAATACCAAATACTAGATACTTGTTTTTTGCTTTCCTCCGTGACTCCGTGCCTCCGTGGTGGGCTTTGTTTTTTCTGCCTGTTTCCCCGCCGATCATGCATAATGAAAGACCAAATGGAACTGCGTAAAGACCCGATCACGCGCTCCTGGGTCATTGTGGGTGACGAAGAGGAGCGCAACTTTCATCCTGGCAGCCATTGTCCTTTTTGTCCGGGCTCGCCCCATGCGCCGCAAGTGATAACGGCGTTGCCCTCGGAAAACGGCGCTGGCCCGGTGCAAGCCATGGTGCATCCGTCGCCGCTGTACCGTGTGGAAGGCGATCCGCACCGGCGGTCGGAAGGCATCTACGATGTCATGAATTCCGTGGGAGCGCACGAAGTGCTGGTGCAGAACATGCGGCATGACACCGAGCTATGGCAGTCCTCGGATGCCGAAATCCTGCAGTTCCTGCATCTCGCCGCCCACCGCATTCAAGACCTGAAGCAGGACCTGCGCTTCAAGTACGTAACCGTTTACAAGAACCAAGGGGCGGCCGCCGGACAGCAGTTCGACCATCCAACATCGCAGTTGACGGCCACCACGTTTGTGCCCCGCCGCGTGCTCTACGAGCTGCGGGCCTCGCGCGACTACTACCTGGAAAAAGAGCGCTGCGTTTTCTGCGACACGCTGAACCAGGAGATGCGCGGCACGGTGCGCATGATCGAGATGCGCGGGGATTATGTTGTGTTCTGTCCCTATGCTTCGCGCGTGCCGTATGAGATGTGGATCATGCCCCGCCGCCACGAAGCGGCCTTCGAGCGCACCCTGGCCTCGAAAAACGCCAACCTGCATGAACTAGCCGGAGTGCTGCGGCGCACCCTGCAGCGCGTGAACTCCGTGGCCGAATCCTTCCACCTGGTGCTGCACACCGTGCCCAATACCTACCAGAAATCGAACATCCTGCAGTACTGGAAGACCGTGGACGAAGATTATCACTGGCACATCGAAGTGCTACCGGTGATAGGAAGGCAAGCCAAACCGTATTTTCTGAAAGAGGTCTACTACTCGCCGATTTCCTCGGAAGTGGCTGCGGAGAGATTGCGGGCGCTGGCGGTGAAGTAGATCAGAGCAACCGCGCCGCCGGCTGGTCCATCATCCACAACAACTTCCCATTTACCGGCTGCACTCTCTGGCATGGATACTTCTGCTGATCAGGACCTTGCAACACGTCTTTCAACATCTCGGCTTTTCCCTCGCCGGAAATGAGAAAGATCACCTCGGCCGCGGCGTTGAGCACCGGGAAGGTAAAGGTAATGCGGTCGCTGCTGAGTTTTTCCACCCAATTGGCGGCCACCAGGTGGGAATTCTCCGTGAGCGCCGGACTTTCCGGAAATAGGGACGCCGTATGTCCGTCGGGTCCCATCCCCAGCAGAACCAGATCAAAGCGCGGCCACTCGCGCGACAAGGGATGAAAGAAGTCCTGTAGTTCCTCTTCATAACGGCGGGACGCCGTCTGAGCATCAAGCTCGGCCATTACGCGATGAACGTTTTCCAGCGGAATAGGAACGTTGGAAAGCAGAGACTCGCTGGCCATGCGGTAGTTGCTCTCGGCGTCCGTGAGCGGGACGTGGCGTTCGTCGCCAAAAAAGACATGGATGTTTTTCCAGGGCAACCGCCGCGCCGCTGTTGCCTGATCGCCAGCCAGCAGCGAATAGACGGCCTTGGGCGTCGAGCCTCCGGCCAGGGCCACGGCAAACCGGCCACGCGCGGCAATCGCCTCGCGCGCACAGCGGATGAACTCGTCTGCGGCCGCCCGGTTCAGAGCGGGGGCATCCGGCAGGATACAGATTTCCCGGGGCTGGGCGGAATTGGTCATTGGTTAAAACTGTAATCCAAGAACGGGAGTTTGGCCACGAATGAACACGAATAAAGCCAGACTGGCCGCGAACGAACGCGAACGAACACGAATAGAACCAAGAAGGAAAAGCTGGTTTTGATTCGTGTTCATTCGTGTAAATTCGTGGCTAGTTTTTGTTCCCGCCGATCAGCCCGGTGATCTTCTCCACCGCCGCTTCAATCCTCTGCGGTTTCTTGAGCACTCCTTCGAACAGGTCTCCGGTGCGTTCAAACCGCCGCACGGCGTTGCCGATGTGGAATTGTGTGGGCTTGAGGCCCGGCCGGACTTCATGCCAGGCCAGCGGCGTGGCCACAGGCGCGCCCGGATACGCCCGTAGAACGTAGGGCGCGGAGATGGTCTTGCCGGACGCATTCTGCAGGTAGTCGAAATAGACCTTGCCTTTCTCGCGGGCAGCCACCGTGCGCGGCGTGGTAAAGAGGTCAGGACGCTCGCCGGCCACCCAGCGGGCCAGGACCTCGGCCAGCGTGCGCGTCTGCTGGAAGGTATAGATAGGCTCCACGGGCACGTAGATGTGCATGCCGTTGCCGCCGGTAGTCTTCGGATGTCCTGTAAGGCCGATCTGCTCCAGCCTTTCTCTAATCAGCAGCGCTGCTTCAATGATCCGGTCATACCCGCAGTGATACGGATCGAGATCGATGAGCATGAAGTCAGGATTCTCCAGCGATTCAACGCGGCCCATGGCCGGGTTCTGGTCGATACATCCCAGATTGGCCAGATAGAGCAGGGAAGGCCGGTCATCGACGATGACAAAGCGGGTCGTCTTCTTATCGTCTTGCTTTATCTTGTCTGCTGCTCCCTTCTGCTTTTCAATTACCGAATTACCAATTACCCGATTACCCGATCTAGGTTCTTCATGCGTGTCCGTAAGGATGGCCTCTGTCCTCAACCACTCCGGCGCGCCCGCCGGCGCTTCTTTCTGGAAAAAATACTCTCCGGCGATGCCATCCGGATAACGCTTCAGCGACAATGGCCTTCCTTGCAGGTAAGGCACGAGCAGACCGGCGACAGCGTTGTAGAAGTTGATGACATCGCGCTTGGTGTAGCCTTCCTGCGGATAATAGACTTTATTCAGGTTGGTAAACTTCAGCCGCCGGTCTTCCACGGTAAGAGCAACTTCAGTCTGATTCTGGGGCAGTAGTTCGGTTTTAGCTGCCAGCGGATCGGGCGCAGCCGTGCCTGTTTCGCGAACACACTCCTCCGGGGACTGGTCCTCGCGCAGCCCTAGGAATACCGGGCCACGCAAACGGTAGTCATCCGTCCATGAATTGAACTTGGCGGTGCAGACCAGCTCCGGTTTCAACCAGACCACTTTGCCAACATCTTTGGGCACCGCAGGCAGCGGCGAGCGGGTGGTGATGAGCGGCTTGAGTTTTTCGTAGACCGCCTTCAGCGATTCCTGTGTAAAGCCCGAGCCGACGTTGCCGGCATAGACCAGTTTGCCCGCCTCCACGACCGCCAGGGCCAGTGCGCCGAAATATTCGCGCTCGCCTTCGATCATGCCGCAGATGACAAAATCCTGCTGATTGACGACTTTGATCTTTACCCACTCGCGGCAGCGTTTTGATTCGTATTTGCTGTAGGCCTGCTTGGCCACGATGCCTTCCAGCCCTCTTTCGCGCACCGCCTCCAGCAGTTCGGCGCCCTTGCCGATAAAGTGTTCGGAGTAACGGAAGGTGGTGTTGGGTTGCAGAATTGAAGACAGAAGCTGCTTGCGTTCGACCAGCGGGGCCGTGCGCAGATCATGGCCGTTGAGATAGAGCAGATCGAATGCGAAGTAACAAGCTGGCTGGGCCTGTGCCAGTTTGGGCGCCGACTTTGCTCCGGCCCCGATGCGGTTCTGCAGCAGTTGGAAGCTGGGTACGCCATGCTCGTCGAAGCACACGATCTCGCCATCGAGAATGGCGCTCTGGGCTTCCAGCGAACCGGTAATCGCCAGTAACTCCGGATACTGCTTCTCGATCAAAGTCCCTTTGCGGGAATGAATGCTCGCATGGCCTTGGTCCACGAAGATCAGGGCGCGCACTCCATCCCACTTGACTTCATAGACCCAATCGGCGCCGGTGGGCATCGATTTCGCATCACCTATAACCGCCAGCATCGGTGCAACGCTGGCGGGCAGGGAAGCCTGAACAGCTCCTTCGAACGCCGAAAGATCAAGATTCCCAGGCAGGATACTGCGGATATCGCTTTCCGGCTCCCATCCGGGACGCACGGCGAAATCCTTCTTCTTGATCAGCAACCAGGCTTCACTGTTGCTTCGCCCGGCTTTACCCTTGCCCTGCTTCGTGCGGACGAGGGCAAACTCCCCCAGCAGCTTGCGCCCATGCAGCCGGAACTTCAGGTCGCCGGCTTCCCACTGCTCGGCGGGAGTCTTCGTGCCCGCCCATTCGTACGTGCCTCTATCCCAAAGAGTGACTTGGCCCGCGCCGTAGTTTCCGCCGGGGATTGTGCCTTCGAAGGTCCCATAATCGAGCGGGTGGTCTTCCACATGGACTGCCAGCCGCTTGATGGCCGGGTCGAGCGTAGGGCCGTTAGGCAAGGCCCATGATTTCAGCACTCCTTCCATCTCAAGACGAAGGTCGTAATGCAGCCGGCGGGCGCTATGGCGTTGGATAAAAAACCGCTGGCCTTCGCCCTCCCGGACAGCAGGCTCAGGCTCTGGGGTGTTCGAAAACACCCGTTTTCGCCGGTATTCAGTGAGTGACATGGATAAATGTTACGTTGTACTGCCCTGGTTTTTGTGCTATTTAGATTAAATCGCTTGTTTGTAGCTCTGGAGAAACCTCAATGGCCAGCACCGTTTGGAAGGGATACCTGACCTTTGGTCTGTTATCGCTTCCTGTCAAATTGTACAGCGCCGCCCGCAGCGAATCCGTCAGCTTCAATCAACTGCACAAGGCCGACAACTCGCGGGTCAAGCAGGTCTTATACTGCCAACTGGAAGACAAACCTGTTCCCCGCAGCGAGATCGTCAAGGGCTACGAATACGAGAAAGACAAATACGTAGTCATTGATGAAGAAGAAGTAAAAAAAGTTGCGCCCAAGACCGCCAAGACCATGGAAGTGCTGGAGTTCGTGAAGTCGGCGGACGTTGACCCCATTTACTTTGAGACCTCGTACTACCTCGCGCCCGATGAAGCCGGCGAGAAGCCCTACGCCCTGTTGTTCGAGGCGTTGCGCAAGACCGGCTGTGTGGGCGTGGCCAAGATCTCCATGCACAACCGTGAGCACATCGTGATTCTGCGGCCGGGTGGCAAGGGAATTCTGCTGCACACCATGTATTACCGTGACGAGATTCGCCAGGTGGAAGAGTTCCGCACCGATACCAGCGCCATCAAAGAGAAAGAGCTGGAACTGGCGGTGAACCTGGTTGAGTCTCTGGAAGCGGCCTTCGAGCCGGAAAAATACAAAGACGGCTACCGGGAAAACCTGCTGGCTATGATTCAGGCCAAGGTCCGGGGCGAGGAAATCGTGGAGGTATTCGCCACTCAGCACCGGGCCCCGGTCATCGACATTCTGGAAGCGCTCAAGATGAGCCTCGACCAAGTGAAGAAGCCGGTGCGCTCCTCCACTGGCGTGGCCGCCCAGCCGACTGCGGAGGTCGAAGAGATCAAAGCCAAAAAACCGCGTAAGACTTCGGGTGGATAGGAGCGGGGAATAGTCGGATGTGCATCGACCATCGCCGCCGAGACGGTGCTCCGCACCGTCTCTGGGTGTTCACGGCAGCGAACGCCCAAGCGCGCAGCAGCGCGTGCTGGGACCAAAAAAGGTGTCGGGAAACTGCGTAGATTTCACCCCGCACCGACGCAAATAGTTCCACCACATCCTGAAAATCAGCAAACGCAGACCGATGGGCCCCCGAGTCGGCAATGGGGTCGTGGTATAGACCTCGTTAAACCGACTTCAGTCCTGCGGCTTCGGCCAGCTTGGCCTGGCGCCCATCAAACGTCCAGAAGGCGTTTGCGCGCAGTTCGAGGGCTGATGCTACGTGTAGACTGTCCAGCGTTCTGACGCCCAGGCGACCCACATGCTGCCGTGCCAGTTTAGCGCAGGTTTCAAATGCCATTTCCGGCAGGTCTACTTCGACCCAAAGACCACCGGTACAATCGCGGTCAAAGTCTCTGTATACTTTCCCCGCCTGTTGTGAGGAAATCTTTCTGTGAAAGATGTGCTGGGCCACAGCATGGGTCCATTCGGCCCGATGCAAGGGCGTCAGCCAGATAAGTGGGCGCAGGGCCATGCGTTGGTGTGCCTCGTGGGAGTGTTGGTCGGGCAAATACAGCGAAACGAGGAAGCTGGTATCGGCGTAGACGTTCAAAAGCGTCCCCGTTCTTTAATGACGAGATCGGCCCCAGGCAGTGTCTGTTTCCCGAAGATTTTCTTCGTCCGGGCGGCAAAATCAGGCCACTTGCGGGCAACGGCAGGTGCAGATTCCGGAATGATCCGGCCGATGATTTGTTCTCTCTCCCGTAACTCCACTGTCTTTCCCGCGCGCAGCCAAGTCTTCAAGCGGCGGGTGTCACGTAGCTGGCGCATATTCATAGCAGGCATGAAATCATTGTGCCACAGCTTGTGACACATAATCAAGGGCCATTGAATCCCATCGATGTTCCTCCGTCCTTGCTCACCTTCTCCCGCTGCGATAGTCTAATGGAACTTTCGCCCCTAGCCGCGCGTATTGCTCCAGGAGCACACTATGGAACTGCGTATACAGAACCTCTCCAAAACTTATAAGAACGGGGTCAAAGCCCTCGACAACGTTTCTTTGACGATCCCCTGCGGCATGTATGGATTGCTGGGCCCGAACGGGGCGGGTAAATCGACCCTCATGCGCACCTTGGCCACCTTACAGGAGCCCGATAGCGGCAGCGCCCACATGGGTGATCTGGATGTGCTGCGGCAGAAGGAAGAGGTACGCAAGGTGCTGGGGTATCTGCCCCAGGAATTCGGAGTATATCCACGGATTTCAGCCCAGGACATGCTCAGTCACCTGGCCATGCTGAAGGGGATTACCAACTCCCGGGAGAGGAAAGAAGTCGTCGCAGCGATGTTGCAGCGCTGCAATCTATACGCCGAGCGCAAGAAGGCCCTGGCCGGCTTTTCCGGTGGAATGCGCCAGCGCTTTGGCATCGCGCAGGCATTGCTCGGGAACCCGCGCCTGCTGATTGTCGATGAACCGACGGCCGGTCTTGATCCGGGCGAGCGTAACCGTTTTTATAACCTGCTGGCGGAAATCGGCGAGCAGGTGATCGTAATCCTCTCTACGCACATCGTCGAAGATGTCATGGACCTTTGTACCAATATGGCCATCATCAATAACGGCCGGGTTCTGTATGAAGGCCATCCGGAGACCGCCATCGGCAGGTTGAGTGGCCGCATCTGGCAGCGATCCATTCCCAAGTCAGACTTGGCCGCTTATGAGGAGCGTTTCAAGGTGGTTTCCAGCCGGCTGGTTGGTGGCCGGCCCTTCCTCCACGTATACAGCGAGCAGCCGCTGGAAGATGGGTTTGTTGCCAGCGCACCCGACCTGGAAGACGTTTTCTTTGCCAAAATCCGCGATTGGAATTAAGGGGCCATCATGTTTCTAAAGATCGCTTGGTTCGAGGTCCTTTTCCATCTGCGCTCCTGGATGGTGTGGATTTTCCTATCCATCGTCACATTGCTGATTTTTGGGGCTGTCGGCACCGATCAGGTGCAGGTCGGAGGCGCGCTTTCGAACACATACCGCAATGCGCCGTTTGTGATTGAGAATTTCTATTCGTTCATCGGCTTGCTGACCTTGCTGATGTCAACGGCGTTTGTGAATTCGGCGGCCATTCGCGATTTCAAGTACAACACCTACCAGCTTCTCTTTTCCACGCCGCTTCGCCGGATCGATTTTCTGCTGGGTAGGTTTATTGGCGCTACCTTGATTTCGATGATACCGATGCTCGGGGTCTCCCTGGGTATCCTGGTGGCCAAATATATGCCCTGGGTGGATCCTGAACGCTGGGGCCGTGTGGATTGGCTCGCGCATCTGCGCGGCATCTATGTATTTGCTTTACCCAACACCCTCTTCGTGGCGGCTGTCCTTTTTGCGATCGCGGTGCTGGCCCGCAAAGAGATTGTTTCCTTTGTCGGAGCGATTGTCCTCTTGGTTGGCTATGGAGTGGCCGGCGCTCTTACCCAGGACATCCAGCATGAGCAACTTGCGGGACTCCTCGATCCCTTTGGACGGCGGGCCTTCGGGTCGATGATCAAGTACTGGACTGTGGCCGAGAAGAACTCGCTCTCCGTCGGCTGGGAGGGCCCTTTATTATGGAACCGCCTGCTTTGGATCGGGGCCGGTGGCGTGATCTTCCTGGTTGCCTATGCCCGCTTTAGTTTTGCCGAGCGGCGCTCCAAGGCGAAGACCGGCGAACCGGAAACCAAATGGACCATGGTCCCGGCGGCTTTACCCGGGATGCGCGCGCAATTGCATGATGCGCCCTGGGCCAAGTTTGCCGGCTCGCTCAGAATTCATTTCCTGGGAATGGCGCGCAGCACTGTTTTCATTGTGGTGGCGCTCCTGGCCCTGGCAAACTGCGTTCCCAGCCTGATCATCAGCGCCACCGAAGGTTACGGCGACAGCACGCTGCCGGTGACCTATTGGGTGCTGGATTTGATCCGGGGCACTCTTTATCTCTTTACTTTGATCGTGATCATCTTTTTCGCCGGCGCGCTGGTGTGGAAAGACCGCGATGAGCGCATGGACGAGATTATCGATGCTACTCCCGCTCCAGAATGGATTTCATACGCCTCGCGGCTGGTGACTCTGATTGGGATGGTGATGCTGATTCAGTTGGCCGCCCTTATCAGCGGTGTCGCTGTACAGGTCTGGCACGGATATCACACCTTCCAGCTAGGCCTTTACCTTCACGAACTGCTTGTGAGGGACGGCTCTTTGTTTGTGTTTCTCTCGGTGCTGGCTTTCTTCATCCACGTGTTGGCGCCGAACAAATATGTTGGATACTTCGTTTACGTCGCCTTCCTGGCCGCCAACACATTCATATGGCGGCCGCTGAATGTCGCCACCAATCTGGTCCAGTTTGCTGGAACGCCCAACGTCACGTATTCCGACTTCTTCAGAGACTTGCCCTATCGCACAGCCTGGAATTGGTACACGCTTTACTGGTTTCTGTTCTGCGGGTTGCTGGCGGTCCTGAGCGTCATGTTTTGGCCACGAGGCAGGCAAGACCGCTGGCGCGCGCGCCGAAGCAATGCCGGCCATCGTTTCCATCGCGGCTGGCAGATTGCAAGCCTCGCCTGTGCCTTTGTTTTTGCAGGAACGGGTGGGTGGATCTGGTACAACACCGCAGTGGTCAACCGCCTAGTGGGCCCCAAGGGCCTGCAGCGCCGGCAAGCGGACTATGAAAAGCAATACAAGCCGTTCGAGAAGCTGCCGCAACCGCGCGTTCGCAGCGTCCGTTATGCGATTGACATCTTTCCTGCTGATCGCAATATCTCCATGCGCGGCGACCAGGTCATTTACAATCCATATCCCCAGCCGTTGACCGATGTCCACTTTACCGTCGATCCGGACTATGACGTTTCGATCGAGATTCCCGGCGCTTCGCCGGTCAAAGTAGACAAGACCCTCTTCTACCGTATCTACCACTTTGATTCACCCTTGCAACCGGGCGAAGACCGCACCATGCACTTTACGGTAAGCAGCCGTACGCGTGGATTTGAGAATGAAGTAACCAACGTTCAGTTAGTGCAGGATGGCACTTTCTTCAACAACACCATTGGCCCGGCCATTGGCTATGTCGACGGACGCGAATTGAACGACCCGGTGGAGCGCAAGAAATATCAGCTCAAGGAAAAAGTGCTGATGCCGGCGCTGGAGCGGGACTGTACCGAGCGCTGCCGCGACACCTATCTCGGTGGGCACTCTGACTGGGTGAACGTGGAGACCGTAATCAGCACTTCTGCGGAGCAGACGGCCATCGCCCCCGGCTCCTTGGTCCGCGAATGGCAGAAAGACGGCCGCCGCTATTTCGAATACAAACTCGACCATCCATCCTTGAATTTCTATTCGTTCATGTCGGCCCGTTATGAAGTGGCCCGCGAAGAGTGGCACGGCATTAAAACTGAGGTCTATTACATCAAGGGGCATCCATGGAATGTCCCGCGAATGATGAATGGCATCAAGAAGTCTCTCGATTATTACATTACGAACTTCGGGCCGTATGAGCATAAGGAAGCCCGCATCATTGAATTTCCCAGAGTTGCGCGGTTCGCGCAGGCTTTCCCTGGGACCATGCCGTATTCGGAATCCATTGGATTCATTGCCAACATCAACCATCCCGACGATATCGACATGGTCTTCTACGTCGTTGGCCATGAGATGGGGCACCAGTGGTGGGCGCACCAGGTGGTGGGCGCGAACATGGAAGGCGCAACGTTACTCTCTGAAACGATGGCCCAGTATTCCGCGTTGATGGTGATGGAAAAGGAATATGGGCGGGACATCATGCGCAAATTCCTGCAATACGAAATGGACAGCTATCTTCGCAATCGCGGCCAGGAGCGGGTCAGAGAGCGGCCCCTGCTGCGGGTAGAAGCCAACCAGGGATATATCCACTACCGCAAGGGCAGTGTGGTCCTCTACTACCTCAAAGAGATGATCGGAGAAGAGGCAGTCAACCGTGCTCTTCGCAAGGTCCTCCACCAGTACGCCTAT
>Ga0210403_10001141_pt1 | contig 25781 bp, 17 predicted proteins | sample IncBWC19MmetaG_FD_150863 | JGI IMG/M metagenome (GOLD analysis project Ga0210403, IMG submission 150863) | Forest soil microbial communities from Barre Woods Harvard Forest LTER site, Petersham, Massachusetts, United States - Inc-BW-C-19-M | ecosystem: Environmental > Terrestrial > Soil >... | reverse complement strand
CTGTCCACTGATTTCGAGTCGAAGCCCCCACACCCGGAGCGACCAAAGTGAACCTACCTTCGCGGGAATCCGGCCCACGGACGTGCCGCCTTTTCGCGCCGCGCAAATCGTAGGAGCACGCTTCGCATTTTTTGTTTCGCTGGCTCATGTCAAAGACCGCCTAAAGCAAGGCGACGGTGTGTTCGAGAGCGTTCTTGGAAACCGTTACTTCGGGTTTGTGTGGGCGTGTCTCACGTTGACGATTGTATCCTCGCAACAGAAAAATGGCGGGAGCGCCGCGACCTCCTGCGTGACAGGCAGGCGTTCTGACCAACTGAACTATCCCCTCGAAAACTGACTAAAAATGCCTTCCCGCTCCTTCCGCAAGCTTGCAGTGTCTTGCACTGCCTTGCACGTCCTTCGACCTGACAGGGGGCATTCTCGACATCGCCAAATCGATGCGAGTTGTTCTGCCTTCACCCGAAGGGTCTTAACGCCCCTGAGTGTACTGCCATCCGGCCAATCGTAAAGTTGACAAACGGTTGACAAAACGGTTTTTTGAGGGAGAACCCCGAAAAGGGGAAAAGTGAGAATCGCCGCGTATTTACTGGTGATTTGAATGGTGGGCCTGGGTGGACTTGAACCACCGACCTCGCCCTTATCAGGGGCGCGACCGGGATCTTTAGGGCCTTTCGCCTTAGTGTCCAAATAGACCTAGTAAGCCTTTTATTACAAACAACATAGGTCGTATATGCACGGTCATGCACGACCTTGCGCAACGATGCGATATGTGCCCGGATTTTTGGCAAATTTTTGGCAAAAGTGCAATAATGGCGACCAGGAGTTGGCGACTGAAAATGGAGGATCTAGCCTATGGCGCGAACTGTAAGCAGCAAGGAACTCGCCAGTAGAACAGCGCGGAGATCATTGCCAATCGGTCTGCGAATCTGGCTGCGGTTATCGCCAGGTAGGACGCTAGGCTATAGAAAGGGTAGTAAGGGTGGTGTCTGGCTGGCGCGCTACTATGACGCGGGTTTCCGGCTCGAAGAAAAGCTCGGATTGGCCGACGATATCGTTGATGCCGAAGGTACGCAGGTATTCGACTTCGCGCAAGCACAAGAAAAGGCACGGACCTGGTTTTTGACAGCGACGGCGCTCGCGACAGGTCAGCACGTTTTGCAGCCTGGAGGCTACACGGTGAAACAGTGCTGCCTAGAATATCTCCAGCACTTGGAGCGTCGCGGCGCTCCCGACCATCGCCATACCAAATACGATTTAGACGCCTACGTGATCCCCAAGCTCGGCACTCTCCAAATCACCAAGTTGACGCGACCAAAACTCGAGCAGTGGCGCGCAGATATTGCCGCCAGTCCAAGACGAACCAATCGGAAACACGAGCCGGAGAACAAACCGCACGTCCAGACCGAGGAGGATCTCCGAAAGCGCCGAGCGACAGCGAACAGAATCATGCGGCGTCTGCGAGCTGCGTTGAACCTGGCGCTAACAGAGGGGCGTGTCAATGCGAATCCTATGGCGTGGAAGGTGTCGCCATTTGAGAACGTCGAAGTCGCCCGCGCAGTTTTCCTTAGTGAGAAGGAGCAGCGAACTTTTGTGAAGGCATGCGCAGAGGAGAAGAACTTTCAGTGCCTTGTTCGGGCTGGCCTATATACGGGCGCCAGGTATGGGGAATTGGGCCGGTTGAGCGTGGCCGATTTCAATCCTTCGGCTGGCACCGTTTTCATCGCCAAATCCAAGGGCGGTCAACAGCGGTACGTACACCTCGACCTAGAGGCCGCTCGATTTTTCCGGGAATCGTGTAGCAATCGCGATCAGGGTGAAACGATGTTCTTACGTGCGAGCGGTGAGTCGTGGGCCAAAGACAGCCAAAAGAAACTAATGCGCCGCGCCTGCGCGCGAGCGGAAATCAAACGATTCGGATTTCATCAATTGAGACACAGCGCTGCAAGCAGATGGATCACTTTGGGTGTTTCCCTGAAAGTTGTCGCTGAACAACTGGGGCACGTTGACACGAAAATGGTCGACCGATATTACGGGCACCTTGCTAGCGGCCACATAGCACAAACCTTCAGAGCACTCCCTGGGGTTGGCCTGGACAAGGCGGTGAAGACCAAAGCTGACACTGTGATCCCGATGCCTCGCAAGCGCAGCGCGTAGATCAGCGGTTAGAGGACCAGATTAGAAATGTTCTCCCACTATCCCATACCAGAGGGCATCAAGTATTTAATCCGCTGACACAAGACAACTATTGCGCAATTCGGCCATAATAGCCAAAATAGCCCCAATGGCTCACCGAGTGTCTTTAATGAAGTCAATGTCAGCCAAGAGCGCTAAGAATGGTTTTGGTTTGCTTCTGGACACCGCGCGGGCGGAGCCGGTCACAATCGAAAAACACGGCCGTCGCGTCGTCGTGGTCCTCTCTGTCGAAGAATACGAGCGTCTGGTCAAAGGCAGCCACGGAGCTGTGAGGAGTTCTGGAAAGAAACCGGCACGAAAGAAAGATAGGGGATAAGCATGGCGCAAGCGAGGCAACGCAATAGAGGGGCCAAGGGCGCATCCTCCGCGATAAGAATAAAGGGCATTGATCTTTTTTGTGGGGCCGGAGGGCTCACGCGAGGTCTGGAAGCCGCCGGGATTGATGTCGTCACGGGCGTCGACATTGATCCGTCCTGTGAATACCCATTTACTGCAAACAACCGCGCTGACTTTCTTTTGAAATCGGTCGACGACATTGCGGGTTCTGATTTCGCCGAGGTTTTGAGTAGCGCTTCGTTTACGCTGCTGGCAGGGTGCGCTCCTTGTCAGCCCTTCTCGACGTATAGCCGTGGAAAATCCAGTCCGGCCGACAAGCGATGGAATTTGTTGAACCAGTTCGCTCGCCTCGTCAAAGAAATTCAGCCCGACCTCGTCACTATGGAAAATGTTCCACTGCTGCAGAGACAGTCCGTGTTCGCGAAGTTCGTTTCTGATTTGAGGAGTGACGGTTTTTCGGTATTCCACAAGATCGTAGACTGCGCCGATTACGGAGTGCCGCAGCATCGGAAGCGATTGGTGTTACTGGCATCAAAGCTCGGTCCGATCGAAATGATGGAACCAACCGTCCAACCTGAGTTCTACGAGACCGTTCGTGACGCGATCGAGGAACTACCACGGCTCAAAGCCGGACAGGGATGCCCACAAGATCCGCTGCATCAATCTTCCGAATTGTCACCATTGAACCTGAAACGTATCCGGGTATCCAAAGCCGGAGGGACGTGGCGCGATTGGGATGGGAAACTTGTCGCAGCGTGTCACAAGAAGAAAAGCGGGAAAACGTATCCAAGTGTGTACGGCAGGATGGGCTGGGATGAACCGTCACCAACCATGACCACGCAATTTTTCGGTTTTGGAAACGGTCGCTTCGGACATCCTCACCAGAATCGCGCGATTTCGCTGAGAGAAGGAGCAATCCTCCAGAGCTTTCCTCGCAACTACAAATTCGTGGCTAGAGGCGAACCGGTCCATATCAAAACCATTGGCCGGCTCATCGGAAACGCCGTCCCCGTGAAGCTCGGCAAGGCAATCGGCAAGAGCATCGTCCGTCATGTCCAAGGTCTGGGAGCGGCGGACGAGCGCGCCGCATGACGCCTGCGACAGTTTCGGTCATGGCGTCTCCCGAGCCGGGTCAATTGGTCGAGGTGCGGCGCAGGCAATGGGTCGTGGCCGATATGCAAACCTCTCCCGCCGGAAACGGACACTCCGCACCACAACACTTCGTTACCCTGTCGTCGATAGATGAAGACAGCCTCGGCGAGCAGATCGAGGTCGTCTGGGAAATCGAACCGGGCGCGCACATCATCGAAAGAGCTGGACTTCCGGCAGTCAGCGGCCAAGACGACACTGAACAACTGGAAGCGTTTCTGGATTCCGTCAGATGGGGAGCCGCGACAAACGCCGACAGGGGATTTTTGCAGGCGCCCTTTCGCAGCGGCGTGAGCATAGAGGATTTCCAGCTAGACCCGCTGGTGCGCGCGATCGACATGGCCCGCGCCAATCTCTTGATCGCGGACGACGTTGGTCTCGGCAAGACGATTGAGGCGGGGCTCGTCATTCAAGAACTTCTGTTGCGGCATCGCGCCCGCAACGTGCTCGTCGTCTGTCCGGCATCACTACAGGAGAAGTGGCGCGTCGAAATGCTCGAAAAGTTCGGGCTTGAATTCAAAGTCGTCGATACCGGCTACGTCAAGGAGTTACGTCGTGTTCGGGGCATCCATGCCAATCCGTGGACGTCCTTCCCCCGACTGATAGCATCGGTCGATTGGATCAAATCGGGTGAAGCCCTTCGCACCCTTCGCGACATCCTTCCCGTTCGCGCCAGTTACCCCAGAAAGTTCGACATACTGGTCGTAGACGAGGCGCACAACGTTGCGCCGGCCGGTTCTCCTCACTATGCACTGGAGAGCCAGCGGACGCAGTTCGTACGGAAAATCGCGCCGCACTTTCAACATCGGCTTTTCCTGACAGCCACACCGCACAACGGCTACACCGAGTCGTTCACGTCGCTGCTTGAATTACTCGACGACCAGCGGTTCTCACGCAACATTCTGCCCGACGACAAGCAGCTTTCGCAGGTCATGATCAGGAGACTAAAGAGCTCCCTGGTCGACAAGGACGGCAAGGCTCTTTATCCCAAGCGCAATTTGCAGGCACTGTCCGTGCCGTTCACCGCCGACGAGCGTGCGATTCACAAAGTCCTCGATTCGTATTGCAGGAGCCGTGAAAAATCCTGCCGGGATGCAGGGGCGCCGGGCACCAGCTTCGTAAATGGGCTTCTGAAGAAACGGCTTTTCTCATCGCCGGCGGCGTTCGCCTCGACGCTGGAAAGACACTTCGCCACCCTGACCAGCAAGACCGCACAGAAACCCAACGCAATGGCAGACCGCATTCTGCGCAAGGCGATCCTCAAAGCGGAAGAGGATTATGCGAATGACGAACAAGCGGAGACCGCACAAAACGAAGCGGTCGAGGAAGCCACGAAGGGCAGCACTCCTCCGAGTGAAGAAGAACTGCGATTGCTTTCCCGGCTGCGCGATTGGGCCCAGAGCGCCAGTCACAAGGCGGATTCGAAAGGCCGTGCGATTGTCGAATGGATCGAAGCCAATCTCAGATCGAACTCCCAGTGGAACGACCGCCGCGTTATCCTCTTCACCGAATACCGCACGACACATCAGTGGCTGCGAGAGATCCTGGTTTCTCACGGATACGGCGGAGAACGCCTCGGCATCATTCATGGCGGCATGGATCAGGAAGAGCGCGAATTGGTGAAGGCCGCGTTTCAGACGAATCCGAACGAAGCCGACATCCGCATCCTGCTGGCCACGGATGCCGCGTCTGAAGGCATCGATCTGCAAAACCACTGCAATTGCCTGATTCACATCGAGATTCCCTACAATCCGAATGTAATGGAGCAACGAAACGGCCGAATCGATCGGTGGGGCCAAAAGCAGGAAGAGGTCCTTATCTGGCACCCGGCTGATGGCGGCGAAGCGAGCGCGGATACCCTTGGCGGACACAAGGACGACATCATCCGTGCCCTTGTCAAACTGGAAGCGATGCGCGAGGACATGGGGAGCGTAAATCCTGTAATCGCTCCGCAGATGGCCGGTCTGATTGAGGGCACAAGGCGCGAATTGGATACGAAAGAGGCCGAGGCCAGGGCGGCCAAGGCCAAGCGATATGTCCGGGCCGAACGCGAGATCAAAGAGCGGATCGAAAAATTACACGAGCGTCTGCTGGAAACGCAGAAAGATTTTCATCTGACGCCCGAACGCGTTTATGCGGCCGTCAAGACCGGCCTGGCACTGGACAAAAGGCCTCCACTGAGGCCGATTGAGCTTAAGGGCGCACCGAGTGGAGCTGTTTTTGAAATGCCTACGCTGGCGGGCTCATGGTCGCGTTGCATGGAAGGCCTTCGTCATCCTTATACCCAGAAGTTGCGTCCGATCACTTTCGATCACCAAGTGGCCAAAGGCCGCGACGACGTTGTCCTGGTTCACCTCAATCATCGCCTCGTCCAAATGTGCTTGCGATTGATGCGTGCCGAGGTCTGGGCGCAGAGCGACGTGAAGAAATTGCATCGCGTCGATGTTCGCACCTTGCCGGCCTCGGCCCTCAGCGAACTCGCGGTCGCCGTGGTGTCGCGGCTAGTCGTCACTGGCGGGAAGCACCATCGCCTGCATGAAGAACTCACCGTCGCCGGCGGTTACATGAAGGACACCTCCTTCAGCCGCGAAGCCCGAGTAACCCAGGTCAACGGCTGGCTGGAGAAGGCGACCACAATCCAGGCGGGCGAGCGTTTATTCGAGGGTCTGAAAAGACGTTTCGAAAAAAATCAGGATTCGATCCTGCAGGCGGTCGAGGCACGCTCCCGCGATCGGCTGGAGAATCTGGAGAGCACGCTTGAGAACAGAAAACAGCAGGAAATCGAAAACATAACCACGGTGCTCGACGAACTCGAGCGGGCAATCCAACAGGAGTTACTCAAAGCGACAGAGCCGGAACAGTTGCTTTTCAGGTTCCCGGAGTACAGCGATGAAGAACGGACACAGGTCCGGCGTGATAACGAAGCTTTGAAGATGCGTCTCGCCAGAATTCCCGAAGAAAAGGAACAGGAAATCATTGCTATCCGGCAACGCTACGAAGGTTACGCGGTCAGGACTTTCCCGGTGGCCCTGATCTTCCTTGTACCGGATGGCCATGCGTGGAGGGCGAACGCATGAGCGGCCAGCACGGCGAGTGGCTTTCCCTGATCGAAATCTCGGGACCGTTCTTGGCGGAACCGGTCTTGAAGGAAGCCTTTCCTCAAGGTCTGGAGGGGTTGGAGCCGTCGAAGAAAACGACGGTCCGCCAGGCTTACGACGAATGGCGCGAAGCGCTTGACCACGACGATCCCGACCTATCGAAAATTCACCGCGCCTGGATTGACCTGATTCTCGGGCAAATTCTGGAGCTCGATGAAAACGGCGAAGTAGAAATTCTGAAGCCGGCCGGAGAGTTGCCGCAAGCCCTCCGGTGCGATCTTCCCGAGCATGGCATATCTTTGCGCCCTGACTATGCGGTGACGGATGGGACGTCGGACAATCGGCCGCTCATTCTGATCGCGGTCTACGACCCGGAAGTGTCTCTGTCCGAATCGCTCAAGGGTGACGGGTGGGCGGCAAGCCCCGCCGAACGCATGGTAGAGCTTTGTCGGGCGACGAACGTGCGCCTTGGTCTCATTACGAACGGCGAGCAGTGGATGTTCGTCGATGCGCCCGTCGGCGCGGTGACGACATTCGCCAGCTGGTATGCGCGGCACTGGGGGCAGGAACCGGTCACGCTGCAGGCATTCGTCAATCTTTTTGGCATCAGGCGCTTTTTCGTCGATCGTAGTGAACAACTACCGGCTCTTCTCGACAACTCCTTGAAGTTTCAGGACGAGGTGACCGACGCCCTCGGGGAACAAGTAAGGCGTGCAGTCGAAGTTCTGATCCAGGCCCTCGACCGTGCCGACGTTGATCGAAATCGAGAGCTTCTCGACGGCATTGAGCCGGCTGAACTCTACGAAGCCGGACTGACGGTGATGATGAGAATTGTCTTCCTGCTCTCCGCCGAAGAACGCGGACTCTTGTTGCTTGGGGACGAACGTTACGAAGCGAACTACGCTGTTTCCACCTTGCGCATGCAACTTCGCGGCGAGTCGGAAGAAATTCTGGAACGCCGCTGGGATGCATGGTCCCGTCTGCTCTCGATATTCCGCGCAGTCTATGGTGGGGTCGATCACGAAGCGATGCGGCTGCCTGCCTTGGGCGGATCGCTGTTCGATCCCGATCGCTTTCCGTTTCTCGAGGGACGCAAAAAGGGCTCTCGCTGGAATACGGATGCAGCCACCCCTTTGCCGATAGACAATCGCACTGTCTTGTATCTGCTTGATGCGGTGCAGCTTTTTCGGGGCCGCACACTATCGTACCTGGCACTAGACATCGAACAGATCGGCTACGTCTACGAAGGTCTCCTGGAGCGTACCGTCGTCCGGGTGAAGGAAGCGACACTCGATCTCGATGCAACCAAGAACTCGAAGAATCCGTGGGTGGCGTTGTCGGAGCTGGACGATGCGGCCGCAAATGGTCGCGAGGCTCTTGAGGAATTACTCAAAGAGCGAACAGGCAGTTCGGCGAGCCGGGTGCGTAATGACCTCGACGAGGCCGTCGACGAAACTTCGGCCGATAAGCTGCTGACGGTCTGTCACGCCGATCGCTCGCTTCGTGACCGGGTGAGGCCGTATTTCCATCTTTTGCGAATTGATCGATGGGGATATCCGGTCGTCTATCCCAAAGGCGCGTTCATGGTGGCTAGCGGCGCGGACCGTCGCGAGACAGGAACTCACTACACGCCGAAATCCTTCACTGAGGCGATCGTCAAAGAGACTCTGGAGCCGCTCGTGTATATCGGACCGTCGCAGGGCGCTCCGCGCGAAGCCTGGCAGCTAAAATCCGCCGCCGAGCTTCTTGATCTCAAAATCTGCGATCCGGCGATGGGTTCCGGAGCCTTCCTCGTCCAGGTATGTCGCTGGCTTTCCGAGCGATTGGTCGAGTCATGGGCGCGAGCGGAGACTCAGAACAAAGGCCTGACTTCAGAAGGCGAGGTAGTCGATGAGATCGGCTCGCGCGAGCCTCTGCGCAAAGACACTGACGAGCGGTTGCTTACCGCGCGGCGGCTTATCGCCGAGCGTTGTCTCTACGGCGCCGATATGAATCCCCTGGCTGTCGAATTAGCGAAGTTGTCAATCTGGCTGATTACATTGGCGAAAGGGCGGCCTTTCGCTTTCCTCGATCACAATTTACGTTGCGGGGATAGCCTTCTCGGAATCACCCGTCTTGAGCAACTTTATTTCCTCGAAATAAGTCCCGCCAACGGAAACACGAAAAAGCTTTTCGCTTCGAAAATCGATCAGGCGGTCACGCAAGCGATTCAGCTCCGATCGGAACTTAGAAGCCGTCCGATCCGTGACATACGAGATGTGGAAGTCATGGCGCAACTTGACGGTGAGGCACACCGCAAGCTCGAAATGCCTGAGCTGGTGGCTGATCTTCTCATGGCGGAAGTGCTTGAGGCCGACGGCCGTAATACGGACACGGCAATGCTGGCGATTGATGTTGGCGGCGCGCTTGAGGGCGATCAGGGGAAGGTCGAAGACCTATCTCGCCGGGCGCAAAAAGGACTGCGCAAGGATTTTCCTGCCGGCGAAAAAGTCAGACGGCCGTTCCATTGGCCACTGGAATTTCCGGAAGTATTCAACTCTGGAAGAGGGGGATTTGATGCCTTCGTCGGCAATCCGCCGTTTGTCGGCGGGCAATTACTTTCTGGGAACTTCGGCCCTTCATACCAAAGTTATCTCGTGAATTTCCTCACCTATGACGAGAAATCTTCAGTCGATCTCGTCGTTTTTTTCTTTTTGCGCGTGTACGGGTTGCTTCACGAAGGGGCTTGTATGGGCCTTCTCGCAAGGCGCTCAATTTCTGAAGGCAAGAACCGGGAAGCGGGGTTGACCCAGCTTTTATCACATGGCGCGAGCATCTACTGCGCGAACACGAACATTAGATGGCCCGGAAAAGCGTCCGTGGTCGTGCACCAAATCCATATTTTCAAGGGCGATTGGGCTGGAAAGCGGCTCCTGAACAATCAAACCGTAAATACGATATCGGCCGACCTGGGTGATACAGAGTTCTGGGAAGCCAAGAAATTGAACGAAAATCTAGGCCGAGCCTTCCAGGGCCCGGTTTTGCTGGGTGAGGGATTCAAGATAGAGCACAAAGTGGCAAAAACTTGGACTGATGCAGACGAGACCTACAATCGGATACTGTTCCCGTTCATCGGGGGAAATGAAGTAAACAAAGACCCGTTTTATAGGCCGCCTTGCTCTGCGATTAATTTTTGGGACTGGTCAGAAGAAGAAAGTAAGAAGTTCATTTTTGCGTATGAGCGTGTTAGATCTGAGGTGCTACCCGCCCGCCTCAAGCAAAAAAATGAAATCGCCAAATCTAGATGGTGGCTCCACTACAGATCGGGTATTGATTTCTATCACGCGATAGGTCGCGGCGAAGAATTTCACAAGCATCCAGAGGGTTGGGCGAGCGCGATGAAGCCCTTGGAGCGCGTCATCGTTATTTCAACGGGAGTAACGAAATATCCCGCATTCACCTTGTTGCCGTCCTCCTATGTCTACTCCAACAAAATATGCGTGCTGGCGGATGAACGCTTTTCTATGCTCGCAATCCTGACATCAGACATACATGGAGTCTGGGCTTGGGCGCAGAAGACCTCATTAGGAGGGGATCTTCACAGTCTTGTTTACGCGCACGGTAACATATTCGAGACTTTTCCCTTTCCTGCCGGATTTCTTGATGAGGGCGATGGAGAGCTAGAGGATCTGGGAGGGCGATTCTTTCAGGCACGACAGGCCTTTATGGAATCTCGGAGCAAAGGCTTGACGAAGTTCTATAACGATTTTCACGACCCTGCCAAGAATGATGATGCGCTTAAGGAATTGCGTCGGCTTCAGGCAGAGGTAAACAAGGCTGTCTGGAAACAGTACGACGGGGGCGATGTTGAGCTGACCTGCGGATTTCACAAAGTGCGATATCTGCCGGACGGAAAAAATGTCCGGTTCACTGTCAGCGAGGACGTACGGCTCAAGATTCTAAGTAGGCTATCGACGCTCAACAGAGGTCGCTTTCAGGAGCAATCACAGTCAGCTTCGGCCCCGAGGTCGGCGATAGAAGACAGCGAGTCAATCGGAGATGACACGTTAGACGATGACTTGTTCGCGATGGGAGATGGCAAATCATGACCGACCAAGCACCGCAAATCAAAGCCGCGAATGCCTGGCTGATCATTGATCCCGGCCCGGAGAACTGCAAATTTCCCTATCCGCAATTTGCACTGGAACTCGTAGGAAACCGCAGCCTCTATGCAGCCGTCGCGGAAGGCGACTGGCTGGCAACGGCGAACGCTTCGGGTGGCGTTACGCGCATCGCGCGTGTTTTGCGTGTTCGGTCGGATCTTGAATCTACAACTCTTTACTTCGATCGCCTCCAGTTCGGGAAAACAGGATCAAATCTTGCTGTGGCAGGACTGGCCTTACCAAAGGCAGGTCCGATGTCCCGCCTGCAATGGAGCGACTTCATCGCTGCTCTGCCCAAACTGACAGGAGGCACACTAGACGACGTGCCGGTCATAAACGATCAGGCCTACATCCGCGAACTCCTTCAACTCGCCGTAATGGATGACATTCTGGGCCCCGCCAAGGGTCCTCACGAGCAGATTCTCGATATGGGTGTCCGCGACCGGTATCTGGTCGGCAAGCTCGCGCCGCGAGAAGCCGAGGACGGAGGCATAGAAGGACTGGAAGGGCCGCTGGCCGTCGAAGCGGAAGAGGAGCCGAGGGATCTCGAAGTTCATCACGGGCGCCACGATCCGGGAGCTGAATTTGGAACCACGAGGGGTCGCGTCGATGCCGAGGCGGATTCGGCGGACGAGATCGATGCCTCAAGCAACCAGTCGCTCATCCCTTCGAGCTTCGGAATGACGTTCTGTGTCGACGGCGATGTCGAACGGATCGAGGTCGAAGCGAGATGGGGTCAATATATTCGGATCTACGATCACGAGCATACCAAGACCGTTAACAGAAAAATCAGAGACGCCGATGGAAACGTGATTCGCACCGAGCAAGCGCAGGTCAAAGTGAAGGTTTGGCAACGGGTTCCCTCTGGCGGCAAGCTGACAATCGATCTTGTGGAAGGAGTTTTGTCCCACCGCGCACCGGACGCTGCGCATCCGGAAGTGCGCGTCCAAGGTACGATCCGCGACAAGAACGTGAATGGCGACCGACTGATCACCCTGTTCCTCGTGAATGCTCAGCAGGAACAAGAAGAAAACAAGGACGCAGCCTGGATCTTCCAGCCGGAATTGACCGTGCGGGCAGCGAGCGACACAGCACGTAAACCTGTTTTCAGGCGTCGCGTCGCACTTTCAAGCAAAGAGGACGACGAAGAGCGGAAGGCGCTGGAGATGATCTACCGCAAGGAGGTCGAGTTCGCGGTCGGTCATGGCGTATCCGTTCACGCGGAGACCGATGTCCAGGACACCGACTACGCGCATGAAGTAAGCACCGTGGTAATGCCGCAATACGAAGTGCCGGTGACCGAGACACCCGGCATCCGGGCAGAAGACCGGCCTGCGATGCGCGAGATGGTCGAGAAAGGCTATCTCGATATGGAAGCCCTTGCCGCGATGGACAGGACCGAGCTCGTCGCGGTGATGTCTATCCTAGCGAACGATTACGGAGAATGGATCGACGCGCAGAAGGGCCGTATAGGCTCCGATGTAGTGGGTCATGATACACAAGCCACTGCGGCTCTTGATCGTTGCAGCGATATCAAAAAGCGCCTCGAAGAGGGTATTGCGGTTCTGGCGAGGAACGACAAGGCTCTGACGTCGTTTCGTTTTGCAAATCGTGCGATGGCGCAGCAGCGCGTCCACGGTTTGTTCGCACTCTCGCGTCGTCGTGGCGAAAACAAGACTTTGGCCGACTTCGACGAGCGTAAAAATCGCTCGTGGCGACCGTTTCAGCTCGCCTTCATCCTCCTCTCGATTCCGTCTCTGGCCGACCCGAACCACAAGGATCGCAGCAAACCGATAGATGCCTACGCCGATTTGCTGTGGTTTCCGACCGGCGGCGGCAAGACCGAAGCCTACCTCGGGGTGGCCGCATTCGCGATGACCATTCGCCGTCTTCAGGGGCGATTAGGGGCGTATGACGACACTCGCGGCCTGGCCGTTATCATGCGCTATACGTTGCGGCTCCTCACGCTCCAGCAGTTTCAGCGTGCTTCGGCGCTGATCTGCGCCATGGAACTTCTGCGTCAAAGGCTGGTCGCGGATGGCGATAACTCTTTGGGGAATGAGCCGTTCACCATCGGCCTATGGGTCGGTAACAAGGTCACGCCCGGTTCTACCGAGGAAAGCCACAAGGCGATCCAGGACATTCGCAACCCCGAGAAATTCGATGCCGGCGGAACGTCACCGGCGCAGCTGACCAGCTGCCCGTGGTGCGGCTGCGAAGTGTCGCCGAAGCATGACGTCGAGGTCGATACGGTTGTACGAAGGACGACCATGTACTGCGGCGACAAGTTGGGACGCTGCGAATTCTCGAAGGGGAAATCGAGCAAGAAAGCACATCCCGGCATTCCGGTGGTGGTTGTCGACGAGGAACTTTATCATCGGCCGCCCTCGATGATGATCGCGACAGTCGACAAGTTCGCATTGATGGCATGGCGCGGTGAGGTTCGGACGCTTTTCGGGCTGGCCACGACCGAGTGCCCCCGGCATGGACTTCTTTGGCCTGACGCGGATTGCAGCGGGACACATCGTGCGTATAAAAGTCTGCCGAGAACGACAGTCGAGAACATCGCACCGATCAGACCCCCTGATTTGATAATCCAAGACGAATTCCATCTCATCAGCGGTCCGTTGGGGACGATGGTCGGACTCTATGAGACCGCGATAAATGAGCTTTGCAGCTGGGAACTGGAAGGGCGCACAATTCAGCCCAAGATCATCGCGTCAACCGCGACCGTGCGCAAGGCAGCGGAGCAGGTCAACAATGTTTTCATGCGACGTGTCGCCGTTTTTCCGCCGCATGGTGTCGACGTATCTGATAATTTTTTCTCCATCCAACGTTCGATCAATGATATGCCCGGTCGGCGCTATCTTGGTGTCTGCTCGCCAGGCAGCTCGCGGCCGGCGATGCTGATCCGGGTCTATACCGCATTCCTTACCGCCTCGCAGTCGTTGTTCGACAGCTTCGGCCAGGCTGCCGACCCGTACCTGACGACGGTCGGATATTTCAATTCTCTTCGAGAGTTGGGGGGAATGCGCCGTCTTGCGGAAGACGACGTGCAGACGCGTTCTTATCGCGTGCAGATGAGTCTCGTCGCCCGACCCGGTCTGGCGCAACGCAGTGTGAGCAACATTCGCGAGTTGACATCGCGTGTTTCAAGTCGCGACATTCCGAAGTATCTCGACCATCTGGAGATCAAATTCAAGGCCCGGTTCGATGCCGCACTCGACCGATACGTCACGCGGTGGGAAGAGGGGGAGGCGCGCGCGATTGATGTCGTGCTCGCGACCAACATGCTTTCCGTCGGCGTCGACGTGAATCGTTTGGGCCTTATGGTCGTCAACGGTCAGCCCAAGGGGACTGCGGAGTACATTCAGGCGACTAGCCGCATCGGGCGTTTTTTCCCGGGCCTCGTTTGCACTGTTCTCACATGGGCGCGGCCGCGTGATTTGTCCCACTACGAATCTTTCGAGCACTACCACGCTACGTTCTATAAACATGTCGAGGCACAATCAGTCACGCCTTTCTCGCCCCGCGCAATGGATCGCGGCTTGACGGGCACCTTACTCAGTGTCATGCGCCTGGAAAATCCAGTTTTCAATCCGAATCCGGGGGCGGCGGCACTGGACAGGCCCGATCGCCCAGAGGCTGCCGAGGCGAGGGACTTGCTTGTCGGTCGCGCGTGGGAAATTTCGCACGAGGCAGCTCTCAGGGACCTTGCTTCGAGCGAACTCAAGGAACGTCTAGACGAATGGGCGCACGAAGCGGGAAAGGGAGGCAGAACGCTTGCCTACGAGAAGAAAGGCCCACATCGCGACACGATTGTCGGGCTGCTCAAGAGGCCCGGCATTCAGGCATGGGATAACTTCACTGTGCCCACGTCCATGCGCGAAGTCGAGCCCGGCGTCAGTCTCATCATGAGCACGATCAGGTTTGGTGGTAGCGATCCCGACTGGATGCCACAGGTCGTCACTGCGGACGATACAGCGGAGGATGCATGATCGGCGAGAAGACGCCCGTAGGCGAAGTACGGCCGAGCCAGCTTCTCTGGACGTATGGGCCGGGCGCTCTCGTCGACTTGCCGAATCTCTCCGTGGTGACACTCGCCATCGACCGTTGGGACGTGAATCGCTGTCAACCTATCGAAGAGGCGCGGCTGCTTGCGGCCGTGCGGCGAGAACTCGGGGCGCAGGTCGAGAGCCTCCGAATGCCGCCCTTCCAGAAGAACGAAACGGCCGATCCATTCTCGGCCGAAGCGTTCATCGGCGTGCCGGTCAAGCCGTTCCCGCGTTGGCTGCGCTGCGTCAAGTGCGGGCTGTTGTCCGCGTACGATCTCGGCCTTTTCGAATGCAAGGAGAATCGGTTCCGTCCCGAACGGACGCGGTTCGTGCATAAGGATTGCAAAGGTTCGAAGGGCGATCAGCCCGCCCGTGATGCCGACGCGGTTCCGGCCCGTTTTCTGCTGGCCTGTCGCAACGGTCACCTGGACGACTTTCCTTGGCATTACTTCGTCCACAGCGGGCCATCCGGTTGCAAGGGAACGCTTCGATTCTTTGAAAGCGGCGCATCGCTTCAAACCGAGAATCTGTGGGTCAAGTGTGATCAGTGCGGCGCTTCACGCAATATGGCTCACGCATTCGGGAAAGCGGGTCGAGACAACCTGCCGCGTTGCCGTGGTCGCCATCCGCACATGGACCAGTACGACACCGCTTGCCAGGAACAGGCGAGGGCGGTTCTCTTGGGTGCAACCAACAGCTGGTTTCCCATCACGATTTCTGCTCTGGCAATTCCGCTCGCGCGCGATCCGATTTCGCAGCTCGTGCAGGACGGGTGGGACTATTTCGCGGACTTGGGCTCCGAGGCCGAAGTTACGGTCACTATTAAAACTCTCAAGAAGACCGGCGCGTTGCCGGGCATCGACAAGCACTCGCCAAAATCCGTGTGGGAGATAATACAGGCGATAAAAGCCGGTGCGGCGGCGACTGGTGCTGCCGCCGCAGATATAAAAGAGCCGGAATGGGAAGTGTTGACGGATCCCAATCCGCCGACCGACTGGCCTCACTTTCTCAGCAAGAGAGTCGAAACACCCACGGAATTCAGGAAGCAGATGGCGGGCGTTCTCCTTCTGGAGCGATTGCGCGAGGTAAACGCGTTGCTCGGCTTCACGCGGGTCGAGGCGCCCGAAGAGACTGCGAACCCCGCTGACCGTCCGCCCCGGGCCGATTTATGCAAAGACCCTCCCCGATGGGTGCCTGCGACGCAGGTTCACGGCGAAGGCATATTCATCCGGTTCGACGAAGCCGAAATTCTGCGATGGGAGGGCCGACCCGCGGTGACGGTCCGGAACGATAATCTGCTCGCCGGTCATCGCGGTTGGCGTAATTCCAGGAAACTCGACCCTGACGAAGCTTATCCAAGTATCCGTTATGCGATGCTCCACACGCTGTCCCATCTCCTGATCCGCGAGCTGGCCCTCGAATGCGGCTATAACGCAGCCAGTATAAGGGAACGCATCTACGCGAACACGGAAGGTGACCACAATCAGGCGGGGATTTTGATATACACCGCCGCTGCGGATTCCGACGGAACGCTCGGAGGGCTCGTCGAACTCGGCAGACCCGAGAACTTGGGACGGCTGCTCAAACAAGCTCTCACGCGCGCGGGAATTTGTTCATCCGATCCGCTGTGTTCCGAGCACAATCCTGCGGATGATCGATCGCTTCACGCTGCCGCGTGCCACGCCTGCTCCTTCGTTTCGGAAACTTCCTGCGAATTGGGTAATCGTTACGTCGACCGCGCTCTACTTGTACCGACGCTGGAAACCCACGACGCCGCGTTTTTCGATTGAGGAGCAAAGTGGAGAACCTGCTGGACGCAATCATCGAACTCGTAACGAACAGCCCTTCGGACAAAACCGCCCGGCTCGCCGAATCGATCCGACAGCTTTCCGGGGCGCAGGCCGCGCGCGCTCTCGCGAGCTGGGCTCCTAACCCTCGTGCAAAGAGCGCCTTGAACAAGTTGATTTCTGCATGGCGAACCGCCGACATTCCTTCGGTCGAACTCGCCGCGATGCTGACGGCGGCGAGTGCTGGCTATCACCGGGCTAAGGGCGAACAGGAAATCGAGCTCGTCTGGACGGGACCTTCCAGCAAATTGGTCGCTACTCGGAAGACGGAACAGGCGCTGCTCCAGGTAATCGACGCATCGACATCCCGGCTCTTCATAACCAGTTTCGTCGCCTACGACGTGGCGTCGATCATGAGCGCCCTGCGCAACGCCATCAATCGTGGTGTTGCCGTTTCGATGCTGCTCGAGTCCAGCGACAAGCATGGAGGTGGCGTCTCCATGGACGCTATTGGCAAAATGAGAGCGGCTCTTCCGGCTGCCCGAATTTACTTTTGGGGTGATAAGGGTGAATCCTATGCAGGCGGCAAAGTGCACGCCAAAGTAGCCGTGTGCGACGAGGCTATTTGCTTCGTCTCCAGCGCCAACCTCACAGGGCACGCTATGGAAAGGAACATGGAGGCAGGAGTATTGATACGCGGAGGGTCTCTGCCGATGAAACTACAAAACCATCTCGAAGCTCTGGTAACAGTTAAGATACTGAACAGTTGAAACGGATTCGGAAACATTTATGACGGCAAAGCGCCCATTGACGATGCGGATCAGCCTAAATGCATTAGAGCATTTGGGGATGAACCTCTATAGCAACGTTCCGGCAGTGCTTTCGGAGATCGTCGCGAATTCATGGGACGCCGATGCTGAGACGGTGAACGTCACCATCGACAAAGTGAATGAGAGCATAAGCATCGAAGACGATGGCGTCGGTATGGACCGCGATGACGTGATCGACCACTTCTTGACTGTCGGGTTCAAGAGGCGTGCGGAAACAGGCGAACTCACGCCGGCCAAAAAACGAAAGCCGATGGGGCGGAAAGGCATAGGAAAGCTCTCCTCATTTTCGATAGCTAGGGTAGTCGACGTTTTCACAATCAAAGATGGAGAACGGACGGCCTTTCGCATGGACAGTGCGGTCATCAAGGCGCGAATCTCGTCAAATGACAGCGTCCCCTATGAGCCGCCCGAGCTATCGGGCTGGCCCAAGTCATTGAAAGTCGGGACGCGCATCGTGCTCTCCGGTCTATCGAAGAAGCTGTCCGAAATGACCGTCGCCGGTCTCAAGCGCCGCGTCGCTCGACGCTTCGCCATCATCGGTCCGAAATTCGACTTTCGTGTTCTGGTCGAGGGTGAAGAGATCGGTCCCGCCGATCGCGGGTACCAGAGCGCATTGGAATATCTTTGGGTCTACGGCGATCAGGCGGAAACGATTGCACTCGCAAAGAATCTGGCGCGGAAGGCAGAAAACCGCACGGCAGCCCTCAAAACGGCCTCAGAGAAAGCCGGCATCCAAGTGTCCGGGTGGATCGGTACGGTGGGTCAACCGCGGCAGCTTCAAGACGAAGAAGGAGACAATCTCAATCGCATCGCCATTTTCATGCGTGGCAAGATGGCCCAAGAGGATATTTTGGACGAGTTCGGTCAGAAGGAAATTTATGCGGATTACGTGATCGGTGAACTACACTGCGAAGACCTAGACAATGATTCGCTTGATGACATCGCAACAAGCAGCCGCCAATCGATTAAAGAAGATGACCCCCGATTCCAGGCTGTGCGCGATCTCATTCTCGCGGAATTACGCCATATCGCAGGCCGATGGAGCGACTGGCGGCGTGAAGACGGGGCAAAGCAAGCTGCGAGTGTCCCCGAGGTGTCGAGCTGGCTGAACGCTTTGCTGGGCTCCACGAAAACGAAGGCGGAGCGCTGGGTAGGAAGGCTCAACGTCATCCGCTCGGAAACCGATACCGACAAGAAGGAGCTTCTCAAAGCGTCGATTCTCGCCTTCGAGAGCTATCGTCGTAAGGAACAATTGGAAAAGCTCGAAGACATCAGTGACGAGAGTCTGCCGGAACTTCTGTCGATCTTTCAAGACATCGACGACCTGGAACTGAGCTACTACGGCCAGATTGTGAAACTCAGAGTTGGCGTAATCAAGGCTCTTCAGGACAAGTTGAGCCGGAACGACAAGGAAGCGGTCCTTCGTGATTACATTTTCGATCATCTTTGGCTTCTCGATACATCGTGGGAACGCGCGCGAGGAAGCGAACACGTCGAAACGACTGTGAACAAATTTCTGAAGGACAACACGAAGAGCTTGCCCAAGACCGAAAAAAGGAACCGCATTGACATCGGGTATCGAGCCTCTTCGGGAAAGCACGTCATAATCGAACTAAAGCGCGCCTCGGTTGCCGTGCCATTGGATACACTCACTAGGCAAATTCGAAAATATCGGGATGGTGCGCGGCGCATCTTGGACAAGAGCGGTGAATATAAAGGCTGGCCGCTAGAGATAATATGTCTGCTGGGCACTCCGCCGCCAGAATATGCAACAGCGACGGGCCCTATCGGTGTGCAAAAATCGCTGGCGGCGGTAGATGCGCGGATCGTGTTCTATGACGAACTATTGAACAACGCCCAGAAGGCGTACGCTGATTATCTGGAGGAACACGTCAAGATCGACAAACTCTGGAATATTTTTCAGGCGATTGATGACTTTGCGCCGTCAGCGAAATGATACGAAAGCAGTCCGATGGACACTGTCGACAAAGCCACGCGGTCACTCATCATGGCACGGGTCGGCCAAAAGGACACAGCCCCAGAGTTGGTCCTTCGGTCCGTTCTCCATCGAATGGGTTTTCGATACCGCCTCCACGACAGAACGCTTCCGGGAAGCCCAGACCTGGTCTTTCCTCGTTTCGGTGGAGTGATATTCGTGCACGGGTGCTACTGGCATTCCCATGGCTGCTACAAATCTACGGTTCCCAAGTCTCGCCGCATGTTCTGGAAAAACAAATTCGCCGCGAATCGTGAAAGGGACGGACGGAACATCCGTGTTCTGAATGAACGCGGCTGGCGCGTGATGGTCGTTTGGGAATGCGAGTTGCTTGGAAAAAAAGCTTTGCCGCCGCGTGAAGTCGCCGAGCGCGTTCGCGAGTGGATTCAGGGCGGAGATGCGCCAAGAGAGAGGCGCGGCCGTAAACCGTCAGTAGTAAACGATCATGCGTAGCCTCTTGACCTGCGTATACTGCGGAGGCGAGGCAACCACGAAGGATCACGTCATACCCAGATGTTTCTTAGAAAAGCCCTTTCCGCCCAATCTTCTCACCGTGCCGAGCTGTGGGAAGTGCAACCAGGGCTATTCGAAGGATGAGGAATATTTCCTGGCGGTGATGGCGCAAACGGGGTTCGTTCCTTCGCTGGAGCAGAAAGTCGAAAAGGGCGGAGTAGTCGATCGCATGCTGTGGCGAAGCGCCGGGCTTGATAGACATTTCACGGATTTCATGACGATTAATGAGGGAGGAGGTATTCTGGTCGTGCCTGATGAAATCCGAATCGCCACCGTCACGCAAAAGGTGGCTTTTGGTCTCTACTGGCATCGCTACAAACCGACGGTGGCGCCAGCTTTGAACGAATTCTTTCCGCTGAAACCTGTCCACAATCTTGATGTCAACAACTTCATCATACTTATGACTCGTAATGAGAGATTCCGGCCAAAACGCTGGAAGCACCTACAAACGCTTAAGATGCCTGGTCGCGGTAAGGTTCAAGTTCTGGACTATATGTTTGTACGCAACTGGGTTTGGGGCGATTTCGGAAGTCTATTCTGCATAATGCGATTTCACGAAACTGTCTGGGCCGCGGTGCGATGCCCCGCAACACCTAACCGAAAGAATTCGAAACCACGCGTCGGACTCGTTCACACTGGACAAGGAGGGCTGTTCTAAACTTCACGTGATACATTTCTGTCCGAGCGACACTGCTCCTAGACATGCCCGCGGAAACATCCTCACTTCGACGAGTCAAAGTCTGAAGACTTCCTATGGTCACGAATCTGCGCGAAGCTGATGGCTAGTTCCGTACCTACCTTGAGTTTACTGCCGTGGCTATTAAGCGGCATGCTGTCTAACGTGCCAAAAACCAACCGCTTGTCCTCATCGCTGTGATGGACCCGCACCCACATCCATTCATCAATGCCGGTGCCTTCGTCTTTGAACTCAACTTTGATGAAGTCTCCTTCTTCGTACTTGGCCATGTCCTGCTCCTTGCCTGCGAGTTTAGGTGATTTCATACGTGGTTGTCCTCGTCCTTTTTGCCTAACGGCGGCCCTGCGGTAGGCCATAAAAAAGAAGAGGAGAGCTTACTGGCTCTCCTCCCTCGAACTCCCGGCTTTCAGGATTGTCTGTGCTGCGCTAAAAATCCGCGCTGCGGACTGATTGGGAATTTCTTTCTCGCCGTGCAACCAATGTTGAATGTAGCCGCGAGCGGCTTCTGCGCCGGGCAACCCGAGCGACTCACAACAGATCAGAGCAACGGATTCAGCCTCTACTTCCCGGATGTTCCGGTCCATAAGTTCTAGGTCAACAAGCTTTCCAGAAGTTGTGTGGCCGAGGAGGACGTGGGCTATTTCGTGCAGAGTGGTCTTCAGCGGAAGCGCTGCAATCGGACTAACGGCTATCTTGCGCTGCTGCGCGAACCCTTGCACGTTGCCGTTGAATTGGTCAAATGGTGTGCGTGTGATGCCGAGCGATTGCAAGGCGGCGTCTAGGTCAAAGCCGGGGACCGGCTGTTCGTAAGGTGTTTCCCCCTCAGTCTGCGCAAGGACAAACCAGTAGTTACGGAAAACGAAGCATTGACGCATCTCTTCCTGACTCTCTTCGCTTCCTTCGGTTGTTTCCGGTGCTGCTTTGCCAGCAATGCGCTTTTTGTAGGTCACGGGCATGCAGAGGCAGAGGCCCTTTTCTCCCTTGCGCACTTGTCGTTTGAGGGTTAGCCAGCCCTTGTAACTATTGAGCGGTCCCGGTTCGATCTTCCGGCTGATGCATTGTTCGAGGGCGAGAAGTGCATTCCCAAACGAGTAGTTATGAAATGCGGTGTAAGCAGCGAGAAGTTTTCCCGGCGTGTTCACTGCGCTGTGCAGCAATTCAGCCCAAGTTGCATGATCTTTTGTATTCGTCATTGTTGTTTCTCCTTTTTCTCTTTTCGAGTGGTTTTGCTGCTCGAAAAAAGAAGCAAATTCCCTTCATAGCGGGCTCATTGCGAACGGGCGCGCGCGCCGTCAAGGGCGGCGGGGTAAGCCGTTCATTGGAGAGAATCGGAAACCCTTGACGGAAGAAGCGCGGGACCGGGCGCAGCCTCTTGCGGAGAAGGGAATTTGCGGTGGAACTGTTCTAATCGCGGAGGTGGGTCAGTGTTGGTTTTCTAGAGATTTTGCGTGGCTTTTGACCTGCTGCACGTACCCGTTGGTGAGTCCGGCTGTAGGAGATCCGGTGTTGTAGTAGGAGAGAGCGGAATCGAGAGCGGCGAAGCCTTCGCCCTGGATTCGAGCTGTTGTTGTGTACGTGGCAGAAAGAAGCGCAGCACCTGAACGGAGATTGGTGCAAGGGTCAAATAGTTGTTCAGGGGTGAGATGCAAATGCGCAGCGTGCTCGGTGTTCACTTGGAGCAGCCCGATGCTCACGGTGATGCCTTGCCCGAGAAGCCATTTGGTCCACGCGATAGCCTCGTCGAGCGATGTAGGCTGTCTTTCAAGGGTGATGGTGCCACGATTCCATCCCTGGCGCCGGGCGAGCTGGTGGGGACGGTTGATGCTGAGGGCGTAGGGGTAAAGCGCAGACTCAGTGCGGGCGATAGCTTCGAGGGTGCTGACGGGGACGTTCGGCGCACAGGTTTGCGCGAGCGTTTGAAACGAAGTAGGCGAAATCTTTGTGTTGGGCTTCGCCGTTCCTGTTTGTGCACACGAAGCCGTGCCGGCGAGAGCGAAGAGCGTTGCGAAAATGATTCTTGCAATGTGCATTAGAAGTTCGACGCCGAAAGCACGGGAAGATTGAATAGTCGCGCCCAGCTCGCCGCGCTTGATTGCTGAATCGCCGGGATACGAGTACCCTTTGCCCAATAGTCATTAGAGGCGGTCAATATAACGGTCGGATGTTCGAGAGCGGAAGAAAGAAACGGCCACACGAGGATTTGTTCGTAGCAAATAAGTACGGCGGCGTTCTGATTTTGGATGCGGATCGTTCCGCTGGCAAAGAGCTTGAGTGGCACGCCGTCATCATCTAGAGGCCTCCACATTGCAATTGGAACGGGAATGCGCTCTTGATAGAGCGCTGTATTTTGCTCGCCGCGTACGAGCAGCACATTCAAGTACCGCTTCTGCGCAAAAGAATTTCTCGAAGTGCCCGGTGGGTTGATTCCAGCTCCCACAACCACTGTGCGGTGTTGCGAAGCAAGCGTGGTTAAAGTGTCTCCCCAAAAAGCATCCGTGGATTCATTCCAGTGCGTGAGCAGATGTTCCGGGAAGAGGAGCACGGTCGCATGCGACTCGAGAATCGTTGTCTGCATGGTTTGGGCCGTGTTGTATTCGGTCGTGAGGTCGGGGTCCCCCTGTCCTGTGCCCCCATAGTTCGTGTTGACGGCTTCCCATCCTGCAGGGACCCGCGGTTGCGTGTACTGGAAATGCAAGACGAGTGCACAGAGCGCCAAACTGAGGAGGCTCTGTGCTGGTTTGAAGCGGAAGGCACTCAGAAAGATGATGATGAAAGCCAGGCCGAACCACTTCGAGCCGGGAAAGAGAACACCTGCAGAAAGTAGGGGCGAAGCCCATCCGATGATCCCGAGCGGCGGTATCGCAGTGAGCAGGATGCACAGCGGCACACAGAACGCAGCTCTTCCACGTCCGCGCATGAACAACAAACCCCAGGGCAACGCCAGCAGAACTGCGGCAGCTAAGCAGAGGAACAATCCTATGATCGGAGTGCCCTGCACTCCAAAGAAAGCGCGCGCTCCGGGAATGAGCGGCCAGCTTGCCCCCGCGTAGTAGCTGAACATCGAAACATAGGCGTGCTTTCTAGATTTCGTGCGATAGACAAGTAGCGGAGCAACAAGGGATAAAGGAATTGCCGCAAGGTGTCCGCTCCACGCAGTCGCTGCGGTCGTGGCGGCAACAGCGGGAAGAGTAACGCTACTGCTGAGGAGTCTCTGTAGTGAACGTCCAAAGTGGGCGGAGATGGTGCCGGATCGCGGAAGTTGGAATCGCGCCGTAATAGCGGCTGTCGAAGCTGTAGCTATTGAACGACGAGACGACCCACAAGGTTCCCGGTTCGACTTTGTAGGTGCCATAGGGCCACGGATCGAGCGGGCGTTGGAGGTGGTCACGGAATCGTCCTGCGCTGTTGGGAAGCAATTGTCCATTGACTCGAATTCCATTTGCGCTCACCTCCACTTCGTCACCGGGAAATGCGACGCCTGGTTTGAGAAGCGGCGCTCCGCCATCGGGGCAAGCCCCTGCGGTGCGATATTGGCGGATAAGAGAGACATAGGCCGCTTTTCCTTGAGGGCAGAACTCAATAAGGTTTGCGTTTGACGAATGGCTGGCGATGTAGAAGCCAAGCGGTAGTGAGGGTGTGAGATTAACGCGGATGCCGAAGACCCAGCCTGCAATAAGGCCGAGAAAGAAGGGAGATCCCAGCAGGCAGGCCCAGAGAACTGCGCGGCGGAGTCGATGGTGTAATTCATAAGACCCAAGTATCTTGAATTTCAGACGATTGAATAGACGGAGCGCCATCGGTCATGACCTCATTCGGTAGGGTGGAGTCCGGTTTAGGCCGAACTGGTGGGTCTTGCCTCGCGCCACCAACTACGAAGAATTTCTGCACTGTGACTTCATAGACATACCGCGTGTATTTGTCCTGCGCGACGAAGGGCCGTTGGTCGAAGGTTCCATCGACGTAAAGGTTTGTGCCTTTCTCAAGTTCGGTCGCAAGGATCGCCAAATCCCCGTAGAAAACGAGGCTGAACCAATTGGTGTGGTCAGCAGGCTTATCTTTGCGCGGGAAACGATACGTTTGTCCAAGCCGGGCATTGGCAACCGGCATGGAGGAAGGCAAGCAGCGCAGCGTCGGTTTCGCTGCGAGATAACCGGCGAGTTGAAAGCGGTTCTCCTGCATTGCTCATCGCTCCGAATTCAAATCCAAGCTGTCAAACAAACCTGGGGATCGCTGGAGAGCGGAGCCCGGAGGTGGTGCCGGTTGGTCGATTGGTGAGTCTGCGCCAGGGCCACCGCCAGACGAAGCGGGCAGACGGCGGTTCGGGCGTGTTCCCGATGTTGGTTTCGGGCGAGGGGCGAAGTCCGGGAGTGGGTCCTGGGGCGAAAGCCCTCCGTCGTGAATGGAATAAAACTTCGTGGGCGGCGGGATTTCAGCGCGGGAGCGCAGGATGGGGTCAAAGAAATAAAGCATCTGCGTGCCGTAAATAGGGTAGTGCCCGGAAACAAAAATCAACATATCGCCGGGAGCAATGATTTTTTCCTGATGGCCGCCTCGCTCTTTTTTCGGGGGCCGCAAGCGCATGATCTCGTCCGGTGTCATGAGCGGACGCTCGATCTCGTCCATGTGAGTGCTGACGCGGTCGAGGACGGGAGACATCCGCGATCCTGAGAAATTGAAAGAGGCTTTCCTAATTGTTTGTGTCCCTGTCATCTTGCTGAGGAGTTCCGCGGTGTCGTATTGGTTGGGCGCAAAAGCAACGCGAACCTGGCAATTACTGACGATGCTCTCGTTGCGCCCGTATTCGTCAACGATCTGGCGAATATCCTGCGTAATCAGGTATGCCTTCAGGCCAAACCCAGCCATGTAGGAAAGCGCGTCCGCGAAAATCTCCATGCGCTTGAGGGACGGAAATTCGTCAATCAGGAAGAGCAAGCGATGTTTGTTGCGGAGTTGCTCGGAACCCTGAAAATCGAGTTTTTCGGTGA
>Ga0210403_10001140_pt1 | contig 25787 bp, 21 predicted proteins | sample IncBWC19MmetaG_FD_150863 | JGI IMG/M metagenome (GOLD analysis project Ga0210403, IMG submission 150863) | Forest soil microbial communities from Barre Woods Harvard Forest LTER site, Petersham, Massachusetts, United States - Inc-BW-C-19-M | ecosystem: Environmental > Terrestrial > Soil >... | reverse complement strand
TGCATGGCAATGATGGCTGCGCGCGGTTTTCGCCATCTGCCAGTGCTGGACGCGGGCAAGGTCGTGGGCGTGATCTCGATCGGAGACGTCGTCAAGGACATCATCCGGGATTTGGAGCACAACGTGGACGACCTGATGGGCTACATCATGAAGGACGGCCCCGGGGGCTGACAGACGAACCGCGGTGCCGTCCCCCCGTCCGCGATCGCCCGCTTCACCGTCATCGGACGCCACCGCTTAGTTAAATGACCTGCTGAGAAATGACCGCTTGTGGCCCTTCGCGACATTTCGCGTGCGCGAAACAATCAGGTCGCTTCTGGAGAGAAGCGGACATCAACCAGCAGGCAGAGCCGGCTGGTTTTGGTCGCGAATGACCCGAAGCGGGCGTCGGGCCGTGACGACGGTTGCATGATCCGGTTCGCGCAACCCGCAAAAAGCATTGGAACACGACCCAGACCCCGACGCCGATCTGCTGGCCGCCATACGTCGGAATCAGGCGGACCTCATGGTATCGTCCCCTTGCTCCAACGTTGGAGACACAACGCGTTACATCGCGAGCCGCGCCTTGTAACCGGCGCAGAACCAGGTTCTATCTTCGCAGCGGTTACAAACACGGAGGCGATAGCGGGCGACCAGCGCACAACACGAGCCCGGCATGTCAAGGAGGATGGGGGAGTAATGCTAACACCGCAGCTGAAGCAATGGGAGTTGGAGGGACGGTACCTGACGACCGTCCTGTTCCAGCACAAAGTCTTCTGCAAGGACAGCGGCAACCCGGCCGCGCCGCCGGATCGGACCTTGTTACTGCTGCACGGCTTCCCCGAGTCCTCGTTCTCCTTCCACAAGGTGCTCGAGGGGCTCGCTAAGCTCTTTGATCGCGTCGTGTTGTTCGACTTCCCCGGCTATGGGCTCAGCGACAAGCCGATCGCGAACTACACCTATTCGTTGTTCGAGCAGGCCGACGTAGCACTGCAGGTGTGGAAAGAGCGCGGCGTGACGGGCGGTCACGTGCTGTCGCACGACATGGGCGACAGCGTGCACACCGAGTTGGTCGCGCGGCACGTCAGCGGCCTGCTGCCCGCGTGGCTCTCGGCGGGCTTCAAGAGCTTCACCTTCACCAATGGCAACATGGTGCTCGATCTTGCGCAGCTGCGGCTGGGTCAGAAGGCGCTGCTGGGCGCAGCCGGGCCGCTGTTCAGCCGCTTGTCCGCCAACTGGAGCGCCTTCAACCGCACCGTGCAGAGCGCGCAGGGCAATGACCGGCTGACGCCGGAAGACGCCGGGCTAATGTGGGCCAACGTCCAGCTACAGAACGGGCACCAAATGAACCACCTGGTGATCCAGTATCTCAAGGACCGCAAGCGCTTCGAAAAGTCGCGCTGGCTGCCGTCGCTCTCCCTCGTGAAAGAGCCGGTGCACATCTGCTGGGGCGACGCCGACGCGGTGTCGCCGGCGAAGGTCGCTCTACACCTGAAGGAGCACGTCTGCCCGCGCGCACGGCTGACGCTGATGCCGGGCGTGGGGCATTTCTGCCAGCTGAGTGACCCGGACATGTGGTTCGCGAGTGTAGCCGCGTTTTACAACGAGGAGTGCGGGCTCGGCGGATGCGACCGCATGAAATAATTCACGAATAAAATTTGCCCGGATTGGCCTCCGGGTGCGGGAGCATCGCGGACGCCGACTTGCGAAACACACTCGGAAGGGAAATTCCTGATGCCTTGTGTGTGGAGATGGAGGGAGCAGCTGTAGCTCAAGTTTGCCATGAGCGTGATGTACCGCTTACCGTGGTCCGAACCATTTCTGACAAAGCTGATCATCATGTCGACTTTGTCAAGTTCGTCGATACCGTCGCTAGTCACTTTACATGCGGCATCGTCAGACAGTTTATAATCGAGGTTTAGTCTAACAGCTCGACTTACACGATGCTGAACCCCGTGGAGGTCCGCTCATGGCCCTTCGCGACATTTTGCACACGCGAAATCGCCCGGTCGCTTTTGGCGCGAAGCGGACATCAATGGGGGAGCTGTGCCGGCTGAATTGGTTGAGATTGACCCCAAGCGGCCCTGACTAACTCGGCGCTTTGTGATTTAGCCCGCGTATCGGCTGACTGGTCTTTGCCAATTTGATATCCTGTAGTGCAGGGGGGTCAACGGAGGGAGCCCATGTCTGCACCGCGAGCCCGTCAAAATGCCCTCATAGCGGCAGTGCTTGGTTTGACCGGCGTTGTACTGATGTCGATGCCGATTGGCACAGCCAAAGCGCAAGGAGCGAAGCCGATACAAGAGCCTATAACCGGCAACGAGGAACTCGGCGACCTGAGCCAGCCGCAACAGGCCTTGGCTCAATTCTATCACGCGTTCAATTCACGCGATCTCAAGATGATCGACGACAACTTCGCTGCTTCCGACGACGTTGCGATCGACAATCCGCTGGGCGGAATTCGGCGAGGTGCTGATCAGCCGCACAAGATGTACGAGGGCGTCTTCAAAAGTCCAGCCGACGTTCATGTTGTTTTCTGGGATTACACGATCCATCGGGCCGGCGACGTGTTTTGGGCGGTAGGGCGCGAGCGCGGCACCTACGTCGATGGCGGCGCCGAGAAAGACCTCAACATCCGCACTACCCGCGTTTTTCAGCTCATCAATGGTCGCTGGCGCCAGATGCATCATCACGGTTCAATCGAGGACGCAAAACTCCTCGCCGAATATCAGAACGCGGTGCGATCCGCTGCATCGAAGTCAAAATAATAGCCGTTCGGCGCAGAGATAAAACATCGTAGCGTGCTGTCGCCTGTTGGCCCTTCGCGCATTTTCGCGGCCGCGCAGCGTTGGCTGCCGGGTTGGCTCTCGGGGCGGGCTGCGCCTTCGGGACGGCACCGACGCCTATATTACCAACCCGCCCCGTTAGAGCCGAAATCACCACCTTGAGAAGTCGATCTTGGCCAAGGCCTCACCCGGATTACGATTGGTGTCGCCGTTGCCACAGTCGTTGGACGGCTTGGTGCCGCAACAATCCTTCTGCGGCTCGCAGTCGTGCTCGTCCAGTTGGCGGTCGCCGTTGCCGGCGTCCTTCCAGGCGCCATCGCACGCAGAGTAATCGACCTTGCCTTCTTTCGAGTAGTCGTCCTTCCCCGCATGTTTGGAATAATCGCTCTTGCTGCCGTCATCAGACCAGTCGTTGCGTTCTTTCGCGGTCTCGGCTGATTTCACGCTTTCGGCGGCAAACTCGGTAAGACTGGTATCGCGGGCAGACGCCGCTGCCGGTCTGCGGCTTGCAACTCCGACCTGCAGCGGCCCGGCCACAGCGGCTAGATGGACGATCATATCCGCGCCCTGGGTGATTTCGGGTCGGTGCGCTATGCTCACGCGAGTCATTTTCAGGTGCCGAAGATTCGCGTTGATTTCTCTCTCCTTTTCGGTGTCAAGATGCGCCGTACCCTCGTCCAGAAACAGGATCTTTGGTCGGCGATAAAGTGCCCGCGCCAGGAGTACGCGCTGTTTCTGCCCGGCGGACAATGAGCTTCCCATGTCGCCGATGAGGCTATTGTAGCTCATCGGCATTGCCATAATATCGTCGTGGATGCCGGCAATGCGCGCGCACTCGATCATCCCTTGCAGGTCGAAGGTTGTCTCAAAAAAGCAGATATTGTCGGCAATCGATCCCGAGAGCAATTGATCCTCCTGCATCACCGCGCCGATTTGTTCGCGATAAACGCGCGGCCCGATCTGGCCTAGCGGAAGGCCGTCGATCAGAACCTCGCCGCTTGTTGGCTCGAGCAAACCAAGCATGATTTTGACAAGGGTTGTCTTGCCACAGCCAGAGGGTCCCATGATTGTCACGAATTGTCCTGGGGCAACGCACAGGTTGACGTTGTTGAGAATAAGAGGCTCTGCTTCTGCATAGCGGAAGCAGACGTTGCGCATTTCGATCGCGCCGCGGATCGGTCGCATATACGACAGGTCCTGGCTGTGCCCTCGCTCCAGTGGGGTGAGCGCAATGTCGGATAGGCGCTCCAGATGCAGTCCGAGTATGCGCAGGTCCACCAGCTTCTCGATCAGCAGCGCTGTCCGTTCGGCGAACTGCAGCTTGTAGCTAACGAATGCGAATATCATGCCGACCGTGAGAAGGTTATCCAGTGCGAGGCGAGCGGCGAGGTAGATTGTGACTACGTTCTCCAGGCCGAATATCGCGTCGTTCATCGCTTTGAAGCTGATCTTCGCCCGCCCCAGCCGCACGTTGGCATTTACATACGCTGCATAACGGTTCAGCCATTGGCTCTCGCGCTCGTTCTCCCGGTTGAGTAGCTTTAGGCTCTGGACCGCCCGCACAGTTTCGATGAAGTTGGAGTCTTCGTCTGCTTTACTGTGAATGGCCGCTTCGCTCCGTTGTCGAAACATCCTGAAAAGAGCGAGCCGCAAAACGGCATAGAGTGCGAACGAGGACAGGACAACAAATCCGAGCTGGGCGCTGTAGGTGAACATCAACCCCAGCATCAACATCGACATGAGACCGTCGATCAAACCCGTGATCAGCCCCTCCGCGAGCATGTTGCGAATGGGCTCGATCGAGTTGAACCGTGACAGAATGTCACCGATGTGTCGCTTTTCGAAAAAGGAGAGCGGCAAACGCACCAGATGATGAAACAGTCGGGCGCCTATTTGGAAGCTCAACGTATTCTGCAGAACAAGAACAATGAACGAGCGGGTCGCGGTCGACCCGAGTTTGATCAGGACGAGAAGCGCAAACCCAAGCCCGAGTACGAGAAGGAGATCGACGTCCCCTCTGGCGATAACCTCATCGACCGTGAGCTGCATGTAAAAGGGGGCGGCGAGGTTGAGGATCTCGATGACCACCGATAGAACCAATATTTGCGTCAGAGTATGAGTGTTTCTGCTTGTTCCGCTAAAGAACGCCGAGAATGGTAATCTCACTCTCTCGTCCGCGCGGCAGAACCCTTCTGTGGGCGAGAGTTCGAGCACGACGCCAGTGAGATGTTTTGATGCTTCCGTGATCGGAAACCATTTCTCGCCAGCTGCCGGATCGTGCACCACGATCCCCTTCTTTTTGAATGCTTTCAGTACAACGAAATGAACCATGTCCCAGTGCAGGATAGCGGGAAGGCGCAGTTGGTTGAGGTGGCCGATCTCGATTCGCAGCGGCCGGCATCCCAGGTCCAGGTGAGCTGCTATCTCAATTAGGTCGCGCAGCGTGACACCCTTCAGGGACACCGGATACCGACGGCGCAGGCTATTCATGTCGGTTCGATGGCCGTGATAGGACGCCACCATGGCCAGGCATGCCAACCCGCATTCCGTCGCCTCTGTCTGTCTGATGACCGGGAGGAACCTGCGTCCGCTGAAATTCAACAGTCCTTGCATGCGGCTACATCCTTGCGCTCAACACCGGATCGAGCAGCCATCTCAGCAGCGAGCGCTGCTCAAGAATGACATCGGCCTTCAGCAGCATGTCTGGCTGCAGCGGCATCTTGCGCCCATAGGCATCGATGTCGGGCCGCTCGAGAGCCACAGTCACTCGGTAAGCCGGTTCCTTAAGGGTGATCGGCCCCTTCGTTTCGTTACCGCTCAGAATGGCGTGAGAGAGTTCTGTCACGCTGCCGCGGTAGGCGCCGAATTTCTGATAGGGAAATGCATCGTAAAGTAACCTTACCTGCTGGCCGGGGCGCACAAAACCAAACGCGCGGGTCGGAAAGAACAGCTCCGCCTGCAGTTGCGCATCAACAGGAATAATTTCGAGCTGCATATGCTTTGGATCGGCGATCTGGCCGACAGTCGCCTGCAGTGTGGACACGCGCCCACTCGTCGGCGCCTTGATAACGTAAGCCTGCCGCCCGTTCACTTCGGCGACGCGCTGTTCGATCGAGGAGAGATCATTGCGCAGTACCCGGACCCTCTCCGCAACAACGGCCGGAAGTTGCTCGAGCGTATGCCGCGCGTCGGTCAATTGGGTCCGCCGCGCGGTGATCTGCTGATCGAGCGTCACCACGTTTTGCTTTTGCTCGAGTGCGCCCTGCTCGCGGCGCTTGAGCTCGATCGCTGCCAACGCCCCGCTCGCCACCAGCTTAGCGCCCGTTGCTACAAAACTCTCCGAAAGCTTCAGCCGCTCGTTTTGAATGTTGCGTTGGTCCTCGAGCTGATCAATCTCCCCCTCAATCCCCTTGATCGTGGAGGCGAGGCGATCGCGTTCCGAGGCGGTCCGACGCTCTTCGGCAGCGACCTGGCGCTCGATGACATTGCGCTGCTGCGCCAGCACTGCGAGCACGGTGCTGTTGACGTCATCGCCGTTCGCGTTGATTTGCGAAGTGACTACGGTCAGGAGCGGGTCACCTTCTGCAACCTCCTGACCCTCCTTCACCCTTATGTCTTTGACGAAGCCCTGTTGCGGCACGAAAATCTTGGCGGTGCCGAAGGTCGGGGCTAGATAACCGCTCACGGTCTCCTTGCGTGCGTATTGCGCGATGGAGAGAAAACACAGACTGACCGCAACAAGTCCCGCAAGGGTCCAGCCAAGGATCGTGCTGGATACCGGCTGCAGCGATACGACCTCGCCCCAGCTGTTGCGCTGATGCAGAAAGTCGATTGCCTCCTGGCGAAATAGAGTCGGCCGGTTAGCCATGGCGCACCTTTACGCTCTCATTCGTCGATTCAAGAGCTGCGCATGGTATCTCTTCGCCGCGCCACGGCTGCGGATGGATACCGCACGATGCGGTGGAGAACCGCTCCTTGCTAAGCAGAAGCGGTTCGCCCACGATCTTGCCGTTAGAATCTAAAATTGCCTTGGTTTTGTTCTCCAAGGATGTTGACGCCGACGTTGGTTTGGTTGTTGCTGACGTTGATGAGGCTGCCGCCGCTCTCCCGGCAGCCGCAGTTACTGCCACCGCCGTTGCTCCAGCCAGCGGCTACGAGATCGAGTTCCTTATCAGACAGTTCGATGGGGTGAGTGAAATTGGTGATCTCTTGCATGTTCGTCTCCCTTCGGGGTTCGATTTAAGTGTCGAGACAGTTGCTCCAACAGCTGCCACGTTATCACTAGCTGCAAGACGCCAATCTGGATGCACTGTCGTGCAAAAATTTTTTGCGGCAAGCCAAACGCTCGTTTCCACACGCCAGTCACGCCAGTCACGCCAGTCAGAGAGTGGTTGCTGATTTGCGCGCCGCCAACCTTCCATGGTCTCAACGCAATTGATCGACGACTTCTCTTGAAAAGTTCGACACCAGCAGGAAGCGCATAAGCGCTAGAGTGGAATACGCGGATTGATGTTTGCAATGTTATGCGCGTTCGCGCCTTGAAGGTACGACTAGCGTGCTTTCATTGCCGTGTGATGCAGATCGGTTTTGCTGGCGATCTCTTCGGCAGGGGTGCAACAAGCGCATTGCAACGCCGGTTGGCATGGCTCGAACAACGAGGCGCGCGAGCTTCATTTCCTCGCTCATTCGATGGTTGCACTGGTTGCAGGATAACCCTGCTAGTCGAGTCCGGATTGGCCCCGGATCCAGATGACAAGACACGGTCCGTGATGCGGAAATTTAAGATTGGGAAAAAAATTCCAGGAACAAATTTCGTGCGTGTGGTTTGGGCCTTTCAATACGCATTTGCATTTTCTTGGAAAATACCAGTCACCAACACTGTCCAACACGGGAATACCTAGACGGGAATCGGCAGGTCGCGTCTATTTTTTGCGACAGGTTATTTCGATCATGTCCCACCAAGGTACCGACTTCGCACAAGCAAGGTCTCGCACGAGCGCAGGGCAGCAAGACAGGTATCCCGATTGCGAGACGGCTCCCGATTACGAGAGAGCCCTGCTCGAGTGCGCCTCCGGATCACATTCTGCCGTCGGCGAGATCTACGTTCGGGAGAGGGAACAGTTGCGCGCGGTGGCGCACCGGATTGTCCGCGACGTGTCACGTGCAGAGGACGTCATCCACGAGGCCTTTGCGCAGATTCTCCGATATTCCAAAGACTTCGATCCTGCGCGTGGATCCGCGCGGGGCTGGATCTATGCAATCGTCCGCAACACCGCACTCAAGATGCAGGCGAAGGCGAGGCGCGAGTTCCCGCTCAAGGACGACACGCTGAACGCCATCTGCGAGCGGGAACAGATCATCCCGAATCCCGCGTCCTGCATTCCGGACAGCATGGCGCTACGGGCCATGCTCGATCAGCTCGAGCCAAACCGCCGCGCGAGCCTGCTTCTGGCGATCATCGATGGGCGCACGCACGAGGAAATTGCCGAATACCTCCGGGTTCCCGTCGGCACTGTCAAGGCCTGGATTCGGAGAGAGCTGATGGCCATGCGCCGTCAGCTCGATGACGCATGAATTTATTTTTCGGCGCTGCATCCATCTGCGTGTGGCGACGGTAGGTAGTGACGGCGAGGTCCCGGAGAAGGCATGTCCGCGCGACCGCCGCAAACCCGGAGCGAGGAGGGAACCATGTCCGAACGGGGTAGCCCTACAAGCATTCCCGACCCGAAGGATCATAGCGACACCAGGCCGTCCGGCGACTTCGACAAGAACCCCGGCGAAGCGTTGGCGAAATTCGACTTCTCGCACACCGATCTCGGCTCGCAAGATATCGATCACTCGAAAGGTCCTGATCACTCGGAGGCGCTTGCCGCGCTCGCGTCCATGTCATCCGACGATGCGCTCGATTACGCCATCAACCAAATGGGTCCGGCGGATCACCTGGACGTGGGGCATTCCGACATGTCGGCGGACACGTCGCACGACGCCTGACGCGTCGAAAATGCTCACTCGCAGGCGGGGCTACCGCACGAGGGTTGCTATTGACCAGAACGAGGAACCTAGAAGGCGAGCGATCATGAACAGAATACAAAAACGCGAACTGGTCGAACAGCAACGGAAGATTTTTGAAGCCGGGGCACAACGTGTTGACAAGCGAACCGGCTCTTTCACTTTCTTGACATGGTCGTTCTTCCTTGCCCCGCTAGTAGCCGTCGAAGAGTTTCTTTCCTCTACGCTCAGACCGGCAGCCGCCGGGGACGAGAACGCAGGAGCCGCTCAGGCAGCCGCGGCGTCACATGTGGGAAACAACGATTCATCGGCGACTGATCTCTCCAAAACGACGGCAGCCGACGAGACCAACCAGGGGCTCGCCTCTTCGGCACAAACGCAGGCAGATCACGCCGGTCGGACCGAGCTTCTGGCGCAGCCGGACGCGGCCAAGCCCGGCGAAGCTGCCGCCGCGGCGAACATTGGCGGCCGCGATGACGATTCGCAACATGACAGCGCTCACCACGCCACCCACGGGAGCTCCGTCAACGTGTTAGCCGACAACCACCTTGGTCTGCCGCCCGGCTCGGCGCCCGAATCGTCGGAGGCCAATGTGCTCATGGGCACGCCGACCCCGAACATGGCCGCCACGACCTCGCCGGTCGAGGCTGTTGTGCAGCCGGTGATCGCGACCGCGACCGACACCGTGGGCACGCTGGCCCATGACGTGGTCGCCGCTACTGCGCCGGTCGAGGCTGTCGTGCAGCCGGTGATCGCGACCGCGACCGACACCGTGAGCACGCTCAGCCATGACACGGCCGCGGCGGTTGCGCCGATTGAGGCTGTCGTGCAGCCGGTGATCGCGACCGCGACCGACACCGTGAGCACACTCACTCATGAAGTGGCCGCAGCAACCGCGCCGGTCGAGGCTGTCGTGCAGCCGGTGATTGCGACCGCGACCGACACCGTGAGCACGCTCAGCCATGACACGGCCGCGGCGGTTGCGCCGATTGAGGCTGTCGTGCAGCCGGTGATTGCGACCGCGACCGACACCGTGAGCACACTCACTCATGAAGTGGCCGCAGCAACCGCGCCGGTCGAGGCTGTCGTGCAGCCGGTGATTGCGACCGCGACCGACACCGTGGACACGCTGGCCCATGACGTGGCCGCCACGACCGCGCCAGTCGAGGCTGTTGTGCAGCCGGTGCTCGCAACTGCGACCGACCCCGTCAGCACGCCGACCCAGGATGTCTCACATTCGGTTGCGGACGTGAGTGCGGGAAGCGACACTGTTGCGAGTGTTGCGCCGGTCGCCGACATCACCGCATCGCTGCACGCCAGGGAAAGCGGCTCGCCAAGCGATCCCGCCGCCGACCTGCTGCATGCGGCCACAGGTGACACCAACACTTCTGATACCAGCATCGGCAATGTCTCCGGACCAGCCGACACGCTTCTCGCTGCCGCAACCGCAACTCACACACCTATCGAGGTTCCTGAATCAGCGGCGGCTGCCCCGACCAACGCCGGAACGGGCGCACCGTCTGCCTCGGCAGCCCCGGGCCAGATTGCCACCGCTGGCGATGTGATCGCATTGCCCGACGCCCCACCGCCGGCAAATGCTCTGTACAGCGGAACGCAATACACGCAGTACGGCGTCGCGCTAAGCAGCGACACGGCCGGTTCCTCTCAGCCTGCCGCATCTCCGCCCGATGCCACAGCGGCTCACGACAGTTCGGCACCGGTGGTCGCCGATGTCCAGCATCAAACCCAGCAACAGGGGCCGCCGCCACCCGACATCGTGGATACGAGTCACCAATCAACGGCCCATCTCGGACATGTGGATTCCATCTTGTAACGCGTTGCAAACATGGCGGCCATCGAGACACTGAGTAATCCGCCACGCAGCCATCCTGCAGACCACCTTCGCGTCGTAACCCGCAGCGAGACCCGCGATTATGTCGGACCTGTCAACCCGCTCGCCGTCTGGCGATCGGTGGCGCGCGCAAATCTGATCGCGGTTGCGGCATTTTCGGTCATCGTGAATCTGCTGATGCTTACGCTGCCGATCTACCTGTTCCAGATATCCGACCGGGTGCTGACGAGCCGCAGTCTCGAGACACTGCTGATGCTCTCGGTTCTCGCGCTGGCGTTCATCGGCATTCTCTCGATCGTGGACATTCTGCGTCGGCAAGTGCTTGGGCGTCTTGCGACCAAGATGGAAGTGCTGCTTGGCGGCCCGGTGCTGGCGAGCAGCATCAACAACGCGCGGGCCGGCGAAGGCGGCACAATCCAGGGGATTCGCAGCCTTCACCAGGTGCGCGGATTCATCTCGAGCCCCGTCATGCTTCTGTTGATGGACGCGCCGTTGTCGCCCCTGTACTTCGGCGTCATATTCCTCGTCCACCGGGAACTCGGCTACATCGCTGTCGTGTCGGGGCTGGCTCTGGCGCTGATAGCGGTTATCAACCAGAAAGCAACTTCGGAGCCGCTGGGCCAGGCAGGTCTTCATGCCGCCGAGGCCGATGCGGCGGCCGAGTCGCTGGCGCGAAACTCGCAGGTGATCAATGCGATGGGGATGCTGAGCGAGAGCATCCTGCATTGGGGTCGAAGGCAGGCGCCGGCTCTGACCGTGCAGAGCCGGGCCCTCGACCGGAACTTCTGGATCGGCGGAGCGTCAAAGTTCGTCCGGCTGGTGGCCCAAATCACGATCCTCGGTACGGGCGCCTATCTGGCCCTCCAAGCCGAGATCACCGGCGGCATGATGATTGCGGCCTCGATCATTGCCGGCCGTGCCCTGCAGCCGCTCGAAGGCCTGATCGAGGGATGGCGCAGCTGTGTTCAGGCGCGATCGGCCTACGAGCGCGTCACGCAGGCCGTGGAGTCATTTCAGCGCGAGACGCCGAAGTTGCTTTTGCCCAAACCGCAGGGGCGCCTGAGCGTCGACCGGGTCTTGTATCTGCCACCCGGCTCAAAGGAGCCGGTGCTCAATGGCGTCTCGCTGGAGCTTGCGCCTGGAGAGTCTTTGGCCATCGTCGGACCGTCCGGATCGGGCAAGTCGACGCTTGCGCGCATTCTGGTGGGCTGCTTGGTGCCGACCGCGGGCAAGGTCAGGCTGGACGGCACGGAGTTGCGCAACTGGGATCGCCGGCAGTTCGGGGAATATACCGGCTATCTGCCCCAAGAGGTCGAGCTGTTTCCAGGGACCATCAAGCAGAACATCTGCCGCATGCGCGACGACCTGCCGGACGCCAGCATCTACGAGGCGGCGACGTTCTCGGGCATCCACGAAATGATCTGCCTGCTGTCGCAGGGATATGAGACCGTGCTCGACCGCAGCGGCGGGCCCCTGTCCGGGGGACAGAAACAGCGCATCGCGCTCGCCCGGGCATTTTTGGGCAATCCGTCTCTTGTCGTGCTGGACGAGCCCAACTCGAATCTCGACGCGGCGGGCGAGCAGGCCTTGACCGAGACTCTGCAGCGCGCCAAGACGCGTGGGGTCACCGCAGTGGTCGTCACCCTGCGTCCGGCGCTGCTGAACAGCGTGGACAAAGTGCTCGTCCTGCGGGCGGGACGCGCGGAAGCATTCGGCTCTCCAAGCGAAGTGCTGCATCGCCTGGTTCGGTCGCCCGGCGGAGCCGGAGCAGACAAGCCGTCGCAGCCACGCATCGAATCATCGGAAGAAACCGACAAGCGCGAGAGGACGGCATGAGAGCGGAAGCGGACAGCATCGGCGCGTGGTGCCGCGGCGTTCCCCTGAGCGCCACATGGCCGATTCTCACCGGGATCGGCATACTGGTTGTCTGGCTCGGTTGTTTCGGTGTTTGGGCCGGGGTTGCTCCACTGAACAGTGCGGTCGTCGCATCGGGCACTTTTGTAGCGACCGGGCAGAACAAGCAGGTCCAGCACTTCGAGGGCGGTATCATCCGGGAGATAGCGGTGAAGGAGGGTGATGTTGTCGAAGCGAACCAGGTCCTCGTTCGCATGGACGACACGGCTGCCAACGCCAAGCTGAGACGCCTGGTCTTGAAGAAGTATCGACTGCTCGCCATGAAGGCGCGTCTCGAAGCCGAAATGCGCTCTTCGGAGACAATCGAAGCTCCGGCGGCATTCGGCGAGAGCGTTCGTGATCCGGACATCGAAGCGATTCTTCAGCGGCAACGCGCCGAGCTCTGGGCTCGCCAGGCCAGCCTTACGGCCGAAGAGAGCGTGCTCAGGAAGCAAATCGCGGGACTGGAAGAAAGTATTCGCGGATATGAAGCGCAAGTGCAGTCCACCAGGGATCGCATTGCGCTGTTTGCGGAAGAGCTGAGGGACAAGAACTTGCTTCTGGGACAGCAACTGGTTCGCAAGACGGATGTGTTGGCGCTGCGACGTTCCGAGGCGAGTCTCGGGGGAGACCTCGGCGAGTATCTAGGCCGGATTGCCGACGCGAAGGAGCGGATTGCTCAGGCGAACGAAAAAATAGTCCACCTTCACTCGACGGCGCTCCGGGATTCGATCAAGGAGCTGCGCGAGACCGAGACGGATCTTGACGACGTTGAGGAGCAGATCCGCGCCGCGCAGGACGTGGTCGACCGGGTCGACGTCCGTTCGCCGGTCCGGGGCATTGTGGTGAAGAAGAATTTCAACACGGCGGGCGGTGTCGTCGCCCCTGGCGCCGTGATCCTGGAGCTTCTGCCGATCGGCGATGAGCGCATCATCGAGGCACACGTCAATCCCAAGGATATCTCGCATCTGAGCGTGGGCCAAGATGCGCTGGTGCGCCTGTCCGCGCTCAATCAGCGCGTCACGCCGATGGTCGCTGCGACCGTCATCTACGTCTCAGCAGACGCCTTGGCAGAGCAGGTGCAGATCAAGAACGAGAATGACGCGCGACGCGAATTCTATGTCGTTCGAGTACGCCTGGACCGGGATGACATTCTCAAGCGCATGCCCGAGTTCACGCCCACACCGGGGATGCCGGCCGACGTTTACATCAAAACCGGTGAGCGTACGTTTTTCGAATACATCATGAAGCCGGTGTTCGACAGCTTCTCTCGAGCCTTCCGTGAAACCTGAATGGAAAGCACCCAGGCGTTAGGCGCGCTGCACGTTAGGCGGCGGCCACTTTTCCCCCGCCGCTAATCTGAAAGGATATGCACGGGAAATCCCGATTAGAATCGACCCGCGGCGGCGAGTGCCGCAGGCTGGCTCAAGCGGAGATCGCGAAGCTGCCGCCCAACATGTAGAAACGCAAAAATTCGAAACGCGACGAGAATGACATTCTTCAGTTCGATTTTAATTTCAATGCGCTTGCGAATTGGATGCCTGAAACGGTCTTGGACGAATTTCTTCTACAGATTGAGTGCCTTCGCGTTTTCACACGGCCAAGACCCGAAGGCGACATTGACACTTGCTATTCAGAACCCGCCTTGCTTCCGAGCCGGCCGCAGCGCGCGGGGCCCGTTTACGCCACTCAGCAGCTTACGGTTGTCGAAAAAATCGCGCCTGACAAGACGACAACGCGCGCCGTCGATTTTGTGCGGTTTGTACCCTTTACGCGCGTTTTCAAAAGACTAAGCACCGATAATGCGGCGGAAAATATCCGCCGCATCGTTCGTATGAGCAATCGCTTCGCCATCGAACCGGATCGATGAATCGGCCTTTGTGAACCAACGCTAAGTTTACGTCTCCAGCTGCTTGCCGATGGGCAGCGCCCGGATGCGCTTGCCGGTCGCGGTAAAGATGGCGTTGATCAAGGCCGGTGCAAACGGTGGCACGCCAGGCTCGCCGACGCCACTGGGCGGCGTGTCGGGCCCCGGAGGCACGATGTAGACATTGGTCACCAGTGGTGCTTCGTCGATCCGGAGCAACGGGAAGTCGTCGAAGTTCCTCTGCTGCACCTTGCCGTCCTTGAAGGTGATCTCGCCATATTTGGCGAGGCTGAGCCCCATGATGGCGGCGCCCTCGATCTGGGACTGGATGCGCTCCGGATTGACATAGGTCCCGCAATCGATGGCGGTATCCACCCGCGGCACCGTCAGCTTGCCCTTGTCGTCGACGGCCACCTCGACGATGGTCGCGATATAGCTGACAAAGCTGCGGTGGACGGCGATCCCGAGCCCACGGCCTTTGGGCACCGACCGTCCCCACTCGCCTTTGTCGGCGACCAGTTCGACCACCCGCCGCAGCCGCGCCGTGTCGATCGGATAGCTGGAGTAGGGCTCGCCATAGTTCCAGGGATCCTTCACCGACGAGAGATCGACGATGCGCGGTGAGCCGATGAGCTCCAGCAGCATCTCCTTCTGGTCACGGTTGGCGGCGTGCGCGAGCTCGCCGACCATCGACTGCACCGCAAAGGCACGCGGGATGTTGGAGACCGAGCGGAACCAGCCGATGCGGGTGTATGCTGCGGCTTCCGGATTCTCGCACTGGAGGTTGGCGATCTCGAAGGGATTGTCGATGAGGCCCATGCCGAGTTCGAACGGCGCCTGATGGACGGTACCCGCCGCAAACGTCGAGGCGATGCTGGGCGCGACACTGCGGTGGCGCCAGGCGATCACCTTGCCGTTCTTGTCGAGGCCGGCCTCGATCCGCTCTACCGAGACCGTGTGCAGGAAGTCGTGCTGGATGTCGTCGTCGCGCGTCCATTGAACCTTGACCGGGGCGTTGAGCGCCTTCGACAGCAGCGCCGCCTCCAGCGCGTAGTCGCATTTCGACTTGCGGCCGAAGCCGCCGCCGAGCAGCGTCACATTGATGGTGACGTTGTCCTCGGGGATTCCGAGCGTCTTGGCAACGTCCTCGCGCGTGCCGCCCGGGCTTTGCACCGGCGCCCAGATCTCGGCCTTGTCGCCCTTGACGTCGGCCACTGCGGCCGGCGGCTCCATGCTGACATGGGCAAGATGCGGCAGATAATATTCGCCGACGATCACCTTATCGGCGCTCTTCAAGGCGGCGTCGACGTCGCCTTCCTTGCGCACGATAAGTCCCGGTTTGCGTGCGGCCCCTTCGAGCTCGGTCCGGTAGGCGGCCGAGTCGTATTTGCCGTTGGCGCCATCGTCCCAGGTGACCTTCAGTGCATCGCGGCCCTTGATCGCCGCGCCCGTGTTGCGGGCGATCACGGCCACTCCGCCAAGCGGCTGGAATTTTGACGGCCAAGGCCATCCCTTGACCTCCATGACCTTCTCGACGCCGGAGACCTTCACGGCATTAGCGGAATCGAACGATACCAGCTTGCCGCCGGTCACGGGCGGGCGGGCGATGACGGCGTATTTCATGCCGGGCAGCCGAATATCAGCGCCGTAGCCGGCCTTGCCGGTGGTGATGTCGTGCAGATCGACGATGCCGATCTCGCCTTTGCCGAGATAGCGGAAGGTCTTCGGGTCCTTCAGCTTCAGGCTGTCGATGGCCGGTACTGGTTCCCTGGCAGCATCAGCGGCCAGACCGCCAAATCCGATCTTCCGTCCGCTCGCCTCGTGGACCACCTCGTGATTGACCGCTTTTACCTCAGTCACCGGAACGCCCCAGCGCTTCGCCGCGGCCTGCTCCAGCATCTTGCGGGCCGAGGCCCCGATCTGGCGCATCGGCATCAGGTAATGCCGCGTGCTGCGCGAGCCGTCGGTGTCCTGGTTGCCGTATTTGACCTCATCGCCGTGGGCCTGCCGAACGCGGACCCGCGACCAATCGGCGTCCATTTCCTCGGCGACAATCAGCGGCAGGCTGGTGCGGACGCCGGTTCCCATCTCCGCACGATGCGCGACGATGGTGACGATGCCGTCGGGGGCGATCGCCACGAACACGCGCGGATCGACCACGGTGCCGTGCGGCATCTTGTCGGCACCGGTCTGGTAGGAAGCGAAGGCAGGGCGGCTCATGACGGGGGCGGCGAGCACGAAACCGCCGGCGATCCCGAGAGCCTTCAGCATGCTGCGGCGTGAGACCTTCTCGACCTTGATCGGCCGGATGTGTTGCTCAAAGCCACGGACTTTCCTGGGGTTTGCAAGGATGTTCATGATTACACCCCCGTTGAAGCGAGATGAATGGCGTTTTCGATGCGCTGGTAACAGCCGCAGCGGCAGATGTTGCCTGACATCGCCTCGCGGATCTGGTCGTGCGAGGGTTTGGGGTTCTCGCCGAGCAGCGCTGCCGCTTGCATGATCTGACCAACCTGGCAGAAGCCGCATTGCGGCACGTTGAGCTGGCGCCAGGCTTTCTGCACCGGATGGTCGCCGGTGGGGTGAAGGCCTTCAATGGTGGTGACCTCGCGGCCGACCACGTCGGAGACGGAAGTGATGCAGGCGCGCACCGCTTCCTTGCCGACGATGACGGTGCAGGCACCGCACAGCGCCTGGCCGCAGCCATATTTGGTGCCGGTCAGGCCAGCCTCATCACGGAGAAACCAGAGAAGGGGAAGATCCGGGTCGCCGTCCCAGCTATGTTCCTGGCCATTAATCTTCAATTTGATCATGATCGTTTCTCGCTCTTCTTAAGCCTCTGATGTCCGTTCCGGACGCTGGCTGGAACACGCTTCCATTCGCCGGCGTCGACCGACTTGGCCAGCTGCGCGATTCAAAATCGCATCAGTCAGGCTGACAGACTTCATTGCACGATCTGTTCGATAGTTTGGTTTTGCGCATGCCTCCTGCTGTTAGTTGTTCGTTGTTGTGCAGGTGGACCTTCATACAGGGCTGTGAGGCTATCAGAAATCACCGTAGAGCTGAAGTTATTCTTGCATTTTTCGTTTGTCGAAAGCGGGTGAGCTTGCCGGCGGCGGCGAAAAAATGGCTCGCTCGGTGACTTCAGATTGAGGCAAGCGTCGCCGTCCAGTTCGCCCGACGCCAGCGTGTCGACCAATCTCGGCCGCCGGGTCAAGGCTGTTCGTCCACGAGGCGATGGCCAACACCTTCAAGGAGGAACAGATCCCGTCGACCTTCAACTCTCGCCGAAGGGCCGGCACATCGAGCCAGGTATCGCCGAGATGAACCTGGTTATCCTGCTCACGGCGTCCGGACGGTCGGAATGAGAGGTCGCGGATCAGTTTGGTGTGGCGCCGACGCGGCCCGAAAAGGTCGAAGCAACCGTCACGACACCGTCCTTCAGCTTCAGCCCGAGCGCCGGAAGCGGACGCGGAGCCGGCCCATCGATCACCTCCGCGGCGTTTCTGGGATCGAAGATGGAGGCGTGGCACGAGCAGACGAACGCGTTGCGCTCCTTCGACCACATGTTCACCGGGCAGCCCTGGTGCGTGCAGGTCGCCGAGTAGCCAACTACGCCGTCGGCGGCGCGCGCGCGCGTCTCGTCGGTCAGTGCGGTGGGGTCGAACCTCGCCAGGATTACCAGATTGAGGCGATTGTCACTGCGCACTGTGCCGTCCGGAGCCATCGGAAAGGCCTGCACCTGCGGACCGCCCAGCGCAAGGTCCTCGGCCCGAACCACCTGTCCCTTCTTCGGACCGGTCAGAAACGCAAAGCGATCGTCCGGCGCCGGCGGCTTGGCAGCCTCGCCCTCCTCGGCCGCGCGTGCGGAACCGGCCAACAGTGGCGCAAGCGCCAGCCCGAGGATCGTTCGACGCCTGTAGCAGCGACAGTGCAGCCAATCATCGCACCGCATGCGGCTCGCTCCTTCCATTACTCGGTGCCATTGACGTTCGCGATCAGGCGCAGCGAAACCATTGCGAACTCGTCGGTGCCGTGGATGTAGCCGACCCTGAAGTAGCCGTTGATCGGGTGTTTGCCGGGCTTGGTGGCCCGCACGCCGATCGCAAAGTCGAGGCTGCCTTCCTGAATGGTACCCCGCACCACGCGACGCTCGAACGCTACCCCATCGTCAAACGACGAGAGTTCGATCACGCGATTGTTGTAACCCTGGAGAACCCGATAGCCGTCGCGAATGCGCAACGTGGCGTGCAGCACCGCCGGCTCGCCGACCTTGGCGGACACGTCGGTCACCTCGACCACATAAGCGGGCGATTCATCGGCCTGCGCCTGTTCGAACCCCGGCGAGGCCGGAGAACTCGCCAGCGCGGCGGCCAGTGTAACGGCACAGATGCAGATCAGTGTTGACCCCGCTCGAACATGTTGCATCGTTAGAATCCTAACGAGTGAGGTTGCTTGACAGGGCAACGAAACCCGGCCGGCCGAGAAACCGGCCGCCATTGCTGGCGGCCGGTCGCAAACAAAGAGGCACTCACTTGGAAACGGCGAAGACCCAGACGACGCCGCCCTGCGGCACATCCTTCTGCCAACCTACCAGCTGGCTCATCAGCTCCTGCTGGAAGGCCGCGTCGACTCCGTAGCCGGACTCCACGGCCACATACTGAACGCCATTGACCTCGTAGGTCGAAGGCGGCGCGATGATCCCGGAGTTGGTCTTGAAGTGCCAGAGTTGCTCGCCGGTCTTGGCATCGTAGGCGCGGAACTCACGGTCGTTGGTGCCGCCTGTGAAGAGCAACCCCCCGCCGGTGGTGAGGATCGAGCCCCACATCATCGAGCCCGAATACAGGTTGCGCCAAACCCGCTTGCCGCTGTTGACGTCGTACGCCTGGATCTCGCCGTAGAAGCTCGCCTTGGTGTCGACCGAGAAGTGAAAATCCGGGATGGCAACGCCCGTCCACCACTGTCCGGGAACGCGCTCCTCGACCTTCCCTTCCAGGTTATTGCAGTGGTTCTCGTTGGACGGAAGTAGACCATTCCGGTCTTCGGGTTATAGGCCTCGTACGGCCAATCCTTGCCGCCCCACAGGCCGGGGCAGAACTGGGCCGCCTTGCCGGTGGCCGGCTTGTGCGCCAGGTCGATCTCAGGCCGTCCAGTCTTTGGATCGATGCTCTTGAAGACGTTCTGTGGCACGTAACCCTGGGCGTTGATGTAAGAAATCCCGCCATCCGGATTGCGCTTGAGCCAGTACAGATAGCCGTTACGCGCCGGCTTGAGCAGGCCCTTGGTAGTGGCGCCGTCTTTCTGGAAATCCACCAGCATCGGGGCATTCATCTCGTCCCAGTCCCACGATTCGTTCTGATGGTACTGGAAATAGCCCTTTATCTTGCCAGTATCGGCATCGAGCGCGACAGTTGAGGAGGTGTACAGGTTGTCGCCCGGTCGCTGATCGCCGAACCATGGGGAGGCGTTGCCGGTTCCCCAATAGACCGTGTTGGACGCTGTATCATAGTTGCCGGTCATCCAGGTGGAGGCACCGCCGGTCTTCCAGGTGTCGGGCTTCTCCCAGGTGTCGCTTCCCGGCTCACCGGGCGCCGGAACCGTGTAGGTCTTCCATACCGACTTGCCAGACTCGGCGTCGAACGCCTGGACGAAGCCGCGCACGCCGAACTCGCCGCCCGCGACGCCGACCAGAATCTTGTCCTTCACCACCAGGGGCGCCGCGGTCATGTAGTAGCCGGTCTTCCAATCTTCGACCTTCGCGTTCCAAACGACCTTGCCGGTCTTGGCGTCAAGCGCGACCAGCACGGCATCGAGCCCGGCCAAATAGACTTTGTCGCCATACAGCGCCACGCCACGGTTAGTGTTGTGCAGGGCGCTGAACCCTTCGGGAAACTTGGGCTTGTAGCGCCAAAGCAGATCGCCCGTGGCCGCATCCAGCGCGACCACCTGGATGTACGGCGTCGAGATGAACATTACGCCGTTGTTCACGATCGGCGGCGCTTGGTGCCCAGAATCCACACCAGTGGAGAAGCTCCACACCGGTACCAGCGACTTCACGTTGCTGGTGTTGATTTGATCGAGCGAACTGTAGCTCCATCCCTTGTAGTTGCCGCGTGTCATCAGCCAGTTCCCCGGCTCTGGATTTTCGAGCCGGGCTGATGTCACCGGACTGTAATTCTCGATCGGACCGGCGACGACAGCGGTTGAGGCAAGGGTTGCAAACGCGACAACAGTCGAGAAAAGCCATTGCTTTCTGGTCATGGACGCTATCTCCCTGTGCTTTATCTCTTCACCCACCCTATGGTGGGTGGTGCGATCGTTCTGGGGCATGCGAATCCGATACGACCACGCCCCATCAGCCTGGTTGTTGAGCACCTACCTTTCCAAGGAGTGTTGCAGCTACGGTGAGCGAGCCATCCGCTATCGCCAGCCGCGGCGCCGCCGGACGCCGGAGCGCGGGCACGAACGCGACCTGCGCGCTTTCCCGAGGATTGAACTCGGAGTTGTGACAAAAGCCCTTAAGAATGTCTTTGTCGCTGTGCTCGGCCTTCAGCCAGCCGATCATGGAACAGCCGGCGTGAGAACAAACCCCAGTGGTGAGGAGAAGCGAGCGCCGCGTGTGGTCCGGATACTGCATAATGTTGAGCTCCGCACGGCGTGGTATCACGTTAGCGGGTCTTGAATTATAACACACATATTGAGTTGAGCGCCGCAAGCGGCAAAAAAAGACGAAGGAATTTGCGTGTTCTGGATCCGGTGTTTCTCTTTGTTGCAGCTCGTTTTCGCCAAAGCGCACGTCGTCCCAAAACGCACCGGCCAGCTCAGTCGCCGATGACCCAAACCGGAAGTGAAATATCAAACCTTAATTTGAAGAAGTGGGACAGTATGGCCGCATCAGGGCGACATGCCGGCCTGCGTGCAAAAGCTTCGGCCTCGTCGGCGTTGTCCGCCGCGGTGCAGAAGCCGACCAGGATTGCGAAGATTGCGGAGCAGATGCGGCCCATGGTGGCGGCCCCCGTTAAAAATACGCGATCAGGCGCCCGGCGCAGATGGCGCTGAGCCACAGCAGTAACGACACGAGCGCAGTAACCTTGGCGCCGCCGGACGCTTCGGCGCGCCAGAGCGCAATACGTCGCCACGGGCCGGCATGTGCGATCACGATGTTGACCAGCGCCGCCGCAATCAGGAGCAGCTTGGTCTGGAACGCAGGATTGCGCACTACATGCGCCGCATCGGCGCTGAACAACAGAAATCCCATGCTGATCGCGAGCAGAAAACCGAAGCGTGAAAAAGGCAGCAGCAATTGCGCCATCGGCTGGATCGGAATCGCGCGCCCCAATCCGAGCAGCCTCAAATCGAGCGCCAGGATCGATCCCACCAGCACAACGAAGCCGAGGATATGCAGAATCTCGACCGCGGGATAAAGCGCCGGTGAGCTGCGCATCACATGACCGAGCGCGCTCTCCTGCAATGCCAGGAAGATCGGCGCGGCTGGCTGATGTTCCACGCTGGTCTACCGCAATTCGATGCGTTTGCCGTCGAGAATAATGTATTCGATCCGCGCCTCGTCCGGATTACTCGTATGGGGATAACCGAAAACGGTACAGGTCTTGCCAGGCGCGATCATGTCCGGCGTGATGCCGCGCCGCTCCATGCGCGAAGGCGGCGCGAGGACGAAGCGCCAGTGCTTACCGTCGACCTCCATCTCGATCTCGCAGTGCGGATTCTCGTAGGTCGATTTCAGAATCTCGCCGGTGACGGTGAACGACTTGGACGTGTCGTATCCGCCCCAGCCGTGATGCGCGATCGCCGCGCCCGGAACAAGAGCAGTCGCCAGCGACAGGAACAAACGACGGGTGATTGATGTCATTCGCGCTGCCTCCGGCAATATGAAGGACAACACCGATCCGCGCCGGACTCCGCGGTTTGCGTCACCGTTCAAACGACCGCGGTTACGCAGGCCTCGCGCGCGGCGGAAAAAGGCGCGCCAATCGATCTTCCGAGTTCGAACCGGGCGAGGTTGGGTCGTATTTATAGCGATTTTCTCGTCCCTCGACATGAGCGTATCCTTCGGCTACTGCAGCCTCGTGCATTCTGAGCCAATGCAGTTCGGTCGCTATACATCCGAGAATGAAGGCCGACGCTACGTCATGATCTAAGTCACTATGTCGATCTATAATCTCGTCCATCAATCCCTTCTTTGAAAGTGGATTCGAGCCTTATCGATCAGGCCTACACGAAACGGGCCCATTCCTTCGGTTTCAAAGAAACCTCGGGAATTTCGTTCAGCGATGATTTCCCTGAGGAAGGTCAACTTCGTCTCAACATCCACTGCAAGCACCGAATGCAATTCGGCAACGTACACTTCGAGATTCTCACAATCGGCCGACGAGATTTCGTAGACGGAGAACGAGGCTCCGTTACAGCGCATCAGTCTGTAGCGGGGCTCCCCGCAGCATTTGCAGGCGCCGACATTCAAATCGTGTGAGGTGTCATCAACTTTGATCGTTGATGCGAACTGTCGGTGGTTTCCCCCCAAGTGATTGTGAAAGGTGATCTCCTTGCGCTGTGCTGCCCCGGTGCAGCCCCGAGGTGCCGGTTTGTCAAGCCCTCGAAAATCGAGCAAAGATTGGTAACCGAAATCAATGGGTTATTGGCGCGCCCGGAACGATTCGAACGTCCGACCCCCAGATTCGTAGTCTGGTGCTCTATCCAGCTGAGCTACGGGCGCGTTTTTCGCGTGACACTCGGGCTCAACGGCCCTTTGCATCAAAAATCTAACCGGAAGGTCGCGAAAGAGCGCTTTAGCTACCCGCTCCGGCCCGAATTGGCAAGGTCCGGAACGGAGGCCTCTACAGGGTCCGGCTCGGGGTCGCGCATCCAAGTCGGTGTTGCCGACTTGGAAAATAACAGGGGCGAACTCGGGTAAACCCGAGTTCGGGGTGCGAACCCGGAATCTCGCGCAATTATCAATACCCTAAGCTCTTGCCCGCTCGTTACGCACGGTCAGTAGTTCCACCGGCCGGTCTGGTATTGTGATCCGGAACATCGCGCCGATGGTTCCTTCCACGAGGTGAATCTCTCCGCCATGGGCGCGAACCAGCTCGGCGGCGATCGCAAGCCCGAGCCCGCTGCCGCCCGGCCGGCCTGAAGTCTGAAAAGCCTCAAACAGGTGTTCGCGCGTCCTCGGCGGAATGCCTGGACCGGTGTCGGACACTTCGATGATCGCGACCGCGCCTTCACGCCGCCCGGTAATGCGAATTTGCATGGCGGCGGCGTCGCCGCGCGGCAGGGTTTCGAGCGCCTGGGCCGCATTGCGCACCAGATTGAGCAGCACGCGGAACAGCTGATCGGGATCGGCGTCAATCATCAGCCCCCGCTCGATCGCGCTGATCCAGGTGACCGAGGCATCGGCGGCAAGGCCTGCGGATTCCCGCACTTCGCCGACGACCGGCTCGATCAGGATCATGCGGCGGTCGGGCGCGGCCTCCTGCGCGCGGCCATAGGAGAGTGTCGACTGACAGAATGCGATGGCGCGTTCCAGCGAGCGCATCAGCTTCGGTGCGAAGCGCTGCACCCGCGGGTCGGGGACGCTCGCCAGCTGATCTGACAGCAATTGCGAGGACGCGAGCAGGTTGCGCAGATCGTGGTTGATTTTCGAAACCGCAAGCCCGAGCGCCGCAAGCCGGCTCTTCTGATGAAGCATCGACACCAGATCGCGCTGCATGTCGGACAATTCGCGCTCGGCAACGCCGATCTCGTCGCTCCGATTCGACGGAACGATGATCCGCGCCGGGCTTTCCGGATTCTCGTGAAAACCGACAAGGTTCTCGGTCAGGCGCCGCATCGGCCGCACAAACAGGAAATGCAGCGCAAGATAGACCAGCGCGGCGGTCAGGATCGCGATCGCGAGCGAAACCAGGAGCAGGTTGCGGGAAAACACATACATCGCCTGGCGCAGCGGCGCCTCGTCGATCACGACCTCGATGAACTGGCCTCCGCCCGGCGGCGGCCCGATCACCCGGATCGCCTGATTGCCGGTCTCCAGCATCATCTGGAAGGAATCCACGATCGACGACCAGGCCGTCAGCGAGCGCATGTCGACGTCATGGCCGATCGCCTGCGGCAAACCGGTAGAGGCCAGAAGCCGCCGCTGCTGTCCCATTTTGATGGCCACCGCACGCGCGCCAATGCTGTCGAGGATTTGCCGCGACAGCGATTCCGGAACCATGCCGGAGGGGGCCGCGTCCAGCACCAGCGCGGCTGTATTCGCAGCCGCCAGTTTGCCGTTGAGCCGGTTCATCCAGAAATTCGCGATCGAGGGCACGTAGATCAGGACTTCCGCGATCATGACCAGCGGAATGGTGAGCAGCAACAACTTACCGGACAAGCCCAAGCGGCGCCGCAGCGTTGGCTGCAGCTTTTCGGTGGTCGTCCTTTCGTCGTTCGCTGACGCCATAACTCCCTTCAGGGCCTCACGTTTTAAGGATGCGTCCAGCCACGGGGACGGTCAAATAAAGATTTAATGACGCAAAGCCGTTCCTAGAACCCCTGCGCGATCCGGACCGTCCTGCGGCGTCCGGAAATTCCCTTTGCAGCAACACTGATAGGAACTTCAAATTCACCGCACCAGGAGGTGAGCCCTCATCCCATCTTTAATACACCGGGAATGCTCAATTATTCGCGCCAAATGTGCCGTTTCGAAGAAGCTCGATCCGCTGACCTCGCAATTGACGAAAAGGGGTCGCTCCCGTATAAGCCGCGCCACTTGTCCGCGGTGGCCCGGTTCGACCGGGCCGGCTCGTTTGTGGCCGGAAAATGGCCCGCTTGGGCCTGGCAGCATCCGCGGACATACTCACTTATCAGGCAGATCGCCAGCCCCGGCAGGCCAGGTCTCAGCGGAGAACGACCCGTGAAGCGGACTTACCAACCCAGCAAACTGGTGCGCAAGCGCCGCCATGGCTTCCGCGCGCGCATCGCCACGACCGGTGGCCGCAAGGTGCTCGCCGCACGGCGCGCCCGCGGCCGCAAACGTCTGAGCGCCTAGAGCTCCGATTCCGAAGTTCGCAAGCTATCGCGGCGACCTCTGAGGCGAACTTCGGAATCAAGGGAGCTCTGGCAATTATTGGTTTCTAGTGCGGCTTTGAATTTGAAGTTCCTGTAATAGTGGTGCAGAGGGATTGATAGGAACTTCAAATTCAAAGCCGCACTAATGTCCCGGTTCTGACATTCGTACCGGCGCGTTCGTTTACGAATGTCAGAACCAAAGGGACACTAGCAAATATCGGATTCCAGTGTGGTTTTGGATTTGACATTCGATCTGGGGACTCGCGGTGAGACTAAATCGAATGTCAAATCCACCACACTAGCCCGGGCCTCCCGGAGAGATCTTGCCATGGAT
>Ga0210403_10001139_pt1 | contig 25797 bp, 22 predicted proteins | sample IncBWC19MmetaG_FD_150863 | JGI IMG/M metagenome (GOLD analysis project Ga0210403, IMG submission 150863) | Forest soil microbial communities from Barre Woods Harvard Forest LTER site, Petersham, Massachusetts, United States - Inc-BW-C-19-M | ecosystem: Environmental > Terrestrial > Soil >... | reverse complement strand
TTGCCGGAGATTTTCAGTGAGCACTTTAAGTGGAGCGCCTTCTGTCATCCATACCGACTTATACGCTTCAGCTGATTTTTTTGGGCGAAACGGAAGGACAAATCCCTCCACGATCATTTTACGTACTACGAAAGGGGCATCAATGACACGCTTATCCATGAGGAATTGCCGTAGATAGGTGCGTACATCCTTTACCTCATAACTGTTAGGCGATCCAAGATTGACCAAAATAAGGCCGGTGTTTTTCATTTTTTTATTGCCAAAATTTTATAAGGTGACCTTTTTAATGGAAAATAGCGCCCGCGCCTGGACGAACCGGAAATACCTGAAAATTTTCATGATTTAGGATGACCTTGATCAGGAAGTTTCCGGCGGGCCCGAAGTTAATTGAATCGGTTTTCGAAAAGTCTATAATTTGGTACTTTTTTTCCCGATTGAGGTATTTTGTTACTATTTATGCATTCATCTTTGTCATCCATGGGTATTTTAAGCGGACCTGTAAAATCGGATTTTGTCAAAAGGTTCTTCGTTGTAGGGGTAAATTTCCAGAAAACGGATACCCAGCATCGCAGCATATTTTCCATTACCGCTGCCAAAAATGAGGAAGCCTACAGCCAGTCTTCCCCTTGCCTGGAACATTTCCTGATCCTTTCTACGTGCAATCGCACGGAAATTTATGGGTTCGCGCCTTGTGAGTATGTGTTGCTTGCTTTCCTGAAATCCCTAAGCGGAGCAACGCACGAAGACATTTCGGCCAACACCTATATCAAGGAAGGGGATGAGGCGGTCAGACATTTACTGACGGTGGCTTCAGGACTGGATTCTCAAATTCCAGGTGATTACGAAATTATTAGCCAGATAAGAAAGGCGTTTCAATTGTCAAAGAATTCGGGAAAGTCAAATGGCTTTATTGAACGAGTGGTTAATCAAGCCAACCAGATATCAAAGGCCGTAAAAAACTCCACGGTATTCTCTGACGGCACGGTTTCCGTTTCCTACGCCGTGGTGCAGCAAGTCAGAAAAATCATGGAGCGAGAAGATCTTCGTAAGATTTGTGTGGTCGGCTTGGGTAAGATGGGCCATAGCACCCTGAAGTATCTCAAGCAGCACATGCCCAATGCAAGCATTACCCTTGTCAATCGCGATGAGGTGAAGTTGAAAGAAGTCGCTACTGCCAATCAATTAAACTCATACCCCTTTCGCTCGTTGACGGAAGCAGTGAAAGAAAACGAAATCGTAATCATCGCAACCGGAGTTGCTGAGCCCATCCTGAAGTTGAGCCATGTGCGGGATACATCGATTAAGTATATCTTTGATTTAGCCATGCCGAGAAATGTGGATGCTGACGTTTATGCGCACGACGCGGTAAGGGTCTTTGATGTAGATCAGATTTCCGCCCTGGTGAATGACACGCTCGACAAACGTCTGGCGGAGATTCCAAAGGTGAAAGCAATCGTACAAGCCAAGGCGCAGGAATTCTTTGATTGGCAGGAAAGAAGAAAGAGCCGCACTACTACTCCGTTGAAGTACGAACAATTTTTACCGCATGTCATCACATCTACTGAAAATAGCCACACGCGACAGCACACTTGCTTTATGGCAGACCAATGCTGTGAAGGCAAGACTGGAAAGGCTTGGCTTCCCGTGCAAGCTTATTCTGCTTAAGACCCTGGGTGACATCAACCTGGTAGAACCCTTGTATGCCTTGGGTGTGCAAGGTGTGTTTACGAAAGAACTTGATAGTGCATTGCTTAGCCATCAGGCTGATGCGGCAGTTCATTCATTGAAAGATGTTCCCACCATTTTACCGATCGGATTGGTGATTGTGGCTGTGATGGAACGCGCCAGCTATGAGGATGTCCTCGTCCATAAAGAAGGTTTTGATCCTGCTAAATCGGAAGAAGCAATTATTGCGACGAGCAGCATTCGAAGAAAAAGCCAGTGGCTTAAGCGCTTCCCAAAACACACTTTGGTGAACGTGCGTGGAAATGTGGAGACGCGTTTGAGAAAATTTAAAGAAGAGGGTTGGGATGGAATCATTTTCGCCAAGGCGGCATTGGAGCGATTAAACTTAGTGCCAAAGGATTTTACCGTTTTAGATTGGATGCTTCCGGCACCGGCACAAGGGGCAATTGCCGTCGTTTGCCGCAAGGAAGATGAAAGAGTATTTCAGGCTTGTCGCAGTCTCAATCACGAGCCAACGGAAGTTAGAATTAATGTTGAACGTGATTTTCTTTATCATCTTGAAGGAGGTTGCTCGGTACCCATCAGCGCCTTGGCAACAATCAAGCAAGACAAAGTTCTGCTGAAGGGGATGATCTCAAGTTTGGATGGGGTGCGTGAAGTGAAAACTGAAAAGACAGGGTCTATTAAGGAGTGGAAGAAAATCGGACTTGAAGCCGCCAAGGAAATCAGGCAATCTGTAGAAGGGAAGAAAATTTTAGATGAGTTCAGGAAACTGAACAGAACAAATTCATGAATATTCTTCTTACCAGAAGGTTTTCTCAGTCTGATTTGGATTTGATTCAATCGTGGGGTTGGAGTTTTGAAATGTTAGAGACGTTGATGATTACTCCGTTCGAAGTGAAGGAAATCCCAAATGCTGAAGTGTGGGTAGTATCGAGCAGGAATTCCTGGGAGGTAGTTAAAAAATTTATTGATCGGGCGCCAGGTTCGATTTATTGTGTGGGCCATTGGATGAAAGAGGAATTGCTAAAGCGGGGAAAATCAGGAATCAGTGGTTTTGAGAACATGAAAAAATTGGTAACGGATGCAGGGGAGCGAAACTTTAAGTCAATTCTTTATTTCTGTGGGGATGAACATCGACCGGAGTTGGAGGAGGGCCTGAAAAATTCCCCAACTAAAATTTCAAAGGTGATTACGCATCAAAGTCAGATGACGTATCCTGTTGTGAAGGGTAATTTTGACGCTGTTTTTGTTTTCAGTCCCCGTTCAGCAGAGAGTTTGCTGAAAAATAATTCGTTCGATAGCAAGACTACATTTGCCTGCATTGGTTCTACAACTGCTTCTTATTTAAACGGCCAAGGCATTACCCACACGTTCACTCCGTCTTATCCTGACTGCCGGATTTTACTGGAAGAATTCTACGAGGCAACTAAAAATCACCCGGCCACTTCAGGCGGCCCGGCGACTACTGATTTTGAAATTGATAATCTTGAATCCTGAATGAGTGATGAAGAATGATCTTTTAATAAGGACACTGAAAAAAGAAAAGACTGAACGAATCCCGGTATGGTTCATGCGTCAGGCCGGACGATACTTACCTGACTATATTAAGTTGCGCGAAAAATATTCATTCTTTGAGCGGGTCCGCAACCCCCAACTTGCTGCGGAAATTACCGTGATGCCTGTAAAGCAAATTGGCGTCGATGCGGCGATTCTGTTTTCCGATATTCTGGTGATTGCCCAGGCGCTCGGTGTAGAGGTGGAAATTTTGGAAGGTAAGGGACCGATGATTGCCGATCCTATTCGCACGAAAGAACAAATTGAGAAATTGAACCCTCAGCGCACGGAAGAAATTCTTTCTTACGCGTTACCAACCACCAAAGCTGTGAAAGACGCGTTGGAAAATGAAGTGCCATTGATTGGTTTTTGTGGTTCACCATGGACATTGCTGTGCTACATGGTGGAAGGAAAGGGCTCGAAGGATTTTGCCAGGGCAAAACAGTTTTGCTATCAACATCCGGAGCTGGCAGCTGCTATGCTTGAAAAGATCACGGCAGCAAGTATCATTTATTTGAACATGCAGATTAAATCGGGCGTTGATACGGTTCAAATTTTTGATTCGTGGGGAGGTTTGTTGTCGCCATCGGATTACAGAAAATTTTCAATGCCGTATCTGGATAAAATGACAAGGGCAATTCAACCTAAGGTGCCTGTGATTTTATTTGCTAAAGGCGGATGGTTTGCGCTACCTGAGTTGCAAGCGACTGGTGCATCGGCATTAGGGCTGGATTGGACGATAGAACCTTCGGTGGCAAAGAAAATGGCGAATACCGCGGTGCTGCAGGGAAATCTGGATCCTATTGTATTACTAGGCCCTGCAAAGAATGTAGAAAAAGAAACTCTTGCGATGCTGAAAAATTTTGGCGTTGGAAATTACATTGCCAATTTGGGCCATGGTGTACTTCCACAAACGCCATTTGATAATGCGAAGTTATTCGTTGACACCGTCAAGAATTTTAGAAAATGAATTCTCCGCGATCCTTAGCGCCCTCCGCGGTTGAAAATCTTCTAAACCGCGCGCAGAGGTTCGCAGAGGGATGAATATAAGATATGGACATCAAAGCAAAATTTGAGAAACTAATCACCGATTTGCAAAATTCAATTTGCAGGGAGATCGAACTGATGGATGGCAAAGAAAAATTTAACGAAGATGTTTGGACACGGGAAGGTGGAGGGGGTGGATTTACGCGGGTTCTTGTGAATGGAAATGTTTTTGAGAAGGCTGGAGTAAACCGGTCCGCTGTTTATGGAAAAGTAACTCCGGCATTAGCAACTCAATTGAAAACAAATGGCTCTCATTTTTTTGCTACGGGTATTTCACTGGTAATTCACCCATGGAGTCCGATGGTGCCTACTACGCATGCCAATTTCCGCTACTTCGAATTGTATGATGAGAAGGAAAATAAAATTGATTGTTGGTTTGGCGGTGGTGCAGATCTTACCCCTTATTATCTGTTTGACGAAGATGCGGTTCATTTTCATAAGACATTTAAAACTGTTTGCGATCAGTTTGACCCTTCGTTTTATCCGGAATTCAAATTGCACTGCGATGAGTATTTCAACAACACCCATCGCGGCAACGAACGAAGAGGGGTAGGAGGAATTTTTTATGACTACCTGAGGCCGGACGAAGAGCGCAGTGAAGAATTCCTCTTTAGATTTTCAGAATCCTGTGGCAAAGCATTCACACGGGCTTACCTGCCTATCGTAGAGCGGACGAAATCGCTATCTTTTGGAGATGAACAGAAACGCTGGCATGAATTGAGGAGAGGTCGCTATGTCGAATTCAATTTAATTCACGACCGTGGAACGATTTTCGGATTGAAATCCAATGGCAGAACAGAAAGCATATTGATGAGCCTTCCACCAAGGGTGCGATTTGATTACGATGATAAGCCGAAGAATGGTTCACGCGAAGAAGAATTGATTAAGGTTTTGAAGAACCCAAGGGAATGGCTTTAAATGGGTGATCGTTTTTTGCAGTCAGTAGAATAAACTTTGTTACCATGGAATTAATAAACAGATACCGGAGACTTCGCACCAACGCATCCGTGCGAAACCTTGTGGCTGAGACTTCACTTACTTCCGATCATTTTATCGTTCCGCTCTTTATCGTGGAGGGAACCAATAGAAAAGAGGAGATTCCTTCGATGTCAGGATATTTCCGCCTTAGTTTGGATTTGGTGAAAGCAGAAATTGCTGAATTGAAGAAACTTGGCCTGCGGTCGGTTTTACTTTTTGTGAAAGTGCCGGATAACCTCAAAGACAATGAGGGGAAAGAAGCGTTGAATCCTCAAGGCTTAATGCAACGGGCGGTTCGCTTCATTAAATCAGTGGACTCTACGATGATAGTGATGACGGATGTCGCCCTTGATCCGTTTTCAGCCTACGGTCACGATGGCATCGTATCCGGACAAGAAATCGTAAACGACCCTACGGTAGAGGTGCTCGCCGCGATGGGGTTATCGCATGCACAAGCCGGAGCTGACTTTGTTGCACCATCAGATATGATGGACGGCCGCGTAAAAGCTATTCGTGCAAAATTGGATGAGGCAGGATTTCACAACACCGGTATTTTATCTTACGGAGCAAAGTATGCTTCCAGTTTTTATGGACCGTTCCGCGATGCATTGGACAGTGCGCCGGGTTTTGGAGACAAAAAAACTTACCAAATGGATTTTAGGAACAGTACCGAAGCATTAAAAGAAGTCGACTTGGACATTGCTGAGGGAGCGGATATCGTGATGGTGAAACCCGCAGGCGCTTATCTCGACATTATTAGAAGGGTGAAAGATCATGTTCACGTTCCCGTGGCAGCGTATCAGGTCTCCGGAGAATATGCCATGATTAAGGCTGCTTCAGCAAACGGATGGCTGGACGAAAAATCAGCGATGATCGAATCCCTCGCAGCCATTCGCCGGGCAGGCGCAGATATTATTATCAGTTATTTTGCAAAGGATTATGCCAAAGCAATTCAAAATTGAAAAATTGTAAGATTATAAAATGTACCTCATTTCGATTGGTATTTTTTAGTTTTTAATCTTTCAATTTTCCAATATTAAATTTTCCAATCCCCTATGACCAACAGCGAGAGATTATTCGAAGAAGCACAAAAATACATTCCCGGAGGAGTTAATTCTCCCGTGCGCGCTTTTCGACAAGTAGGCGGTACTCCTTTATTTATGAAATTGGCCAAAGGGGCTCACCTTTTTGATGCCGATGACAAACAATACATCGACTACATCGGCTCCTGGGGTCCGATGATCTTAGGACATAGTCATCCAAAAGTAGTAAAGGCCATACAACTTCAGGCTGAGCAGGCAGTCTCTTTTGGTGCGCCAACCGAGCAAGAGACGAATCTGGCGAAACTGATTTCACAAATGGTGCCTGGTATCGATCTGATTCGATTTGTGAATTCAGGTACCGAAGCGTGCATGTCTGCTTTGCGGTTGGCACGTGGGTTTACCAACCGCTCCAGGTTCATCAAGTTCGAAGGACACTACCATGGCCACAGCGATGCGTTTTTGAAAAAAGCGGGAAGCGGTGTAGCAACATTGAATATTAAAGTGAATGCAGGAATCCCGTCGGCGGTGGTGAATGATACTTTGATAGCACCGTTCAACGACTTTGAAGCTATCGAAAAGCTGGTGAATGAAAATAGAGCGGATCTTGCCGCCATCATTGTTGAACCTGTGGCCGGCAACATGGGTTGCGTAATTCCCAAGCCTGGTTACCTTAAACATTTAAGAACGTTGTGTGATCGTTTTGGCATCGTTTTGATTTTTGATGAGGTAATGACTGGCTTTCGGTTGGCGAAGGGGGGAGCACAGGAGGTGTTCAACATTAAAGCCGACCTGGTTACCTTCGGAAAAGTGATAGGTGGTGGCTTGCCTGTAGGAGCATTTGGCGGGAGAAAAGAAATCATGAGCAAGATTGCCCCCCTTGGTGAAGTATATCAGGCAGGTACGTTGTCGGGAAACCCATTGGCAATGATTGCCGGATTTACTACCCTAACCGAATTGAACGGGTCTCCTGAAATTTATAGTGAGCTCGAAAAGAAAACGGCATACCTGGAAAAAGGAATGCGCGAAATATTGGACAAAAAGAAAGTACCTTATCAAATCAACCGGCTTGGTTCGATGATCAGTGTGCACTTTTGCAATGAAGAAGTCACCGATTTTACATCGGCTGCCGCCGGCAACAACGATGCCTTCAAATCATTTTTTCACAACATGCTGAGGCACGGGGTTTATCTTCCGCCTTCCCCTTTTGAGTCGTGGTTTTTGTCCAATGCATTGACCTATGCCGATTTAGATAAGACGATTGACGCTTGTGCGAAGAGCGTGTGAAAAGTTGAATACGGTAACTGAATTGGCATTCAATCCTGTATATTATTTGGATTCTCAACTTCCACTTCTCCCGTAGACGGATTTTCACTATTTTTCATCAATGACAACCAACCGCTATCTTGCTCTTGATGTACTTCGCGGCATCACGGTTACGTTGATGATCATTGTCAATAACTCCGGTAACGGAGCGACGACATTTGCTCCCCTTCACCATGCAAAATGGCATGGTTTCACTCCCACCGACTGGATTTTTCCCACGTTTCTATTTGTGGTGGGCAACGCCATGAGTTTTAGCCTGGAGAAGTATGCGGTGGTTGACAATGGCGAGTTTCTTAAAAAAGTATTCAAACGGGCGGCGATCATTTTTATTTTGGGCTACCTGATGTACTGGTTTCCCTTTGTTCATGAACAGGATGGTCAGATTGTTTTCAAGTCGATCGGCGAGACTAGAATTTTTGGCGTGCTGCAACGCATCGCATTGTGTTATCTATTGGCTTCATTGATTTTGCATTTTTGGAAAGATCGCGGTGCAATAATTTTCAGTGTGATCGCCCTTCTTGGATATTGGCTGTTACTTTATGCATTTGGTGATTACACGCTCGCCGGAAATGCGGTGTTGAAACTCGATCTTTCTTTGTTTGGACCCCACCATTTATATCATGGTTCGGGAATCCCCTTCGATCCCGAAGGTTTGTTGAGCACACTCCCAGCGATCGTGAATGTGATCGCCGGCTATTGGACAGGGCGTTTCATTCAGCAAAAAGGAAATTCGTACGAGACTATTGCCAAACTAATGATCACAGGTACATTCCTTTTGTTTGTTGCAATGAGTTGGGACATGGTTTTCCCGGTTAACAAAAGGATATGGACCAGCTCGTTTGTACTTTACTCTGTGGGATGGGATTTATTAATTTTGTCGATTCTCATTTTTATTATAGATATCAAAAATGAAAAACGCTGGACGTATTTCTTTGAGGTGTTTGGCAGAAATACGCTGTTCATTTACATCTTATCCGAGATAGGGACGATTGTCTTTGAAATTAAAATTGGTGAAGAACAATTGAGCACCTGGCTGTACCAACACGTTTTCAGATTAACCGGCGATTATACAGGTTCGTTATTATTCGCCGTGTCGTGGATGTTCGTATGCTGGAGCGTAGGCTATTGGATGGACAAGAAAAAGCTTCACCTTAAGGTTTAATCGCCGTCAAGCCGGTGGACATACGGCAATTGCTTGGTTTAAACATTAAAAATAATTCTATGAAATACTCTTCATTCCTTCTCCTTCTCCTTGCCGGATGCACTGCGCCCAAGGAGAAGAAATTCATTGGCTCTGTTGAGCGTTTAGATCCGGCCCTTGATCAACTGATTGGCTCAGACGCACAACCCGAGATCATTGGTGAAGGGTACACCTGGAGTGAAGGACCTGTGTGGATTGATAGCGAAAAGATGCTGCTGTTCTCCGATGTACCCAATAATATCATTTACAAATGGACAGAAGAAAAAGGCGCAGAAACTTTCTTGACTCCATCAGGCTACACCGGTACTATTCCCCGGGCAGGTGAGCCGGGTTCGAACGGACTTACATTAAATAATGAAGGTCAACTGGTAATGTGCCAGCATGGAGACAGGCGTGTGGCACTGCTAACGGCTTCCTTTAAGGAACCAAAACCTGAATTCAAGACACTCGCCGATAATTATCAAGGCAAAAAATTAAACAGCCCCAACGATGTGGTGGTGGATAGGGAGGGAAATCTTTTCTTCACTGATCCTCCCTATGGCTTATTGAAAAATGTAAATGATTCCTCCAAGCAAATTCCGTTTCAAGGAGTTTACAAAGTGAAGCGGGATGGCACGGTAATTTTGCTTGTTGATTCACTCACTCGCCCCAACGGTATTGCATTAAGCCCTGATCAACAAACATTGTATGTAGCTAACTCCGATCGGCCAATAGCAAAATGGTACTCGTTTCATATCAAAGGCGATTCACTTACGGATGCAAGAATATTTTATTCTATTAAACCTGCGGAGGGTGAAAATGGGTTGCCTGATGGCTTGCGCGTGGATAAAAACGGAAACCTGTTTGCTACCGGTCCTGGCGGCGTCTGGATTTTTAATCCGGAGGGAAAAGCACTGGGGCGCATTGCGTTACCACAAGCCACCGCCAACTGTACGTTCTCTGATGATGGCAAAACATTATACCTCACCTCACACATGTATTTGCTGAGGATGAAGTTGAGGTAAATGAAAGCTACCAGCCAAAATCGCAATTGATCGTTCAACGAATTATTAGGTGTGTGAAAAGCATTGTGATTAACTGGGTGATGATTGTATAGACCCTATTTTCGGGTATTTGGACCATTCAACGCGGGCATGAAGAATGTGAAATTCCTATCGCCACAAATACCGGCGCCTCTATTCCCACAGCAATCAGACAAAAGCATTGTATGGGAAATAAATTGGAATCCTTCGCAGGATCAAATGTTCTTAGATGGATATAAATCTCACCCGCACTCAAGTAACCCGGCACTTGAATCACGTTTGAATAATCCTGGCCATTTAATTTGGTGCTTTTGCCGATAGGCGTTGATGAATCCAGGCCGATAAAAGTAGTGCCGCTGCAGCAGTTGGTAACAATGACTTTTCCGTGATAGCAATTTGAAATATTGTTGTATTCACAACCAATAGTCAGGCCAATACAGCACAAGGGGATAACAATCTTTTTCACGGTAAACTTTGAAACAAACAGGTTAAACGTTCACTTTTAACGAATGCAACACAAAGATGATTCATAGCAGTGTTTAACTATCATTGTCCTGAGGCTAATAGCGGTCTGGCAGCTATTCTGCGCTTTTCATGGCCAACTCAAATAAAGTTAATCATACCGTATGGAATTTTCCTGCCGGGTTCATCTCCATAGTAAAAACACATACGGTTATGAAAAAGATAACAACAATTTCTATTGTGGCAGGCATAGGCTTGCTCACGATTTCGGCCATCGTCTTTTCTTCCTTCTCCTCCGCGAAGAAAAACAAAGCCACCTACCGCACCACATACAGAAGCATCCCCCGAGGGTGCGTGTTCCTCACGCTGATGGGCGAAGAGTCTTCCGCAGGAAGTATGGCCTTCAAAACTCCTGAGAAAGTTGCCGTCTCCATTGAAAAAGGATTGACGTGGATCGTACAGGCGCAACATCCCAGCGGTGGCTGGGGTGCGGGCAGCCATTCACGACAAGATGTGATGAATCCGCATGCCGTGCCACCCGATCCTGCCACCACAAGCATGGTGGCCATGGCATTGCTGCGCACTGGCACTACCTTGAACTCAGGTTTGTACGCGCAACAGCTCACCAACGCTCTGAATTACATTCTCAGCAAAGTGGAAAGTGCTGACGGCACCAGCAACAACATCACCGACCAGACCGGCACCCAAATACAAATCAAGCTGGGACAAAATATTGATGTGATCATGGCCTCACAATTTTTGTCAAACCTTCTTGCCAGTGATGACCTCAACCCGAAGCTGAAAGCCCGCGTCACCAAAGATTTGGACTTGTGTGTACAAAAAATCCAACATGCCCAAGAGGCTAACGGCAGCATTTCGGGTTCAGGTTGGGCAGGCGTGTTACAATCTTCTTTCGCAACAAACGCCCTGGAGTCTGCACAGGCCCAAGGGGCATCGGTTGACAATGACGTACTGAACAAAGCGCGCGACTTTCAAAAAGGGAACTACGATGTGAAAACGGGTGACGTGAATACCGCAATGGGCGCGGGTGTAATGTTGTATTCCGTGACGGGCTCTGCACGTGCCAGCGCGAAGGAAGCACGCAAGGTGGAAGAAGAAATTACCAAAGCAAAACGAGAAGGTAAGCTGGCACAAAATGCACCAGCCTCGGCCGAGTCGCTGGAAAAAATCGGTTATGCTAAAGACGATGCGATGAAATACTCCACGGCCTACAATGTGTATAACTCAGCGAAAGTACAAGCACAACGCGATGAAGTGATGGATGGTTTTGGCAGCAACGGTGGTGAAGAATTTCTAAGCTACTTGCAGACCGGTGAATCCATGATCATCAGCAAAGACAATACATGGGACACCTGGTATAATAATATCTCGGGGCGGATGTTGCGCATCCAAAACGATGACGGAAGCTGGAGCGGCCACCACTGCATTACCAGCCCGGTGTTTTGCACGGCTACTTCCCTGCTTATTCTTTCTGTGAGCAATGATGCCGAGCGGCTGATGGAACTGGGAAAACAGTAGGCTGCGGATAAGTCCTGCCACTACTCTAAGAGGTGGCGGGACTTCGAGTAAAAATCTCTGAGGGTCGCGGCAGAGATTTTTTTAGTAGTAGTAGCTGAACGTGTAAACTTGCGATCAACCAGATGTTTACATATTTATTAATCTTGATGAAAAATACGGTCACGAGGGGTTGCCACATACACATTGGTTTTAGTTGGATAGGGTGCTGCCTATTGTATAGATACAACTTGGTTGAGGAGGGTTGGAAACCTGTGCTGTAACTTAACGGCCTGGCTAATTTTATAAGTGGAATAAAAAATGCCCCCAAAAATTTATTTTATAGTTATTGATCCATAACTTGAAAATCTTCTGTTAACTCCTCAATAATTTAGATATGCTCAAGCACAACCTCTTATTCATTTACAGAAACTTCAAGCGATTCAAGAGTTCGTTTTTCATTAACCTTGTTGGCCTTTCAACAGGCTTAACTTCTACGATATTAATTTACTTATGGGTAAATGATGAGTTGAATTTTGACAAGTTTCATGAGAAGGGCAGCAGGATTTTCCAGGTGATGGAACATGAAAAGATGGATAGCGGTATTAAAACTACTGGTCAGACAACAGATTTTTTGGCCAAGACATTAGCAGATGAAATGCCTGAAGTTGAATATGCGACTGTCGTTACGCCTCCTAATTTTTTTCCATCCTTCTTATTATCAAATGAAACCCATCATATAAAGGCAGTTGGAAAGTTTGTTGAGCCGGACTTCATGAATATTTTTTCCTATCCTCTTGCAGCGGGTAACCCAGACCTAGTCTTGGCGAATAAAAATAACATTGTCATATCAGAGTCCCTGGCAAAGAAACTTTTCTCTTCAACAAATTGTATTGGTAAGTCAATTGAATGGCAGCTACTGTATTTAAAAAGACAAGTTTTCATCGCAGGAGTCCTTAAAGATTTACCTAACAATTCATCCGAGCATTTCGATTTTATTTTACCTTTTGAGTCTTTTAACGAACTTATCGGAAGTAAAGGCAGTGAAATCAATTGGGATAACACCGGTCCTTTCTTTACCTATTTGGTTGTTAAAGAAAAAACGGACATCAACCAGCTTCAGGGTAAGATAAACAGATTCCTAAGAGACAAAAGTAAAAATGTTAAGAACCGTGTTTTATTTTTAAAACCTTTCGCAGATAACTATTTGCACGGACAATATGAGAATGGTGCTGAGGTGGGGGGTAGAATTGAATATGTGCGTTGGTTTTTACTCATTGCTGTTATCATTCTTTTGATTGCTTGCATAAACTTTATGAACTTATCTACGGCCAAGGCATTCAGAAGGATCAAAGAAATAGGAATAAAAAGGGCATTAGGCGCACAACGAAAAACACTGATCTATCAATATTTAGGTGAGGCTCTTTTTATGACATCTTTTTCATTGCTTATGGCCCTTTTGCTCGCCAAATTTCTTCTTCCTCTGTTCAAAGAGATTACAGGAAAGAATATTGAACTCCTTTTTGATATTAGGTTTGCTTTAGTTTGTACAGGTATTACACTTCTGACGACACTTTTAGCGGGTGGCTATCCCGCACTATACCTATCAGGTTTCAACCCTGCTAAAGTATTGAAGGGCCAGGTTGCTACTTCATTAGGCGAGTTATGGACAAGAAAGGGACTTGTCATATTTCAATTCGTACTGTCAGTAATTTTTATTGTGTCCGTCATCGTAGTTTATAAGCAGATTGAATTCATCCAAACAAAAAGCTTGGGTTATAGTAAAGACAATGTGATTTACTTTGAGACAGAAGGAAAAATTGCAGAAGATCCGCGGCCATTCATCTCAGAGACGAAGAATTTTACTGGTGTTGTAAATGCATCCAGTATGCTGGGAAATATTGTTAGTCAGGCAAATTCAGCAGAAGGCGGAGGTATGGCCGATAAACTTCAATGGGAAGGGAAAGAAATAATAATGAATAACACTGCTGTGAATTATGGATTGATTGAAGTGCTGGGTATTGAAATGAAAGAAGGACGAGCTTTCGCCAGTAATTTTAACTCGGATAAAGATAAAATCATTTATAATGAAGCGGCAATTGAAGCGATTGGTATAAAAGACCCTGTTGGAAAAATTGTTGGTGGTAAAGAAATTTTGGGTGTAATGAGAAACTTTCATTATGAATCTTTTCATGAAGCCGTGAAACCGTCCAGTTTCCGGCTGGAACCACAAACTGCAACTACTATTATGATCAAGATCAAAGCAGGAGCAGAAGAAAGTACGATTAGAGAACTGCAAAAATTCTATAAATCATTTAACCCGGGGTTTACGCTGGACTATAAATTTTTAGATCAGGGAGTTCAGGCCAATACGTGGCGGAGAGCAGGATTGCTTTATTTTCAAAATACTTTGCAGGCCTGGCTATAGTCATTTCCTGCCTTGGCTTATTTGGCTTGTCAGCCTTCTCGGCCGAACGAAGAAGCAAAGAAATTGGTATACGAAAAGTATTGGGCTCAAGCGACCTTGGTATTGTCATTTTGCTCTCCAACGACTTCACCAGAATGGTTATCACGTCAATCTTTATTGCATTGCCCCTAAGTTATTTTATCTCAGATTATTGGCTAAGCAATTTTGCATACAGGATTGAGTTACAATTTTGGTATTTTCTTTCTGCGGGAGTCATCGCTTTACTAATCGCGTGGTTAACTGTTGGGATGCAGACAATTAAAGCAGCAAGGACAAAAGAATAAATTCAAAATAACTATGAGAATTTTTACTACACTCTTTTTAGCAGTACTATGCCAAGCCCACGCCATAGCCCAGTCCACTCATCAATATATTTTTGATCAGAAGAATCAACACCGGTGGTTACGTGAATACAGTCACCTGCTGTCCATCCCCAATGTGTTAGACGATTCCGTCTCTATGCTGCGCAATGCAGAATTCATCAATAAGTTGCTTGAGCAAAATGGCATAAAAAGCGAATTGCTTTTTTCGAATAAACCAAAGTCAGCGCCGGCAGTATATGGAGAAGTGTCAGTGCCCGGCGCTACCACCACAATTGCCTTTTATGCCCACTACGACGGACAGCCGGTCAATCCTAAACAATGGGCGGAAGGATTAGAACCTTTCAAACCGGTGTTGATGAGCGACCGGATCGATAAAGATGGCAAGTCAATTTCCTTTCCCACCGAGCAAGAAACCATTCAAGGAATATGGCGATTGTATGGGCGCGGTTCGTCAGATGACAAGGCTGGCGTATTCGCCATTCTCAAAGGGTATGAGACATTGCTGAAAACAGGACAGAAACCCTCGGTGAATATTAAATTCTTTTTTGAGGGCGAAGAAGAGGCCGGATCCACCAACCTCGACGTGATTTTTAAAAAAAATAAAGAAAAGCTCAAGGCGGACCTATGGGTAATCTGTGATGGCCCCAGAAATATTTCTGGCAAGAAGCAGGTGGTGTTTGGTGTGCGAGGTGATGTAAACATTGACTTGAAAGTGTATGCAAGCAAGCGACCGTTGCACAGTGGCAACTATGGCAACTGGGCGCCAAACCCGGGCATGAGGTTAGCACAATTGCTCGGCAGTATGAAAGACAATAACGGCAATGTGTTGATTGAAGGATTTTATGATGATGTAACGGATTTGTCGGAAACGGAGAAGCATGCCCTCGCGAAAATTCCGTCCGTGGAACTGATTCTGAAAGAAGATCTGGCCCTGGGCAAACCGGATGGGGAGGGCAAAAGTTTTATGGAATTGCTCACCTTACCTACGCTCAATATTAATGGAATGCAAAGTGGTAATGTGGGTAGCATGGCAAGCAACGTCATCCCTACGGAGGCAACAGCTGTCATTGATTTGCGTTTGGTCTTGGGCAACGACGTGAGACGCCAGGTGAAGAAGGTAGAGGGTCATATTATAAAGCAAGGCTATTTTATTATTGATCACGAGCCGAGTGATAACGAACGAAAACAACACCCGCTAGTGGCTAAATTGGTGATGCGGGGCAGTGGCTATAATGCACAACGCACGCCCATGGATTTGCCACTGGCCCAAAAAGTCGTAAAGGCTATCGAGACCACGATCAATTACGAAGCAGTTAAAGTTCCCTCTGCCGGAGGCAGTTTGCCGTTGTATTTATTTGAAACACTTTTAGACGCAAAGCCTATCACTGTTCCCATCGTTAACTACGACAATAACCAGCACGCTGAAAATGAAAATGTGGTGTTACAATATTTGTGGGAGGGAATTGAGACGATGAGCGCTGTTATGCAAATAAAATAACCTGGTTATGAAATGATCGGCAATGGAAAATCAATACACGATAAGAAGCGCAAGACCTGATGAATTTCGAGAACTTGGAGAATTAATGGTTCAGGTCTACTCACAGTTGGATGGGTTTCCAAAAGAACATGAGCAGCCTAATTATTATAAAATGCTCGCTAATATCGGGGAGTTCACCAACAAACCTGAAACCGAACTCCTGGTCGCTGTTTCCGCCGACAATAAAATTGCGGGAGGTGTGGTTTATTTTAGTGACATGCAATACTATGGATCCGGAGGAATAGCGACAAAAGAACAAAATGCATCCGGCTTTCGATTACTGGCCGTAGATCCTTTGACCCGGGGAAGTGGGATTGGAAAGTCCTTGGTGAACGAATGCATCAAAAAAGCCAAAGCAAGAAATCACAGCCAGGTGATAATTCACAGCACCAGGGCGATGCAAACGGCATGGAAGATGTATGAATCCCTGGGGTTTAGGAGATCAGCGGAGTTGGATTTTATGCAAGGAGAACTTCCCGTTTTCGGATTCCGATTGCCGCTTTAACCTAGTGTTTGAGAACGGTAAACTCCACTCTTCTATTCATTGCTTTCGCCTCCTTTGTCTCCCCTGGATCAATAGGTTTGGATTCGCCGTAGCCTTTGGCCGTTAGCTGCGACCCCTTCGCTCCCCGACTTATCAAATAATCTACAACAGCTTGCGCTCTTCCTTGAGAGAGAATCAGATTGTAATCTTCCGGACCTTCGTTGTCAGTATGACCTCCAATCTCTAATTGCAGCGTTGGGTTATCGCTCAGCATTTCAGCAACAGAGTTGAGCTCATCAAATGAGTCGGGATGAAGTGACGTCTTCCCAAAATTGAATTGAATATTTTTCAATCGCACTATCATGCCGGCTTCGAATGGCGTCATGTAAAAGTCTCGGTGCATATCATGCCGGTTATCGTTCAATACCCAGATGGTATCGGCAGTATTCAAATATCCCTTAGCAGAAATATCAATCAAATACCAGCCATAGTTGGTAAATGCCTCTTCATACTTTCCATCACTGGCAATTTTTACATCCTGCTTAACGAAGTCGTTATCGAAGTATAAATCAAATTCGGCATTGACCGGCTGGTTTGTTTTCTTATCCAGAATCATCCCGCTAAGCTTTAATTTCTCCACGGGGATAAGCAGAATGGTAACGTAAAAGGTACTGTCCGACGTGAGGTTTTTAATCGCAAGATTTTGCTCTTGTGGCTCGAATCCAGGGGCACGTGCAACAATGTTACATGTCGATAGTGTAGCCGGAATGGCAGTAGAAAATTTTCCTTCTTTGTCTGTCTCTAATTCGATGGCGGCGATTCCCTGGGCACTAATGGTAAGCCGGGACGGAACTGAAACACCCGAGTAATCCGCAGTAACTTTACCGTGCAGGATTATTTTATGCTGAGCACTTGCAACGTGAAACGAACTACTTTCGAAAAAGCCAAAAAGACAAAGCGAAGACAACCATAGAAATCTCATTTGCGCTGAATAGGTTTTAAATATAATATTGGATGTTTGAGTTTGGAAGTTAATTCGTCTAAGGAATTGTTAATTTATCGAAAGTTGGCTTAAAGTAATCCTCGAACTGAATTGTCTGCATTGCGATTTTCCCCGATTTCACGCTATTGTCTTCCCTGATAAGCTGGAGAAGAAAAAAAGAATAGATATGCTACCTTTAGGATTATAGAAAATGAAATTATCTAATGGAAACCAACAAAGCACTTAGCACCGATCAACTCGATCAGTTAAAAACCAGCGTTCGCCAGCGATTTGACGATCTATACCACCGGATAGGGACGAGCCGGCAGAAGCTGGCTACTACCGTTTTACTGGTTGACCAGGCCATCAATAAAGAACTTACGAAAGAAACCATTGACAATGTGCGGGAAAAACAAATTCTTAATAAGGTACGTGAAATTGAAAGAGAAGCGAATAACCAGTTGCCTCACGTTCATAAAGTGGTGGCACCATCGCCCATGGTAGTCAAGGCCCCTGTCGTCAAAACTCCTTCGGTCAAGACTACACCGGAAAAAACGGCTGCTGTAAAAGGTCCTGCTGCTAAAGTAAAGACTCCTACTTCCAAGGCAAAGGCGAAGCCAAAAGCAAAGGCTAAGAAAAAATAGCCTGCAGAAGGCCGATGAAATTGTGTGATGATCTTTCCGTGAAAGTTTTTCAATCAAATTCTTTAGCTGTGCTCTTTTGTTGCCCCCAATACAAACTGATGAGGACCAATACAGCCCCAACGGCAGTATAAGTGGTAAACGGTTCGTTCAAAAGAACCGATGCATAGACTAATCCAAAAACGGGGCATAGAAAAAGCCAAAGTGAGGCGCGCACTGCATCTTCCTTTAATAAATAAAGCCAGAGTTGTACCGCTCCGATCGAAACCGGAATGATTAGCCATGCCAATGACATCCAGAACCGGAGGTCATAGTGTGTTTGGGATCCTTCAAAAAATAATGTGAATGGCAGGAGCAGAACTCCACCAATCAAGACTTGCCATCCGTTGACGGTTGCCCGCGATAATTTCCATGGAACGGAAGAATAATAAACGGCGCCTAACGAATACATGAACATGCTCACCACCAACAGGGTCAATCCAAGTATGCTCGCATAACCATTTCGAATGAGTGGAAACGTAGCGAGGCCAACGCCCACGATCCCTAGCGCGATGCTTACCCACTCGCGGAATACAATTTTCCTTTTTAACCACAAGGAGGTGATGATACTGATCATTAGTGGATTTAAGGCTAATAATAAGGTGGTGATGCTGGCAGCAACTTCTTTCAGGGCCAGAATGAAAATGCCGAGATAAAGAGCTGTATTGAGCAGACCGAAGAGGGTCAGTTGCCACCATTCATGGCTATGGGGCAGCCTGGGATTTTCCTGAAACAAACTAAATCCCAGCAGTAAGACTCCGGCAAAAAGAAAGCGGAGTGTAAAGAGGGTTAACGGTTCAGAAGACTGTAATCCGAACTTTCCTGCCGCTGAAGCAGAAGACCAGAGAATTGAAAAAAGTAACCCAGAAGCAATAAAACGGGAGCGATGTGACAAAGCTTATTTTTTTGAAGTTTAAAGAAATTTTCAAAAATCCGGATCCAGCCCCAATCGCTCTTTCAATTCTTTAAGTAAGGGATTTTTTTCCGCTAGCAGATCAAATTTTTCCTTGTTGGTATAAGCAATCTTTTTTTTGTCGGATTCCTTCATTACACTTTCAATTTTTATAGTTGGGTTGCTGAGTCTGTTCCGAAGATAGGTTACCAGATCAGCCATCATGGATTGCAACAGCGGTTCTTCTACTGTATTGGCAAGTGCTACGGTCACAATGGATCCATTCAAATCAATTTCCCTGCTGAGAAGATGAAACTCAGCCACCTGGTCTTTACGCAAACGGGCATATTCTGCCCATGCTTCACGAAGTTGCCCTGGTGTTAATGGCTTTACATCTACCGGTTCCTCAATTGGAGTGATAACCGTGGGCGGTTGCTCTTTCGCTTTTAAAATCGAATTAAGATTGAAAGTTGATTTGGCTCGCGTTGATACGGGGCTTGCGGTAGTTGCTGAAACGGTTTCCGTGGCAGAGGATACCGACCGCGGTGTTTCGGGCGTTTTAGAACTATTTTCGAGCGCTGAAGAATTGACAGAAGGTTCGTTCTTAACCCTTGGCGCGGCCTTAACCGGTTCAGGTTCTAATTCAATTTTTTTTTTAAGCCTGCTTCGGTGGAAGAGTTGCTGTTGTTCTTTAAAGCGGCGTTGACATAAGCCATTTTCATCAGTGCCAACTCTACCAGGAGTCGCTGGTTGCGACTGGCTTTGTAATTAATGTCGCAGGTGCTGGTGATGTTGAGCCAGGAAAGCAAAAGTGAGGGAGACGCAACCTGAGCCTGAGCCAGATATTTTTGTTTAATGTTGTCTGGTACTTCCATCAGGGTTACTGTTCGGGCATCCTGGGAAACCAAAAGATTTCTCAAATGCTCACCAAGTCCGGTGATGAAATTTTGTCCGTCAAATCCTTTCTTCAATATTTCGTCAAGCAGCAATAATGGGCCACTGGTGTTCTCGGCCAACAAGCCATCCACCATTTTGAAATAGTAATCGTAATCGAGAATATGAAGGTTATTGAGTACATCGCCGAAAGTGACTTTGTGGTTGGAGGAGAAGGTCACCATCAAATCAAAGATGGAAAGGCCATCGCGCAGGGCGCCATCTGCCTTTTGTGCGATCAGGTGCAATGCTTCCTCTTCGGCCTGAATACCTTCGCGGTCGGCAATTTTTTTTAATTGTTTCGCGATATCGGAAACCTGGATTCTGTTAAAATCAAAAATCTGGCACCTGGATAAAATCGTGGGGATTACTTTGTGTTTCTCGGTGGTGGCCAGAATAAATATCGCGTACGATGGAGGCTCCTCCAGCGTCTTTAAAAATGCATTGAAAGCGGCGTTAGAGAGCATGTGCACCTCGTCGATGATGTACACTTTGAATTTGCCGAACTGCGGAGGATAGCGTACCTGGTCGATCAGGCTGCGGATATCTTCTACCGAATTGTTGGAGGCGGCATCGAGTTCAAAAATATTAAGTGAATTTACCTCGGCTTTTTCCTCGAAACCGTTAATCAACCGGGCTACAATTCGCGCACAGGTGGTTTTTCCTACTCCACGCGGACCACAAAACAAAAGTGCCTGGGCGAGTTTGTTGTTGTCGATGGCGTTTTTGAGTGTGGTGGTAATGTGCTCCTGCCCAACCACCTCATCAAAGCCGAGGGGGCGGTACTTGCGCGCTGAAACCACAAAATTGTCCATCGGGTGCAAGATAGCGCAATTTGAAAATTGGGCAATTTGAATTTTTTGAAAATGGACATTCGATAAAATTGAATGAGGTTTCCAATGCTGCCGGAATAAATAATTCTAATAATTATAAAGGATGAAAAAAAAATTATAGGACTTGTCGCTGCACTTCTTTTTAGTTTCTCAGTGCCGGTCACCGACCCATATCCGAGTTGGTGAGGGGTCATGGAAGAGCCTCTTGAAAAGATTCGCCTGCTTTTTTTTAATCCATGGATGGATATAAAGGGGCCACCCGAAAATTGGCAGACTCGGTCACTATGTGGGCAAAACGCTATCTATCGAGTTAAATCAGAAGTTTCCGTTAGAATTGGGTTCAGGCCTCAAGAAAGTAAAAAGTGTGTTTTTGGATAGAAAATACAGACGTTCAAATTGGAGTTGGCTTCAAAACCCTCTGCAATAGTGCTTGACCCCAATACCGGGCCTCTTCGAAGCCGAAATTCAGGAGAAATGGCGCGTTTTTTCTAGATTCTGTTTTGCTTCCTCCTCTTAACATGCTACATTTGCAGTCCTTTTTAGAAAAACATTATGGCAAATCACAAATCAGCAGAAAAACGCATCCGTGCCAACGAAACCAAGCGTGTGCGCAATCGCTACCAGCACAAGACTACCCGCACCCAGGTGAAGAAATTGATGGAAACTTCCAAAAAAGACGAGGCGAAAGCTTTGTTGAACGAAGTTGTCGCCATGCTCGACAAATTGGCCAAAAAGAACATTATCCACTGGAAAAAAGCTGCTAATCAAAAAAGCCGCTTGACCAAGCGTGTCAACGCATTGGCCTAACGGTGTTATTACAATATTATTTTCCCTTCCTCGCCTCGTGCGGGGGAGGGTTTTTTATTTCCAAAGGATGATCGTCGCCAGCCCAGGCGATCAAGCCGCCGGCTTCAATTCTTGGGTTTATGAATAAGTAAGTGAAGAAACAGAGGATTTATAGTTCACAATTCTGGCTGCTGTGCGTCAGTGCGCTTCTCTTTTTTGCCAGCTTTAACATGATCATTCCGGAATTGCCTGAGTTTCTGACAAAACTGGGTGGGGCGGACTATAAAGGATTGATCATCTCGTTATTTACACTCACGGCCATGCTCTCGCGTCCATTCAGCGGCAAGCTGGCGGACAGGCTGGGACGCAAGCCCGTTATTATTTTCGGAGGAGTGGTGTGTTTGATTTGCAGTTTGTTCTACCCCTGGCTAAGCTCGCTGTTTGGTTTTTTTTTACTCCGATTCTTTCACGGGTTTTCCACGGGCTTTTCGCCAACCGGAGTTTCGGCCTACGTGTCGGATGTGATTCCGGCTGACCGAAGAGGCGAGGCTATGGGTTTTATCGGCACTGCCGGTGCCATAGGTATGGCGAGTGGTCCTGCCATTGGAGGAGCCGTGGCTAATCAGTTTGGCCTTGATTGGATGTTTTATCTTTCTTCTTTTTTTGCTTTTGTGTCCATTGCCATCACTTTGGGGTTGAAAGAAACTTTGAAAGAACGTCACGAAGTTTCTTTTGCATTATTCAAATTAAAGAAAGAGGATCTATTTGAACCGTTAGTCATCGCACCTTGTCTGGTAATGTTGTTGGCGGCGTACGCTTATGGAGCCGTTTACACTTTGCTTCCTGATTTCGGTCAGCATTTGGGCATCCACAACAAAGGCGTTCTCTTTACCTTTCTCACGGTCGCTTCCTTACTCGTGCGACTGATAGCAGGGAAGGCATCTGACATCTTTGGCCGGGTACCGGTTTTGAAAGTGACGATTTTTTTGATTGTTGTTTCAATGGCAATCATCGGGTTGGCTGACAAAAGTTGGATGCTGATTGTGGGGGTGAGTATTTACGGGTTGGCACAAGGCGCAACGTCACCGACACTGTTGGCATGGGCCACCGATTTGAGCAGTGATGAACATCGCGGTCGCGGTATTGCCTCACTTTATATCTCGATGGAGATGGGGATAGGGTTGGGTGCCTTGCTATCCGGGTGGGTGTATGGAAATTCCCCTTCCAATTTTTTCTATTGCTTCACCATTTGTTCAACACTTTCATTGTTTGCTTTCGTCTACCTTCTCTCTAAAAAACGACGACCGGCTGACATCCCTGCAGGTGAAGAGATAGAATCTTTATAAAATCCTTATATCTTTTCCGGATTCTTTACACCCGATTTATATCCTTCCGCCTACTTTTGAATCATAATTCAAAGGGCCAGTGAACGCTATGCTTTTATCTAAAACAAAACAATACCTGCTGGTCGTGGTTGTTGTCGGTGTTGTTATAGCAACGGGACTAATCTTCCGCGAAAGTGTGGGGTATCGGGTGTTCGCTCTTGTTCTGCTGCTGTCGATTTCGGTGATGGCTCTGTTTCTGGATATCAGGCCAGTAATTCTAGCGGCTGTACTCAGCGCTTTATTATGGGATTATTTATTCATTCCGCCCCGATTTGAATTTAGTGTGGGGACGACAGAAGATCGTTTGTTGCTGTTCACGTATTTTATTGTTGTTCTCCTTCATGCTGTGCTTACCCATAAGATCCGAAACGCGCAAAAAGAGATCAGCAAACGCGAGGAGAAGGCAAATTCTATAAAATATTATAATACGCTGCTCAATTCGCTTTCTCATGAATTGCGCACCCCCATTACCACCATCATCGGCGCCTGCGATAATATTCTTTCTGACAACAATAAATTCTCGGAACAAGACAAACGTCAATTATTATTGGAAATTTCCAATGCCTCCATCCGGTTGAATCACCAAGTCGAAAACTTACTGAGCATGTCTCGCCTGGAGTCTGGCGTTTTTAAAGTAAAAAAGGATTGGTGCGATGTAAGTGAATTAATTTATAATACTATTCAGCGATTGGATGTTGAGCTAAAGGATCATTCAGTTTCTGTCTTTATTCCTGAAAACCTGCCGCTATTCAAATTGGATTACGGATTGATGGAACAAATTCTCTCCAATTTGATTGGCAACGTAATCCACCACACGCCAGTTGGAACTTCTATGGTCATTCACGCTGACTGTGTGGAAGAAAAATTATTATTGAGTGTTGCCGACACCGGAAAAGGATTCCCTGAGGGTGAAGCGGAAAAGGTTTTTGAAAAATTTTACCGGATAAAAGGCGCTCGCCCGGGAGGTACTGGCTTGGGCCTTTCGATTGTTCGTGGATTTGTGGAAGCACAAGGTGGAACAATTGTTTTGCGCAACTTGCCTTTGAGTGGTGCCGAATTCACTATGACGTTTGCAACCGAAGTTTCTTATTTGAGCGGATTGAAAAATGAATAACCCGGTGATTCTGATTATTGATGATGAACCTCAGATCCGCACGCTGCTGGCGATCACTTTACAATCCAATGGTTTTAATACTTCGGAGGCAGAGACGGCAAAGGAAGGAAAGGTGACCGCTGCGAGTCATCCGCCCGATTTGATTTTGCTTGACCTCGGTTTGCCTGATGAAAGTGGCCATGAAGTATTAAAACATTTGCGGGAGTGGTACTCTAGTCCGATCATCATTTTATCAGTGCGAGACAGTGAGGAGGATATTGTGTCAGCGCTCGATCATGGAGCGAATGATTATTTGGTTAAGCCATTTCGTACAGGTGAGTTGCTCGCAAGGATTCGATCCGCACTCCGAAGGAATTCAGACGATGAGAATGCAGCCGTTGTTGAGTGTGGAACGCTCGTCATTGATTTCGGGGCTCGCATGATTAAAAAAGAGAATAGGGTCGTGAGATTGACCGCCACCGAATATTCACTTCTTGCCCTGATGGTGAAGAACGAAGGCAAGGTGCTTACTCATCAATATTTGTTGAATCAGATTTGGGGGCCTTCGTATAAAAATGAATCGCAATATTTAAGGGTGTTTGTAGCGCAGCTAAGAAAAAAAATAGAGACTGATCCCAATCGACCGAGGCACATTATCACCGAGCCCAGCGTCGGGTACAGGTTTATGAGTAAATAGATTCAATTGAAATAATTTTGGTTATGACGAAATCGAATTTGAGTTCGAACAGGATTACTATGGCCACGTTGTTGGTGGCATTAGGAATAATTTACGGAGACATTGGCACAAGCCCGCTATATGTACTCAAGGCGATTGTGGGGGAGAGACCAATTACCGAAGCGCTGGTATTGGGTGGGGTCTCCTGTATTTTCTGGACGCTCGTTCTTCAAACGACCTTAAAATATGTTGTGCTCACGCTCATGGCCGATAATGAAGGAGAGGGAGGGGTATTTTCGCTGTATGCTTTAGTAAGGCGGTACAGCAAAGCCCTGGTGATCCCTACTATTCTTGGAGCCACAACCCTTCTTGCGGACGGCATTATTACGCCACCCATTTCTGTGGCATCCGCCATTGAGGGATTGAATATGGTAATTCCTAACATTCCTTCTATTCCCATTGTGGTAGTGATTCTTTCGTTGCTCTTTTTCTTTCAACGTTTTGGAACTTATAGGATTGGAAGCACATTTGGTCCAATGATGGCATTGTGGTTTGTGATGTTGTTCGTCATAGGCTTAAGCCAAATCATGAAGACTCCCGAAGTTATTAAAGCCTTGAGTCCATACTATGCTTATGAGTTGTTGGTAAAATATCCGCATGGGTTCTGGTTGCTCGGTGCCGTCTTTCTGGCAACCACTGGCGCGGAAGCTTTATACTCAGATCTGGGCCATTGCGGAAGGGAAAATATTCGTATTACATGGATGTTTGTGAAAGTTTGTCTTGTCACCAATTACCTCGGACAAGCCGCATGGATTCTTTCATTGGGAACGGATTTTTTGAATGACATTAATCCATTTTATGGAATGATGCCATCATGGTTTTTAATACCCGG